>Ga0209923_1000264_pt1 | contig 10249 bp, 10 predicted proteins | sample SalPon1_A_H2O_MG_FD_185696 | JGI IMG/M metagenome (GOLD analysis project Ga0209923, IMG submission 185696) | Salt pond water microbial communities from South San Francisco under conditions of wetland restoration - Salt Pond MetaG R1_A_H2O_MG... | ecosystem: Environmental > Aquatic > Non-marine... | reverse complement strand
GGATCGCGAGTACGAAGACACGGCACTGAAAGAGTTCTTTGCTCCTGAATTCCGAAATCGTCTTGATGCTGTTGTTACCTTTGCGAAGTTGAGCAAGGAGATTATGATCAAAATTGTTGGCAAGTTCTTGCTTGAACTGAAAGACATGGTAAGTGATAAGTCAATTGAGGTTGACATCACAAACGAAGCACTGGATCATCTTGTAGAAGTAGGATTTGACTCAAAGATGGGTGCGCGTCCTCTACAGCGTGTGATTGATAGAGAAATTAAATCTCCACTGTCACGAGAAATGCTGTTTGGTGATTTGCGAGAAGGTGGCAAGGTTATTATCGACTTTGAGGAAGACAAAATTGTGCTAAACACGGAAACTGTAGAGGCATAAAGATGTTTAAGAAATTAGAAACTACTAAACTGTGGTACAACCGTTATCTCTACAAGATTGTAGTTGAATCAAGAAATCATTGGCCTGCTTGGAGATTTCGGTCGGCCTCTAAGTGGCTACAGTTCGACGAGCATCCTAATCCTGACTTTGATAGTGATCAGTCTATACACTTCGCAATCAATAAACTGCTTCGAGAAGCAGATGATTACAGAAGTCGTGCTGAAGGCAGGTCTGTGTCAATTTTCACAAACGATCAGAAACTGGTAGAAAATATCTCAAGCATCGCAGGAGACAGAATAGAAGAAATCTGGGAACCTAATCCAGAAACACAGCATCTACTTAAAGATGCTTATACTATTGTTGTCAAGGAAGAACCTTCGCATCCTATAAGAGTTATGCTGAATGATAAGACGATATCTACTGATTTCTCAAAGTGGATTGACGCTAATTCTGACAAGATTCGCATAGGTGATGATAGTTATAGAGCCGTAAAACGCGGGTGGATGACTGGCGGATTGTATTTCTATCTTAGAGATGACAAGGTACTGTCCCTTGTCAATCTCATGATATCGGGTAATATTCGCAGAATAGATAGGCTGGTGTGTGAGCGATAGTATGATAAATACTACATGCCGGCAAAAAGCGAAACATTTTTACTAAAATACACTTATACCAGTGAAGGCGAGACAATTTCCGAAGAAGGGGTAGGTATTTCTTACCCCCAAACTGCTACTGGTTTTAACGATACTCTCACTGCTACTTCTGATCCTGTGCGCGGAGATGGCTATTATGGCCGCGATGACGGATTTCACACTGTTCAAATAAATCTCTCAGACTTTGTAGGAATTATTAGAATACAAGGATCACTAGATGTTGATCCTGCAGATTCTGATTGGTTTACTGTTCAACTGGGAACTGGGAATAGGTCAGTTGATACAACAGGTCTTATAAGAGAAGAAAATATCACACAAGTTGAATACCTCGAAGAAAAGGCTGGATCAAACTCGTACAATTTTACAGGTAATTATGTCTGGCTGAGAGTGAAAATTGAAGACTGGACTGCTGGCACTGTAAATTCGATTTATCTAAATCATTAGGACAAGATATGGCAAGACAAGATATAAACGCAGGAACAGGAAATCTAAGGGGTGACGGAGAATCACTCCATAATGCTTTTACAAAGATAAACGAAAACTTTATTGATCTCTATCAAAATTCAGGTCCGTCATATTACGTTTCGCAAAACGGTGTAGATAGCGCAAATAAAAGCGGACAGAGACAGGAAGATAGTTGGGCTTCGATTGAATATGCTCTATCGCAGATAACAGGACCTGCTACTGTTCACGTGATGGCAGGCGAATATGTAGAAAACCTACCTCTAACTGTTCCTGAAAATGTTTCTGTAGTAGGAGAAAGCCAAAGAACAGTAACAGTCTTGCCGGCAAACAATTCTAATGGTCAAATGTGGCAGTTGAGAGACGGTGCTCTCCTTGCTCATATGACATTCAAAGGGATGACAGGATTTACTCCTGGCGCGAATCCTACGGATATAGACGATTTTACATTCAATGGTGTATTTGTAGGTCTAGATCCTGCTTCGCCTATCGTTAACAAATCACCTTACATATTTGATTGTTCTTCAATTTCAATTGGAGGTATCGGTGCTCTTATTGACGGTAGCGTACATTCGTCAGGCAATAGAAGTCTACTCATACACGCATATACCTGTATTAACGAAGACGGTTTAGGTTACTGCGCAATTAACAACGGCAAGGCAGAGATTGTAAGTGGTTTTACTTACTACTGTCATATGGGCTATGCTGCTGCTAATGGGGGCATCATAAGATCTCTAAACGGCAATGCTACCTACGGTACCTATGGTGCTGTGTCTCAGGGGTTTGATGCTACAGAAACTGCTCTCACAGGTGCTCTGTACGGTGATCAAATAGAATTTATAAACCTTGTAGGAACTTTTTCCGAAGGCGACACTATCACAGGACAAACCAGCCTAGCAGAAGCAGTAGTAACAGACTTCCAAGCAAACGCTGAGAAACTTTATGTAAAAGTAACAAGTGGCACATTCCAAGAAGGAGAAATTGTTACAAACGGATCTGGCGGAGAAGCAGAAATTGTCGCAGGCGGCCTAGGGGGTCAGAATGGTTTCCTGCTAGTAGCAAATGGCTTTGCTGAAAGACCTGTTGCTGGCAGATCAGTACAACTAGACGGAGATTCCAGTTCATATGTTATAAGACTGATATCAGGGTCTTATGTGGATTCTACTTCTGTCTTAAAACTGGTACTAAGCGATGAGAAAATTCCTGAATCTCCTGATGGTACAAGCATCAGTTTGAGAGATAAGTTTTCTCAGGTAAGATTAACCGGGCACGACTTTCTTAATATAGGAACAGGCAACAAAACACAAACAAACTATCCAGGTGATCCCGTCCAAGCACCTTCTCAGGCAAATGAGATAGTAGAAAATCGTCCAGGTAGAGTTTATTTTGTATCAACAGATCAAGATGGTAATTTCAGAGTAGGTGATTTTTTCCGTGTAGAGCAGTCTACAGGTATTGCTACACTTAATGCAAATGCGTTTGATTTAAGTGGTTTAAGTTCTCTGCGTTTAGGTGCTGTTGGTGCGCAGGTAGGAGAACTAATAAACGAATTTTCCTCAGACGGAGAACTAAGTTCTAATTCTAACTCCAAGGTTCCAACAGAAGCAGCAGTAAGAACCTATTTCCAAAATGTAAAATCACACATCATACCCGAAGAAAACGAAGTCTATGATTTAGGTTCCGCTACAAACAAATGGCGCGACCTATATCTAAGTGGCAACACTATCAATCTAGGTGATTCTCAAATCCAGTCTGAAAATTCATCTGTTGTTTTGCCGGCGGGATCTAAGATTGGCACTCTAGAAGCATCAACATTCAGTGGCAGTTTTTCTGATCTATCTGATGTTCCTACAACTGTAGCAGGCTATGGAATCACAGACGCAGTCAAACCAGGCGATGATATATCAGTACTCTCAAACAATAGTGGTTTTGTAACTCAAACACAACTTGAATCAGGCGACCTTTCTATCAACATAGGATCTCTAGAAGGTGACTTAGTAGGATCTGTTTTTGCTGATGATAGCACTGTATTAGTAGACGGTGTAGCAGGAACCGTTCCAGGAACACTTACAGGCGACTGGATAAATTCTGATGGAACATTTTCAGTATTAGCAGATTCTATGGTGATAACAGCGGGCGGTTCTGCTGTATCTATCACAGATAGCGGCATTGCAATTACGCAAAATGCTTCAGGAGACAGTTCATCTGTTGGTATATCAAATGGTTCTTTAAGTGTAGCCACTACAAAACAGATTAGTATGGCTTCAAACGGATTTTCTCTGTCAGCAGGATCTGACTTGATTAGTATGGCAGCACAGGAATTCCTTGTCTCTGCTTCTAATATTACAATATCAAACAGTCACATAGACGCAGACCTTAAAGGTTCTGTGTTCGGCGACGACAGCACTGTGCTAGTTGACAGCGTAACCAGTAAGATTGTAGGAGAAGTTGATACTAACACAATTGCTACAAGTTCGGGTAACTTAGAAATAACCGCAGACAACTATGTCATAATAGACAGTGCCCGTGATGGTCAAATCGAAATAGGTAGATCAAGCGGCGTTGGACACGTTGTCATAGGTAATTCCGCTAATCAAACAGATATAGATATAAAAGGCAATGTTACTCTAGACGCAGGTTTAACATTTGACTTTAACAGTGCTACTATACAGAACTCCGGATTTATAGCAGAAACAACGGCAGACTCTCGCTATGTGGATGTTAGCGGCGACACAATGACTGGTGTCTTAACACTGTCAGGTGCTCCAACTGCAAATCTAGAAGCAGCAACAAAAGGCTATGTAGACACTGTAGCACAAGGACTCAAAGCAAGACCCGCAGACGATGTTGCTTCAGACGCCGATCTAAATGCTACATATTCAATTGCAAACAACACTCTTACTTCTAACGTTGTAGGTGCGATTACCATAGACAGCACTACCCTTTCTCTAGGACAGAGAGTGCTTGTTAAGGATCAAACCAATGCCTATGAAAATGGATCCTATGTAGTAACACAGGTAGGAGATGCTTCTAATCCGTGGATTCTTACTCGCGACAGTTTTATGAACGAAACTGTTGAGGTTTCAGGGTCGTTTGAATTTATTCAGAATGGTGCAACCTACCAAGGTACAGGCTGGGTTGCTGTGGTTCCTGATGACTTTGAACTTAATAATACAGATCCTTCAACAGATACTAATTACACTACAAGAGGTGATATTAACTGGGTACAGTTTTCTGGTGCAGGCACATTTACCGCAGGCACAGGGCTTTCTCTCACAGGCACTGAATTTGCAAACACAGGGGTATTATCTGTAGATTCTAACACAGGATCTGTTTCTTCTGCAGATATTATGGCTGCTGTGCAAAAAGAGGATGGTGCAGGATCTGGACTAGACGCAGATCAACTTGACGGTCAAGAAGGTTCTTACTATCTAGATTACAATAACTTTACAAATACACCTACAGGATATACATCCTCAGACTTTGACACCGACTTTGGAACAAAATCAACAGACAATCTAACAGAAGGCTCGACTAACAAATATTATTCAACTACATTAGCAAATACAGATATCGATGCCAGGGTAAATAAAACATTTGTAGATTCTTTAAATGTAGATGCAGAAACACTAGACGGGCAACAAGGATCTTATTATCTAGATTACAATAATTTCACAAATATACCAACAGACGTATCAGAGTTTACCAACAACGGTCCTACCTTTGTCGAGATAGCAGATTTAGGTAATCGTATCGAAGGTGACTTAGAATTTAATGCGTCTACAGGCAAAATTGGATTCACTGAAAGGACTGATTCTGAAGTTAGAGGCTTGTTTAGTGCCTCAGGTGATCTAAGTTACAATTCTAGCACAGGGGAATTCTCGGTCACTGTTCCGGCAGGTTATGATTCAACAGACTTTGATACAGATTTTGGAACAAAATCAACAGATAATCTAACAGAAGGCTCTACTAACAAATATTATACTGATGCTAAAGTACAATCAGTAATCGATACTAACACTGCTGGATTTATTACACAAGAAACAGATACACTTGATACAGTTACCGGAAGAAACAGTTCTACAACTAATGCTATAACAGTAGGCGGATTAACTACCAATGGTGTTTTATCAATTGAACAAGGCACTCAAGAAAGTTTCTCAACACTAACAGGTGCAACAGGAACAGTTACACACGATTGCACAAACGGTAATATTTTTTACCATACTTCTCCGGCTGCTAACTGGACTGCTAATTTTACTAATCTTAATTTATCACAAGAATATGCAACTGCACTTACACTTGTAATATCTCAAGGATCTACTGCTTACATACCAACAGCCGTACAAATAAGCGGTGTGGGACAAACCATCATATGGCAAGGCGGAAGCGAGCCTAACGGTACAGCAAATGGGACAGACGTAGTGTCATTTAGCATGCTAAATGACGGCGGTAGTTATGTTGTTTTAGGACAACTTTCATCTTTCGGAGGTTAAGATGCCGTTTTTTTCCAGTTTTTCAGGAAGTTTTAAACCTTTACAAAAATTAACCCAATTCAGTATTAACCTGCGCCACAGAATAGCAAATTTTGATACATCAAGTCAAGCCGTCGGCGACGGTGATATTGATTTTACCACAGGTAACGGAGACACAAGAGTATTCATTGGACAATTGAGGGATTTCAACAATTCTGGCGCTATTCACGAGATAGATCCCGAAAACGGAACCACCTCGGATAGAATTAGATTTTTAGGTGCTCCAAATACTAGAGAAGGATGGGGTGTAGCCTATGCTGGTGATAAACTATTATCAGGCGCACCAGGATCTAATAACGCTGAAGGCCGTTTAGTCATTTATAATGGAGAAACTCTTAATTTTGAGGATCTTAAAAGGTCACCGTTTGGTACTACCGACGGTGCTTTCTATGGTTGGGCTGTGACTTCAAACAGACGTCCAGATTTAGCAGACATGCCTATACCATGGTTTGCCGCTAGCGCACCAAAATTTAACGGAGGAGAATTAGTAGAAGTTCGTAGTATAGACCAAACAAACAATTCCGAACCTCTTATAAATGAATTTGTAACTCCTGTTGACGGAAATGATTTTGGAAAAAAAATCGCACTTGTAGGAGAAACACTATATGTTGCTGCACTAGGCAACAATACTGTATATGTGTATGATGTTAGAGATTCTGCTGCTCCTACATATTCTGTAACTGATAATACTCCGGGATTTGCACGTGGTATATTTGCCACTGTAGATAAACTATTTGTTAGTGCTAGTGATAAAGTGTTTGTCTACAACAGCACTACCGGAAATCTACTCCATACAATAGATGACCCCTTGCCAAACAGCGACGGCACAGGGACAAGGTTTGGTTATGGCGGTCTACCCTCCCAGGGAATTTCGGCGACAGATGATTTGTTATTAATTGGTGCTCCTATCTCTAAATTTGCTGACGGACGCGCGCAAGGAAGAGTTCATATATTTGATACGAATACCTATGAATTACTTTCCACGTTAGAAAATCCCAATCCAATAAATCCTAGCAGCGGCGACGCTACACTAGGTGGTCAGTTCGGAAACAATGTCTTAATTAACCAAGATTATATTGTTATAACAGCAAAATTCAATACTCAAGTAGATCCTCCTAATACCCCAAGCGAATTTCACGGAAACGCATACATTTATAATTATTCGTATTAGAAATAATAAATACATAAAAGGTAAGAAAAATGACACACTTTGCAAGAATCATTATGGACAAACAGGAAAATCCCGCACTGAGAGAAGACGCATTCACAGAGTGTGAGATTTATGAAACAGAGCAAGCGGGCACTGTTTTTGAATTTCCTATTCCACGTTCACTTAACGAAGACGAATCATACAAGTTCGCAGAAAAACTTGCAAACTATTTTTTTGCCGAAGGCTATGACGATTTTGATATTGAAATATCTGCAGATGACGTAGAAGAAGCAGACGAAATCACTCTCGAAGGCAACGACTTTTATGAAGAGTTTGGTGTATTGGGATTTGTCGAAGACGATGCTATGTGGGAAGCAGAGTATGATGGTAGAGATGTTAAACTAAACAAACCTATCCGCAGTTCAGACGGCCCAAAAAAGTTTCACGTGTATGTGAAAGATCCTAAGACTAAGAACGTAAAGAAAGTAAATTTTGGTGATCCAGACATGGAAATCAAAGCAGACGATCCTGATGCTAAAAGATCGTTTAGAGCAAGACACAACTGTGACAATCCTGGGCCTAAGACAGGTGCTCGGTATTGGAGTTGTACCAAGTGGTGATATTATGAAAGTGTCAGAACTTCTAGAAAATATTAGTACTTTTAATAAACAAAGACAAAAACTGAATGTGCCCTATCTTATACAAAAAGGCGCACTTCATATAACATATCCGCACGGCCCCGAGGGCTGGGAATTGGATGTGGAAGATCCAGGCGATTATTCTGTAATCACACACTACAATGTAGTCGGAGGAGGTTGGCCTAAAGATGCTCCTAAACATCCTAAACCAAAATCTTACAGAGATGCAGAAAAAGAAATTAACACAAGCAAGCCTAATCTAGGAAATTCTGATTTAATTTATGACCATAAATATGATCAAATCATATGGAGCATAAAAAAACTTAAATTAGATCCTAAAAAAGCATTCGTGGAATAATAACATTATGAAAATACAAGACGTAGCAGCAGTACAAAACAGAGAATTTTCACTCAAACTTACAGAAGCAAAGAGAGATTGTCCTCCTGCAACTGAAGATTTGAAAATTAACACAGAAAACAGAAACGATGCTATACAGGCAGAGCATGTACAGTACGGTCCACTTAACATCGACGAGCCAGGTTCGTTCTGGGAAGACATAGCAGAGTTTTGGAGCACAACAGCAAAGGCAGCAAAGTCAAGTGTATGTGGCAATTGCACAGCATTTGACATTGCTCCAAGAATGAAAGACTGTTTGCCTGGTCCAACTTCGGACGAAGACGGGGAGTTGGGCTACTGCTGGATGCATCACTTTAAGTGCCATTCAGCAAGAAGTTGCAGAACCTGGGCAAAAGGTGGTCCAATCGAAGAAGACAAGGTAAGTTATCAGTGGCAGGACAAGGCCACATTCCCCAGTGAAGGAAGCAACGATGAGGATTAGAGAATTTGCAGAAGACTTTGTAGTAGAATACGATATTACTACAAGTAAAAACGTAGATAAGATCGAAAACTACAAGCATGTAGATGTATATGCAACTAATCAGAAGGTAATGGATAAACACTATATTGCTTATGCAATTCGCCCTAGAGATCGAAAAGAGCTAGACAAGCAAGCCGGCGCAACACAAGAAGAAGCGGTTAAAAAACTAAAATCCGCAATAGACGAACGTGATGCGGGAAGAGAACGCATTGCAGGAGCCGCTATTGTAGACTTCAATGTTATGTTTGCTCAGCAGATGCTGAAAGATACAAGCGAAACCTTCTATGCTAAAATCGAGTCTGGTCCTAAACTTGTAATTGCAAACGAAGAATTCTACGACGAACCTGAACTATTACGTTCAGAAGGATTTTCAAAAAGCAGTATACGAAATGTAAAAAGCCCAGAAGGAACAACTAAATTACCTGCAATACCTTTAACAGCAAGTCAATCAAAAAGTGCAGACATTGTTGCAAATGGTAGGTATATTTTAACTAATGAAGACAGAGATAGCGACGGACACAGAGTGTTTGATTTAACGCTCGACTCGGTAGTAGACAACCCAAGAGAACGGATGTTTATTAGAAAACCAGCACTAACAGTAGGAACAGCACGATGAAGATTAATGAACTGGATGATCGTCCTGGAGAACCAATCAAATTTAACTTTGATCCCTGTGATGACGCTGTGGTTTTCATGCGCAACGATCCTATGTTCTATCGTAGAAAATACTATCCTGCGGTACAGCAGTTAAAAGATGCTGTAAAGAACAAAAAGCGCATTGACGCAGAAGGAATCTTTGGCAGTGTAGTCGATTCGGGCATGAACACCTACTGTAAGAAATTCAAACTTGGCAAGCCTTCTTCTGAAGTTTTTACTATGGAAGATAGAACAAGAATGGTAGGACAAATCTGTTCAGAAGAAACGGAAAATATCACAAACGGCGAATATTAATTGGATATACAAGAACTACAACGTCTTGCCGGGATTACCAACGAATTCAAAGGCTATGAGCCTTATGAAGGATCTAATATCTCTGTCACAGGCACAGAGAAAAAAGAGATTGAACGAGAAAAAGGTATAGAGCCCGGCACCGACGAATGGTTCAAACTGTGGTTTTCAAGACCACTCTGGAAGGGTCAAGAATATCCTCAAGGTTTGAGAGGACGCAAACGAAAATGAGATTTCAAGAAATTCAAGAAGCAGTTGGCAGAATCACCAAGCAGAATCAAACTGCGGATGTTGGTCCTCAAGAAATCAAAACTCAAGCAGCGAAATTCGGAAATACTGTAGATAAAGACGGTCGTCCTCCCACACTGTCTAAAAAAACAAAAGGCTCTAAGACAAATGTGCTGTTTAATTTGGGTCTGACAGAATCTAGCAATCATGAACTATATCAAGAAGCTGTAGGCGAAATAGCCGACAATACAGAAATATTTGTGGATATGGATGGAGTACTAGCAGATTTTTTCTCAGCATGGGCGAATCTAATGGGCGTCGATGACTGGCGCGATATCAACAAAAAACACAACATAGATGATGCTCTTGAAAAGA
>Ga0209923_1000260_pt1 | contig 10274 bp, 10 predicted proteins | sample SalPon1_A_H2O_MG_FD_185696 | JGI IMG/M metagenome (GOLD analysis project Ga0209923, IMG submission 185696) | Salt pond water microbial communities from South San Francisco under conditions of wetland restoration - Salt Pond MetaG R1_A_H2O_MG... | ecosystem: Environmental > Aquatic > Non-marine... | reverse complement strand
TCATTACTAAAGGACGCCAAGCAGAAGTAATCCAATGCTCAGACTTAGCCTCAGAAACAACAACGTCACGAGCAACTTGCTGTGCTGTCTGTTCGTGTTCTAGCATGGCAAGGCGCAACTCTTGAGCGGCCTGAGCAGCCTGATCCTTGTCTTCAAAGAACCGGCCAAGTACGTTGTCTACTGCTTTGCCTAGCCCTGCACCGAGAAGTTGCTGTATCATCTGTCTACCTTACTGTTAAGAATCTCAAAGATTTGACGCAACATGGATTTAACCTCAGCCATATCATCTCGGTAGTCATCACGTCGCACATAGGTCTCAGAGGCGTGGCGCTCTAGTTCAGCCATGTCCGTCTGCAACCGTTTGATACTGTCCCACATCACGCGCATAAACCAACCAATTAGGATCAGAACGAAAGACATGATGATGTTGATGATGAACGCTGGTTCCATGTTACTTTTCCTTTGCACCGAACAGCCTATCTAACACGGCTGTCTGCTGTTCTATTGTATACTCTTGCCACTTTAGTATCTCTTCTATGCTGCGACCACAGCCGATACAAACAAAGTCAGAGTCTAGCTTGCAGACACCTACGCAGGGGGATTCGGCCACACAACCTCCTGCGGGAATCCTTCTTGCTCAGGCAAGTCGCGCAACGCTTGGCGGTAATTGGCCCAAGCAGATTGGTCTACAGGAGCATCTGATACTTGAGTCCAGTCAGAGTCTTTAAGGAGAGCATCGCGCTGAGTACGCACTTCTTCTGCTTCTTGCTCTAAAGCACGCTCATCAGGATTGTACGCTGGCATGTCTGGTACAGGCGCATCAGGAAAGTCGTCAAGAGAAAAGTCAAACTTCTCAATCTCTGTTGTGTTCTGTTCTAACACCCATTCAGCGCCATTCCAAGACCACTTGTTGATTGAAGCTGCAAGAAGCCCTAAGAACTTTTCTTTCTGTTCTGCTGGCGCAGCATCAAGGTCTTTTCGTGAATTAAACATAGTCTATCTCCAATGTCTTAAGAAGATTGTGTGAGTCTGCCCAAGAGACATGCCCTTTCCAAGCAGCAGAAAATCTATCCAAGCCGCCTTGATCGTTCATCTTCTTGAACTTGGCGATCTTTTTCTTAGCTCTTTTTACAGAGTCTTTTCTAATCAGCTTATATCCCGGCCACATCCTGTACCCTAGAAAATTAACGCCTCTTGATAAGCTCTGCACTGACCACTTAGAGAAGTTCATCCGCATTTCTTCCTTAGAAAAGCGCTCTAAGCGATCTTTCATATCTCGTAATCTGATGCTGTCGTTATCCACTACCACAATGTCATCCATGTACCTAGCCCAAGCGAAAGGCTTGAGTTCGTGGTGTATGAACCTATCAGCAATCCCACCGTATACATTTGCCCACAACTGAGAGCTTAGGCTTCCTATGTGAAGACCTATTCCAGTATCAGGAACAATGGTCTTAATTAAATCAAGTGTGTCCCTGCACTTAATCTTAGCCTCAATCTCTTGATATAGCCTAGCTCTGTCAATGCTGGGAAAATACTTACTGAAGTCTGTTTTTAGTGTGTGCGTAGCTTGTTGCTTTCTCAAACAAGATTGTATGTAGACAACGCCAGCGTGTGTTCCTTTATTAGGCCTGCAAGCAAAAGTATAAGGCAGCAGTGTTTTCTCAAAGATTGGCTCAATCACGTTGTTGATAGCGTGTTGAACTATTCTATCTCTGAATGGCAGAGCAGATATAAGCCTTTCTTTCGGATCGAATATCTTGAACTGCCTGTAGTCGCCCATAATATAGGCTTTATCTGCTATCTCTTGACGCAGAAGTTTTAGGTTAAGAGCCGCGTACTCTTTGAACTCTAGGTAACTGTGTGATCTACGCTTGTCCTTTGCTGTCTTTTTGTACGCTATTTCAAAGTTAGTCTCAGAGACAATTTCTTCAAACAAGCGTTTGTACTTCTTTCCCATAATAAAAATGCTGGCTCCGTATTTCAGCTTTCTGCATACTCCACGTTATGCCAAACCTAGTAGTGTGTTTGCCGAAGCAGGATGACTGAGCTGACCACCTGTTTTTCAGTGATCGGCCTGTGTAGCCCTTGCGTACACAGAGCGCGGTTCGGTCGTCACAGACGCCGCGACCGCCATTATTCGTATTGGAATTAGTCGCGGTATTCGTATTGACATAACGTGAGCCAGATTTCGACCCATTATTCCAATTACCGCCCAAATTGGCGAAACGGCCTCTTTACCCCAGTCACCCTTTTTTCTTATTCTTTATCCACTCGCCTAACATAGACGCAGGCTCTGATATAAGTGCTAAAGAATGCTCGTGCTGTTTCTTAGTCAAGTGGGAGATGTTTGATCTAAGAAACCTTAACCAAAACCTAAGCATTGCTAAACCAGCGTCTGCTGAGTACAACTTAGATATTTGGTTGGACTTACCTGCTACCATGAACAGGTCTACTTGCTCAAGGAGGCAACGAAGGAACAGATCCCTCGCTACGCCATGCTTCCTAGGTATGCTTTGCGCTATTGGGTAGAGATACGAGATGACGCGCTCATACTTCTCTACTATACGCATCTGTTCGGCTGACATCCTCGGGTCTTTTACGAGATTGTCAGTCGGGCTTTCGCCCGCCTTACTCAAGGATCAGGTGGTCACAGACGCCGCGACCGCCAAACTTCGCATCGGAACGAGTCGCGGTAATCGTCCGGACATAACGCGAGCCAGAAAGCGAACCATCAGTCCAATCACCGCCCAAAGTGGCGAAACGCAAGACACGGAAACGGTTTCCGCGAGATGGGTTGGGCAGTGTTTCGTCTGCGGTAGAAAAGATACTGTCGTTGCTCCACAGCCTGATAACGCCTGTGCTTTGGAATACGCCCCAATGAGAGGTAAACTGTGCATCTGTGCTTCCGCCGGGAAGCCCTGTCGTACCCGGATCGCTGCCACGCGACGCCGCTTCGTTGGTACCAAAGGCAAGAAGCTGAAAGTCCTCAACGCGTGGCGTACGGAACCCGTGATACCAAAGGGACTCAAAGATATTCATTGGCTGCGCGTCTGGGTATTTCCCAGAGCCATCGACTAGATCAGGTGGATTGCCGTCACGAGCAGGGTTGACGCCATGACGATGTGGAGGCCCAACAAGATGGTCGCCTGCTAGATGGTAGATTCCACACCAGAAAGCACCATCGCCTACCAGAGTCAGACCGCGAGGGTCGGCAACAGAAGGACGCCACTTTAGATCATAAAAGCTGTACTCGTTGATCTGCGGCGTCGTACCGCCGTCGCCAGCGTTAAGGCTGAATGATGCGTTACCACCCGGAGCGTAATGAAAACCGCCAATACGGCGTCCACCAGCAGTAGGCGCTACGTTAAAAGAAGCGTCTGCTTCTAGTGTCCCGTCAGGAGCTACCCAAATAGCGTAGTCCGTGCCAGCGGTTAGCGTTGGCATAGCAATAGTAGTGCCTGACGCAATCTCTAGCACTTCTCCGCCGACTTCAACATAGATTGTCTGCCCAGTTTCGGCAGTGCCGTTGCCTGTTTTAGTCCAAGCTACGCTATCACTGTCGGTCTTAGAAAATAGCCCGTTAGCAGCACCACCACCGCCAATCTCTCCCCACTCAGAGCCATTGTAGCCCTCGAAAGCGCCAGCGTCAGAGTTAAAACGGATCATTCCTGATGCAGGTGTTCCCGGACGTTGCCCCTCAGTTCCTTCTGGAAGTTCAACAGCACCAGTGCCGGTGAACTCTGCGCTATCAGCGCCAAGGATACCAGTGATCGTGAAGTCAGATACGTTAGAGCCATCATCCTTGGCTAGAGGAAAGCCTCCTGTTGTCACACCATCGTGAACAACAACTGTGCTTTTATCGGTATCAACAGTAATCTCTGCCTCTGCACCAGTAAAAGCTGAGTGCTCAGATGTGGTTCCGTTCCGACGAATAATCTCTTTTGCCATACTAATATCCTCTAGCAATAATATCTAATTTATCAGCGCCTACATCTGCTCCAGTAGAGTCCCTGACAACAAATGTGACACCTGATGTGTCTAAGTTCTTACGAATAGCGAACAAGTCGTTCTCTGATTCAACAGTGGCGGCCACAACAGGCTTAAAGTGAAATTGCTTTTCAAACTCAAACCTTGTGCCACCCGGATCAACGGTCTTTTCTTGTAAGACTTCTATTTTTTCTGGGACATCCACCACAGTCTCAAAGGAGCGCAACAAAGTACCTTGCCTTGCTTCGTCAGTCGGCAAAATGCTGATGCGTTGCTTGACGAATCGAGCATCTATCTGCCCTTTACTCCACTGCCTCCAAGTCATCAAGGTGTCGTAGCTATCGCTTTCAGTCACCGAGTCAGTGATGAGTCCGTAGTCTTCTGTTTCTGTCACAGAGCCGGTAATCTTTCTGTAGTTGATTGTCTCAGCGACGTTAGGCCAATCCTCTCCTTCATTACGAGAAGATATTTCATAGATGACGCTCGGGTCAGATACAGATAGTCCAACAAGAATACCGCCGTAATCATCAATGTCGTCAACAGCTTCTGTTAGTAGGCCATAGTCTTCTGTGCCGATGACAGCATCAGAGATAAGTCCGTAGTCTTCAGTAGACTCTATGTCTGACTGCCCTACGCCTACGTTCGCCCAAACGCGGACATTCTTAGCATTAAAGCCTAAGTCAACAGTGTTGGCCTTGTAGTAAGCTCTTATATCAGAGTCTAGCTGTAGTGCAGTGCCTCTTTTTACAAAACCTTCTATTTCGCCTTCAGTCCAGTCGGGATTGTGGACTGTCCTGTGAACAAGCTCATACAGCGTACTAACTAGAAGTTCCCTAGTAGCTGCTGCACGAGAATAGTTGCCAGCAGTGTCTACAGCCTTGATGAAGAACTTAAAGTCACCGGGAGGAACGTCAGCTTCTGTAGATACAGTGCTTTTCGTTGCCTCTGCAATCTTGATTGAGCTTGCCCAAGTTGCTGTTTGACGTGGGCCGTAACGAATCTCATATCCGTCAATATCTGGCGCTGTTACTTGTGACCAACGGAATACTACATTTTCATCGTTTTGTACCGCATTCAAGACTTGCACATTAGGCGGAGGCGTGGATTTTCCAATAACTGTGTGTATTGTTGAATCTGTCCAAGGACTAAATCTTGTATTTTTTAAACCTCTTGCCTGCACCTCATACTGGACTCCTTCATCTACATCAAGTATTGAGAGAGACCCTGATCTTGATGGCTCTAATGTTTCAAAACTATTATCTCCAACAGCCCTATATCTAATCTGAGTTCTTTGATCCCACCCTTCTTGCGCTGAAGTTACTGTCTCTACGAGCATCCTTACTCGAAGAGAGCCGTCATCGTCTGCATAAAGAGCGTTTTCGTCTGATCTTATACTTTCTATAACAGGCTGCTTTGGAGGGACTTGAGAAGGGTCAACTGGAGCTGTTAAAACAGGATCAAACGAAGGAATAGTGCCATCAAATGCTTGTTCAATCTCATCAGCAGCAGGAACAGTAGTGATGCGAGCAATGAAATCTCCTTCTGGCTCAATAGCAGTTACCTTCACATCAATACTTTCTTTTCCAGCTTCTCCAAAAATAACTAAATCGTCTACACTAGGTTTAGTAGTAGCTGTGCTAAGGAAAATTGTTTTGTTATCTTCACCAGAACCTAAAGTGCAGTTTAAAGTAGTTATTGTTCCGTCTGAGTGTTGAATTTTTACAGCGTAGTTTTCACCGTTATCTACAACAATCTCATCAAGCACAATTTCTACATCAGAAACAACCTCTCTGATTCGACCAGCGGCAAGCCCTACTAGAATCGTGTCATACTGAATAGTCAGCATGTCGCCACGAGTATAGCGAAGGTGCTGCACATCCTGCTTGAAGTTGTAACGCTCAGGGCGTAAACGCTGCTGTGCTAAGTGGTAACGCCCGAACTTAAATGCTTGATCTGGATCTGTTACGCCTTTTGCTTCTAGCGTCTCGTAGACTACTGCGTTGCCCTCGTCAAAGCCGTCGTCAAAGACAAGTCTCTCAGTGTTCTCAAAAGTAAAATCGTCTACGAACCTGACCCGAAGAGCATCAGGGACTTGAACAGCAGCAAGCTCGTAGTTGAACCCAAAGCTGTTACGAGGGCTTATAATCATCTTAGGCAGTGATTGGACGATGTCCCTGACAACACCTATCTTGGCATCTGGGCTAAAGTTCCAGCTTGCAAGCCCTGTCCCTGCCACCTCTGTTGCGCGGTCAAAGGTTGTCCCTGCTGAGTCGAATACACCGTTATACTCAAACCCTTCTTCATCGCAGTAATTAGCCCACTCAAGAAGAGAGTCTTCATCCAAATCACTTTTTAGCAGCGGTCTGCGGTTAGCTTCACCTGTCCAGATGTTCGCATAAACCCAAGCAGGGTTATTAGTAGCTTGCGGCACCCAAGATGTGCCATCGTAAACATCTAATACAGAAGTAGCTAGTACAGATAGGTCATCAATACGTCCATTTAGCTGATCTGTAGACTTGATCCGCAAAGCCATGCAGACAGTGCCATCTACATCAAAAGGTTGGACTGACCGGATTGATCGCAACGCATTCCAAGCAAAGTCTGCGGAAGTTGTTGTGTCAGCCTCAAAAGAAGTTGACTTGCGAGTAAGTTTTACTTCATATTGACCATTAGGCACCTTAAATCGGTAGCCTACTCGAACAGTCTCTTTCTTGCTTGAGTTTACGACAAAATCCTCTTCCTCAACAATAAAGTCTGTGTCTCCAACTGCTCGGTATTCAATGCGCCAGCGTACCGTGCCGCGCCGAGTTTTTGCCTTATCGTTAACACCGAACAGTCGCCCTGCAAGGCCAATACTTATCTCGTCTATATTGGCTTCTGTTGTTCTGATTGCAAAAGCGCCATCATCATTCTCTGAGCTTGAGAAAGCAGGGTCAGATTCAATAATCTGATCGGAGTAGAGCGTCATCTGATCGGGGGTGCCGATCTCGTACTCAACTTCATCAAACAGTTGAATGTTTGTCTCACCGATCTTTATAGGAGTACCTGACAAAGAGTCTTGCTCTGTGATCTTGCTGTACCCTGCTCCTACTTTTTCACCTCCAATCTCAAGAGGCCCGTATCCAAGAGACAGGAACATCCTTAAATACTGATCGTCACCAACAATCTCTGTGTAAGGACGAGCAGTCATCGGGATCGGCGGGAAGATCTTAAAGGTGCCGTAAAGCCTAGGAATAGGCTTAAAGGCTGCAACTTGGTTGCTTGCCCCAGTAATAGATTCTAGTCTGTTAAAAGACTCTGGCGTCTGAGGCTGTGCAGGAGTTGGTGGCGGTATTAACGCGTTTATTGCTAAAGAACCAGCAATAGATATGCCAGTCTTAACTGCAAAAAATAATGGGCCGCTAGTTGCACCACCTAATAATGCTGTGGCGGCTGGGCCAGCCAAAGCAGCTACCGCCGCTAAAGCAACCGTCCGTAAGATGTCTCCATCCTGCGGAACCGGCCATAAAACTAAGGTCACATTATCTTTAACTTTTGTAAGCCGATGTAGTTCCTCTGGCACTTCACGCCCGTTGATAAAAGCAGCAACAGGAGCGCCACCAGCTATCTCATAGATGCTCTGACCAGCATCTACATCTGCATAAACCCAATCAGGTTTTAGTGGGTGCTTGCTTGCTTGTACAGTAACGCTCAACTGCTGAACCCCTTATACCTGTAAAAACCTTCTACTCGACTTTCCCAACGAAACCCATTGTGATTTTCTATGCAAGAAGTTCCGCCGTTGTAAGCATGTAACATCATGCTAGGTGCGATGATAAGCCCAATGTGGAAAGGGCGTCCTCGAATGATAACAACATCACCTTCTTGAGGATCATCTACTTGCTCTGTCATCTCAATCAGTTTTTGCTGTATGCGAGCAGTGCGATCTTTGTTCTGTGCTTGCTCTAGCCCTTCGTCTTGCTTTCCAAGGTCTATCCCGTAAACGCCTTCAAAGACTTTTGCAACTAAACGAAAGCAGCCGTGAGGCGGGTCGTACTCTACACCAACGTAAGGCTTGTACTTAGCTAGCGACATTAGAAGGTGCGAACTGTCCTGCTGGAAAGGCGTCATTAAGAGCGCCTTTTAAGAAAGATGCTCTGACTGTGACCCGAGTAGCTGAGTCTGCTGTCATAGAATCAAACTCAAACTTTACAGGGCCAAACTCTATGCTGTCAGGTGTGTCTGCTAGTACAACCTCATAAACAATCTCGGCTAACTCTCGCTTTCCTGCTAACTCACGAAGACCTTGTACAACTCGCTGATCTACAGCGTCTCCGCTGATGTCAATAGAAGGTGGTCGATCTTGTGCCTGAGTCGTTGCTGACACTTCAAAAGGAAAGCGAAAGAAAGTGCCTGCTGATCTTGTTAAGTCCTGCGTATCGTTTACAAGTCTTATCGTGTTAATATCAGGATGTGAAATAGTCAAACACTCAAGAAAGACTTTTTCGGTAGCTGATGCTAGGACGGCTTGTAATGCGCCTTGGCTTAGAGGCATTACGGAATAACCTCAAGGTTAAGTTTCACTGTGAATACTTCGCCTGATGCCACAGAGATTTTGAAAGGCTCATTAGCAATGAAGCGAATAGTGGCTGGGTCTTCTGTGATGGGATGTACCCAATCAAACTCGAGGCTGCCCATAGCAAGGGTGTTACGCCAGAAGTCTAGTAGAGTCCCATACTGGGTCTTGTCAAGATACATCTGCCCAGCAAAAGGCTCTACGGCTGCTGTGAAGCGACGGCGCTGGAAAGGCTTGCCGAACTCCATGTCCGTCCTTATAGAGCCTTCAGGCGCTTGATAGCTAAAACCTTGCTGATGCAAACGCTGCGGTAGTGTTGAGGGCCAATTTGCCATAACTTAGAACTGCCCTTGTCGTGCTGCGCCGTGGCGACGGAAGATCCCATCTAGTTGTCCTTGCGAGTCCAGCCGCTCCATGCTTGATTTGACCATAACATCAACAGTCATCTCACCATTTGCGCCTCGACGTGACTGCTGCTGCTCTGCTTGCAGTTGCTCGCCGCCTTGGTTGATGATGTTGACTGTGACATCGCCACCACCGCCCATCTCGGCGTTTGGGATAATCCGGCCATCTTGTCCGGGGACGAACATCTCTGGGCCACGCTCACCTACTAAGTGGGCTTTGTTACTAAAGACGTTTCCGCCGTTAGCTCTGTCCGCACCAAGAGCAGCAGAACGCCTTGATTCCGGGCCAGATGGCGACCCACCTCCAAATATGGTTGGAATTATATCTTGTGCAAAATTGCCTATTTCTCTTGCAAAAGGATCAGAAATTTGCTGTTGAATAACAGTCCTAGCAATCTGTTCTGCAAGGGAAGAAAATGCGTCAGAAAGCGATTCAACATCCATAATGACGTCAGTAAGGGAACTTGACAAGTCTCCCTCAATGGCATCTGCAATGTTTTTAACGCCTTGCTCAAAGTCACTTAGAGTGTTTTGATCTATAACTTGAGCTGCTTTCTTAGCAGCTTCCTCAGAAGCCATGCCTAGAACTTCATAGGCGTTAGTAAGTTGTTGTATCTTTTCTCTTTGCTCTAGCCCTTTTGCTAGTTCATCATCATATTGCGCTAGAACTTCCAATGCAGATTTTTGTTCTTTAGTTAACCCTTTAATCTGATCTTTAGCAGTGCCAGTTGCCTCTCTGTAAGTCCTTTCAACATCAGCTATCAATGCAGCCTCTTGCTCAGAAGTTAGTCCGAGAGTCTTAAAAGCAGTATTAAGTTCAACTAAAGAGTCTCTATACTGTAAGGCTGCTGCTGTAACAGAGTCATATCTAGCAAGAATTGTTACAGCTTCTTTGTGGGAATCTACAAGTTGCTTGACTGCTTTTGCTTCTTGCTGCGCCGCACTTAGCCTATCTCTTCCTCGCTGTGGGTTATAAAGGCCAGAATCTTCTATGGTTTCAATTTCTGATAAGGCTACAGCCTGTAGCAATGCTTGCCTTTCTTCTTTCAAGCGCCTTATTTCATGTTGAATGAACCTACTAGCTTGACCGCCCTCTGGGATTGTTTCTTGTAAAGCAGCGATTTTTTCATCTATTTCTTCTATTTTGGCAAGATCATCAGGAAACATTGAGTCTAAAAGAGATTTAGCACTTCCTAGAAGGAATGACTCAAAGTTCATTATCAATCTATCTAATGTGGGTAGTATCCCTGTTTTAATCTCTTCATCTAACTCAGACATCCCGTCTTTTGCGTTTCCACTTGCATCTCCTATATCAAGAAGAAACT
>Ga0209923_1000259_pt1 | contig 10283 bp, 2 predicted proteins | sample SalPon1_A_H2O_MG_FD_185696 | JGI IMG/M metagenome (GOLD analysis project Ga0209923, IMG submission 185696) | Salt pond water microbial communities from South San Francisco under conditions of wetland restoration - Salt Pond MetaG R1_A_H2O_MG... | ecosystem: Environmental > Aquatic > Non-marine... | reverse complement strand
TTTTCAAATCTACTTGATACAAAACGTGTAACCTGGCCATCAGTTGCGTTTTCGTCGATTGATTCTAGTTCGGCAGATATTATCTTTACGATGTTATTTTCTATATCTGAAATTATGTACAGGCCATTAAGCGCACCGACATTATAAATGCCAATAATTTCACCGGGTTCTAGATTAATTTCTGCTGTGTCTAGAGAAAGATCATAACCTGATTCGTTTAGTGAGATTTCATTTATTGAAAAATCTGTTCTTACGTGAGTATAAACATTCCAGGTATTCTGTTCGTTGCCTATCCAAATAGTATTTCCAAAATCCACATCATCGAATGCAAGATCGAGTATGTTTTGATAAGTGTCTAGAACAAAATCAACGTCTTCAGAATTAACATAGCCGCTGTTTTTTGTAAACGTTTCTACTACGGTTCTTTGCGGGAAAGGACTGTGGTCGTAGTTTTGCGGTTTAAGGTATGTTTCGAACGACGGTATCCTATAAACAAGATCACTGCTTACAGGTTGCTGATTGGTAAGTTCTATAGGCTGAGGAGAAACTCTGAATTTTTCTTCGTCCAGTATGTACTCCACTTCTTCGAATCCGTCTGCTGCACCGTACTGGCCAGACTTAATTGCCCACTCTTCGTAGAATTCAAGATTATCTTTATTTGCACTTCCTAGTGCGCCAAACAGTTTTGTAAACGCATTCGAAGTGCCTTTGTCTTGTATAAATCCTTGATAGAACTTATACTGTGATACATCATCATTTATTATGTTAGCAAGATAATCTCTGTTTTGATAACCTATGAGATGTTGTGCAAACTTCTGCTGTTCTGAGTCGAAATTGTCTGTGTCTAAATCGTAGAAATCGGCAAACTGATTGGTTTTGTATTCAAAATTTGGAATAAGACCGCTTTCTGGTCTTTCGTCTAATTGATACCAGTCGTCTGCTTCAAACACTTCTGTGCCTGATACTTTGTTTCGTGCTGCATAGAAAAATTCTTTATAACGAACAAGGTCACCTATTGCGTAGTCTTTCCAAGGCTGCCAGTCTTCTACTCTAGCATCGTCGTATATGAATCCTGGAATGTTGAGAGAACCGTCCCAATTTGCTGTTCTATATCCTACGACTTTGATTCTCTCTTGTCTGTATCCTGCAGGTTGGTCGTAAATTATGTCACCGAACTGTGTTCTGTTATCTATAATGACAGCATGTTCTTTTTGAACAAACGCAATTCTGATACCAAATATTCCGTCTTCGGTATTCTTTGGCGAAATTTCAAATATGCCTGGTTCTTCTCTCGTAAGTCGCACAAATTCAGGTTGGAATTTATTACCGTCTACTTTACGAAGGCTATAACCATAAAATGTATCATAGATATCATCTACTATTGCAGTATCGGACTGAATTTTAAGATTGAATGCACCTGGTGATAGAGCAATAACAGATCCTTCGCTCCAGTTTTGTGTAGTCCAAAACAAATATTCTTTTACCGAAGTAATCCAGTCTGCTACCAGTCCACTATCTCTATCATAGTAGTCAAAAACAAATCCTTCTGTTTCTAACCAGTTGCCATATCCTAGAATAAAATCGACTACATCCTGTATTGTAGAAAACACAGTTCCGTAAGGAATAGTTTCTACCTCGTCTCTATACTCTTGTCTAATAATAGCATCTCTTCCGCCCTCAATAGGCAGTCTAGGTAATCTAACAAATTTGTCTTCTTCGAACGAGGTAGTAGTTACATGATTTGCAGTGACTCTATAGAATTCATTTCTAAAACTTACAATTGTGCCTGTAGTAAGGGTTTTTCTCTCTTCCCAGTCTACCGCAGTTGCCGATATTCCGCCTATGTTTATTTGAGGATCGGCACTTCTCTTTATAGGCGGCGTATATTGAAAAAATGGTTGTTCTTCGTTATATCCTCTTACTAGATATCCACGTGCTAGTTTCTGCACAATAACACCGCTGTAGTATACAGTCTTTATGGGCGTGCTAGAATTTAGAAATATCTTGTAGTTTTCTTCTGGCACAAAAACATTGCCTTCGTTCATAGGCGTTCTTGAATCTAGAATAAGACGGAATTTTTCTTTGTCGGTGTATCCTGCAAGTTTTGCACCTATTTGGTTATTGATAGATACAAGATTTCGTTTGTATCTATCATAAATTGCAGTTACATCAGAACTGATATAGTCTCTAATATAATTTACAAATCCCGCAGTAAAAACTCTAGTCGACTCTTTGATAGAATTTGGAAACACAAGATTTTCTAGTCTGATTTGCGTGTTCGGCGCTTCGTAGATAATATCGTTAACAAGTCCTCGCTGCTGTCGACTTCTGTCAAAACACACACTCATAGTATTAGCAGGTTGATTTATAAACAGCGAAGTCAATAGTGCAAACGGATATTCAGAACTTCTTCTCCACGCAGTTTCAACTGGCGACCAGTCTCCGTATACAAAGTTTTGATCGAGAGTAGTTGTGTTATAGTAATCTATATAATTGCTTTCTATTGGAGGCAATAGATTGCCTTGATCGTCTACAGGTAGATGACTGGTTAAAGACGGTCTTAGATATTTTTTGTTTTGAACAAATGCTTTGCCTGGTTCTCTAATAATACCCTGTTCAAGATCTTCCCATAACAGAAGATTGTTGCTGGTATAAGGAGCAGCGCCGTATTGTTCTTCCCACCATGCAGGTTTTTCAGTAAATCCCAACATTTCCCAAGGATGAGTATGCGGACGATCAGTGTCATAGGCATTTATGTATACTCTGCGCCAGAATCCCTGCTGCACTTCGCCTTGGAAATTTCGTGCTCCTGCGTGATTAAAACTAAATCCTTCGTCTCGTTGGAAGAAACTGTTTTCTGTATAATCATCACCGATTAATCTTGTCCACTGTATGAAATCACTGATCATAGTAGAATCTATTTGTTCTCTAGTAATACCAGTATTTCGTGAGTCACTAGGAACATAATCTAGAATATCAAAAAGATCTGGATCGTATGTGATTTTGATATTGTTATAGATTCTTTTTTCTAGTTCGAGAATAAGATCGTCTCTGAAGTCATCAAAGGCTGCGAAAATACTTCCGTCGTGTCCTTGAATAACTGTTCTTGGTTCTCGATAAGTGTCGTCTACAAACTTTCTCGGTGTGAACTTGGGATAAATTCCTAACTTTGTAGGAGTAGGCGGAACGAAACTAGCATCTGTGCTTTCAAACTCTCTTATAACAAGTTTGTCGCCCCTTTGTATATCTGCTGTGACTACAACAAAACCTTCGCTGTTGAAAGTATAATCTTTGCCGTGAATCAACTGAGTCTCATTGAGATATACTAATACAGATTGATTACTGAGTTCGTCTAGCGTAAAGGGTGTTGCAAGTGCAAAAAACTGTTGATCAGGTGAATCGACTGTAAATCTTTCAGTGCGTCTGCTACCAGAAGCAATCATATCCGAAAAGTAGAAAGGATCAGTATCGGGCTTATCCTGCACCATCTGTTTAATTACACGGTCAAAGTGTTCTGATATCGGACCATCAAATGCTAGATCATATGCAGTTTGTAGAAAGTTTCTCTTAAATTTGCCATACTCTTGTCTAGCAAAACGAAGTGCCTTTACTAGATTTGCTTCTTCATCTAGCAGATGATATAGTGCAAGATTAAGCGGAGAAGAATGTTTTATAATTCGTCTACCAAAACTAGAAACGTCGCCTCTATCTCTGAGATTGCTTAAACCAGGAAACTCGCCTTCGAACCCGTCTATTTCTTCTACTATTGTTCTAACATGATCGTTTATTTCGCCTAGCGTAAGTTGAGCAAGATCTGCGTTAAGAGGATTACGTTCTAGGTTAGTTGGTATTTCATAAAAACCGTTTTCGGTTTTTTCTGCACTGCTTCTTGTTTTTGTTTGAACAACATCTTGCTCTGTAAGCGGATTAAGAAAACGCACAACTAATTCGTCGTTGACATTACGAAGAAGTAGATAATCCTGCTCTTGAGTTTGAATTTTATTATTAAGAAAAACTTTGATAGAAAGGTCATCTAGTAAGGCACTTTGTTCATAAACATCAACAACAAAGTCAGTTATATTTTCATCTTCAATTTCATACTGTCTTACAACAGATTGATAACTTAGAGTTTCTGCTTTTTTCCAGCCATTAATATATCTAAATTCGTCTCTGGTATCAAACACCTTGAGATAGCCAATGCCGGTTTTTTCTTCGATTGGTTCGGAATCATCTGGGCAAAAACTAATAACATCTTCTGTGAGGTTAAAATCAAACACAATGTCGCCTGTGTTTTGTATGCTTCTGTATGTTAAAGGGAATTCCAGTTCAGGATCTGCTACACCGGCGCCTCTTCTATAAGAGAATACTCTAGTGCCTTCAAAAGTACTTGACTGATATACTTCTGGATCTGCGAGGCTTGCGCCGTCACAATCAAACACGTCAAAAAGAGGCGGTTGATTAACTTCTGTTTTCTGTTGTGCTAGTTTCCACTCTATGCCTGTATAGAACAGTATTTTGCCTTTGTAAGTTTCACCCTGTGTTGATAGTACAGTTTCATTTTCTAAAGGTTCTGCATCGTCTGTCTCTCTAAGAGCAATCTGTCTTTCTCCTTGAAAGGTAATAAATTGTACAGAATATATTTTTCCGTTTACTCTGATGTCAGGATCTTTGGTAAACAATATCCGCATTCCGTTAGTAAGATCAACACCGTCAATATTGTAACCTTGTGCACCTTCTATAGTGGAGAATACGTCTTTTGTAAAATCATCTACTAGATCAACAGAATTTTTGAAAGCAGTTCCGTAATTGAATAATTTTAAATCAGGTTCAAATTCAATTATAGGTCGTATAGCCCTTGCATTCTGATCTATTAGACTTTCGGTTCTATTGATTTCTGCTGCTTGTTCAATGACTGCCCTATGAAACCATCTGTTGTATTTGCTCCATAGATTCCCGTCTCTGCTTGAACGATTTATTGTAAAATAGTCTTTCTGTCTAGGAAATCCAATTGCCTTAGAATAAGGCACAGTATCAAATCCTTCTGTGTCAAAATCAACAAATTCGTCTTCGACAAAATCACTAGCAGTGTTTAACTCGTCTTCAGAAATTAATCTTATGCTGGAACCAACACCTTCCACATACCATGCATCAGACTGATACTTTTCTTGAGCCGTTGTGCCTTGGAAATAAATCTTCATTCCGTTTGAAAGATCAAATCCTGCACCGGTTGTGTAGGTCTTTTTGCCTATGATTTCTTTTTCAACATCAATAAATGATGCTTCTTCTTGATCGTAAACTCTAATTAATCCGCCGGCGTTGATATCCTTATCAGACACATAGTAGATAAAATCAGGAGAATTAGGAAACAGTGTAAGTTCTATAACACCATCTTCTACACTCTGCTGAGAAACTTCGTTGGTAAGATTAAAACTGGTATCAAGAGTCCAAACACTGCTATCATCTTCGAATGATTCGCTAGATCTATGATCGCTGTTTGCCACATAGATTTGACCTTCATATAACACAGTTTCGCCGTTAATGTATGCTGTTCTTGCTGTCCATTCTCTTGCAACCACTCTATTGCTTCTGAAACTTAGAGGAACACCAGGTGAATCGATTTCAAATCTATAAGTCACTCCTCTATAGAGAGTAAGTTCTGGGTTTTGTGTTAAACCGTCGGGCGAGAATACAAATGCATAGTTGTTGAGATTATCTTCACTCGTAACTGTGTAGGTAGATTCTATGTTTATTCTGTCGCCCGCGACAGGTACCGACTGTGGACCGTTAGGAAGCCAATAGTATTCCCTAAAGTTTACAAATTTATCCCAGTCAATATGAGGATTCCAACTGTAGTATTCTTGTCTATTAAGAACACTGTGGTCTGAGATAGAACTGTTAAGATTCTGTGTTTGGTTTATGTAATCATTGTAATCGCCGTAGAAAAGAACATTGTCAATATCGTCTTTTACTACTGCTGCTGGTTCTAACTGATAGTCTTCTCGAGATTTACTGACATCTCTTAGATAAAAATCTTGTGTTCGATAACCAGGCGCAGTTTCGCGACCTATAAATCCGTTTAGTTTATCTACAACACCAGGCTGAAGTAATTGATCAAAAGTGCTTGACAAAAATTTTGCATTTTCCTGAGTCCTAAAGTATCTAGGCAGATGTCTTGCACTCTGTCTTCTGTTATCATCGCCGTTTGGTAAAGGATACTGCCTTTGGTCGTCATTAAAAGCCATTAGTAACTAAAGCCTCCAGTTGAACTACCTATACTGCCTGTGCTACTTGTACTAACTGTGTTAGTCATACTGGTAATTCCTGTGTTTGTGTTTTCAGTCTCTCTAACAACTGCGCCTTGTGCTTTTAGTTTGTTAGCAGTAACTTCGTCTATAATATCTATATCACCAACAGTTGCTCCGCTGATAAAAATTTCATCGGACTCTGCTCGAACTTCATAGAAAGAACCAAAGGATTTATCTTCTTGAACAGGTGTCACTACAAAAGTTGCAAGGTCTGCAGTAAGTTCTAACATTACAAAAGCCGCTAGTTCAGAAAAGTAGAATTTATCACCAAAGTCCCAGTTGTCGAGTGCAAAGTATCTGTTAATTGATCTAATAACACGAGATTTTAATTCGTTATCATTTAGAACAATGTCAGGATTTTTTACAATTTTAAATCTTGCTTTGAGATCAGAATCTGCTTTTTCGCCAAATAACACTCTATACTTAACTGGATGATAGATAATTTCGTCACTGACTGATTTTATTTTATTAAGTTCGCTACCGTAACTGATGAATAGACTGTCGCTGCTAGGAGGAAGTGGTTTTGTTTCTGTCTCGTTGCTGAGCCACTGTCTAAACTGTGTATCGTAGCCCCTAGTCAAAAGATAAGTGTCTATAATATTGCTTGCACTAGGATCTATTCTTGCATTTTGGTCAGCATTATGAACATATTGAAATTTCAATTTGTCACGACCTGGCTTTGCCTGATAGTCTGAGGTAACTGTAAATCTAGCAGTTTCTCTGTTAAGGATTTCAAACAGGTCGAGTTCTCTAAAATAAAAAAGTGTGTTATCTTCGTATGCACTTAGAGGACCTATTTGAGCCTTTGTATCAAAAACACGAACGCCAATTTCTTCTGGCGTAACATATACAAAATCGTCTACTCCGTTAGGCGTGGTTATTCTCTGTAGAAATATCAATTTGTCCTGAGGATTTGTTTCTTCGGCTACTATTTCTTCGAAAATCTGAGGATCGTCTACAACACCGTCGTCGTCTTCGTCAAAAAATGAAATTTCAATCTTCTTGGAATCTACATAACCTTCTTGGTCTCTAAATTCTGAAACAATTTCCCAGTCAAACTGTCTATTGAACGGCTGAAGACTGTCTGGACGAGTATTGATGTTAAGGACAGAAATTTTATCTTTCTCAGTTGTTCCGGTTTTATTGTTGAAAATCTTTTCTGAACTGTCAAAATAGAAGCGTATTTCTCTGTCGCTTTCAAACACATAGCGCAGCGCTCTGTAAGAAACTGTGTATTTTTCTCCATCAGTTTCAAATAACACTAACCAACTAGCGTCAAGATTTTGTCCTGTTGTATCACCTGTTTTGCCAGTAGAAAAATCAATAGCAGTGTTAAGATTATTTTGACTGACAATTCTCCATTCACTGTCGTTCTGTGAATATCTTAATCCGAAGGTTCTAAAAGAAAATATCTGATCTATTGCCTGTGCTTGCACTTCTGAAGTTAATGCTGTAGGAAGTGCTGTTCTTATTTCTGTAAGTATAGCCCCTGTAGGAACGGACTCGTTTAGCACAATAGGACCAACACCGTCTTGTGACACTTCGGTGCCGTCTGCTCTTATAGCAGCAACCTTAGCCCAAATATAATTTACAGAACCAGGATGATCTGCAATGCCTGGCATCAAAGAGCCGTCAGGCATAAAGTGAAATCCTTGAGGAGGTTCAAATTTCAGCAAACTGTTTAATCTAACAAATTTCATATTAGATGTTGTAAAAGAACTTACAGGAACTCTCACATCATTTTGATTTTCAAAATATCCAGTAGATTGATTTGTGTCAGTTGTTGATTGATACCATATACTACCTAGATCTCTTACAAAAAGTTTTGGAAATTCGCTTAGATAATAATTGTTAAGTTTTGTGTCAGCAAGTATAGGTTCAAGGGTATTTAAAATTTCGCCTTCAATGTCCGTGATATTTTCAAATGTAAATTCAGTTTTTGGAGTTGTAAAATCTTTATACAACGCCCCGTCGGTACCGAATAGATTTGTGTTGGAATATTTTCCTGTAGCATCTACAAGATCAAAATATCTAGAAATACCGCTAGATGTTCTATTGACAGATTTTGCTTTTACAATTTCTTGACTTACTGCAAGAGGCGCGACCTGGTAATCTTCGCCAGTTACCATTCTGTTCTGAGTGTAATAGGTACTAGGAGCATTTGTTCTTATGCTTTCGTTTGTTTCCGATACCGTAGCATTGTCAACAGTTGTTTTAAGAGAAAGCACAAGAGTAAGAGTTTCTTGTTGTCCTGTGCGGGAAATATAAGGCACAGATACTGCAATTGCTCGCATGCTGTTAGGAGAAATAATTAGTCTTCGGTTAGCAGAAGTTCTATAATATACCCTAAAATTACCTTCTGGCAGATTACCGAAAGTACCATCTGCAAAGATAAGGTTTACTCTATCTTCAATTCTTGTAAGCACAGAATAAATGTTTCTTTGATCGTCTGCTAGACTGTTATAGATTACGTTATTGCCTTCAACAGCATCTACCTGTGTCCAAAGATTTCTTTCTACGCCATTTCTATCTACTGAATACAACCATAGATCTGAATTGTTTATGTTTTTTGCATCTATGGAAACTGTTTGACTGGCACTGGGATTTGTAACTGCAAAATTGCCGAAATCGAGTGCGCCCTGTCGAAAATGGCAGAAATAGCCTGTGTTTGTGCTTGCAGGTCCTTGACCGTCGTCCCTGAATAGGAATGCAAGGTTATTATCTGGTCTAGGTGCTTCTTCTCGGATTGCATCTTCTGTAATATCTGTAGATACAACTTCAAATTGCACAGTTCTTCCGTCTACAGTTTTTGAATAACTGTATACAGGAACCTGATTGCGTGTGCCGTTTACTCTGTACTGTTGAGTCGGCACCCCATTTACATTTGCACTTTTGTTAGGATTGCCTATTTTGCCGTTCTGAGGAAGTGCAGCATTTAGCACTCTCTGAAACTGTTCTCTCCAGTTTGTATTAGCAGGATCGTTCCAGTTTACGTTTCTTGAAGCAAGATTGACATTATTAGAATCAACAACAGTTTCTGTAGTGGATACTGAATCTATCTTAAGTAGCCCATTTGCTGCTTGATTTCTTTTAGGGTTGTAACTTAATAGCCTAGCAAGTCTAAGAACGCTTTCTCTTCTTTCTGCTAGTTCTATGTAGTTTTCTCTTGCATTAAGATCTATTCTAAAAGCAATATTCTGTCCGAGAAACGCAATCATATCTATAAGAGCAAGATACTCGGAAGATTCTATGTAGTCGTTAAAATCTTCTGGATAGTTTTCTCTAAGATAGGCGATCATTGTGCGGCGCAGATTATCAAAGTCATAACTTTGGAATTCTGCATTTCTAAACGATTGGTAGACTCTTGTCCAGTCTTCTGCTGCCAGCAAGCGATTTTGTCTATCTGTAGACGACATAGTTGTTCCTCTATATAAGAGTATTTATTTTCTATAAAAAACTGCGTAGTTAATTAATAAGACCTGCGTCTTCGTCAAATCGCAAACGCAGAAATTCTGAGATATTATATGGCAGATAGGTTAGTTCGCACTCTACTTGAATGCCTTTGTCGAATGTATCAACTATAATTTCTTTAACATTTACCCTAGGATCATAGTTGATAATAGTGCTTACGTTTTGTACAATTAAATCTCTCAGTTGTTCAGTGAGAGGTTCGTAGATAAGATCCCATATAATCGTGCCAAACTCAGGATTGTCAAGTTTTTCACCTTGGCGAATATGAAAATGGTTTATTATATCCTGCTTGATTATAGCAAGATCGTAAAGTACAAAACTGTCAGATTCAGGATTTACTGTAGAAAATCCTCTATAGGCACGACTTTCTGGCACTGCTTGAGGTTTTTTATTAGCAGGGACATTTATATCGGTGTATAGATTTTTTTCTAATGTGCTCATTCTAATATTTACCTTGCTTTATGTGCCTTTTCTAAATGTGTCTGCTGTAAATTTGTATTCACCTTC
>Ga0209923_1000254_pt1 | contig 10415 bp, 16 predicted proteins | sample SalPon1_A_H2O_MG_FD_185696 | JGI IMG/M metagenome (GOLD analysis project Ga0209923, IMG submission 185696) | Salt pond water microbial communities from South San Francisco under conditions of wetland restoration - Salt Pond MetaG R1_A_H2O_MG... | ecosystem: Environmental > Aquatic > Non-marine... | reverse complement strand
AATGATTTCGACGAAAGCACAGTTATCTGGAAGCGTATAGAGTTAGCTAACGATACTTGGTAAATATATAAAACGGGGCAACAGATGGCAATACAAACTATAAATTTAGGTAACAGAGTTAACGACGGACTCGGAGACGATTTGCGCACTGCTTTCGAAAAAGTAAATGCCAACTTTGTAGAACTGTCGAATGAATTATCAACAACTGCAGTAAATTTAGGCGAGACCGGGTTTGGTCTTTTTAAACAACAAACCGACGCTGTGTTGGAGTTTAAAAGTTTATTAGGCGGTAGAAAGATACAACTACAAGAGTTTCCTAGCTCGATAGAAATTAACTCCACTCAGCCGGATGCATTCACGCAGTTTGATACCGACTCAGGAAGCATAAATGCAGGTGTCCATACACAACTTACATTACAAGGAATTAGCGCACCGGATTCGTATTCCGGAGTGAAAGATATTGAGGTAACCAACTCTGGCTCAACTATTAATTTTAAAACAATTTTGCCGATTACCGAGATACTACAAACCTACGACTTTGGTTTTGTAACCGGCGAGTTTAATAATGCAGTGCAATTTAATACAGCTAACTCTAATATTGATTTTGGTACAATAGAATACGACAGCAGCGTTAATCTCGATTGCGGTGCCCTTTAATAGGAATAATTGATGTCACTCAAATGGGTAACTCCGCAAGGGAGCCTAGGTACATTTCGAGAAAGGGAGCTGCTAGAAATATCTCTAGAAGCAGATTCTAGCGATCTACCTTTAAATTTTAAGGTAATTGCAGGCAACTTACCTAGAGGGCTGCGCCTCGAAGAAAATAAAATAAAAGGCAGTCCTACCGAGGTATCTAAATTAACGAAATCAACATTTGTTATTAGAGCGTCGGACCGATCACAAATACTAGATAGGACTTTTTCTATTTCCATAGACGGTGCAGATAGTCCGGTCTTTATAACGCCCGGGGGATTTCTAAATGTTGGCAACGGCGATGCATACTTTGTACTAGACAATGCGCAAGTACAATTCCAAATAGAAGCAAGAGATCCCGATTTGTCTCAATCAGGACAACTAGATTTTTTTATTGTACCTAACACAGGCGAACTACCTCCTGGACTGGAATTGTCGACAAGCGGTTTAATTTCAGGATTCACCGATCCGGTTTTGGCACTTAACTTTAATCAGGATACAACAGGAGGGTACGATACTTCTCGGTTTGATGCTGCTCCACTAGACCTAGGCGGGATTAACTCAAACGGATACGATTCTTTCTTTTATGATAGCCAAACGTTTGATTACAACGAACCTAGCCAAATGCCACGTAGGTTAAGTAGGATTTATACCTTTTCGATTGGAATCTCCGACGGGCTAATTGTAGAAGAAAGGGCTTTTAAAATCTACGTTGTTACCGAAGAGTTTCTTAAAGCAGATAACAACATTCTCGAAGTTGATACCAATCTATTTCAGGCTGATTCTGACGGAAATAGAAACCCTATATGGATTACAGATAGTGATTTAGGTAGGTACAGAGCAAAAAACTATGTAACTATATTTCTAGAGGTATATGATCCGCCTAGTTTGCCGGGCGTTACCTCGTACATTCTTGACGACTTTAATCCAAACGGAACGCCTAGTCTCATTCCGCCTGGTTTAGAGTTAGATGCATTATCAGGAGAGCTCGCAGGAAATGTTCCTTACCAAGATGCTGTGACCAAACAATATACGTTTACTGTAATTGCAATTAATTTCCCCCAAGTTAGTGCACCTACCTATACGCTGCGAGGGGTTTGGGATAACGGAGAAATTTACAACAAAGGCGATGCAGTTAAATTCAATGGAAATTTGTATATTGCAAATAAGGTTAATAGAAACATACCTCCCGAAGAGGGTGAGTTTTGGACTATAGGCTTTAGCACGGTACCTAAAACTTTCACTGTAGATATTATCGGCGAAATAGAAAGCCTTATAAACTGGGTAACACCTGAAGATCGAGGCACTCTGTTACCCGGTATTCCTAGCGATAAATTTGTAGAAGCAACAACTACAGCCTACGGAGGTCAAGTATTTTATAGTCTAGAAGGCGGAGAGCTGCCGCCGGGATTAACTTTACTGCCTACTGGTATTATTACCGGAAAAGTAAAACAATTCGGCGACGACGAAAGCAACGGGCTTACGCGATTCTATGATGTGTTTTCGGGCAGCGATAATCGTGTGTTTCAAACAACGTTTGACGAATCGCAAACAACATTTGATAGACTTTTTCAATTTACTGTAAAAGCCAGAGACTTTGCAGGATTGGCCGAGACGTCAAGAACTTTTAATATTTTTGTCCCAAACACCGATAATAGAAGCTTTAGTAATCTTTATGTAAAGGCTTTACAAAACAAAGATAAGAGATTATACTGGGCTGATTTTATTACAAACTCTGAAATTTTTAGACCAGAGGAGTTGTATAGGACAGGAGATAAAAACTTTGCTGTGCAAACTGATCTCCGAGTTCTTGTATATGCTGGAATTGAATCTCAGGAGGCTGTAGAATACATACAAGCTATGAGCAGAAATCATACTAGAAAGAGATTGTATTTCGGTGATGTTAAAAAGGCAGTTGCAAAAGATCCCGATACACAAAAAATAATTTACGAAGCAGTATATGTCGAAGTTGTTGACGACTTGCAAAAAGACACAAGACAAATAAGCAACGTGATAGAATTACGTGACAGCATCAGTAGTCCTGTGCTAATAAGCACGGATCAAATTACTATTGATTCAGATATTCCTTTTGTTAGCGATCGAGATAAACAGCGAATTTTCCCTAACAGCATAGAAAACATGCGTGATAGGATAGAGCAACTAGGGATAACCAATAGAGATTTTCTGCCGCTTTGGATGAGAAGCATTCAGGATAGAGCAACATATGAATTGGGATACACTAAATCACTATTGCTTTGTTATGCCCTCCCCGGTAAGGCAGATACAATTATCAACAGGATAAATGCAAGCGATTTTGATTTTAAATTGCTAAATTTTGAAAGCGATCGATATATAATAGATTTATTTAGAAATGAAATAGAAGATCAATACATTGCATTTCCTGAAGTGACCACAAACGAGAAAAACATCGATTAAGCTACCGGCAGTAGCAATAAGAATTTGAAATCAAATTATTCTAAATGCACTGAAAAGTAGATAAATATAACGCTTAGCCAAAAAATGGAGAAAAAGCTACCGTGAGTGAAATACAATACCTTGGAATAAACGAAAATTTTCCTGTAGCAGGTCAAGATAACGACACGCAGGTCTTTAGAGACAACTTTGATACAATTAAAAACAGTTTGCGCGTTGCACAAACAGAGGTTGAGTCTCTGCAAGACAGCACAGCTAAAACCACCCAAGATAATAATTTTGAAGGCAATACGTTATCAAATACAATTCTTCGAAATGTATTTACTGGGAAATTTTCTGGCGGTAGTGTGTCCGCAAGCCCGACCACGATAGACTACAAAAACGGTGGATATCAAATCTATACAATTGCAGCTGATTTAGATGTAGATTTTTTAAATTTTCCAGGTGATCCGCTAGGAGAGTTTGACGGCGATGGCGCAGGCAAAGTCACTTTAGAACTGTATAATAACGGCGCAACGACAACGGTGAACTTTATTTCGACCGCCGGAACAATTATCAAGAAAGATCCAAACTTTCCTAATACTTTGCAGATAACATCGCAAACAAATCCAACGTTTATAGAAATTTGGCGTCATAACGCTGGCAGCATCTTCATACGATACCTTGGGGTCTATTCTTAATGTTTCATCCACTGCAAGGTGATTTAGCAGCAATATCGGATGCTGACCTGGAAGAAAAAATCAAAAGCCTTAGCAAAAAATATCTCTCTGCTCAAAGACAAAATAACCCACAAGTCTTGACACAATTGCAAACTTTCATTACACTGTATAGAGAAGAGATGCAACAACGACATCTCAAACGTAAGTCTGACGACAACGACGACCTAAACCAACTAATTAATATCGAATAATATAAAATATGGAAGATTTAATAAAAGGCGTAAGAATGTTTGGGCCTGATATTTTACACCTATCTCAAACTAGCGCAGATCTATCACAATACACACAACGTGTTAAAGATGAATTTCTAGAGTACCCGATTCCAAAAATTGCCAATCCTAGTAATTGGTTTATGCCGGACCGGTATAAGAATCTCGATATTGAGGCGGAGATTCTTAATAAATGTATAACAGACCAGCAATTAGAAAGAGCAAGTATCGAATTAGAACTTTATAAAAAACACGACATGCTAGACGTGCTGCGATGTGTAAAATACATCGTTGACACCTTGCGAGAAAACGAGGTAGTATGGGGTGTTGGCAGGGGATCAAGTGTGGCCAGTTATGTACTCTTTTTACTAGGGGTCCACAAGATAGATAGTATTAAATACAACTTACCAATTGAAGAATTTTTTAAGGAGAACGACGATGGGCAGAGTTTATAGAAGCATGCGCGGCAAAGAAGTAGATATGGAAAAACTGTCTTTGAAAAACGAGCTGGCGCCTGCTGTAGGAAATATGAAAGTAAACGCACGTGGAGATGAGCTTGGTCCAACAGGCGAAATTGTAAGAACACGCGAAGAAATTTTACAGGATTATTATGATAAGAATCCGCGCAGCGCTAGAAAAGATGAAAACAACGAAGGCTAATAGATGTCAGCATTTACAATAGAAGGTAAAGTACGAGCAAAAGGCGAAGACATTCTTGTTAGAGATATGTACTTCGGCGAAATGAAAACCCAGGGTGGAATTATTATTAACAACGACGATGCCAAAGGCCACGGCGTAAAGCCAAGGTGGGCTAAAGTTTATGATATTGGCCCTGATCAATCTAATTTAGATTTTAAAATAGGTGATTGGATTTTACTAGAACATGGTAGGTGGTCTAGAAAAATTTCTATATCCGACGGCGCTGACGAATTTCAAATACAAAAGGCCGATCCAGAAGGCATTATTGGTGTATTCACAGGCGAGGGAACTCCTAATGTAGATTATATCGGCCGCGAGTACGGCGATGGCGAAAGCTTTACAGTAAATCCAGAAGATTTTATGTAGTATGCACACGACGCAAAAAAGGTGGAATTTTTCTGATATCACATCACAAATATCGAGGATTAAATCCGAATGCTCGAGCCCTTATAACGAAGGATTTACTTCTTTTGAACTAAAAAAAGACTTATATCTACTAAAATTTTTTATAGATGAGCAGCTTAAAGCTTGCCCGGAATTCGCCGGCGAAAAAGAATGGTTGCAAGAACAAGAAAAACACACTATAATTAAACATCTTAAACAATAAGGCAAACAAATGACTAATCCATTCGCCGATCAGGCTAAATTTATGAGTGCCTGCGACCAAACTACAGACAATCCCAATCCTGCTCAAACAGGGATGTATGTTAAGTTAATCGCAGAAGAAATGAACGAACTTATCGAAGCAATCCAGGACGAAGATGAAGTAGAAGTATTAGATGCTCTAATTGACATTCTCGTTGTGACGATTGGAGCAGGACATTCAATGGGTGCAAACCTAGAAGGAGCATGGCAAGAAGTAATGAAGACAAATTTTGCCAAAGTTGATCCGAACACAGGAAAAGTTACAAAGCGAGACGACGGAAAAGTACTTAAACCAGACGGCTGGGTGCCGCCGGATCTTAAGCCGTATGTCAAAGGCTGAGTCAACCAATATAGCAGAAAACGCAATGTCTCTGCCGTATGCGACAAGCACCGGCGGACCTGCTATCACTATACCTGATAATTTAGGTTTTAGATCAAGGCATAACACTGCCAACCACCATTTAAATCAGCGTCTTGACGAAATAAAAGAACAATACGACGAGTTATTAAAGCTTGCAGAGGACACGCAACTCTGCTACAATGCTAGATACAACTTTGTACCAGTAGTAGGAAAAACTTATCACCTATATTGGACAGGAAAAGACTATCTTTTAAGTCTAAATTCGCCGGATGACTGGAGCTTTGGCGAATTTGTAGGAAGTTTTACTTACGACACAAACGACATCTGGAAGAGGAACAAATGAAAACACTTTGGGTCGAGAAATGGAGACCAAAAACAACGGGCGATTATGTATTTAAAGATGCATCTCAGCGAAAACAAATTGAATCCTGGGTGGCTGATCAAAGCATCCCGCACTTGCTGTTTAGTGGAAGTGCTGGAATCGGCAAAACCACCATGGCGAAGGTTCTTGTAAACGAATTAGGAGTAGAGGACTACGACGTATTGGAAATTAACGCAAGTCGTACAAACTCTGTAGAAGACGTCCGTGATAAGATCACTAATTTTGTACAGATGATTCCGTTCGGTGACTTTAAAGTAGTGTTACTAGATGAGGCCGATTACCTGTCCCCCAATGCACAGGCAGCACTGCGTGGTGTAATGGAAGAGTATCACAATACCTCAAGATTTATACTAACGTGTAACTACCCTAATAGAATTATTCCGGCCATTCATTCTCGCTGTCAAGGCTTTCATATTGAAAAAATAGATCAAACTGAATTTACTGCCCGCATTGCTACAATTCTTGTTGAGGAGGGAGTTTCTTTTGATTTAGACACTCTCGATAATTATGTAAAAGTTGCATATCCGGATTTGCGTAAAGCAATTAACATGGTGCAACAGAATGTGAATAACAACGAGCTATCTGCGCCTGGTAAAGGTGACGAAGGCGAAAGCGAATGGAAATTCGAAATGGTCGAACTTTTCAAAGCAGGAAAAATTCAAGACGCACGTAAATTGTTGTGCGGCAAATTGCGTGCAGAAGAAATGGAGGAAGTTTATCGTTGGTTGTACGACAACCTAGAAATTTTTGGTGATAACGATAATCAAGATAAAGCAGTCTTAATTATAAAACAAGGAATGGTTGATCATACATTAGTAGCAGATCCAGAAATTAATCTTGCTGCTGTTTTAATCAAACTTGCGAGGAATATGGATTGAAGACTGACGCTCAGATAGACTTTATCTACGCTCAGTTGGCGGAAGAGTATCCTGAATATCGAAACTCAAAGCCTGCTGCTAAAATACACAAAGACGCTTACAAAAGTCTCATAGGTGTAATGCTGAGTGCGCAGAGTCAAGACAAGCGCACAGCACAGGCAAGTCGTCAGCTGTTTGCTCTTGCGGATAATCCTTGGGATATGGTAAGCCTGGATAGAGACACTGTTATAGAAGCCATTCGTCCTGCGGGCTTGTTTCAAGCAAAATCTAAAAACATTCTCGCAACCTCACAGATGCTGATTGACGAGTATGACGGTAAAGTGCCTGAGACACAGAAAGAACTTATGAAGTTGCCCGGCGTTGGCAAAAAGAGTTCAGACATCGTGATGCGCTTCGTGTACGGCGCACCTAACATTGCTGTGGATACCCATGTGTTTAGATTGCTGTGGCGACTTGGTTGGACAGACTCATTAGACGAAGGCAAATCAAGTGTAACAGTAAACGAAACCACACCAGACAAATACAAGTATGCTGCACACATGCAATTGATTACACATGCCAAATTGGTTTGCACAAGTAGACAACCAAGATGCGGTGAGTGTATACTAGAAACAGTATGTGAGAAGAAAGACACTGGGGTTCCTAAATATCGCCTAAGAGAAGTTGAAAAGGAAAGAACATGACTTATTTGGTAACTGAAAATTGCATTAAATGCAAACACACTACATGTGTGTCGGTTTGCCCGGTGGATTGTTTTTATGAAGGTCCAAATTTTCTTGCGATTGATCCGGACGAGTGCATCGACTGCGGAGTATGCGAGCCAGAATGCCCAGTGGATGCTATTTCTCCCGATAATGTCCTAGATAGCGATGAGCATGCATACTGGTTAGATATAAACCAGCGACTTAGTAAAAAATGGCCCAACATTGTCGTTGCAAAGGACCCATTGCCAGACGCAGATGCATGGGATGGCGTAGAAAACAAAAAGAAGTATTTAGAAGAATAAGGGGGCTATGCCCCCCATTCTAATCTTCTCCGTAAATAGCTAAAATTTCCTTTACAGCCTTATGCCGTTCAATATCATTCACTGTGAAGTGACTAATATCAACGTAACGGTGATTATCGAAATTATTAAACAAATCTAAAAACTCCAATAAGCCGTTATTGCTAGGTCTATCTGCCTGTTGCAAATCTCCAGTTACTACCATTTTTGACCCCTCGCCCAAACGGGTTAGAAGCATTTTCATTTGGCTAGGTGTTGCGTTTTGCATTTCATCTGCTATAATCACAGCGTTCTTAAATGTTCTACCACGCATATATGCCAGAGGACTTGTTTCGATCACCTCCTCGTAAACTAGTTTTTCTACTTCCTTGGCATTAAAATTTTCTGCGAAAACATCAAAAATCGGCTTGGTCCACGGCTCCATTTTTTGTTGCAAATCACCAGGTAGAAATCCGTGTGATTCATCAACGCTAACTGCTGGCCGCGTTACAATTATTTTACCAACATCACCAAATTTTAACTCGTCAATTGCCCACTGTACCGCTAGCATTGTTTTGCCCGTTCCGGCTGGTCCTATGGCAAATACAATGTGCTTACTATCATCGTTTAATTTAAGCAGGTAATCTTCTTGACTGAGGTTTTTTGGGTATACCTTAACACGTTTTGGCTTGTGCGTGTTAATGTTTACAATGTTGGATCGATCTTGTGGCAGATTAGACATCTGTCCTTGCTGTTTCTTTCGCTTCATGTGTAGGTCTTTCCTCCTATAAGTGTCAGGTTCGACCCGGATTGAATGATATGTTCGAACCCGAACACAAAAGTATTTAATCCAGAGATTTAACAATAATAGCATACGATATTGATTCCTGCTAAATACAAATAGGAGAAATCATGGCCGATATTAAAGACATAATCAGTAATATAGATCAGATCTATCATTCAAATAACAGTCTCAATCTGTTAAAAGATTTTGAACGAGTTATAGATGAACTAGACCTCTACGTGTTCGACAACTGGATAGAAGGTGAATTAGTTTCTGGGCCACGCAGCACTCGCTATTTTGTAGACTGCGTGTTTATGTGGCCTAAAAATAAAATGCCGGACCCTGCCGGCGGCATGCGATTAATAGATTACAACTGTAATGTCGAATGGGGCGAGGACTATGTTGCGAAGGTTAGGAAAATTAAAGACCCTAGCGATATTAGGCCAGGAACCAAAAAAGGCAAAATAGATTATTACCCCGTTTGGATGGTTAAAATTACAATGCCCAAAAAACTTATGGCAACGGTCGAAGCCGGACATTCACAATTAGATCAAAATATGATAGACGATGTGCTAAACCAGTACCCGGATGTTAACACTGTTGACCCGGCTGATCAACAAGATCCGTTAGAAAATGAGGAAGACGATGGCCTCGAAATATAAATTAACAGAAGGTCTTAGGAAAAATGACCTTAAAAATCTAGTGCATCCGGTTTTCGAAGTGGATACATTCAAAAGCAAGATGGGTAACGATTCTGACGTATGTGTAATTACGTTCCAGGCCAAGGATAGGCACTCAGCACGAGACCTAACAGAATTCATCGAAAAAGGGTGTAACTTTGTATTAGATGCAGACACCAGTGCTGGTGAAAATAAAGACGGCGAGTACTCTGTTTTCGTAGAAATAGAAAGAAACGATCAGATTGGCAATCATATAAGCGAACTGCTTTATGATTTAAAAAATCTAACCGGGATCGACCAATTTAAATATCGTTATTATAAACAAGACAATCTGAGACAAGCAGCAAAAGAGTCTCTGAATGAAATTCCTAAGACAGAAATCGAATATCTATCAATGATAAAAGAATATCAAGTGGATGCAACACGAAGTTTTTTTAACAAAACAGTTATGGACAGCATTTCGGTAGATGATAATATAATTACTATAACTAAGCCGTTCGGTAACAAGATACAACTCGAAGTTATTAATCAAGGTGAAACCGAAACTGTTCTTACTACCATCGAAGATTCTTTGATAGAAAATACAGATAGCACAGCCGAAACATTTTGGCTAACAAAGGTTTTAGGAAATTATAATATAACCAAATACGGAGATAATTTCCTATTTGTTAATGAGAATCGCGCAATGTTACTTAAGAGGAGACCATAAATGCGTTTATCGACCAATTTTTTATTGTCAGAATATACAAAAAGCCAAACTGCTATTCGCAAAGGCATTGACAACACACCCGGCGACGAGCACCTCAAAGCAGCGAAGGCACTGTTTGAAAATGTAGTGCAGAAGGTAAGGGATCACTTTGGTCCTACTATTATTACTTCTGGCTATCGTTCCGCAGCACTAAACGAAGCAATAGGTGGTTCCAGCACTTCACAGCATTCCAAAGGCGAAG
>Ga0209923_1000250_pt1 | contig 10484 bp, 8 predicted proteins | sample SalPon1_A_H2O_MG_FD_185696 | JGI IMG/M metagenome (GOLD analysis project Ga0209923, IMG submission 185696) | Salt pond water microbial communities from South San Francisco under conditions of wetland restoration - Salt Pond MetaG R1_A_H2O_MG... | ecosystem: Environmental > Aquatic > Non-marine... | reverse complement strand
GGAAGTAGTTCTGAAGGGTAATAGAGGCAAGTGTTTGGTTCTCGGCCTTGATTGGAACACCCTCTTTGGCCTCAATCGCCTGGTGCATTCCCTCGTTATATCTTCTGCCCGGAAGAATACGCCCGGTGTGCTCGTCAACAATCTGCACCTCGTCGTTTACCACGACATAATCTTTGTCTTTTTTGAATAGGACTTTTGCCTTAATTGCATTGTTCAAAAATGAGATCAGGGGCGTATTTTCAGATTCATAAAGGTTGTCTATTCCGAGGTAATCTTCGACCTTTTCAATTCCTGGTTCCAAGATGCCGACAGTTCTCTTTTTTTCGTCGACCTCGAAGTCCTCATCCACCTCCATTTGCTGAACCAGCTTGGAAAACACACCAAACCAGCGGTTAGCGTCGCCTTGAGCTGGTCCAGAAATAATCAGCGGGGTTCTGGCCTCATCAATCAGAATCGAGTCAACCTCATCGACAATTACGAAAAAATGACCTCGCTGAACCAAGCTGGCTTTGTCCAGAGCCATGTTGTCACGCAGGTAGTCAAAACCAAATTCGTTGTTCGTTCCATAGGTTATGTCCGCCATGTATTGCTCTTTGCGAACAGGTGGTTCCTGACCAGAGACCAAGCATCCGGTGGTCATGCCCAAGGCTCTAAAAACCCTACCCATCAGATCTGACTGGTAACCAGCAAGGAAGTCGTTCACGGTAACGATGTGAACACCGCGACCTGCAATTGCGTTCAAGTAAGCCGGCAGGGTCGCCACCAAGGTTTTACCCTCACCAGTTTTCATCTCGGCAATGTTTCCCATGTGAAGTGCAGCCGCACCCATGACCTGAACATCGTATGGTCGCAAACCAATTGTTCGCTTGCTGGCCTCGCGAACAGCTGCGAACGCCTCTGGCATCAAATCATCCAGCGACTCGCCCTTGGCGTAACGCTCCCTGAAATTTACGGTTTCCTGTTGTAGCTCCTCATCGGTGAGGTCTTCAAAATAACTCTCAAGGGCGTTTACGTTTTTTGTGATGGTTGAGAGTTTTTTTATGATGCGGCCTTCTCCGGCGCGCAACACTCTCTCTACGACTGATGCCAAAATTTTCTCCTGATTTTGTAGTGCAAGTCTATTGGTTTCACCTGAGTGAAATTACCCCGTAATTCCATCCCTTGCGCCGATAAACAACTGAAACTCGATTGTTTTCAGAGTTGTGGAACAGATAGAAATCATGTCCCACCAATTCCATGCGGTCCACTGCTTGCTCAGCAGTCATGGGCTCACCCTTGAATTGCTTTTCTCTGATCATGATTGGGCTTTGCTCTTCAATGATTGGAATCTCGCCAGTTGCTGCCTCAAGCACCTCCCGATCGACTGGGACAACGTCTATGTCTGCAAAGTTATTGGCAGAGAGCTCGCTGGTTCCCTTGCTGTGGTGACCGGTACCGCGGTGACTTTTGTGCTTGTCCGCATACCTTCTCAATCTTTCGGTTAGTTTTCCAAAAGCGATATCAAAGGCTGCAAATTTATCCTCTGATCTCGCCTCTGCTCGAACCACATGTCCTGGCTCATACACGGTGAGCTCAACTTGCTCTCGCTGCCCGTCGCTTCGACTCTGCTCATAACGTGTGATTTTGATGTGAAGCTCTTCAGGTTTGTGCGCAAGCTGCTCAACTTTGCCTGCGCGCTCTTCCACGTAGTCTCGAAATCTCTCAGATATGTCCAGGTTTTTAGTGCTGAATCGAAGTTGCATGATGCCTCCAGAATCTGATCGATGAATACTTCCTGCTAACAGTTTGCCCCTTTTGGTGCAGTTGAGCAAAGAGCAAAAACTCCAGCCACTCGACCTCCCCTGTCATCAACCGCTCGGATGATTTCTCTGATTGTTGCCCCAGTGGTGACAACATCATCAAAAATTAGAAAATCAGCAGGTTCTCTCAATTCGAATAAATTCTGGATATTCAGCTGCCTTTCTCTAAAATCCAGATTTCGCTGTGAGTCATTTTGCTTCACCCTCCTAAGCTTGCTGCTTAGTCTGAAGCCTGCCTTTTTGGCAATATCGGCAGCCGGATTGAACCCACGTTTCCTAAAGGCTGCATTGGTGGAGGGAGGAACCAGGGTTTCCAATGTTGGGTCAAACTCAACTGAGTTTTTGAAAGCTTGTCCAAGAGTGTTTATATATCCATATTCGTTTTGATTTTTCAATCGTCCCAGCGCTGATGCCAGCAGTCCATCATAATGAAAGCCTGATTTGAATCTGAAACCTGGCCTTTCACCCTGCTCCGTGATGAGCTCGCCGGCAAGGCATTGATGACAAACAAACTCATCTAATTTTGAGCAGCCAATACAACTAATTGGAAAGATTGTTGAAAGCATTTATCAACAATCGCTGATTTTTAAACTGTGTTTTGAGCAATAGCGGAAACTGTGGAAATCAGCGCGCTGTATTTAATCCAACGGCGTCATTCACAAGAGATCTCCAGGAATTACCAAACCTGGACCAAACCTCACCCAGTGGACTCAATACGTATATTGAATTGCCAACAGTGGTTATCTGCTCTACCGATACCGGTGGGGTCACACCCAATTCGGTTTCACCCAGAAGAGAACTGATGGAAACAATCGTTGAGTCGGTTACAGATCGCTCAACTAAAGCAATTTGGTTTTCGCCAAGCCAAGAAACCGATTGTGGCCTCGCCGAGCGAATATTAACCGGATCGGTTAGGGATCTTGGTTGACCATCAGAGTCCCTTACAACCCCTCTAACACGCAACTGGGTGCCGTCTTCATCCGCAACGATCTCAACCAGCCTGGAACCCTCTGGCGACAATGCAAAATCAACTCGGACGGGACGGGTCTGCTCAACGATTGTGAAAAGACCTCCGTCTTTATAAACATTTATCTCCGAGTCAGCACCCACTGACCATAAAAATCCATCGGCATCGAAGTGCGGCTTCAATATGCCAGCTCTGGCGTCAATTAGCTCACTTTGATTGGAACCAAGCCTTGCAAGATGCAGCCCCTCCTCGTTTACCAAAGCAAGCAGTTGATCGGCCTCAGAAACTGCAATAGATTCAGGGTTTAGTCTCAAAACATGTGTGCTACCGCCTGCCAATGGAATAGCGGTTGAGCCGTTTATTCGATACACCGAGGACTCGCTGAGCATTACCGGTGAACCTGGCGAGAGGGGCAACTGGGTGGCGTTGATGCTCTGAATCTCTTGGATGTTTCTATCAATCAGTAGCTGAACCGAACCAACGGTTGGCAAAGAGGTGAGGGTCTTATCAAACTGTGCTTTCATAAGAGATCTCATTCTCGAATCAGCGGCTAGCGCCTGCGAGGAGAGATCCACCTGAGCTACCGAATCTTCAGTGACAACCGCGTCAATGGTGAGTGTGGTTTGCTCGGGAATTGCTGAGCGAACAGCACCCTGCAGCCATCCAGATGGTCCATTCAATAGCGCCCTTACCATCCTGGTGGAGCTTGAGCTTCTTACCGGGAACCATCTGACATCACTCACTAGATAGCGATACCCGCGATCAAAGAAATAGATTGGGTAGCTTTGAAACACAACTGCAAATACCGGTGAGCTCACCACCGTCAGGTTTGGGGCTGAATCAATTCTCCATTCACCCTGCTCCCTGACAAGATTGAAAAATAGTGTTCTCGGCTGAACGCCATCCAAGGCGCTGTATTCACCGAATTCATCCACTGTGGCCAAAGTCCTAACCGTCACCTGTTGCCGTGATTGGCCCACCTGCTCATAAGTCGGCGTTGAAGAGCGAATCAACACCTCTTCCTGTGGGTTCCAAGCGGCTGCGAAATCCTCGGTTAGAAACTCTCTGGCTATCGCGTAGTCATTTTGGGGACCAATGTGGGCGTTGATAAAGCCTGAAACAATATCGGTTTGGTTGTCATCTATCTGTGGACCAGAGGGAGAGTAAAAAGCAAAATCTTCGTTTCCGCCAACATCAATGACCGGACCACTGGAAACTGGACCAGAGGTTGGTAGCTGCGCACAGCCAGAAATCACCAGTACAAGTAAAAAAGCTATTTTTTTCAAGCCAGCTCCTCCGTTGGTTGCATCGGAAGTGGCGAATCAGTGAGGCGGTAACCAGTTTTCACCGGGAGGGTGAGCCTAAATGTTGTCCCCTTGTTTTTTTCCGAAGCGACCTCTAGCCAACCATTGTGCAGCAGTGCATCCTCCATGGCGATTGCTAGGCCAAGTCCAGTTCCCCCAACACTTCTCTGTCTGGCAGGGTCAGCTCTCCAGAACCTGTCAAAAACCCGATCCATCTGTTCCTGATCCATGCCGTCACCCTGGTCTGACACGGTTATTGCCGAGGCGTGTCCATCGGTTGCAACGGAAATCCTCACCGGCTTACCCAAGCCATGCTCAACCGCATTGGCTAACAGATTTCTGAGGAGTCTTTCGATTCGCTTTGGATCAAGTTCAACATCAACAGACCCCGAGGGGATGTCAATCTGAATTTCAGTTTCTTTGCTCATTGCCAATGGCTCAATTGAAGCAATTGCTCTTCCAACAATTCCATTGAGATCAGCGGTCTCGATATCGGGTGTTACCGCCTTGGCGTCATAGCGTGAGATTTCCAGAAGGTCTGCTAGCAGTTGCTCAAACCTTGAAATCTGGTCGTGCAGCAATTCGGCGGAGCGTCTCAAAGAAGGGTCTAAATCATCCCTTTTAGCAAAAATCACCTCACCGGCTAATTTGATTGTGGTCATTGGGGTTCTGAGCTCGTGGCTAACATCGCTCACAAACCGTTGCTGCATTTTTGAAAGCTGATCAAGCTGATCAATCTGTTGCTGCAAACTTCGCGCCATTCGATTCAGAGACCTAGCCAGGGTGCTCACCGCATCTTCACCCTTTTCGCTAACTCTTCGGTCCAAGTCTCCCTTGGCAAATTCCTCACTAACCTCAACAGCTTTCAACACCGGTTTCACAAGTCTGCGGGTTACGAAATAGGAAACAACACCGATAATCACAAGCAGAATCAATCCGCCGATAGTGAGCACCTGCTGCACATAATCCAAAGTCAGCTGCGACTCAAAAAAATCAAAAACCAGATAAAGCTCAAATTGACCAGCAAGTGGGACATCGACGGGAGCACCAACGATCAAGCCCGGTGACGTGGACTGATCAGAACTTAATTCAACGGCTTGATAACTCAGCTGATTGCCGCCATCGCGAACTGCATCTCGAAGTTCATCTGGAATTAGCTGAAAATCCAGATCCGCACTTACTGGTGACTGCAGAAGCTGCAGTTGCGGCTGACCCGGAGACCTGAGCAGAGCAACCTTTCTTGAACCAGCCTCTTCCAATGTTGGAACCAAGGAATTCAAAAGTGTCTGCAAAGTGGTTTCATCGCTGACCGCTGCTCCGCTCAAAGTCCTGTTCACCGTGTTCACAGCACTGGAGGTGTCCTCTAAAGCGGTCTCGAGTCTTGATTCATACAATCCATCAGCCAGTGTGTAGCTCATGAATCCACCGAGTGTAAAAGTCGCGAAAGCACTCAATAAAACCGTCATGGTTACGGCCCGGGCCTGAAGCGACCTTCTAAATAGCCGAAAAATAATTAACCCCTACCCAGATCCTGCACGATAGCCAATGCCGCGAACGGTTGTAACAATTTTTGGGTTATCCGGATCATCTTCGACCTTCGCCCGCAATCTTTGCACGTGGACATTGACCAACCTCGTGTCAGCCTTATAGTCATACTCCCAAACCTGATCCAAAAGCATTTCACGACTAAACACCAGATTAGGTTTACTGGCCAGAGTGTACAAAAGCTTGAACTCCAAAGGAGTTAGGGAGATTACCTGCTCTCCTCGCTTCACCTCGTGACCCTCAACATCCAATACCAGTGGACCAACGGTGATAACACTCGCCTCAGATCCTGAAATGGGCCGAAGTCTGGCCTTTACCCTTGCAGTTAGCTCATTGGGCTGAAATGGTTTGACGATGTAGTCATCTGCTCCGGCTTCTAGGCCGTTGACAACATCCTCGGTTTCCCCACGGGCGGTGAGCATGATGATTGGGATTCCGGAAACCGCTCTGATTTTTCTGCAAACACTCACGCCGTCCTCACCCGGCAGCATCACATCCAGCAAAACTAAATCAGGTTTCTCTTCTTCAAACACCGTCATCGCCTGAGCGCCATCCGGGCAGAAAACGGATTGGTAACCGGCATTGTCTAAAACAATGCCGACCATTTCACGAAGAGCATTGTCATCATCAACCACAAGGATTTTCATCACGGTCTAATTATTGCCCAATTAACCCCTGATAATCGACAAAGCTTTGTCCCGAATTTTTTTCATGATTTCTTCGTTGTTCGCTTCAACATTCAATCTCAGCAGTGGTTCGGTGTTGCTGGGCCTCAGATTCAACCACCACCAGTCTTCGCCCGAGACTTCCAGGGTCACCCCGTCCAACTTTTCCACTTCCGCCTCAGGGAAGGCCCCTATTACTTTTTCAGTGGTTCTCAGAACATCGGTTACTTCGCTATTAATCTCCCCAGACAAGAAATATGGGTTGAGATCAGATGCAAGCTCACTCATGGTTTTGCCCGTTTCTGCAAGCTCTGCCAAGACATGCATTGCTGCCAGCATTCCGTTATCGGCACCCCAGAAATCTCGAAAATAATAATGGGCGGAGTGCTCGCCACCGAAAACCGCATTGGTTTTTCTCATTTCGTCTTTGATCAAAGAATGCCCAACTTTGGTTTTTACTGTCTTTGCCCCTAGCTTTTGCAGATACTCGGAGAAAAACTTGCTGGTCAAAAGGTTGTGCAGTACGTAAGGGTTGCCACCCACTCTCTCGACTTCTCTTTTGGCGACAATGCTTGCAACCGCCGATGGGTTAACCGGCTGTGTTTTTTCATCAATGATGAAACACCTATCCGCATCGCCATCAAAAGCGATGCCAATATCGGCTTTTGTTTCTCTGACCTTTTCTTGCAAATCAACAAGGTTTTTTGGATCCAATGGATTCGCTTCGTGATTGGGGAAAGTCCCATCAAGTTCAAAATACATTGGCGCCAAGTCAAGCTCTCCCAAAACCGCTGGGACGGTGTGGCCACCCATTCCGTTGGCTGCGTCAACTGCAACCTTCAATTGGTTTTTCCCGATGGTGACCAGCTGGTTCAAATACTTTGCATAATCTTGCAGGCTGTCATATTCGGTAATGTCTGGCGTCTTGGAATCCAACGGGGATTTCAAATACTTACTGGCAATCGATTTAATTTCCGCTAACCCGGTGTCGTAGCTAATTCCCTGAGCACCAGCTTTTGAAAACTTGATTCCGTTATAGCTGGCGGGATTATGACTGGCCGTAAACATAACCGCAGGCAGGTTTAAACTCCCCGATGCGAAATAAGTCTGGTCTGTGGAGCATAGGCCAAGCAATCTAACTTTTTTTCCAAAAGCATTCACGCCAGAGGCAAAAGCTAGGGCGAATTCTGGCGAAGATGGCCTCATGTCATGACCAATGATTACCTCGTCATCTGAGACAAATTCGGCAAACGCACTTCCCAGGGCAACCATGATTTCATTAGTCAGTTGCTCCCCCACCAACCCTCGAAGGTCGTAAGTCTTTATTACTTCATCCAAGATTGACATTTATCTCCAAAGGCTCAGCGGGATAAGAATACAATGACTGAGTGGCTGGCATTGATAGAGACAGGCGTGGTCGGGGAATCCGAGGATCCTGGCGAGTCAATCAGAGCGATAAGGGTGACTTTTTCAAAACCGTGGTTGACGCGGCTTGTGAATTTCTGGTTCAGAATTGGCCCGAGGAACTCCACGGTCTGGAATGGGAAATCGCTGACATGCCAAGCGGACTTTCCAAAAACCTGCCCAGGTATCGAATCTGGCCCAGTGAACAAACTATTACCTTTTACCGCTTACCAGTGGAACGCCTTGATTTGAAAAACACTCGAGATAAGCGAACTCACATTGAACAAATAGTGCTGCAGGCAATAGCCGAGCTCATCGACAAGGACCCCTGGGAATTGCTGGACAACGACTAACGAACAGTAATCTGCAGATCAGAACCAATGTTGGAATTATCGGCAGGCAAATACTCTGTCACCCGGCTAGTGACCCTTACCAGCAATCCCTCTCCACTAATTTCGATGAGATCCCCAACCTCAACCTCAGCTGTCAATCTCTCCTGACTGCTGAGATCACCGATCTGTCCATTAACCAAACTGCCATCACGAGTTATCTGCAGAGTTGCCAAGGATTGATCCTGGGAAGCAATCTCAACCACTCCATTCAAAGTTGCAACCATCGTCAGTTCAGAGTCATAACTTGGCTCTGCCATGGTGGTGAAATAATCTCCAATCAGAGGGTTAGTTGTTCTGGATCCCAGAAGCATCGATGCTTCAGATTCCACTGATACCCGATAGCTTCCAGGGTCTAGCTCTGGCAGTTGAATTTGATTGATACCCACTTGCAAATCGGACCTGATGACATCGCCGAACCCCTGCTCCAACGAGCTAATTGAAACAGTGGCTGAGGCCTGTTCTGTTGTCAAAATAAACAGCTCAGGCAGTCGATCCTGCTCAGGCAACTCATCCTCTTGGACTGTTACCAGCATGCTCGGGTTTAGCTGTAATTGATTATGTGCAACTAAATCAGCGCCGGTGGGAGTGGTACCAGAGTTGGTTTTTGATTGCACCCATGCCGCAAACCTGCCCCCTTGGCTTTTAATGCTTAGGCCAACAACGGATTCGCCCGGTGCGTAGCGAGCCACGTTTAGAACTTTGGTCTCCCCTGGCGCCAAAGAAATCGAATCGCTTGGTAGTTCCTCATCGGTATAAAAGCCGAGTTCCAAAATTGTTGAAAGCACATCCGGATTGTGAATGATCAGCAGACTTTCTTTTCCAAGTTCTGTTCCGGGGGCAATCATCCAGGCCTCGGTGACAGGCTTTTTGCAACTGACGCTGACGGTTCCATCAATCCTGTTTCGCTCAACCGATTGCCACATGTAACCACTTAGTTCTGAACTGAGCTGAACATCGGTCTCTGCGGTGAAACTGGCTGGCTTATCAGCTCTGAAAGGAGTCGGGACAGATTGTTCCACTAAATAAAAATCAGCATCTCCGATGTTTTCCAAACTATCAACATCGGTTCCATCCTCGCCACCGAGTTCAACTAAAGCACCGGGACAGACCACCTCCAGTGCTCTCGCGGGAACACTGACCTCCACTGGAGTCGGAATTTGGGCTTCAGTCAACACAGGTTTTAGGGGCATAAAAAATGTAACCGACAAAATCGGGACAGATAGTAATCCAATAATTCTCAATGCCCACTTCATTGGCGCCCCCTGACTCTTGACCGACCTCTAATTGATGCAGGGGTGGGAATCGCAATTAACAGAGTGGCTAGCAGAACAGAGATTGGGATCAATTGCTCCAATCGAAGGCTAATTCGCCTTGGTTCCAGTTTGGTTGCATCAGCTCGCCAAAGTCCGCCGTTTGCCGTTTGACCAGCGAAGGTTAGTTCTGGAACACGCGAAAGCTGGGAGCTTAGGTTTGGGTTTTGCCCCTCCAGTTGAACAAACGCTATGTTCCATTCATCCATAAGCTCTTGAATTCCAATTGAGTTGCTGGCAATCAATGATGCGGTTAGCACCGACAAGGCTTCTTCCCGTTCTGCGTCAATCTCTGAAAGCAAAGACTCCAGGTTTGACTGCTCGCCAAGGTTTTCGCCATTGCCAGCTCTCAGGTAAACCTCTTGGCCAGATTCAGAAATCATCAAACTGTTTAGCTCAAATCGTTGTGATTCAACTTCAACAATGGCAGGCACCTGTCGATACTCATCCCACTGATAACCGATTGGAGAACTGGCCTGCCAAACAACTCCAATAATTGCTAGTGAAATTGCGGTAACGATGGATACGATTTCCAAAATTTGGTTTGTGTTTCTCACCACTATCACCGACAGAGCAATAAAGCCCAGAGCGAGCATTATCTGACCATTAGCGCTCACCTCAGAAACATTCTCCGCAAACCTAAATTGCAAGTGTTCAATTGCGGCAAAGGCCAAAACTGATAATGATGCCGCTATCAATAAAACCAGATCCAACGCCTTGGGCTGAAGCAAAAACCCAATCAACGCAACTAAGAACAGAGCAAAAGTTGAGAACAAAAATGGTTGGAACTGCCAGTCATTTGAGTATTCAAACAAACCACCCTGTGGGGCAAAGATTGAAAGTGGATTGGTTATCCAATACAAAAGTGAAGGCCAGACAACGACCAGCATAGGTATTGGAACAAATATCAAAAATCCAATTCTTTTTAGATTGAACAAAGCCAAGCCAAAAATTGCGGCCAGCAAAATGGGGATCAATGCCGGTGAAGAAGCTCCAATCATTGCCAGTAAGAATCCCGACCAAGCCATCCAACGCCAGGCGCGAGAACTCACAAATGATCGAATAACCATTATCAGCGAATGAATTAACCAACCAAGA
>Ga0209923_1000249_pt1 | contig 10493 bp, 8 predicted proteins | sample SalPon1_A_H2O_MG_FD_185696 | JGI IMG/M metagenome (GOLD analysis project Ga0209923, IMG submission 185696) | Salt pond water microbial communities from South San Francisco under conditions of wetland restoration - Salt Pond MetaG R1_A_H2O_MG... | ecosystem: Environmental > Aquatic > Non-marine... | reverse complement strand
TTGTAATACCACGGGTCCAGCGACCGTGTTCAACTAGCACCCAGTCACCTTCTGCGTAAGGATCGTCGTTGTGTGGACCTTTGCGATACACACGACCCCAGCGAGGATACACACCTCGAGTTGTACCGTCGTCATCTCTCAGTATGATGCCGCCTTTTGTAGTCTGCTCACCGAAGTACATGTCTGTTACAAGCACCCGGTTCCCTACAGCGCGAAGTTCTCCTTCAACTGCTGATATATTCTGGCTCATTCGTCCTCCTTTTTAACAAAATTGCCATCTTCATCTTCAACCCAGCCGCCTGTTGGCTCTGGATCTTGCCAGTCGTCTACAAGATCCTTTTCCTCTGTTTGAGGCTGTTTCTTTACTGGAATTTCGTCTGCTACAGGTCTATTTCCTTTGTAGTATTCGTTTACAAGTTCTTCGCGCTTTCTTACAATTTTTCCGCCTTTGCCGATTTCATCACCTCTAGCATTTACTTTTGCATTACCAACTGCAGGTGTAAGTTCATTTCTCTGTCTTAGTAAATCCATATCTACCTGCTTACCTTGCATTGTTTTGTAAACTTTCTTTTGTGTGGGTCTTGCCATTTCAGTCTCCTATTATGTATGTACTTATCTCAAGAACTCTCGCCAGTCCAGTTGATATTGAATTGAATTAATTCTATGCACCCCTATGAGATACAGTACGTAACTAGCAACTGATGAGCCTCTGCCGACTCCCCATACTATGTTGTTCTCTCTCATAAAATCCACAAGATAGATCATATAGCGCAGCAGGTTAAACAAGTCATGCTCTTGGTATGCTTCTAGTTCTTCGTTTATCCTTTTGATCTCAGGTAAATCTCGTTTCTTCCAGACATCGCTAGGATCTATGCCTACCTCTTTTGCTACTCTATAGATTAAATATTCCGAAAGATCAATTTGTTGGTATTCTTCCGGCATCAGCCACTCTGACTGACACACACTGTCAAATTCAGTTTTATCAGTGTTTATTGCAATGTATTTTTGAAGTTCTGATAAACCATTTTCTTTGGCTGCTTCATTAAACTTGTCTACATCTTCAGATTCGTCGCAGAGAACAACATGAACCTTGTCTGTATTACCGGAGTAAATCATATCAACAAGATCACGATTAGAGAATCTTGGAATACCGAGATCGTCAGTTTTCATAAACATTGTGTATTTTAATTGATATTGATGAGATTGTCAAGATCAGGATCGTCATCATCCTGTTGTTTTTGCCTGTACATTCGTGTAGTTTGTTCTTGGCGGAACATATCAAGCATAACTGCAATCTGATTCTGGAGACCAGGATTGCGAGTTTGATAGTAGCGTCGAGTAAGATCCTGTACTTTTTCCTGTATTTGAGAATCAGTGAGGTCTTCAAAATTATCAGCAAGAGGATTAAACATTATGCAAACTTGCCTACAAGGTTAGCATGGACAGTCTCACCACCATCTACTGTCCAAAACTCAACAACTGTGGGATCGGTTTCTGAATCGACAATAAAAGGATCGGGAAAGTTTCCTAGTCTAATTTCTGTAGAATCTGAGAGCAAAAAACTATCTCCCTGATTTCTTTTTATTATGCCTGGATTGCCGTCCTTGAGGGTACGCCAGTTTACAGTACGTTCTCCGTCTATTTGTACCAGGCTCACCGTTATCTTTGCTAGTCTTTTCGCTTCTGGCCAACCGTCCAGCGTAAGAGTTATATCTCCGCCTACCGTTATTGTTTGGTAGAGTCCATTTTGGAAGTTAACATTTTGATCTGTGTCAACATTACCAAATTGATAAACAGTTGTAGTAGTTTGGTCAAATTCTGCATTTGTAATTCTATTACCAAAAAACTGTGATTCTGTGTTGGTTTTTGCGGCATTGGTTTGAAGGTCGGTTAATTCAGATTCTGCAGCCTTGAGATTGTCTACAATTTCTGAAAAATTATCTCGAAAACCCTGTGTGTCGTTGTTTTCACCTGCAACAGGGTAATTGGTTTTGATATTATCTGTGTTTATTGAGCTTGCCATTCGGTTCTCCCAACCTATTTATGCTATGTTAAATTCAAAGTTGCCAAAAACTATATACTGCTCTTCGCTGTTGTTGGCGGTAGATTCGACTAGTAATCTATCAACTTCTATTTCATTCTGTCTAAAATCATAATCTGATTGTGAACTTCGGATTCCTGCCAGTATACGCTCGCTTGTGCCAGGTTTGCAATATACCAAAGGTATTGCAAGTGTGTATCCCAACTCCTGCACAGATCCTTCCTGCGCAGTGCGCATCCATAAAGGTAAGAAATTTCTTTCTGTTGCTCCAATATCAGACAGTTCCTGCCTGAAGTTTGATATATTTGTAATATAACGAGTAGTGCTGTTTACATCAGACACTTTGATAGCATCTGAATCTGCTGTTATTGTGTTAGCAGGTGAAGGATCAAACACAAGATTGGTGGCACTTCCGAATTCATAATCGGGTTGTACTTCGCCGTCGCGAGTTCCAATAGTGCTATCGTAGCTTATATTCCAAATCACATCATCGGTGCGTGTCCCTATTGTAACAAAATCACCAAAAAATGCTGTGTTAAAAATGTACAGTCTTGTTCCTACAGTGAGTCTATTAATAGGATTGTTTTCGCTTTCGTTTGTGCGTCTAAGAGAGTTTATCAGTATCTTTTCCGAATTTGAAATTTTTATTTTCTTCTGTACTTTACTGTTCCTTTCGTAAGGATCATATAGGTCAAGATAAACAACTTCGTATAACACCTCGTTAGTACCTGGCTGTTTCGCCTGTGCTGCTTTTACATCTTGTATTCTAAGAGTTTTTCGGGCAGCATATTTTGCAGAAGCAGCCACATACTGTTCAATTTCAGATTCTTCCAATCCTGCATATACCAATATTTTTGGATCCCTCTGAATGCCAAATCTCGGATCATTAAGCCTATAAATATCAGACGGATCAAATATTTCAGGATCGCTAACAAACGAGCTATAAGCTCTTCTATCTTTCTGCGGAAGTAGAGGTTTATAATATAAATCACTGTAAACGCGGTCGTCCTTGTCCGTGACCGTTATTGAGAAATTACGTGTTATTTCAGAAAAGCCAAATTGATCTCTAGCTTTTATTTCAAATGTAAATTCGGTTTCGCCATCGATGTCGTCGCTTGAGATTTTTCCGAATATTTCACCTGTGAAACTCAAAGTAAGTCCGGGAGGAAGTGCTCCTGATTCTAGATTGTAGAGTAGGAAAGAATTTGGTACCGAAGACTCTGCTTCTACTTTTAGAAGACTAACAGAGTTGGATTCTGCAGTGCCCAAGTTAGGGTCTGTAAACCATCGTATCGTTGAATCGATTTCGCCTAAAAGATTCACTATGAACGTTTTATTAGAATCTGCAATTTCAGTTGTTTCAGAACTTCTTCTTTGAGCTTGTATTGTAAACTTGTACTCGCGAGTAACAGCTGGCTGATAAGGCACTCTTCCAAATATCTCACCAGTTGTCTGATCTAACTCGGTATCCGGCGGCAAAATACTTTCAGTTTCGGGAGCGATTACTTCAAAATCTGATTCGTCTGCTGCGTCGACGCCGTTTATTCTATCTCGAGGAAGTTCTCCTGATATCTCATAAAATCCTTCTACTTCTTCACCGGTTGATAGTATTTTATATGTGCCAGGATTTGTGTTTTCAAGAAAGTACACCACTCTACCGGGTATAGTGTTTGTGTCTATTACATCAAGAAACAGTGTAATAAAGTTATTTGCTCTTTTAAATCCAAGATTGCTAGGAGTTAACCATACTGGAGTTCTTAAGAATGTATTATCTGAAGTAAATATACCTGTTCCTACCTGCATTATAGTGTTATCTGCGCGGAGGTAGTCGTCACCTACTACAAAAATTTCAAATGTACGTTTTACAACGGTGTCACCGTCGGATACAGATACTCTAAATTCAAAATATCTGTTTAGTTTTTTTGGTACTTGGCTCTTTCTAAAGGAGAAGTCGTATAGATTACCGTCGTATCCAAGATTCTGTTCTTCAAAATATTCTTCTTTGGTTTGACCAGGTTGAAGTAAACTGGAATCGAAAAAGAAACTGTCGTATTTGCCGCCGCGTCTTTGAGCAAAGTCATAGGGATATCGATCAAATCGTGCATCGTCATAGGTTCCCTCTCCTGCTCTCCTTTCTAATGCAAGGATAGGATCGACTATTCCAGATAATTTACCTGATTCAGATAGGTTTATTCCTGGTGGGAGTTTACCGTCACCATCTGCGATAAAAAATTTAAGTGTTTGTCCTGCTGCTAGATCAGGATCGTCTGCTTGTAATTGAAAATCTACCAAACTACTGTCAAGAATAAAAAAAGTATTATTTTTTCCAACTGGCAGTAGACCGCTCTCAGTTTGCCATACAGGCTCATCGGCCCCGACAACAGTAAGCGAAAAAGTTCTGTCTTCTATACGAGATCCGTACCGAGCGCGTAAAACAAATCTAAAATCAGTCTCTCGAGAAACTTCTAGAGGTGTGCCTGTAATCTGCGTGCCTTGTATTGTCAATCCAGGAGGTAATTCTCCCGAGATCAAAGAAATTTCTGTAAACGCTGTTACAGGGAGATCAATTACGGTTGCACTACCTTCATCCAATGTCGCTAAGGACAAGCCAGAAATTTCACTCCAAATATTAGACACCAGAATACACACCTAGGTCTATGTCAAATTCAACCCTGTCAGGACCTTCTGCTATAGAACCTAGGTCAAGATCGTTTGTTATAGTTAGATATTCAATGAAAGAAGTTATCTGTCCTGGAATTATAGCACCAAAATTCCAATTATTGTTAAAATATTCATTAATATCTCTAATATCTACATCATATACTGTGCCTTGAATCGGACCTTGGAACAAGTTAGCAGATACTATTCCAGCGTTTTGTATCCCATTACCGTTTGCCTGTAAACTTGAAGATAAAGCTGGCTCCTGGTCGTGTGCTAGTATTCCTCTGTCTTCCAAATCAATAAAAATCTGATTAGGCATTACCGGCCGTGTGTTGATTAAAGTCCCGCCTAATAAATCTAATCTTGGGACACTATCACCGCTATCGTCTAATTCTATGCAATTAACATGCCCGTCGTCAACACAAATAAGAATGTTAGATATACCGCCTTGGCTGTCTATGGTGATAGAAGTGTTATTTGATGAAAGACTAACATTGTTGCCGCCTATTAATTCCTTAAAGTTAAGCGTGTTAGGATCTTTTGACGAATATATACCTTCACCAGTACCTCCAAGATTGTTACCCTCGACCAATGGCTCTAATGTAGCATTCTCAAGATACAGCAGATTATTGTTTACTTTTATAAATGCTTGTCTTAGATCATCTCCACTACCGTCGTTGGCAATATTTCCTACATTGATATTTTGTAATTGTGACATATTTTTTATCCCCCTCTCTAATATTTATTAGAGGTTGTTTGCAATCCGAGTTTGAAAGTCAGCAAAGTCAGTGCTGTTCGCTACTATGGTTTTTAGGTCGTCAATTGCTACATAACCTGGTATTAAACCGTTTACGGCATCTACTAATACCGCAGAGTCATCAGCAAACACTGAACCAGTAACATCGCCGACAACCTGTGCAGCAGTGACAGTACCTACGCTTACGCTACCAAATTCTACACTGTCTGTTATGCCTATGCTTTGTCCTATTGAAATTTCACCTAAGGAATAAGTTACACCTGTTCCTCCTGATAGATGAGAATCAACTAAGGAATTTGAATAATAAAAATTAGACGTGCCTTCTGGTAGGTCGTCTGTGGTGTTGTTACTTAGAAATACAGTATTTGCTGTAGAATCAACTAATACTGTAGCATCTGATTCTGATATTACGTCACCGGTTATGTCGCCGGTTATATTTCCCGTAAAAGACGCATTCACTGTAGAAAAAGTCACATTGTCTGATGTGCCTACACTTTGCCCTATGGAGATTGTACCTGATGAATAAGTTACACCTGTACCCTCCGATAGATGAGAATCTACTAATGAATTTGCATAATATCTATTAGCCGAACCTTCTGGTAAGTCATCTGTGGTATTGTTTGCAATACTGTAGGAAAATACGCCTGTTGTAAAATCATAACTAAGATCACCTATTGCCGATACCAGCAGCCTAATTTCTTGATCAGTTCGTTGACTGAAAGAAAATACACCGTTGCTTTGGTCGTAAGAAATGTCACCGCCTGCAGAGAAAGCAGCCCGTGCTTGAGGATTTGTAAAGTATAAATTAGTGGTGCCCTGCGGCAAATCGTCCGAAGTAAAATTAGATATGTCGTTTACTGTTCCGTCAACAGCACCTACAAGGTTGCCTTCGAATGTGCCTGCTACAAATGTTTCTGTTCCTATGCTCCACTTATCTGTGGTCTCGTTCCATACCAGCGTTTTTGCTGACTCTGTTCCTCTGTTAATTTCAATTCCTGAATCTTGACTGGGCGAGCTTCCAGTGTAATCTGAATTAAATCTTATAATATTATCTGCAAGATTAATTTCTTCAGTGTTGACTGTGGTAGTAGTTCCTTGGACTGTGAAATTTCCGTTTACTTGAACATCTCTAAATGTCACATCGCTGTCTGCTCCGACTTCTTGAGGAATTGAAATCTCACCGTTTGAAATAGATACGCCTGTGCCTTCTTTTAGATATGCAGCTACTAAAGAATCTGAATAGTATAGATTACTAGAACCTTCAACTAATTCATCTGTTGTATTATTGCCGATGTTAACTTTTGCTAATTCAGCATCTACTATTTTTACATTATTATCTGCAAACACAGAGCCTACAAAGTCTGCTGAAACATTAGTAGCAGTGATGTTATTGAAAGTTACATCAGCAGATGTAGCAACCGATTGTCCGATACTAATTTCGCCTTGAATGTAACTAACCCCTGTGCCACCAGATAAATGGCTGTCTACCTGACTGTCAGAATAGTATGTGTTTATTGAGCCTTCAGGTAAATCATCTGTAGAATTATTCTGAAGTAAAACAGTATTAGCAGAAGCATCTACTAGGATGGCGCTATTTGACTGAGATATTACGTCACCCGTTAGTGATGCACTTACGTTATCAAAACTTACACTGTCACCGGTTCCGCTTTCGGCAAAGTTTGTACCTGTAACTGTTGCGCCATTAAAATCAAACGTAGTTGTCGTTCTAACAGTGACGTCACCGTCAAAAGATATAGCTGTTTGATTGAGGTTGTTGCCTATAATCACTGAGCCGATGCCGCTATCACGGCCTATCTCAATTTGTCCGTTTGCGTTGCTGTCTATGATTACATAGTTTCCAGCGGCGATTGTTAAATTACCTACACTATTAGTAACCGATTGTGTATCAACAGGCCCAGTGATTTTAGCAGCGGCTCTATCCACTAACAGTGTAGAATCATCCGCAAACACTGAACCTATCAAATTACCTTCAAATGTAGCTGCTATAAATGCTTCGGTTCCTACACTCCACTTGTCAACAGATTCGTCCCACAGCAATGTCTTATTTCCTGCTGCGTCTCTGTTAATCTCAATGCCTGCGTTTTCTGTAGGCTCACTTCCTGTAAAGTCTGAATTTAAAACAATCTGATTATCTGCAATTGTGACTTCTTGTGTGTTTACTGTGGTTGTGGTGCCTTGGACAGTGAGATCACCTGCAACTACAACGTTAGCAAAATTTGCATCTAGTTCTTCGGTGCCTAGGAAGAAATCTGTTATTGTGGTTTTTTTGGTTATGGTACCGTCATTCAGTATCAGTACGTCATCGGGCGTGATATCTCCCGAACCTGCTGCTGGTAACTCTGATATTTTCTTAACTGCCATCTGGGTCTCCGTTTATGAGTTTAGCCGAAATCAATCGCATCGCCGCTTTCTGTGTTTATTTCTGTACCGCTTTCTGTTTCTATAACATTATACTGAACAATTGGGATCCAGTGTCCGCCCATATACTTGTAGTAGATATTGTTTTCAGTTTCTAGCCATTCATCACCTGGAAGAGGATCAACTGGTTCAGTTGCCTGTTCTACGTACGGATTCCTAAATACAAAACTGCCATCACCTGCAGACTGCAGCGAGTCGCCTATAACACCGTCCGAAGAAACTGCAATTTGAGTAGCACGAACACTATCTGGTGTGATAGATATTTCTCCAGTTGTGTATGTGATAGTAGAGTCTGTGGTTATGTAAGCATCAAGAGTAGCAGGATTTAGATACCCTGAATCGTTTGTGAATCGAGAATTTTTTAACGGCCGATTTTGTATTTCACTCCAATTAATTAATGAAGCTCGCCAAGCGCCTTGTATGTTCCTAAGGTATTTGTTAGTTAGATTACCAGTAAGAACAACGTCGTCTAGATCAGAAATTCCATAGTTTGTAAGATCAAATTCTCCGCTTATGTCTCTAGGTTCGAATCTACCAGACAGAGCATTTTTGACTAGCACTTGTCCTTCTGTGGCTTCTACGTCATATACATCGTTGAGTTGACGTGTAGAACTGGGTATAGTAGGCAGATTGCTTAAGCTGTTATAATCCTTGTCGAACGGAATAGGTTGATCTGAAAGGTCATTAAAACTTCCAGAAATTGCAACATCAGCAAAACTATCACCGTTTTGTGTAATTGTACCTGCGTCCACAACACCTACTTGTAACTGGTCGGCATTTACAATGCTGGAATTTTGTAAATTTAGGTTATCGCCTGAAGGCAACTCTTTAATCTTGTTACCGTCTGCTATATCAACTATAAGGGGAAATCTATCTGTCATTATACTTTTCCTACTACAACTTCAATGATGTCTTTGTTATCAGTCTCTTTATCTTCAAGTGCTTTGCCTACTATTGTACCCACTGCAGGCGAATTATTTGCTACAGCATAGCCTGGAATTGCAGATGTAACTAGTAGATCGCCTTTTTTGACTTTACCAAGCACCTTGCATTTTACTCTACCTTGCAGAGCCAATGCAGTGGAATATTCTGCTGAATGATCAGAGTTCATAAGATAGGCAGGATTTTTCGAAACTATACCGGCAGCTCTATGATCCGCCTTCTTGTCAGTAGTAGTTAATTCCTGTTCACCCCCAAATACAAGCACAGTTCCTGGTTCGTAAGCAGCGTCTGCTGAATATTTTTCAGCTAGGTCAGCATACTTGGCTTCTGTAGCAACACCATTGAAAATATCCGCAAATACAGTATTAAAACGAAGACTATTGGAACCTAGGCTTCTTGTAGAATTCGCATCTGGTTGGAGATTTGATCCCAGCCTTGCATTAAAACTTATGCTATCGCTCTGATCTGATCCTACTATGAAATTGTTTAAAACCTGCGTGTTGTTATCACGGATTATAAACTTCTCGCCACCGTTTGTTATAAAATCAATTACATTTTCACCTGCATTGGCAAATCCTGTTCCGTCTCCTATCGAAATACCTGTAGAGTTTCCGTCTCGTTCACCTGCTGCTTCGATGAACGAAGTATACATCCAATCAACAGCCGCCCATCCTTCGTTAGCAAATCCAGACCCTGCTTGAAAGTTGCTTTGTGCAGTTAATGCAGTGTTTCCTATATCAACATTACCTGGAAAGCGGGTTACAAGACTTTCTGTTACGTTCCCAGCTGCAGCAAATATTTCTGCGCCGCCTGGCGTTTTAAATTGCAGTGTAGTGCTGGAACGCTCTACAAAAGGACTGCCGTCTATGCGATATCCTTGAGCATCTATATAGCCGTTGTCTCTTCTACGAGCAATAGTGTTAGGTCCAACGTCTTCAGAAATCTCAGTTATGCCATACACTCCGGCTTCTAGCTCTACAAGCGCACTACCAGGAAAGCCTGCATCTGTCGAAATAACTGTATTTGTAAAGTCTGAGTCTTTTAATCCGCCGCCTTCGTCCACTACAGTTGAGAATGAGACAGCAGTAAGGTCACCTGTGCCTTCTTGATTTCTACCAAGCACAGTATCTTCGGGTATATCCTGTATTTCACTATAGGATATGCCGCCTGATTTTATTCGTATATAACCTTCCTTAGAATCAAAATTGTTGCTGGAAAAAACAGCAAGGCCTAGATCAGACTGATTTTTATCTGCAGTACCGTCCCATCCTACTACTGCATCATCCTCAGCAAAGGTATCTGCCTTCTGCATAGAAAGCTTGCTTTGAGAAATCCCAGCAGTTGAACTTACGTCTGCATTAACAATAGAACCGTCTTGAATTTGAAAGTTGTAAGTAACTTCAGTTTCTGATCTATCAACGTTTACATTGATAACACTAGATGTGTTTTCTTTTGCATGAGCGATTTCATCAAAAGGACCATCTATTACTTCTGCAGAAGCACTTTCGCCTGGACGATCAAACACAGCATCTTCTTTTGCAAAATCATTTTCTGTCAAAAGAGTATAAGTTATAATTTCGATGTCGTCTTCTATCTCATCTATCTTCTCTTCTATATCAACTATTATGCCTTCTTTAAAACCTCCTGCTGTTC
>Ga0209923_1000248_pt1 | contig 10540 bp, 4 predicted proteins | sample SalPon1_A_H2O_MG_FD_185696 | JGI IMG/M metagenome (GOLD analysis project Ga0209923, IMG submission 185696) | Salt pond water microbial communities from South San Francisco under conditions of wetland restoration - Salt Pond MetaG R1_A_H2O_MG... | ecosystem: Environmental > Aquatic > Non-marine... | reverse complement strand
TTCAAGATTTAATAATTTAAAATCTATAATTCAAAATTCTGAATTTAAAAAGGCCTCGTGGCGCAACTGAATAGCGCATCTGATTACGGCTCAGAAGGTTGCAGGTTTGAATCCTGCCGAGGTCACTTTTTAAACTATAAACCCTTGATATTCAAGGGTTTTTTAATTTAATTGTTCGATTTTTGTTCTATTAATTAATTTTATGTGAACTTCAGGCTTAATCTATAAAACATAAAAGGAAAGTTTAAATCTATATTTACTTTTTGAGAAATCTGTAATTACTGCTGCTTTTCTTTGTAATTAATTTTATAAAATACAAACCTTTTGATAAAGATGTAACCTCAATTTGATCTTTTGAAGTTTGATTAGATAATAATAGCTTACCGTTGATATTATAAATCTGATATTTGTATGATTTACTTTTAATTCCATCAATGTTGATGTAATTTAAGGCAGGTTTAGGGTAAATAGTTATATTAGATTGTAGAGAAAAAAAATCATTTGAAAATGTATTCCATAAATCATCAGCTGGAATACCACCCCAAATTAAAGTTGCTAAATAAGGATTATCAATGAATGGGTTTCTATTACCTTGAAAGCTAAATATGACATTATTACGATATGATTCGTGTGTAGAAACAGGGTCTTCAGCATTCCATTGTAAAAGAATATCAGGAAAATTACTGCTTGTATTTTGTACTGTATTATTAGCATCACACTGAGAAGGATATCTTAAATGCATATACATAATTATTCTTGCTACATCTCCTTTCCAATCATCGCCCGGATACCAATTACCATTATTTGTTATATGAGTATTCCCAGAGCCGGAATCAAAAAGCCTATTACTTCTTGAAGAATTCATATCGCCATCACAAGGTTTTAAGTTGTGTATATCTGTCCCTGAGCCTTCTTGGCTAACACTTAGTGGTGGTGTAGCTAAAGATTTAGCATAAACGTGTTCTCTGTTCCACAAACCACTACAACCTGAAATATGACAAGAAAGGTTTTTATCTCTTGTATAATCAAATTGACTTATACCTACAGACAAATCGAAACCGTAAACTAAAAAAACAACGGATGGCGAGCTTTGAACTTCATCACTTAATTTTAATATATCCCAAGTATCTGTATCATCTGAAGTGTAAGGAAATTCAATAGTATGCGTATTGGTTATTAGATTTGATAATTGGTTTTCTACTACATTTGATGATTGGTTGAAATTAATATCACTGTAGTATTGTGGTATTTGGCAATAACAAGTTACAGTGAAGAAAAAAATCATTAAAAAATACTTTGTCATCCTATTATATTTATTTAAAAGTTTGAAATATATTACATTTAAAAAATTCTTTCCCTGTGTAGATCAAGAATAAAAAGATAAATAAAGGTTGAAGCCTTTAATCTTAGCTTTATATTTTATTAAGTTAAAATAACTTTTATAAGCTATTTCAAAATTTTAAGGACATTTTCATAATAAATATGGTTCAAAAATTAATTCACTCATCGTCTGTTAAGTTTGTATTTATCGAAAGGGTAGCACCTTTTGGCTTAAACCAATTTTCGCTAATTTTATTATTATCACTTAGAGGGAGAGGATCAGCGTCATTTACTTTAAATGTTGTAGGTAAATTTACTGAATGACCGAAAATTAAAGCATTTTGCGTTGGAATGGACGGCATCCTTTTTAATATAGTATCAGAAATATGTGGTGTAATTTGTCTAATATGAGAAAGGTCTTCTGGATTTTGAATCCTGTGCGCAATAAAATTACTACATTGAGAAAGAACTGTTTTTGACAATTCACTTGGTCTTTGAGATGAAACAATTAAAAACATTCCAAACTTTCTGCCTTCTTTTGCTATGCTTTCAAAAATGGCATTTGCTTTAAGGAATTCTCTATGAGGATTGTTCCCGATATAACGATGTGCTTCTTCAAGGATAAGATTTACAGGAAAGGTATTCCTTGGATCAAAGTTTTTAATTGTTTCATAAAGTAACCTTGAAATTACACAAGAGACTACTTCAACCACTTCGTCTTCAACAGTGCTTAAATCAAGAATAATAATCTGTGCATTTTTTTTAACGCAACTTTCATCTGCTATTCCAAGTAGTTGTTTTTTGTATGCGTTAATGTCACCATCAATCTTTCTTAGGAATTTAAAATCATCACGGTCTTTTAAACTTTTGATTCTTGTGATGAGTGATGAGCAATAATCTCTTATATGTCTGTTGCCATGTGCCTCTTCAAATAAAATAGCTAAATCGACTGCATCTTCAATTCTATTAAAATCAAATTTTGTTTTCTCTTGATAGATTGGCATATGAAATTCAGGAGACAAGAATTTCGGAATATCATCTTCTTTCTGTTCTAAAAACTCTATAAGAGGCGCCAATCCAACAAGCTCACCATAGCTTATTTGTAAACAATTTCTCAAATTCCAATGCGAAACAGTTCCATTTTCGTGCGTGTATTCAAACTCCTGATTCAGATGGATATCAGAAGTATTAAATTTCTGAAGGATGGATGTGATTCGATCTTTTTTGGATGGACTGCTTGTTTCGTCTCTTAATATTTGCGTTATGCAAGTCGCGAGAATATGATTTTTAGTTTCCTTTATTTTATCCTTTTCACCTTCTTTTGAAAATAAAGATGCAAGTCCAAGTGCGTTTCTTAAAATAGGTAACTGCGTTCGTTCAGTTGCCTTCAAAAGCAACGCCCATTCATCAATATTCAAGAACCAATTTGGCAGAGTAAATATTTCATGTTCATTTGCAGCTTTCTTTTCATCTAAGGTTAGGTATCTTACAGCTACATCATCGTTTCGTTTAGTAATTTCGGCAAAGGCTTTCTTGTACTCACCATTCACGTCAAATAAAACAAAGGAACTACCTGTGGCACTATAGTTTTTAAACCTGTAAAAAATTCCTTGGATCATTGAACTGATAGTGCAAGACTTTCCACTACCTGTATTTCCCAATATTGCACTATGACTACCAAAGAATTTGTCAATGTCAATTTTGACATCATAATCTGGGAATATAGTTGACTTGCCAATTGCCAAAGTTTTGTATCGTTGATTATCACCATGTGGACAATCTTCATCTTCTTCCCATTCATCACATATTTTTTCCCCTGCGTCCTTGACATTAAAAATGGCATCTAATTCTGCTTCTTTGATATAAAGGGTATCAGTATACAAAGCTGGATATACACTCACTCCAAATTCAAAACCATATTCACTCTTGTTTTTAGAATCCGGCTTAAGTGTGCCGATTGGAAGCACTTCTAAGAACTTTCCTGATTTTACCTTATTTAAAATTTGCTCTTTAGGGGTAGAGAAGGAAACATTCAAATCTTTTTCACGAACACCCGAAACCTCTGCTACGATGTAATAATTCTGATAAGGGATAATTACATAGCTGTTCAATTGAGCGAAATAATGAATATCGTCAAACCCGCTTATATTAAAGTTGTCTATTCCGCTGAGTAACTCGACCGTGAACCTGTCTGAGTTAATAGCAACGACCTTTCCGATGACCCTTTGTTTGTCTTCCTTATTCATTTTTCTTTAAGAGGGTTTTTATTGCGTTCTCTATTTTATCATCAATGTCATCATTGCTTAAATCAGGCAGAACATTATCAATAAAGCCATTGAAGTAATGTAATTTTTTACCACCCTCTAAATTTCCCCCGATTATCCATATTCTTGGATCATCCAACTGCTTTAGCTTTTCGATTTCACTGTCTGGAGTGGGCGAACCCGTTACAATCAATCTAAAAGAAGGTATGGTAAATGCTTGGTAGATAAGATTGTTTATGTGCTCGTCACTAAAGCTATATCCAATAGTTACTAGCACATTATTGTTTTGCATCAGCTTCTTTTGGAACTCTCTGAACAAATCGGAATATGGACTACCTAAACTTGCATTTTGTTTCAATGGAGTCGGATGAATCATAATCGTTTCCCCATCCTTTAGATTTTCAAATGTTGCGTCCTGAATTTCCCTGACCTGAAATAGTTTGGAATCTTCCTTGTCTTCAATCCAATTTATTGATCCGTGAATTTTGTACAGGTAAAAAAAGTTGTCAATGACACTCCATTTACTTTGTGACAAATCCATTCGCTCTGCTAGGGCATAGTTGAAAATGGTTGGATTGAAGTATTTCTTTATTCCTCCTGTAAACCCATTGACGTAATGGATTCCCAATCTATCCAAAGCATGTTCAGAATAGAGATCGTAGTTAGTTGTAAAAATATTTGCCTTGGGCAAATTTGTATTTCTGTAGAGAAGCTTTCCATAAAATTTCTCATATAATTTGTTAATAGGCTGATCTTTCCCTTCTTCCTTATTTTCTTCATTAAGCATCTTTTCAATTAAGAACTCTTTTACCTGCTTAATGGTATCCTTCACCAACTTACACTCTTCTTCGGTGTTATCGGTATTTTCATAAAAGAATTCAGCGCTATGCAATGTTCCTAGAAAAAACTCAAGGTTTTTTTTGAATTTTTCCGCACTGACATCTAAGTTTAATTTATCTTTTAGTTCGGCAGCTCCTTCCTCCTTTAACACTACACTATAAAACTCTTTGGCTAACTGCAGCATTGTAGGAATTCCTACTTCATTCTCATCCACTATGAAAGAAGAACATCCACACCCAAGTAAAAATGAGAGGTTCTTACCGTCAAGTACTTTGCTGAATGAGTCTTTAATTTTTTCCAAAGGCTCTTTGTCTTCTCTGGTCTCGCTCTTTATAATATTTTCACTGCCTTTAAAAAAATGTATGTCTAAGTCTGTGCTCATGGCGTTTTAATTTTCGGTTTTTTCTAGAGCATTTTCAAACTCCAATTTCGGCAAGCCTTCCATAATCTCAACCGTCTGCACACTCACGTTGATGATGCTCAATAGCAAGTCTAGGATGTAGCGTGGGTTCCCTACTTCTTCTGCCCAATCGTTGGGGTCATTTTTGATACCGCTTTTCTTGTCAGTTTTAACCTGGTAGCGTTCCACAATCCATTCAATGGCAGATTTCCCATTGACTACATATTCATAGGCCTTTTCCGGGATTTCGGAAATGGTAATGGCGCTGTTGTAATGAATGGTGGCTTTGTCCTTGACTGTCTTTTTCTTGCCATCTACTTCCTTTTTGGTTTTAGCAAAACGCATCTTTTGCACTTTGAAATTGCCTGAACTTTCTCCGCTGACTTCTACACCTTCATAAGGCGGGAAATCTTCATAATTTATATGCAAATCAGCTAATTTCCTACCTGCTTTGCTGAACTTCCAAAAATCCCGAACGTCTTCTACCAACGGAATACGAGGCAGCATTTTCTTTAAATCATTGGCAAAGGCGGTGCGGTAATCTGGACTGTGTAAAATGCCATAGACATAGTAGAAAATATCTTCCTTGCCTACATTTTTGCCATAGACCTTTTTGGCTCTTTCAAGTATAAAGTCTGAAACCCCATCTCTACGGATGTATTCACTTTCTCCTGTGGCATCAAATAAGCTGGGGCTGTTCTTTTCTCTTTCTTCATAGTAAGAAAGTGGGAAATATTGACCATTAAACTGAACTTGTAAATCAGGAATGCAATCAGTGATTAAGACGGAAAATTTTTTACTAGCTGATACTCCCGAAATCGTGATTACTTTGTTTTGAATTTTTTGGTTGGGAAAAATCTTTGGACTTAGACCTGGCCTTTCTATAAAAGGCTTGTCAAAATAAAGCCTTTGTTTAGTAAAAGGTCTATAAAATCCTTGAACTATTTCTTCTTCTTGAAAGCTCAATTCTTTTGATTTTTGCAAGTCTTTTTTAAGATTGACTGTCCAACTTATCTTAGTTGGGTCTGAGTCAATGAAATTTTCAGCCATTAATTTTCCATTGTTTGCTCTAGCTAGTTTAAATTCTTTCTGCTGCTCATTGTAGAAAGAAATAGTCCGTATCATATTCTCGCTGAGAATATTCCTTGAAAAATTGTACACCCATGCATCTCTGTTGGTAGCAACGCCAATAGAATAAGTATTGAAGAAAGCTTGACATTTGGTATCAAACTTTTTATCAGGAGCCATCGGAATGAACGTGTCGAAAATCTCATTGCGTTGCTTTAGCCAATCGCCATGTTCGTTGGGATTAATTGTTCCCCATTTCATTTCTGTGTTTCCAACAGATTTGAACTTACTTACAATTGCTAACTTTTCTTCACGGCTCAGATAATCTCCAATATCATGATAGTGGATAGTGGCTTTGTCTGATTTTGAGTTGGGGTTCTTTACCAAAAGCGTAATGGATATTGGGGTGCGTGAACCCGAACCAAAGATTTTACCGCCTTCTTTTCGACTCAATTCACCACTGGTTCGTTGGTTGCCACGAAGATTGAACACCCAAATACTGGAAAACTCTTTTTCAATCGCTTTTCTGAACCCGTCTGTACTGTTTCCATCTAACCAAGCTCCATTGCTTACAAAGGCGATGACTCCACCGTTTTTAGGGTCTAACCGATCCGTACTCCAACGGAATGCTTTGATGTAAGCGTCATATAAGGATTTGTTAAGTCCTGCCGCTGATAAAGCGGCATAAGTCTTTGCAATATCGGCATCCAACTTCTCGTACTTCTGATTCTGTGCATTGTCATTGGCAGACTTTTGACCAATTGAGTAGGGTGGATTACCCATGATTACCCGCAAAGGCGCTTTCTTTTGGCGTTGGACACGCTCCGAGTTTTGTGGGAACATTTCAGAGAATAGTTTTTGGCTGTCGTCTGTTTCGCCCAATTGGAAGGTGTCGGTAAGCACAATACCTTCAAATGGTTCGTAATCATCTTTCTCTCTTAACTTGTCGTGATAAGCATTTTCAATATTTACCGCTGCGATGTAATACGCCAACAATACGATTTCATTGGCGTGCAGTTCGTTATGGTATTTGCGAGCTAAATCCTTTTGCTGAATTAGACCGCTTTGTAGCAAACGGGTAATGAAGGTTCCTGTACCCGTGAAAGGGTCAAGAACATGGATGTTTTCATCTGAAATACTGCGGCCAAATTCTTTTTGCAACACATCATTCACCGAATGGATGATGAAGTCCACCACTTCTACAGGCGTATAAACAATACCTAACTGCTCCACCATTTTCGGGAAAGCAGTTTTAAAGAATTTGTCGTACAATTCAATGATTATGCGCTGTTTGCCTTCGGCATTATCAATGCCTTCCGCACGTTTCCGAACCGATTCATAGAACTTTTGCAGAGTTTCCGATTCTTCGGCTACTGATTTGCCTTCCAATTCGGTGAGCATCTTTTGCATGGCTACCGATACGGCATTGTTCTGTTCAAATGAATAGCCTTCAAACAGCGCTTCAAAAATCGGCTTGGTGATGATGTGCTGTGCCAACATTTCCACAGCCTGGCTTTCGGTGATGCTAGGATTAATGTTTTTCTCTAATCCTGCCAAGAAGTTATCAAAAGCTTTACGCTGGTCTTTTTTGTTTTCAATCAGGTAGGTGATGCGCTCAATTTGGCGATCTGCAATCTGTGCAACATCTTTTGCCCATTGTTCCCAATACCTGCGATCGCCCACTTTTTCAACCATGCGAGCATATACAACGTCTTGCAATTGTTCAAACTGTAAAGCAATTTGATCACTAATTTTTTGATTAGTTTTATTTGGATCCGAATCCTCATTTACTATAGATGGAGTACCATCTTCATCAAATGAGTATTCAGGTCTTCCTACTAAAATATTATCAGGTTTTCTTTTATTAAGGTCAATTTTATTAACCGTTGCATTAAACCGGTCATCATGTGCTCTGAGTGCATTGAGCACGGTCCATACTACATTATAACGAGCATTATCATCAAGAGCTTTACTAGCCTCAACATCAGATGGAACAACTACTGGTATTACAATGTAACCATATTTTTTGCCTGGGGACTTTCGCATAACCCTTCCAACAGATTGTACAACATCTACTTGTGAGTTACGAGCAGAAAGGAAAAGTACGGAGTCTAGTGAGGGCACATCTACGCCCTCACTAAGAACTCTTACGTTTGTTATAATTCGACATTCATTATCTTCAGATTCTTCTTTTAGCCATGACAGCATTTGGTCACGTTCAGGAGCAGCCATTGTACCATCCATATGCTTTGCTTCAGTGGCTACCATTTTAGCTTTCTTTTCAGCGGGCAAATTACTCAAATAAGCTTCATTAGCAATATTATAATTAGATGCAATTTTTTTTGATGAAGCTATATTTGGACAAAAAGCAACAGCTCTTTTCATTATTTCAGGGTCTGCTTCTTTAGTAGCTCCTTTATCTCCTAGAAATTGTTTTGAAAGTGCATTAATCGTTCCAATAATTCTTGAAGCGTCATCTGTATCTATTTCCATTTCATCTTTAGAAATTATCCGTTGAACCGCTGGTGGAATATCTCTATCATTTAAAGTCAGAATTAAAACTTTATAATCGGTAAGTAGGTTTCTTTCAACAGCCTCCCCAAAACCAATACGGTATATTTCTTCACCATATAACTTTGAGTCATCCATTGAACAAAGAACAGCATCTGATTGAGCAGCTTTACTTTTTGAATCATCACTGTAAAGTCTTGGCGTAGCGGTCATATACAACCTCTTTGCAGACTTAATGAAGTCATTATTATGAACTTTTGTAAATGATGACTCATCTTGACCAGCTAATGAAACGCCTGTTGTACGGTGAGCTTCATCACAAATAATCAAGTCGAATTCAGGGAATTTGTTTTTAAGCAGTTGCTTTTGTGCTCTAGCAATAACTTCGATAGACTGATAAGTAGAAAATACTACAGTCATGTTATTACCGTTCTTTGCTTTTATTTGCTCAAATTGCTGAAGAATAAACTCTGAATCAGTAGAAGCTGGGTATGCAAGATCAACCGTACTAAAAGAATCCGTATCATTCTTTTTATTCTTTTGCTTTGTAATATCAGGATCTGAACATATTGCTACAGCATTAATTGGCTCTTTAGCATCAGCACTCCATTCACGCAAAGTTTGACCGAGTAAGGCTATTGAAGGAACAAGAAAGAGAATTAAGCCTGTACCATTGGTTTCATGTTCAGCAATACGTAAGGCAGTAAAAGTTTTGCCTGTACCACATGCCATGATCAGCTTACCTCGATCATTATTTTTAAAATGTTCATGCGCTTGTTCTAAAGCTTCTTTTTGATGTGAAAACAATCTTTTTTTAGGTGTCCTTGCAGCTTCACCATGAATTCCATTTTCTAGTTTCTCCCAATCAACAGGTGATTCAGCTAAATCAAATAGATTGATTCTTGTAACGGGTGGTTTTTGGTTTCTTATTGCTTGCTCTGCATTAATACCCCATTTATTAGAAGTAGAAATCCAAAGACGCTGGGCAAAACAAGTGGTTTGAAATTGCTCGTTTTTAAACTCACGACTTGAAGTTGATAGAAAGCTATCTACTGCAGGTTTATCTATTGTTGAGTTTTCTTGAAAACATTTGCATTGAATGGCCCAATAATCACCTTCATGTGTAAGTGCAACAAGATCAATTCCAGTATCACCACCACCTAGATCAATTTTGCTAGGAAATTCATTCCACATCCAAACATGTTTGAATTTAGAAGCATATTTTGGATCTGTTTTTAAATATGCTTGCATTAGTCTTTCAAATCGCTCACCTTTATCTCGTTCGGAAAATGCTATTTTCCTGTATTTATCTAATATTTTTTGAAACCTCATTCTTCGTTTTTGTTTTCCTGTTCCACGAATAAGTTCTTTACACCTACTTTTACTATTCTGGAAATTTCATAAAGCACTTCAAATCAAGGCTGTTGTCGGTTTAGGACGTATCAGCCAAACATGTTATATCTTTTTCCTAGCATGTCAGCCAAAAAAATTATCATTTAATTAAATTTAATTTATTGAAGCTTATGAATTATAATGCTACTAAGCAAAGCTACAATTTTTCTTTATATTTTTTAAATAATCAGAAATCTTCCCTATATAATATCAATTATTATTAGATAATGAGTATATGAGCAAATCTGATTCATAAGTATTAATGACATATTTAAAATTTGAGGTTCGTATTTTTATTCTAATTATTTTGGTACTTCAAATGACCCCTATTACACCCATTTTCTACATTAGTCACTGTTAATAATATTTTTTTCATCTCTCATTAATTATTTACATCTCGGGCGAATATTTAAAATTAGGTGTAATGGGTGTAATGTAAGATTTAAAAGCCTTCATTTCTTGGTTTTTGCTGATTTAAAATAGGAGTAATGTTGATTACAGCAATCACACCTAATTGAAGATTCGGTAATTATTGTTGAGGGAATAAATCAACGTAATCGGTGATAAGTTGGATTAACTAATTTTCAATTGGAACTTTTTTTTTGTTTTAGGTTCTGTTATATTAAAGTCAAGGGTCTAAAATATTCCTTTTGGTGCAAACTTCCAACCCTATTGGCGCCACTAAGCTTATTTGTTGTTAGGCTAAGTTACATATATTTAATAACAATTGGATTATTACTTAAAT
>Ga0209923_1000246_pt1 | contig 10580 bp, 6 predicted proteins | sample SalPon1_A_H2O_MG_FD_185696 | JGI IMG/M metagenome (GOLD analysis project Ga0209923, IMG submission 185696) | Salt pond water microbial communities from South San Francisco under conditions of wetland restoration - Salt Pond MetaG R1_A_H2O_MG... | ecosystem: Environmental > Aquatic > Non-marine... | reverse complement strand
TATTAAGATAGTTAACTTTTCTCAACGATTGCTCCTAAGTTATTGTATTTATTATAAAGTATGCAGTTAATTTTGTCAACTAAATACTGCAAGGAGAAACAGTATGGTTGCAGAAGCAATAGGCGGTATCGCTAATAGTGCCAAAAAAGCAGTAGGAAACCTTGTTCCTGATCCACTTCAGGACCTGTTCGGTGGGTTACCTACAGATGGATTACCTGGCCTTAACGCAGGTGCACAAGGCACTTTTAATGATAAATCGCAGGACTGGCGTGTAAAACTAAGTATTCCTGCAAATTACGAAAAAATAATTAAAGGATCAGACAATGAAGATATTTCTAAAATTATGGAACCGCTTCTAGAAGCAGGACACTTTATTTTTCCGTATACTCCTAATATCTATATTGCATACACAGCAAATTATGACAAACTGAGTCCTACGCATTCTAACTATCCGTTTCCTATCTATCAAAATTCGTCTGTAGATCAGTTTGTGCTTACAGGAACATTTACAGCGGAAAACGCATCAGAAGGTGCGTATTGGATAGCCGCTAATCAATACCTACGCAGCGTGACAAAAATGGCATATGGTAGCGGAAACACTACTTCTACAAGAGGGTCGCCGCCCCCTATTGTGAAACTTAACGGTTACGGTGATTTTGTGTTCAAAGACGTGCCTGTTGTAGTAGAACAGTACACAGTTACTCTCCCAGAGGATGTTGATTATATACAGGTGCCAGTTGGACCAAACGGGTCATATGTGCCTACAAGATCAGAAATATCAATTACAGTATTTCCAACTTACAGCAGAGACAAGGTTAATAGATTCAGTCTTGATTCATTTGTTAAGGGCGAATATATTCAAAATGGAGGAGGTTACATCTAATGGCAGAATACACTGCAACTTCTCCCTGGTTTAACACTCGTATACAAAATGATCTCTATCTCGAAAGACTAAGAATCAGACCAATACCGGCCAGCAATGATGATATTGTATATACAGTAGAACCACAGTTCACCTATAGACCAGATCTACTGGCCTTAGGTTTGTATGGAACACATAAACTATGGTGGGTATTTGCTCAGCGCAATATGGATATTATCAAAGACCCAGTCTATGATCTTAAAGCAGGCTTGGAAATATATCTACCTCAAGGACCTAGATTGAGAGAAGTTTTAGGTATATAATGGTCGAAGTAACTACATCAGGGCAGACGCCGGCTGGAGCGACACAGACCAACAACACCGCTACTTCTAGCGCTGTGTCTAATGAAACCAACGGATTTCCTTATCCTAACGTATTAGGCGAGTATGCTAGCTATAGCTGTATTATCACGCTAGGTATTTTAGACGATAATGAACTTGCAGACCCAAATGGCACTTATAGAAGGAACGGAGTTAAAAGAATAATAGCACGTTCCGGTGGCTCAGGTAATCAGCAGGTAAAAACTTACTACGAACAGCAACTAGGAATTACTGCTGAATATTTTATAGACGATCTTGAAGTAAATTCAATAGTAGTTCCTAACACAGCTTCAAGACAGACAAATGCAACTACAGTTAGTTTCACTATAAACGAACCGTATTCTATGGGACTGTTACTTGAAACACTTGCAGAATCAGTAAGACAAGTAGGAAATAGTAAAACAGTTTCATATACTTCTGTACCATTTATTCTCAGTGTAGAATTTATAGGGTACGACGATAACGGAGAAATTACTACAATTCCAAATACAGCTAGATATATTCCTATTAGACTAACTGAGCTTGAATTTAACGTGTCGGGCGCCGGTAGCGAATATAGCATTTCAGGAATCGCATGGAACGATCAAGTATTCCTAGATGAGATTCAAAGGATTACTAGCGATATACAAATGCAAGGCACCACTGTAGCAGATTTTTTACAGCTTAGTGAAGGCAATAAATCTAGTCTTACTAGCGTTCTTAATAACACCGAACAGGTCAAAAAAGACAAAGAAAACAGCATACAACCAAACCAATTCGTAATCGCTTTCCCTACAGATTCTGCAGCATTTACACAAGCGCTGTTAGCCGAATCAGAAGATAGCGAAGGTGCTACACAGACTGATCAGTCACAGTCTAACGGAAGTCCAGAAGTATCTCAAAACTCTATATCGTTAGAAACACTAGAAAGGGTTGTGAGTCAAGACGTTAACGCCATTGGCAAATCTTCCCTAGCAAAAAATCTTTTTGATTCGGGCACACAATTATTCGGAAGACCAGATCCGGAAGAAGAAGAAAATGAGAACGGTGACACAATTTTTAAAAGAGCAGGAATTACAGTTTCGCCAAAAGAAAGATCGATTACTGCAAGAACCGGAAAACGAATACAGGATATTATTGAAGAAATTGTGTTAATGTCAGAGTACGCGGCAAAATTTGTCAACGACGAACCTGACGAAAACGGACTTAGAAATTATTTTAAAATTGAAGGAAACGTTTATAACATAACCGACGAAGAACATATTAAAAAAACAGGAAGCTCTGCAAAAATCTATGTTTATAAGGTTGTGCCATACAAGGTAAGCCAAACACACTTTAATGCTCCTACACAAAACACTCCGAACATTAGTGAGCTTCGAAAGAAAATACCAAAAGAATACAATTATATCTATTCTGGTCTAAATGACGATATTATTGACTTTGATATACGATTTAATACTGCCTTCTACGAAGCATTGCGATACGACATAGGAGCACTAACAGCCGATCAAATCGATTCCTTTGGCTTCGACCCAGATAAAGAGGATCCTTTGAAGACGGCCGAAGGACAATCGCAAGACGAAGCCATACCTGGTACTAGCAACGGTGGTCCGACTAACGGGAGTAGCACAGCTACTGGCGATATTGCACAAACGAGTAAAATGGCACTAGCACGGACTTTCAACGATATACTACTAAACAGCGTCGCAGACTTGATAACAGCTGATCTAGAAATCTGGGGCGATCCTTACTTTCTAACAGACACAGGTGTAGGAAATTACACTGCAAAAAAAGATGGTCTTCAGCAAACCGTAGATAAAACTATGGATTATCAAGGCAATGAACCTTATATTATTCTTAATTTTATAACACCTATTGATTATAATCAAACATCTAACGAAACCGATTACGGTTCAATGCAGTTTCCTAAGTTAGACGGTGAACCAGTAAAACAATTTAGTGGGGTTTACAGAGTGAACACGCTTACAAACACAATATCTGGTAACAAATTTACTCAACAGTTAAATCTCATGAGATTAAGAAATCAAACAAACGACGACGGAGAAAATAATTTAGTAGAACCAGGAGATGCAATTAACTCTTACACAAATCTGTCGCAAAAAGCGATAGACGCAGGACCGTTTCCTAGTCAACCACTACCACCACAAACAACTCCGGAAGCAGAAACTGGCATATCAGGTGCTGATACCACGCCGCTTGCCAACGAACCAGATGCTCCAGCAGACACTCCAGACTTAGGAGGGGGAGCAATAGGAGGACCTATTGCTCCCTAGTAGGCAAACTAAAATATGATAGACAGAGTTAACAGAAGCACAGGTACCTATAAAAGAACTAATGCCAATCTAATAGAGCTAGATAGCTGGCATCCTGGACCGTTCGTGGGTATTGTAAGAAACAATCTAGACCCAGAATACAGAGGAAAACTACAGGTAGAACTTCTCACCAAAACCAAAGTGGGAAACATTCCTAATACTGAGACAGAGTGGTTTACCTGTAAATATCTTTCTCCTTTTTATGGCAAAACACCTGCAGAAGGCACTTCGAATAACGCAGAAGACAAATACAGTCAAAAGTCTTATGGTATGTGGTTTGTGCCACCAGACATCGGTACTAAGGTTCTTGTAATACTAGCAGAAGGCGGCGAAGCGTTTTGGATGGGCTGTATCGTAGATGACGATATCAACTTTATGGTTCCTGCTACAGATACTGCTACTACTTACAATACAGAAGATGGCGATAAAAAATTACCAGTCGGCGAAAGGAATATAAGACAAGAGTTTGACGGTAACGATTTTACCCAAGTACCTAAGCCAGTTCATAGTGATTTCAAAAACATACTAGAGCAACAGGGTTTACTAGGCGACGAAACCAGAGGACTTAATAGTTCTAGTGCTAGAAGAGACTTGCCTTCTGCTGTGTTTGGCATCTCAACTCCGGGACCTCAGGACAAGCGAGAAGAAGCACCAAAAATTCTAGGTAAGAAAGGTAGTCACAAATATCACAATAGACTGGGCGGAAGTTCATTTGTAATGGACGACGGTGATCCTACCCTACTTAGAAAAAAACCTGCGTCTACATCGCCTCCAGAATACGCTAATGTAGATAAAGACGAATCTGACGGTGATGTAACAATACCTCAAAATGAAATGCTGCGTTTAAAAACACGCACAGGTCATCAGATATTAATGCACAACGCAGAAGACCTAATATACATAGGAAACGCCAAAGGCACTGCCTGGGTAGAATTAACGTCCAACGGCAAGATAGATATCTATTCAGAAGATTCTATATCAGTTCATACAGCAGCAGATTTTAATTTCAAAGCAGATAATGATATAAATTTTGAAGCGGGTAGAGACTTTAATGTTAAAACCGGAAGAGATGTTCACCTAGAATCTGCTGCCAGCACAAAAATACTTGTAGGGAAAAACAGCAGAATAACCACCAAAGGTCAGACAGATATAAACACGAGCGGTAGTATAAACATAGAATCGGGTGCCGGGTCAACAAATATTCTATCGAATCTAGACAATAACTTTACGGCTAATCGCAATATCAACATTCTAGCACAAGAGCCCGGCGAAGAAGAATTTAATCTTGTAAGCATTAACGGTCAAAACACACTTAGAGCAACAGGCGCTTCTACACAAGGAAGTTTCCAGCAATGGCCTCTACCAGGAAATTCCACATCAGCCAATAAAGATCCTGATCCGATATCTAGTATTTTGCGTAGAGTTCCGCAGCACGAACCGTGGCCGCATCACGAAAATCTAAACCCGGCCTATTACACAAATATCGAAACGGATATCAAAAAACAAGTAGAAGGTGCCTTAGACCCCGATCCTCCAAAGACAGCCTCTCTAAGTTCAACAGCAGACACCTTCAGAAAGGGCAAAGACTAGAAGGTTAAATACACTATGTCTTCACAAGAAAAGAACATCTACAAACAGGTTAACGTACCTTCTAACAAGAAGCCACAGGCACCTGTTGAAAGTCGGGCTTACAGAGGCATTTCAACTGTAGATCCCGACGCCAACAACTGGGTGCTCTACGACATTGCGCTAATCAAACAAGATTTATTAAATCACTTCAACATACAAAAGGGCGAAAAACTGTCAGACCCTACATTTGGCACCATTATTTGGAGCGCAATCTATGAGCCACTTACTGAGCCTGTTAAACAGGCAATTGTGGACGATGTTACTGAAATTGTAAACTATGATCCAAGAGTAAACGCAGAAAGCATTGTAGTAGACGAGTATGATAATGGCATACAGGTAGAATGCACACTGAGATATCTCCAGTATAATATTTCAGAATCTCTGCGTATTTCTTTTGACGAAAATGCTGGCATTCTTTAGTAAACTGAGCATATATCTTGTTTCAATAAATACACTTATAATAGGAAAAGTGAATGTCTATAACTAACAGACAAAACAGACTGCTAGTATCGGAAGATTGGAAGAGAGTTTATCAGTCTTTCAGAAATGCGGAATTTCAAAGCTATGACTTTGATAATCTTCGCAGAACAATGATCAATTATCTGAGGGAAAATTACCCAGAAGATTTCAACGATTACATAGAGTCATCAGAGTACCTTGCTTTAATAGATATGATGGCTTTTCTTGGCCAAAACATTGCGTTTCGAATTGATCTTAACGCTAGAGAAAACTATCTAGAACTTGCAGAAAGAAGAGAAAGCGTTCTCAGACTAGCTAGACTGCTAAGTTATAATCCAAAAAGAAATCAAACAGGTAACGGCCTTTTAAAAATTGATTCAGTCAGCACTTCAGAAACTGTTAGAGATTCTAACAATGTAAATCTCGCAGCTCAAGCAATTGTATGGAATGATCCTTCCAACTCTAACTGGAACGAACAGTTTCAGAGAGTGTTAAATGCTGCGCTTCCGCAGAACGGTAAGATCGGAAATCCTGCGCAAGCAAACAGCGTAAACGGTGTTCCTACAGAGCAGTATAAAATAAATGGTGCTTCAAATGCAGTCCCTACCTTTAGTTATAACAAAACTGTAGATGGCAGGTCTCTTTTATTTGAAATTGTATCTACAGAAATTAACGGCAACGCAATAGCAGAAGAAGCTCCGCTGCCTGGCAATGATTTTGGATTTCTATTTAGAAATGACGGCCAAGGCCCGGCTAGCACAAACACAGGATATTTCTGTCACTTTAGACAGGGCGCACTTGATCTAGGTGACTTTTCGATTACTAATCCCAGCACTAATCAGGTAGCTGCTATTGATGCTGTAAACATCAATAATTCAGACGTATGGTTGTATTCACTAGATGAAAATAACACTGAACAAGAGCTTTGGACGAGAGTTGATGCCGTCGAAGGAAACAATGTAATTTACAACAGCCTTGCCAAAGATCAAAGAAACATCTATTCTGTACTCACAAGAGTAGAAGACAGAATTTCTCTTATATTCGCAGACGGAACATTTGGCAATCTACCTCAGGGCAGTTTTAGAGTCTATTACAGAACTTCTGCTAATTCACGAATTCTAATGAAGCCGCAGGATATGAGAAATATCTCAGTCCAGATACCCTATATTTCCACAAGCGGTAGAACAGAAACTCTGACACTTACTCTTTCGCTGAAATATACTATAGACAACGCTACTACATCTGAAACAAATGAAAGCATAAAAACAAACGCTCCTTCTACCTATTATACTCAGAACAGAATGGTAACAGGCGAGGACTATCAGATAGCACCTCTCAGTTTAAACCAAGAAATTGTAAAAGTAAAATCAATCAATAGATCTTCGAGCGGTATTTCTAGATACTTTGATCTGCTCGACCCCAGCGGAAAGTATAGCTCTACTAATATATTTGCGTCTGACGGTGCTCTATACAAAGAGTTTATAGATGAGAAAATAGAATTTGATTTTGATACGATAACAGAAGTTGAAGGAACAATTCTAAACAGAATCGAACCAATCTTTGAAGAAACCAGCCTGTATAATTTTTACCTCGATCAGTTTCCTAGACTGTTAGTAAAGGATCTAGGCAATACCTGGAACGAAACGCTAGATCAAACAAACGCTAATTCAGGATTCTTTGAAAACGCTGGCGGCGTGACTGCTAAAGTTTCTACCTTTGCTTCGTCTAATCTAAGATTTGTAAAACCTAATTCACTGTTAAAGTTTGAACCGCCCGAAGGATTTCATTTTATGCCGGACGGTTCTCTAATGGCAGGACCAGCCGATCATTCCGGCTCGACCACTGCTATATGGACCAAGGTGTTATCTATTCAAGGCGACGGAACAAACGTAGAGGATAATAGTCAAGGACCTATCATACTGGGAGACCGTGTACCAACAGGAGCTGTTCTTGCTGAAATAATTACAGCATTACCAAACAGCCTCACAGACGATGTAAGATCCCAAACGATAGATCAGATATTTTCCTATAATACTTTTGGCATACGATATGCAAGAGACACAGGAACTTGGGAAATAATTACTCAAAACAATCTAAACGCTATAGGTGATTTTTCTATAGGAAAAACTGGTGACACTACAGACAATCAATTAGACTCCAGCTGGTTTTTGTTATTTGAAACAAACGGCGAAAAGTATTCTGTAACCTATAAAACACTGAAATACATTTTCGAATCAGATCAAGAAGTAAGATTTTTCTATGACAGTTCTGATAATGTGTTTGACGTACAGACAGGAAAAACTATCAAAGACAGAATTTCTGTTTTAGACATAAATCCAAGACCTGACTCAGCTGAGCCGCTTAATCAAAATTTTGATTGGGAAATCATAAAAGAATACAGAGATGCTTTAGGCTACGTTGATTCCAAAAAAATAGAAGTATCTTTCTTTGACTCGGACAATGATGGCATTGTAGATTCTCCTAATCTATTCGAAGACATTGTAAATCAAGAACAAAACCCGCAGGACAAATTAGTCTTTCTAGAAAGTGTGCGTACAAATGACGGAATAAATGATTTTGTTTATGTTTCACCTTCAGACATCAATCTAAGAGTTTTTGGTCAAAAGACTGAATTTGAATCAATACCAAAGAGTCAGTTTGCGCAGAATCAGCTTTTGTATTTTGTACAGGAAGACGTGTTTGAAAATCTAGATATAACTACAAATACCACAAGCATCAATCAAAACTATAGAGCAAGAGTAGGCAGAGACAATTTAAGATTCCAATACTTTCATTCAGCTGATCAAAACGTAAGAATCGATCCAGGTGCTTCTAACATTATCGATATTTTCATGCTTACCAGAGGCTATGATTCCGACTTTCGAGCATGGCTAAGTAATGAGGTAGACAGCAAACCACTACCGCCTAGCAACGACAGCTTGTTTATTAACTTTGGCCAAGACTTGAACAAAATAAAATCTATCAGTGATGAAATTATCTATCATCCAGTAAAATACAAGGTATTGTTTGGTCAGAAAGCACCACCGAATCTTCAGGCACAATTTAAGATTGTAAAAAATTCGGATCTTGTAATAAACGATAATGAATTGAAATCAAGAGTAATAAGATCTATCAATAGATATTTTGCACTTGACAATTGGGAGTTCGGCGATGTCTTTTATTTCTCAGAGCTTGCGGCTTATGTAATAAATGAAAATGCTCCTGATCTTGCTAGTTTTGTCATAGTTCCAATAGAAGGCACAGCTTCGTTTGGATCATTGTATGAAATCAAGTCCGAATCAGATGAAATTTTTATATCAGGCGCTACCGTAGCAGATATAGAAATTATAGACGAAATCACAGCAACTGAATTAAGAGCAAGCAGCAACATTATTACAGAATCAAGTGTTACTACAACAGAAATTCAGAGTGCTCCGTTGAACAGCACAATGGGAATGTCATCTTCTATGACAAACAGCACACAAATTACATCAACGCCGTCTAGCGGCTCTAGTGGATCAAGCAGTGGAGGATTTAGCTACTAATGGCTATTAACGATCAGAACGACTTTCCGTTGCCAGACGGCAGCGACGATAGAAGACAGGGATCATTCCATCTTCCAAGATATTTTCGCACGGAAGTAAACAACAAATTCCTAGCATCTACTTTTGATCAGCTAATGCAGCCCGGTGTTGTAGATAAAATCAACGGTTACTTTGGAAGAAAGGCATCTCCTGCTTTTAGGCCAGAAGACTTTTACGTAGGTGATGTTTCCAAACAGAGAGAAGACTATCAACTTGAACCTGCTGCTGTAATTAAAGACAGCATCGATAATGTTGTATTCTACAAAGATTACAATGATTACATAAATCAATTAAGAAATATAGGCGGTGATGTTTCTAATCATTCTCTCTTAAACAGACAAGAGTATTATGCCTGGGATCCACACATTGATTGGGATAAATTTACGAACTTTAGAGAATACTATTGGCTGCCTAACGGTCCTGAACCTGTACCAGTTGCTGGTCAGTCTTTTGATGTTGCTTCTACATTTTCAGTAGAGTCTGTAGACAACGGCGATAATTTTGCTTTTGTATTCTCTCCAGACGGACTAACACAAAATCCTGAGTTAACTCTATACAGAGGAGTGTCTTACAGATTTGAAATAGATTCTCCTGAAGTACCAATTAGCTTTAGAACAGAAAGACTGACTGCTAGACCTTGGACTGCGTATACCTATTATGAGACTGGAGAAACTGTTCTTGTAGATTCCAAAGTGTACACTGTGATAATTGATCATAGATCTGGAGACTCTTTTGAACAAGATAGAGAAAAGTGGAACGAGAATCAAGATCTAAATCTCAGCAGAACAATACCTATACAAGGCGTTGAGCAGGGAGTGGTTGAATTTTCGCTTGATGCTAATTCGCCAGACTTTCTATATTATGTTTCGGATGTAGATATAAATGCAGGCGGCCTTGTAAGAATATACGATCTTGAAGAAGCTGCTTCTATAAATGTCGAAGAAGAAATACTAGGCAAACAAAATTACACTACTGGACAGGATTTCGAACTTTCTAATGGTATGAAAATCTACTTTCAAGGAAACACTGTTCCTAGCAGTTATGAAGAAGGCAACTATTTTGTAGAAGGAGTTGGTGAAAGAATAAAACTTATACCAGAATCAGAATTAGTAACCCCCACTGACTTCCTTGAAAATGAAATCATAGAATTTGATTCCGAAGGTTATGACATAACCCCTTATTCTACAGCAATAGGATTTGCAAGGGAAAAAGACTATTTTACAATTAATAGAGCCAGCAGCGACGGTAATTTATGGTCCAAATATAACAGATGGACTCACAGAAATATTATAGAAACTGCTGCTAGAATTAACGGAACCGAGTTAAGCATAGATCAGTCTAAGAGAGCAACTAG
>Ga0209923_1000245_pt1 | contig 10670 bp, 3 predicted proteins | sample SalPon1_A_H2O_MG_FD_185696 | JGI IMG/M metagenome (GOLD analysis project Ga0209923, IMG submission 185696) | Salt pond water microbial communities from South San Francisco under conditions of wetland restoration - Salt Pond MetaG R1_A_H2O_MG... | ecosystem: Environmental > Aquatic > Non-marine... | reverse complement strand
CATTTACAGACTCACCTTGAATATTAACACTGCCTGTATAATTAAATGTAAAACTATTGTCTCTGTCGAAATATCGATTATCGGTGTAATCAATATCAACTAGCGAAAGATACTTAATAAAATCACTGAGTATAGCTGAGTCTAATTGCTCTCGTGTCACTCCTGTCCTTCTTCCGGCAGCAGGTACAAAATCAAAAATATCAAAAAGATCAGAATCATATTCAATTTTTACATTATTGTATATTCTCTTTTCCAGCTCTAAGAGAACGTCGTCTCTAAAATCTCCGAATGCTGCAGTTACCGAACCGTCGTGCCCGACAATGATATCTCGAGGATTTAGTGACGTGTCATCGGTGACCTTTTTAGGAATTGTTAACGGAAAAATACCCAATTTTGCAGGAGTAGGCGGTACATAAGCACCATTTGTATTTTCATATTCTGCAATAGAAATTTCGTCGCCGACTTGCAATTCTGCAGACACTTCTACAAATCCTTCTGCATTGAAGGTATAATCTTGATTTTTTACAAGTTGTACGCCATTGAGATAGACCAAAACTGCTCTATTGCCAAGCTCTGTGCCTGTAAACGGAGTGGTAAGTGCGAAAAACTGCTGTTGACTGCTGGTAATCTCAAACACAGAAGTTTTAGCACCACCTAGTGGAATCATGTCTGAATAGAAAAACGGATCGTTTGCTGTGCGGTCCTTAAACTGTTCTTTCAGTATATTGTCTAGCTGTGCAACAGTGTCGTTCGAAAACGGAAGTTCTTCTGCTAGCTGTAAAAACTGTCTTTTGAATTTTGCGTATTCAGAAGCAGCATACTCTAGAGCAGATATTACATTTGCATCACGGTCTACGATATGATAGAGCGGCAAATCAATTGGGATAGAGTGTTTGACAATCCTCGACCCTAGTTCTGTTATTCCGGTTTGATCTCTTAGGTTAGAGGATCCTGGAAAAACACCGTCAAAGTCGTCAAGGCGCTGAACAATTGAGTTTACATGGTCGTTTATTTCTCCTAGGGTCAGTGTACCAAGGTCGTCGTTTTCGGGATTTCTTTCAAGACTTATTGGTACTTCGTAGAAATCATTGGAATTTTTAGGTTGAGACGAAATTGCCTTAATAACAACTGTATCACCTTGAAAAAGTTCTTCGTTAAAAACCACAGCAAGATTGCGCTCTCTTGTAATGCCTGTGGTATAATCTCTATTTTCAATCTGTATGCTGTTATTCAACAGCACAGTGTAACTAAGATCGTCTATATCTGCAGACTGGTCGAACATGCCTATTTCGAACACAGTATTTCCGGTCTCTGCTACTGCCTGCTTTATTACAGCTTGATTGCTGAAACCGTCTGCCTTCTTCCAGCCTGTTTCTACAGTGTATGAATCTCTATCATTATAATTTCTAAGATAGCCGATCGCAGTTCTTTCTTCTTGGACTTTGCCTCCATCGGGGCAGAAAGTTACGCCATCCTGTAGTAGGTCAAATTCAAATTCAATGTCACCAACATTTGCAATACTTCTATAGGAAATTGCAAATCCAAGCTCGGAATCTACTACTCCGTTTTCTGCTACACGATAGGAAAAAAGTTCAGTACCTTCAAAGTCTGATGAAGGATAAACAGATTTATCTGCAAGAGATTCTTCGTCACAGTTAAACAGTTCAAACAGAGGCTGTTGATTTATTTCTGTTTTGTTTTGTCCTGCAACCCAGCTTTCGCCGTTATAATATAATAGTTCGCCGCTAAATGTATTTCCTTGTCCGCAGAGAACAGTTTGATTTTCCAAAGGTTCCGAGTCTTCAGTGTCTCTTAGAGCAATCTGTCTTTCACCTTTGAAATTGATAAAGTCTACCGAAAATATTCTTCCGTTTACTCTTTGATCAGAATCAGCTAAAAACAGTATTCGCATGCCTTGAGCAAGGTCAATGCCGTCAATATTATAGCCTGTTGCGCCTTCAATTGTAGAAAATACATCTCTTGTAAAATCATCTACAAGATCAACTGCTCTTTTGGCTTCGGTACCAAAATTAATCAGCTTTAGGTTTGGTTCGAATTCTATAATTGGTCTAGTCGCTCTATCAGTTTGGTCTAAATCAAAAGCAGTGCGATTAATTTCTGCTGATTTTTCGATTATGTCTCTGTGAAACCATCTATTATATTTTGACCATAGGTTGCCGTTCAGCGCGGCGCGATTAACAGTAATATAGTCTTTTTCTCTCGGAAATCCTATAGCAGTCGAAAAAGGAACTGTGTCAAATCCTTCTGCGTCAAAACTTATCTGTTCATTTTCCACAAACGCACTTGAAAGAGTAAGGTCTTCCTGAGGAATTAGCGTTATGCTGTCTCCTACTCCTTCTATGAAATAATTGCCTGTTTCAAAAGATTCAGGCTGGGTTGAGCCAATAAAATAGATCAACTGGCCGTTTGATAGTTCAACTCCGTTGCCAGAACGGTAACTCTTTTTGCCTATTATCTCCTGTTCTACATTTACAAAGGCAGCTTCTTCGATATCATAGACTCTAATTAACCCACTGGCATTGATGTCTTTATCGCTTACATAGTAGAGAAAATCTGGAGTTTCTTGATTAAGAGTGATTTCTATTGTGCCCTTTTCTACATTCTGCTGAGAAACTTCATTGGTAAGATTGAATTGAGTATTGAGGTCCCAGAACTGTCTATCTTCTTCGAACGTTGATCCAGATCGGTGTTGATTGTTTACTGTATATATTTGTCCTTCGTACAGCACAGATTCTCCCAGTCTATAAAAAGTTCGTGCAGACCACGGTTGTGCAATTATTCTATTGGTTCTAAAACTGATAGGAAGATTTGGAGAATCAATCTCGAACACATAGGTAATACCACGATACAAAGTCAAATCAGGATTTTGTGTAAATCCGTCTGGAGAGAACACAAATCCTCTGTTGTCGAAATTGTCTTGGTTTGTGACTGTGTAGGCGGTTTCTACTTCGACATTTTCGCCTGCAATAGGAACGGGTTGCGGACCGTTTGGCAGCCAGTAGTATTCTCTAAAATTAACAAACTTGTCCCAATCTATATGCGGATTCCAAGCATAGTATTCCTGTTGATTTAGAACACTGTGATTATCAACAGAAGCGTCAAGATTTCTCAGTTGATTTATGTAATCATTGTAGTCAGCATAAAAATCCACATTGCCGAGATCGTCTTTAATTACTGCTGCAGGTTCAAACTGATAATCTGCTCTCTGTTTGAGAGGTTCTGTAACATAGTTGTCGTCTTGTCTAAATGCTTTCGCATATTTCCTGCCAATATATCCATTTACCTTTTCTGCTACTCCGGGCTGAAGCAGTTGGTCTAATGTGCCTGAGAGGAATTTTTTGTTTACTTCTGTTCTAAAATAGCGAGGCAAATGCTGGGCACTGGTTCTCTTACCATTGTTGTTATCAGGGAGCGGATATTCTTCTTGATCGTTATTATAAGCCATTAGTAGCTATAGCCCCCGGTTGAACTTCCTGTACTGCCAGTGCTTCCGCCAGTGCTTCCGCCAGTGCTTCCGCCAGTGCTTCCGCTGGTGCTGTTTGATGAAGTTGTTGTATTAGTACTGCTTGATATGTTAGATGCCATATTGTTTGATGTCATATTGTTACTCGAATAATTATCAGTGACAGCACTTTGTATTCCTACATTTGCCATGACATTTTCCGTTACTACTGCTCCGCTGGCACTTAGCCTTTCTGCTGTGATTTCAGTAATCACGTCAATGTCTGCCACGGTTGCTCCGCTGATAAAGATTTCATCTGATTCTGATTTGATCTCGTATAGTGATCCGAAACTCTGATCTCCTTGAACTGGCACAATAACAAATGTTACGAGATCTGGAGAAAGCTCGCTTATTACATAGCCCGAAAGTTCTGAAAAGAAAAATCTATCTCCGAAGTCCCAGTTTTCCAGTGCAAAAAAACGATTTATTGCTGAAATCACATTAGACTTGCATTCATTTTCATTGATGACTAACTCGGGGTTTTTTACAATCTTAAATTGAGCTTGTAGAGCAGGTTCTGCTTTGTCTCCAAATAACACTTTGTACTTAACTGGATGAAAGATGATATCATCGGAAAGAGACTTTATTTTGTTAAGCGATTGGCCGTAGTTTACAAAAAGTGCATCGGTAGATGGAGGTAATGGCATACTGTCTCTTGCGCCGTCGAGCCATAATCTAAACTGCCTATCATATCCTCTTGTAAGCAGGTAGGTGTCTACGATATTGCTAACGCTGGGGTCAATTCTTGCATTGTCATCTGCAGCATGGATATACTGAAAGCGGAGATTGTCTCTGCCAATTTTTGCTCTGTAATCACTATCCACTCTTAGTGTTGCTGTGGCAAGATCCAGTCTTTCAAAGACGTCTTCTGTAAAAAAATAGAACAGCTGATTGTCGGGCCAGCGACTTAGAGGCAGCTCATCACCTTTCTTTTCAAACACAGCCACAGAAATTTCGTCTTGAGTAACGTAAGTAAAGTCCGTTACACCGTCTCTTGACTCTGTTTTATCAAGGAATATCAGCTTGCCTTCTAGGTTGTCTCTCGTAATTTCTCTGTCGTCTACAATATCTACGAACTGATCAGGATTATCAACCACTCCGTCTGAATCTGTGTCAAAAAACGATACTTCTATCTTTCTAGAATCAACATATCCAGCCTCGTCTCTAAACTCGCTTGTAATTTCCCAGTCAAAACTTCTATTAAAGGGCATGCTAGTTCCTGGACGAGTGTTTATTTCTAAAACTTTTACAGTGTCTTTTACTATTCTACCTGTTTCAGCATCAAACACAGGACGCGAGCTATCGAAAAAGAAACGAATTTCATCTGCGCTTTCAAACACGTATCTAAGACCTCTGTAAGTGACTGTGTATTTTGCTCCGTCTGTTTCGAAAAGCAGAAGCCAGCTTGCATCTAGTTCTTGGCCCGACACATCTCCTGTCTTGCCCGTGGAAAATTCTGACTGTATATCGAGATTGTTTTCCGTAACAATGCGCCATTCGTTGATGTCTCTTGCGTATCTTATACCAAAAGTTCTGCCAGCAAAAATTTGATCGCTTACTTGCGCATTTACTTCTCTAGTAAGTTTGTTTGGCAGAGCTGTGATAATATCTACCAGCACTGCATCTGTAGGCACTGTATCACTTAGAGTAACTGCTCCTACTCCGTCTATTACTTCTGTGCCTGCGTCTAGAACTGCAACAATTTTTGTCCAAATTACAGTAGTCGATCCTGGGTGCGACGCTGGTCCTGCCATTAGGGAACCGTCCGGCATAAAATGAAATCCTTCGGGCGGTTCAAATTTGATAAGAGAGTCTGGTCTCAAAAATCTAAGATTGTTATCTGTGAACGCACCTATTTTAGAAGCAATCCCGTCAGAGTTTTCAAAATAGCCTGTACTTTGATTTGTGTCCGACGTAGACTGGACCCATTTGTTATTCAAATCCTGTACACGCACTCTGGGAAAACTATCGAGATAGAAGTTGTTGATTTTTTCGCTCTGCAGTATAGGCTCAACAGTATTGAGAATTTCGCCTTGGATTTCTGTGAGATTTTCAAAATTAAATCTTGTCTTTTCGTTTAGATAATCTTTATACAAAATACCGTCGGCAGAAAATATATTCGTATTTGAATATTTTCCTGTAGCATCTAACAGATCAAAATTGCGAGATATACCTGAACTTACTCGATTTACAGATTTTGCTTTTACAATTTCTTGGCTAATGCCTAGTGGAGCAATCTGATAGTCTTCCGCAGTAATCATTCTGTTCTGAGTATAATAAGTCGCAGGTGCGTTTGTTCTAATACTTTGATTTGTTTCCGACGGTGATGCATTGTCTACAGTGGTTTGTAGTGCATAGGTCAGAGAAATTGCTTCTGCTTTACCAGTTCTAGACTGATAGGGGATTGTAACCGCAACATTTCTAAGATCGTTAGGAGCAATGTTAATGGAGCGGTTTGCACTAGTCCTGTAGTATATTCTAAACGGCCCTTGAGGAAGGTTACCAAAGGTGCCGTCTGCAAAAACAAGACTGATTCTGTCTTCTACTCTTGTTAGCACAGAATAGATATTTCTTTGATTTTTGTCAAGACTGTTGAAGATTACATTATTGCCTTCCACACTGTCGACTTTGGTCCATAATTCCTGTTCGTTGCCGAGGTCGTCTAGACTATAAAGATAAACGTCTGAATTGTTGATATTAACAGCATCTATTGTTACTGTTTGGTTAGTGGTAGGATTATCTACAACAAAATCGCCAGTATTTGTAGTTCCCTGTCTAAAATGTGAAAAATAGCCAGTGTTAGAACTTGCTGGGCCTTGCCCATCGTCTCTATACAAAAATGCTAGAGGATCTCCAGGAAAAGGATTTTGTTCTCTTATAGCATTGTCTGTGATGTCTGTTGACACAATCTCAAAGTCAAGACTTGCGCCATCTACAACTTTAGAAAAACCGTATGTAGGAACGCCCGTATTAGTAGCATTGAATTCATATTTGTTTGTTGGTAAGCCGTTTATATTAGCCTGTTTTACAGGGCTGCCTATTTTTTCATTCGTAGGAAGTGCAGCGTTTAGTACCTTTTCGAATTGTTCATTCCAGTTTGGATTGGCAGGGTCGTTCCAAATTATGGTTTGATTTCTAAGGTTTACACCGTTTGAATCCTGTACGGTTTCAGTTGTGCTTACACTTTGCAGTTTCAGTAAACCGTTTGCAGCTTGATTGCGCTTTGCATTATAAGAAACTAATCTTGCAAGGCGAAGAACACTTTCTCTTCTTTCTGCAAGTTCAATAAAGTTTTCTCTTGTGTTAAGATCTACTCTAAAAGCAATATTCTGCCCGAGGAACGCAATCATGTCAATCAGCGCAAGGTATTCTGAGGATTCTATATAGTCGTTGAAATCTTCTGGATAGTTTTCTCTCAGATATTCAATCATTGTGCGACGCAGATTATCAAAATCATAGGATTTGAAGTCCGCGTTTCTAAATGACTGATATACCTTTTTCCAGTCTTCTGTTGCTAATAGTCTGTTCTGTCTGTCTGTGAATGACATGAATAATTCCTTATTGCGTATTTATTTGATGAATAAACTGTGTAGTTTATGTTAAGAGGCCGAGGTCTCTATCAAAGGAAATACGCATGGTTTCTGATATATTATAGGTAAGATAGGATAAAGTAACTTCTATCTGAATGCCGTTATCAAACGAATCTACTGTGACTCCGCTTACGTCTACTCGAGGATCATAGTTTATCACTGTGGTTACATTCTGCAGAATAAGATTTCTCAATCTATCTGTAAGTGGTTCAAACAACACGTCCCATATTATCGTTCCAAATGTAGGATCTGACAGTTTTTCACCCTGGCGAATATGAAAGTGATTGATTATATCCTGTTTGATAAGAGAAATACCGTACAGTGTCCAACTAGAAGCATCTGGATCCACAGTGGATATACCTCTGTATATGCGGCTTTCGGGCGGTTCTTTGGGACGCTGATTTGCGGGTACATTTACTCTTTTATAGATGTTTTTTTCTAAGGTGCTCATTTAGTTTCCTCCCTTTCTAAAGGTATCCGACGTTTTAGCTAGAACACTGTCTTCTACAGGAGACGAATTAAGTCTGTCTGTTATATCACTGGAGTATCTTGTTGGGAATAGATTTTCATGATGCTGCCAAGGCTCGTGCTGCGGAACTCTTTTCATGATTACTTCTTCGTTATCAGGCAATTTGAAAATTTGCAAAGGCTCTGCTGGTGTAGCTGTAGCTGCTGCTGGTCCATTCATGTGGACAACTCCACCTGTTTCCTCAATGTGATCGCCGCTTGATTTGATTTCCGTATTAGCGCCTGCAGTAATAAAATTATTGCTGCCGGTGTTAATGTCTACTTGGCCTTTTGTTGTAATTTTGTTGTCTTTTCCTACCAATAACTGAGTGTTTTCTATAGATTCTAACGCAATATTTCGATTTGCTTTTACATTAAAGTCTCTACCTGCTTCAAAGTTAATATCTCTATCTGCCTTGACGTTGACATCTTGTTTAGAATGTATAGAAACAGAATCTTCTGCATACACATCAATTTTTCCGTTAGCAGTAAGTTCTATCCATGCCGTGCCTTTTGCATTGGTGATATAGATTAGATCTTCCGAATTGTGCATCAGTATCTGATGACCTGTACGTGTTTTTAGCCGCAGCATTTCATTGTGAGGAATTGTGACGTCACCGCCGCTACCGCCGGCTTCTCTGTCAACGTAGACAGGTTCTGCTTCTGCTGCAGGTTTTTCTCTCAGTTTAGAAGCATCTCCGTCATCAAAAATCAAAGAGCTTCCGCCTAGTCTGTTGTGATAGATTTTTGTAGTTTCGCTGTCATCTATTAAACCATATTTGGTTTGCGGAGATCCTGGTCTTCTGTCATATGGTCCTGGTGTAGATATTCCAAAAACCGCAGAAGGAATTTCTCTTCGAGCACTTGAACTGGTAAGACCTCGAGTTTCGTCTTCTAGCAAGCCCTGTATTTCTAAAACATTGATTTGGTCGTCGTTTGCGGGCTTAAAGAATTTTGTAGGATCGTCGCCGTTTGCTACACCTTTCTTTTTGTTGTACTCGCCTATGGGTAGTTTTCGGCTGCGATCTTCTTCGTTAAAGGTTGTAGCAGTGTCTGGCGCCGGAACTGCCATGTTGGCGTATTCGTCCTGTATACAGCCTATCCAAAATCCTTGACCGCCTTCTGCAAAAATTACTAGCACTCTAGCACCTAGGTCCGGCGGTACAAACCACATGCCTGCGGCTTTTTGGCTGGCTTTGTGACCGTCGTTGTCTGTTACTCCCTGGTATGGTGTTGCAGAATAAAAAGGAGACAGATAAGACACAGGAGTAATTATACCAGACGTTTTTGTTCTGCTGCCAGAGTCTGTTTTGGTTAACAGCTCTACTTCAAGGTTTCCCATGTATTTGGAGTCAAGGTGCGAGCGTACAATTGCCACAAACGGACCAGGATTGAATTGGTTTTCAACCAATCCGCCAGATGTTCTTTTAAAACTGCCTGTATATCTGTTTACTCTATCTGTCATAATTCAATACTTTATGATGCTATAGGCCCACCGCCGCCAGATCCAGGAACAGTTGCTCCTGTGCCTGTATTTTCTGTGTCGGGTACTTGTGCAGGTCCATCTACTACAATACCGTCGCCTTGTTCCTCCTTTTGCCTGTCAGACTGCAAAAGTTCTAGGACAGATGGCGAATTTGCTGCCTGGCGCTGAGTTTGTGGTTGGTTTCTTTGTGCTTGTCTTTCCTGAAACGCCAATTGAGCGTTAAAATAGCCTGGAGGTCTATCAGGAATTTCGGCTAGTTGATTCTCAGCCGAACCTTCCTCTGTAACATTAGATTCGGCTGATTCCGTGCCTTCCTGATTCCTTCTTCTTATAAGCTCTAATGATTGAGTAAACTTGTTTTGAGATATGCTGTTACGCACAGTAATTACCTGATATAAGCCTGAAAACTGACTCACAGGCTGTGAGTCTATTTGAGGGAATTTCATAAATCCATCTCTGCCAATATCTATCGGCGTTCTAAAATTTACCAATACATCAACTTCTCTACGAGCAGGAGCTATACTGCCGTCTTCATTAATGTTAGGCGAAATTGAAGCAGGTGTACTATTATATGCGCCTACTTCAGAATCTGCAATATAATAGGGGTCGCCTAGTATCTCCATGTTTAGTGTAAGCAAGTCTACGCCGTTTGTAATTGCTTCGTTTAGACTTCTTGCAATTGCGTTTGCTGTAGACTGCTCAGTCGGTCCGCCTATTCCGCCTGAATTTGTAGCAGATTTGTCTTCGATTGATCCGTACACAGCAGGTCGTGGCGGTCTTCCATCGTTGGTTTTTGGTGTGACGTCTTCTTCAGATTCTGCTAATCTGCCTTGGCCGCCAGTAACTTTGTCTTGTCCAATCTGTCCCATATCAGCACTAAGGGCAGTAAAGAACGCAGTGTTAAATTCTATTGTAAAATCTAATATGTCATCGTTAGTACCAGAGTAGATGTAGCTGTATTCTTTTACTGCTTTGTTTTTTAGATTTTCAATTCCAGGTGCCTTTACAGTAGGCGAATTTGTTTTCGAGCTGTGATATTTGTATTCTGAAATCTGATACCAATAAACTTTAGGTGCTCTCCCCCGTTGAGCATAACTTGCCGGATCAACTGCTTGAGGATACGTCACTGTGCGTATCTTAAACCAGGTCTTCATTCCGTCTGCGTCTGGTTCTTGTTTAACTAATTCTCTTCCGTAATCGCTGAGAATAATTAGTTCTTCTATAATCTCCTGAATACGGGTGCCTTTTTTGAAATTTAAACGGCGTTCTTCTGCATAAAGTGTTACACCCCTGCGTTTGATAACGCCGTCTTCTAGTTCTTCTGCTTCACCGAATATCTGATTGCCCGAGTCATATGCAGCTCTGGGAATTTTTGCATCTTGAATCTTTTTGCCGTCGGGAAAAGTAAAAACATAATAGTCTGAGACTTTTTTCTGATCAGCTTCTTTCTGCTTTTCGTCCTTGCTATTTAGAACTATCTGCAAACTATCTTCAAATTCTACTCCGTTTACAAGAAAATCGCCTACTGTAATTCCTTTTATGTCAACGTCTTCTTTTACAGCTT
>Ga0209923_1000244_pt1 | contig 10682 bp, 11 predicted proteins | sample SalPon1_A_H2O_MG_FD_185696 | JGI IMG/M metagenome (GOLD analysis project Ga0209923, IMG submission 185696) | Salt pond water microbial communities from South San Francisco under conditions of wetland restoration - Salt Pond MetaG R1_A_H2O_MG... | ecosystem: Environmental > Aquatic > Non-marine... | reverse complement strand
TTACTACCGCCACCAGAAATTACTAATGCTTTCATCCTTTGCCCCATTTATCCACGAATCCCTTATCTTTTTCATTTAGCTCTAGTTCAGATAACATTTTTTCGTACTGCTTATTTTCCATCAGTTTCCTAAATAGATTTCTGCAGAACTTCCTGAAACGCCAATTATGATGTCCACAAGCTTTGATCAGGTTCTTTAAGGCCTTTTTATTAAAACTATCGATCTGACTGAGGTACTGGAAAGCGTTCCTTCGGGTCTGATATCTTCTTTCAGCTGCCGTGTAACTAACCAGCTCCTGAAAATGAGCGTAAGAATCTTCCGGTCGATAAGTATTAGTTGCGACGGCCAGTGCCAGCCATAAGGTTCTTATATTAAGGTCCTTAAATCCCATAACATCCTTCATTTTATCAAGATAAGCCTTCCTTTTATCGGGAAAGCTGAGCCAAAGATGTAATAATGCGTTCTTTTGAGTAAGGTAAGAACGGTCGTCTAACAATTTTTCAAAGTTGTTTTGTAAGGAAGTGGGAACTTCCCTTAAACGTTCACTGATAGCCTGCCTTACGATCTTTTTATCAGCCGAGAAAGCGCTGAGATAAAGCCGGAGGATGTCATCAGACCGCGGTGACGGCAATTGATAAACGGCTTCTTGTCCTAAGAACTGATCTATAGGAGGTTGCAGTGCTTTCTCCAGTTGGGCTCTTTTCTCTGGGAACGATGCTTTTCGCAAACTTTCCAACTCCATCAGGTTTTTGATGGACTTGTTCTTTTTCAGGATGTTTAGCGCTTTTTCACCCTGAAAAGCGGTTTGTTCCAGCCAGTCGTTCTTATAGGATAAGGTATCAATATCGGTCTTTTCTGCAACGACCTTTAGGAAATCGCTCGTCGTGACGTTGCTGAACTTGTTCCTTTCCAGGTAGGTACTTATGATATCATCAAATCGTTCATCCGTTAATTGATCATGTAGCGCGTGCAAAGCCCAGGCGCCGGCTTGATAGTAGGTGAGGGAAGAAGCGCCTGAACGGATCACTTTCTCGCCATTGCCTTTATTGCTCCTATCATAGAGTTCTTTAGCATTTTGGTAGAGTTTGAAATAAAAATAATCATCGCCAAAAATCTCTTTTTCCGCTAAAAGTGCACAATAAGTAGCAAAACCTTCGTGGAGCCAATGGTGTTTACTGCTTTTCTCTGTTACCAGGTTACCAAACCATTGATGCGCCATTTCATGAGCATTGACATTAACATAGTTTCTATCAAAAAATCCGGTGCTATCTACTACAAAAGCATCAGAAAATATCGTGCAGGATGTATTTTCCATGCCGGCATATAAGAAATCCTTAACCGCTACTTGCTTATAATTTTGCCACGGATAATCATAACCTGTTTTATCTTCCAGAAATTTAAAAATCTTTTCTGTATGCCGGAAAGTAGGTTCCATCTTTAAACTATCATGTTGGGGCAAATAATATTCAAGCGGATGTGTTTTGCTTTCCTGTTTTGTAAAATCGCCTATGGCAAATGAAAGCAGATAACTGCTCATAGGTTGTTTCATCTTAAATTGCCATATACTTTCATTTTTGCTGTATTCTTTAATGCTGTCAAGTTTTCCGTTCGCTATGACAGTCATTTTTTTAGGGCTGATTATCCTCAAGTTGAAAATGGCCTTATCCTTCATATCATCATTTGTTGGTAGCCAGTGAGAAGTATCTTTTCCCTGACCTTGCGTCCAGATCTGATAATCGTTTTTAGTTGGCACGAAATACAAAGCTTGTTTGGGTTGTGCATTATATTGCATATTCACCTGATACTTTTTCTTTGGTTTGAATTTACCGTTGATAATGATGAATTTTTCTTTTATCGTTAAGCTGATATTTCTATGAGAAGCATCGATTAGCTCAGCTTCAATATTTTGCGCATCTAATTTGACCTGTTTGCATTTTTCATCTACTTTGAATTCAATTTTCACTTCACCGGAAATGCTTTTTGAGGGATAGTCCGGTTTTATTTCTGCGTTGCTTTTTATAATATCAATATAATTTTGAGCATTTACAGAATCAGTGATCAATAATATAAATAGCAGCTGGATCACCATTTTCGTTAAATTCTTATAAGTTAAATTAAACAAACGTAGACAGGATTAAAATTAAGATACAAATTTATACAAAAGCAGACAGCATTTCTTTCGTTTATAAAATATATATTTGCTTAACCCGTTGTGCATTTAAAACTATGTTGATTTAAATGTTATTTACTGAAGTTTCGCAGTTAACTTTTTTGTTTAATTTACTGATAATTAAACTCTTTTGAATTTACCAAAAACCCAAAATCTTCTATATCATTAATGATTTCAGATGTATCATCTTCAATATCAATAGCATCTATTATTTTTTCCAAAACATTGATAATAAGAGCTACGACAGCTAAAATTCTAATATTCAGTTTATTTTCAATATAACCTTGCTTCAAATCCTTAAATAATCCCCCTATGGTTTCATAGGCTTCGATTCGATATCGAATACTTGCTAGAAGATATTGGGTTAATACTAAGGTCGTTTGTGCAATTTGAATATCAAAATTTGTAGATTGGCATTTACCTAATCCAAAAATCTGTTTCGCTTCTTTAAAAAATACTTCAATTGACCAGCGAGTACTATAAACCTCTATTACAACTACAAATTTTACTGAAAGTAGCCTAGAAGTTGACTATATACGTGTCTATCAAGAAAGCACTATGAGTCAAGAGGGAGGTCTCAAAGCTTGAGCAAATCAAACTCTATCCCAACCCCGCAAAGACTGAAGTTTATCTCAAAAACTCAGAGTTAATATCCAAATATTCTATTTATAATCATTTAGGACAGCTGATTCAGCATAAAAAGCTGTTGGAGCCAAAGATAAATGTGAAAGATTTACCTGTCGGTCTCTACTTTTTAGAAGTTATAGATGAACATCAAAACAAACTGATCAAAAAGTTAATCATACAGTAATCATTAGTTTTAAATAAGTGTTGGGACTAAATTACAGATTGGTCTTTTGATTATGGGTTGCAATAGTCACAATACGTAGGGTCTTCTTTTGTCTTTTGATGTGGGTACAAGTTTTCTTTTTGATACCCACACTGCTTGCAGGTATAGATAAAACTAAGGGTTGATGCTGTAGGCATACCGCAAAAGCCACATAATAGGCCTTTACGTACTTCAGAAATGTCAAAGCCAGGCCACTGGCAGTCTGGACAAGTGGACTTGATTTTTTCAATCAGATGTTTGGTGGCTTTAGCAATAACCTCCATGCGTGTGGGGTTATACATAGCTCTCATATCAGTCTCAACATATACAGAACTCGACTGTTTTATCAACTGATTGAAAATTAATTTCAGTTGATTCATATCCTCAATACCTTTGTATATCAATTTTTTATCTTTTTGATGTTTTCTTAGAATCAGGCCATGTTCAGGAAATCCTATCTGCTTCGCAAAATCAACAAGTTCTTGTTCATTAGTTATGGTTTTGTCGTCAAAATTCGTTGAAGTATCAATAGCTCTTGCTGTTATTTCAATTGCGTTGGTCTGGTCTATGAATATGATACATTCATCATCTGCATTTACAAAAAAGAGGGATGGATGAGGGCCAAAAGAACCTTCGCTAGCTATGCCTAAGTCACATTTGCTTTTCTTCATGGCGCTCAGGCATTTTTCTCTGGCTGTAGAGATAGGGTCTTTTCCTTTCAATCTCACCAGAAAATGTTCCAAAAGTATCCGTATCAAAATCAGCATCAATAAAGCAACTTACCCCAAGCACTTTTTCTAATTTTAGAGCAATAACGCTTTCCTTCTTGTGCTTGGTAGCGATGATGAGCTTGCGTTTATTGAACATGGTGTAAGCCTTATCGGGTGTGAGCAATTTTAGTTTTTAATTCTTTTTTCAGCGGCCCTCCTAAGCTTATCATTTATGCTAAGGCCAAGACCCTTCTTTGGAAATTTTTGGGCAATAATCAATTCTAAATTGAGATGATCCAAACGGTGCAAAACTGCATACAAATTTCTAGCCGCTTCCTCAAGATTTCCATCTGGCGAAAGGACTTCTTGATGAGCTACTGATATGTTTTCCACTTTATTTTGGAAAGATAACACCCCTATTCTTTCATTAGGAGTTGTTTTTAGGAACTGGGTAAGATTTTCTACAAGAATAGTTCTTGTGTTTGGTGCATAATGCCTGGACAACATCCCAGGCGCCTCAGGAGATTTATCTGCAGAGTTTTTGTGGATAGCAACTTTACCTATCACTTTTTCTATGGCTTCAAGGGCTATTGCGCCACGTCTGTATAAGATAGGAGTTTGACCTTCAAAACCAATGATTGTAGATTCCAAACCTTTTTCGCAAGCCCCACCATCCAGAATAACGTCAAGGTGATGTTTAAAATAACTAAAAACATGCTCTGCTGAGGTAGGACTTATGGAGCCAAAGGGATTTGCGCTAGGTGCAGCTAACGGAAAGGCTAAACCATCTAGTAGTTGTAAGGTGAGTTTGTGGCTTGGAACTCTTACGGCTACAGTATTTTTACCTGCAGTAACAAGGTTTGGAATATGACTTTTCTTTTTTAAAACTAAAGTTAAAGCTCCAGGCCAGAAGGCTTCTGCTAGCTGCACAGCCTTTTTAGGAATATCCTCTGCCACATCACATAGTGCTTCAGCCGCTTTTATATGCACTATTAACGGGTTGTAATGTGGTCTTTTTTTGATTTCAAAAATCTTTCGCAGAGCTTTATCTTCATAAGCATTGCCAGCTAGACCATATACAGTTTCTGTGGGTATGGCTACCACTTTATTCTCTTCCAAAGCCCTTATAGCACTACCTATATCTTCAGTAATCATAGTAATTTATAAATTAGATTGCTGAGGCTTTACGGCTAGTGCCATACCCTTTTTACTTTCATGGAAGTTGCCATTATGATATACCAAGTTGCCGTTCACAAAGGTATGCGTTACCTGAGTAGAAAACGTGGTCCCTTCCATTGGAGACCAGCCGCATTTATATAAAATATTATCCTCTGCCACAGTCCAACTAGCATCCATATCCAACAGTATAAGGTCTGCATAGTAGCCTTCTTTAATAAATCCTCTTTTATCAATGCTATACAGGATAGCTGGGTTATGGCACATTTTCTCAGTTATTTTCTCAAGAGAGATAAGTCCTTTTTTATAAAATTCGAGCATCATGTTCACGGCATGTTGAACCATAGGAGCTCCAGACATGGCTTCAAAGTAAGGTCTCTGTTTTTCTTCTAAAGCATGCGGTGCATGATCTGTTGTGATAAGATCTATCCTGTCATCTAGCAGTGCTTTGAACAATCCTATTCTATCATTTTCAGTTTTTATAGCTGGATTCCATTTGATGCGTGTACCTAGCCTCTTATAATCTTTTTCTGAAAACCATAGGTTTTGAACAGCAACCTCAGTGGTTATTTTTTTATCTTTTAAAGCTAACGTGTTACTGAATAAATGAGTTTCGACCTCAGTTGTAAGATGGAGAATATGAAGTCTAGCATGGTGTTTTTTTGCTAATGCGATAGCTCTTTCTGTAGCTTCAAAGCAGGCTTTTTCGCTTCTGATATAAGGATGACACTCTATAGGAACATCTACACCATATTTTTGCTTGTAGAGAGCTTCATTTTTTTCGATAATCTCTTCCTTTTCAGAATGTATGGCTATGATAGAGCTACAGTTGCTAAAAAGTTTTTCCATCATCTCGGGCCTGTCTGCTATGAGGTTACCTTTTTTGGTAAAGTAAAGCCCATCATCTGAAACCGCTAAAAGTTGAGAAGTGTCCAAGCTCAAGACTTCCTCTAGATTATCAGCATTCACCCCTAAAAAAAAGCCAAAATTGACCAAGGACTTTTTCTCAGCTAGTGCATATTTTTCATTAAGAATATCCATATTAAGGACATTGGGAGTTGTGTTTGGCATATCTATGAAGGAAGTGACACCACCAGCAATGGCAGCTTTGCTTTCAGTATAAAGGTCTGCCTTGTAAGTGAAGCCAGGTTCACGAAAATGGACCTGCCCGTCAATCACCCCAGGGAAGGCGTATTTCCCTTCACCGTCTATAACATGAAACTCTTCCTCTTCCTTGATTTGCCCTATTTTAGCAATACATTCATCTTTTAAGAGGATATCAGCAAATAGAATTTTGCCCTCATTCACGATGTTGGTATTTTTAATTAAAGTTGGAGAATCCATGTTCTGCTAGTTATAAATTGTTGTTGATTTTTAAAAATAAGTGATGATGCCCAAGTATATAGGGATGCCAAAGGTGATATTAAAAGGGAAGGTAATGGCTAAGGCCATGGGTAAGTATAAACCTGGATTTGCTTTTGGAACAGACAACCGCATGGCAGCAGGCACGGCGATGTAGGAGGCACTGGCCACGAGTATGGCAATTAATAAGCTGTTGCCAACACTTTCTAAAAAATAGCTGGACATAAATGCTACAACACAGCCATTTATCAATGGAATAAAGATAGCAAAGAGTAGTGCAGGCCAGCCATTGCTCTTGAAAGTCTTTAGGTGTTTCCCGCTGGAAAGCCCCATATCTAGTAAAAATACAGCTAAAAACCCTTTAAAAATATCGGTGGTGAATGGTTCTATACCAGCTGCTTGTTCATCACTAGCTACAAAACCAATGAGTAAGCTACCTACCAACAAAATCACACTTCCATTACTTAAAGAATGTGTTATGATGCTGTTGAAGTTTATTTTTTTAGAAGATTTCGTTTTGGCAAATACTGCCAAAAGCAACACGCCCATGACAATAGCTGGAGCTTCCATAGACGCCATGACAGCTACCATAAAACCATCATAAGCTATGTCTTGCATATCTAGAAATGAGATAGTGGTAAGGAAGGTAACAGCACTTATGGAGCCGTAGGCTGCAGCCACAGCTGCTGCATTGTGTATTCCAAATTGTTTTTTAGCAATACCAAAGGTATAAAGCGGTATGAGTATAGAACTGAGTAAACCGATGGCAAAAGCCCAAACTATTTCCTCATCCAATACGCTATGGGCTAGCTCTTGGCCCCCCTTGAAGCCGATGGAAAACATCAGGTACAAAGAGATAAACTTTGAAGAATTGGGCGGGATTTCAAGATCACTTTTTATGATGGAGGCAAAGATCCCTAAACAAAAAAAAAGAAGAGCGGGGTTGGTTAAGTTGTCAGCTAAAAGATGTAAATCCATATCAAACATTTGTTTGAGTGCAAATATTTGATTTTTGTTTCATATATTTTTATTTATATTTTATATGAAGTGTATAAGTATATCTTATGAATAATCGCTCCCCAATTATTCAGCCAGTGATTATAATCTTCAAGCATAATCATCAATTTAAGCAGCTAATTGATTTTTAGTCTTTAATTTTGGAGTGAGTTTACGTCGTGTTGTATTAGTTAAATTACTGTCTTGTAGTTTGTGGGTTTGTCGTAAAAACAGTGGAAGCATTTTTAAATTCATGATTGTTATGTCACTCTATCCTTCTTTTTGAATCTGATGTTTCACCCACATAATATCTATCTTTAGATGGGGAGTACATGATGTAGACAATGCATGTCATTATAAAATTAAAAAAAGCCTAACTTTAAATAAAGTTAACCCGTTGTGCATTTTAAACTATGTTGATTTTAATGTTATTTATATTTCTATTAAAAATGAATTTGTTTATATATTAAATAATTATTAGCGAAGTAATTTTAGATATTATTCTAGTTTTGAAACCTTTAAAAGGTTTTGCATAGTTGCGTCTAATCATAAACTGATCACATAACTGTGAGAATAAAGTTTCAATTTTTTTTCTTTTTTTTCTGTATATATAAGGCTGTTCTTTATAGTTCTTCTGATTTTTTCTCATCGGTGTGTTTAATTTTATATTGCAGCTTTCAAAAAGATTTAACTGTATTTGTGTCGACAAATAACTTCTGTCTGCGATAAGTGCACAATCTTTAATTTGGGTTCTAATATCTTTCAAATAATTGATATCATGTACTGATGCTGGGCTAAAATCTAAGCTCTGAAAAACGCCGTTTATAGAACAAACTGCGTGGAGTTTATAGCCATAGTAGGTTAAACCTTGAGATGAACAATATCCTTTATCAGGATACGCATATTGTACTTCTTTGCATATCTTAGAACGATAACTTCGAGATAGTTTACAGACATCTAAAGGCATACTGTCTTTCACAAAATAATCTTCAAATTCATTAAAACTTGATGCAAGTTTTAATCGAATCGTATCAATGTAATCAGACAGTTTGCGATGTCTTCGATTATAAACACTGCGTTCAATTTTAGAGGAGATGCTTAAAGGAAGTTTTCTGAATAAATCATTTTCACTGTCAATTCCCATATATTCAGAAGTAAGCGACAAGCTGACTAACTTTAAGTCACTTAATTTTGGTTTGCGCCTTTGATAAGGTAATAATTGTTCTTTTGATATTTTTTGCAATACTTCCAAAATTCTTTTGTAATTCACGAAAAGTTGTTCATGTTTAAAGTTTTATGACTAATACAATATACTGATTATCAGTAATATGAGTAATTTTTTTATTCTTAATCACAATGCACAACAGGTTTGTTTAAAATATATTTATGAAACTAACAACTCGCTGTACCTCCTGTGGAATAGATATGTATATGAATACATGGCATTCCACCCGTAGTGAATTACAGATGAAAAAAGGCGACCATCTCGAGTTCAATTGTAAACATTGTGAAACCCATCAATCAAAGCACATTAATGATCTAACTGCCGTACAAAGTAATAAAATCAAGATTTTTGCCTTCCTTATCTCAGTACTGATAGGCGTTGTGATGTTGTTTATTTTTGAAGGGCACTTTTTATGGTTTTCCGGGCTTGTCTTTATCATACCGCTATATTTCTGGAATGATCAAATGCAAAAGACTAAAGCATTTAATAGTTATATGGTTAGAAGAAAATAGCTTATGATTTTTTCAGTCAGCTATTCGCATTTTTGGCTAATTCTTCTTCAATTTTCTTCAATCTCTCTTCTCTTTCTTTGACCTTGGCCTTTACCGTTTCGCTAAATCTTATGCCATCATCGTGCATATCCGCTAGTTGGATTTCTCTTTCTTTATTGCTCATGATTAATTATTTTGTATAAATCTACTATATTTTAATATTAATCTAGATAAGTAAATATAGATTTTATATTTCTTTAATATATATTCAAGTTTTTATATCTATTTGATTTCATTTAGCTGGAAATATTAAAATAAGATTTCAGTATCAAAAGTTTTTTGTTTCAACCTCAGTATTTCCCGCGAAAATGGGTTATTTTTTAATTTCCAATTCTTGTAAAGTCAATTTCGGCTTTACCAAAACTATGAGTATTCCCCAACCTAAAATTACTAAGGAAATCCTTTAAAAAATGGATCGTTCATTTTTACGCTTTCATTTGATGGCTTAATTTAGCATAAAAATCAAATTTGACCAATCCCTCTTTTTTCATCAACATAGGTTTACCTAAGACTGGAACCACGTGGTTATATGATCTACTTAATGAGCATCCAGAAATTAAATTGCCATTTGATAAAGAGATAAGATACTTTTGGGCAAAAGAACACCTGAAGTCAAACCAATTGACTAACTATTTATTAGGAAATCATTGGCATTTTAAGGAAAAGCGTTATTTGTTTTTATATAATTTCCTTCGCTCATTTAGCAGTAGAGGAATTGACATCTTTCGTCTTAAATGGTATATCAGGTATTTCTTCGCAAAGAAGGATAACGATTGGTATTTAAGCTTATTCCCTAAGAATATAACGACCGGTGATATCACGCCTAAATATTGTGAACTCTCCAAAACTACGATCAAAAAGGTTCACCAACTGCTACCTGATGCTAAACTTATCTTGATACTTCGCGACCCCGTTGAGCGAGAATGGTCTCGCACTAAGATGAACTTACTTAAAAAACGTAACAAGTCCAGCATACAAGAAGTTGATGAGAAAGTAATATTCCGTCATTTTGAAGATGAAGAACAGCTTCGTTCTAATGATTATACAGCACTGATCAATAGGTGGCTTTCCTGTTTTCAGCGTGACCAACTTTTGATCCTTTATTTCGATGAGATACGGCAGCGGCCACGTACCGTATATCAAAAGGTTTGTGATTTTCTTGGATTATCTTTCTTAGAATTGCCCCACGTTCATTAGAAAAGCAATGAAGGCTTACAACAAGAGATTCCAAAAGATTATTTAGAAAGATTGGTAGCGCTTAACTATCCATTTATTGAAAAGTTCCATCAGCATTATCCTAATGAGTTTAATAAGCAGTGGTTAGCTCGTTACCAGTCAGTTTATCGATCACTCAAGAATTGAACGTATTTTTTCTACGGATCGATCCTTTAATTTTCTTCAACTTCACATCACTTCACTGTGATCACTTCATTCAAATCTGTAGTATAGCGCTGCGAAAGCTTTTCTTGTCGCATTTTCCAGGTTCGTCCCAGATCCTGACTGCCAAACTTGATCTTATGCCGTCCGATCTTCTTGTTCAGTCGGTCAATTTGTTGCATAAGCGGTTGATGCTTTGGGTTTTCTGCTTTAAAAAGCGATAGTTGCCTGCTGTCATTAGGCGTCAATCCCATCAGCATCACACCGGCTTTTTTATAATAAAATC
>Ga0209923_1000242_pt1 | contig 10749 bp, 8 predicted proteins | sample SalPon1_A_H2O_MG_FD_185696 | JGI IMG/M metagenome (GOLD analysis project Ga0209923, IMG submission 185696) | Salt pond water microbial communities from South San Francisco under conditions of wetland restoration - Salt Pond MetaG R1_A_H2O_MG... | ecosystem: Environmental > Aquatic > Non-marine... | reverse complement strand
TTTCATAATAACTTTCTATATTGGATTGGTCATAATTATCCATCTGAATTTGGCGGACTCTTTTCTAAATATTTAAACGAACAACCTGAAGATTCATGTATTAAAAAAATGAATCATCAGCATGAGATAATTCTTCCTTATCATCTTTCAGGAAGATCCCTGAGATCAAGAAATAGTAATGGGTGTTTTTTGAGGAATCGAAAAGCCAACTATCTTTTAAGATGCCATTTTTTAAATAAGAAAGTTCAAAGGTAAAGGTCGGAAGATCGGCATTTAGGTAATGTAATTGTGCCTTTTCATCGATCAGATACTCTTTCTCATTGAAATTTGTGATAATATCTATGCCCTGAAGTTGAAGGTCCAGATCATTTGTTCTTTTAAAATCGAGTTCCTTTTTAGCGTATATTGTATCCAGATATTCAGCTAGTATCTTTTCTTGCGCGAGATCAGACCTAAAGCTAGACATTTTAAAATTTTAATTCAACCTTTTAATAAAGACGTTCAGTTGAGTGTAAAACCTCCAAATTTAACAATATTTTAAATTACAGGTTTTATGCTATTTAGTTGAATAGGCTTAACCGTTTTGCTTGACGGTTTGATTGGCAAAAAATCAACTTCTTCTGGCCTTATTGAAGCATTCTTCTGGCAAGATAAGCACTGATTATTATAAATTGTCAGTATTTATTGACGCATGGTTTTAGAAAGATACGGTTTAATGATGACAGACAAATAGCATAAAGTTACTAAGCGATCAGGTGTAGAGCACTTCACTTTGAGCCTTCATCAAGTTAGTCTCAGGTCAAAAGTTACTTTTAAAGATAATGCATTTCAGACGATCACCCAGGAAGACTTTTATCTCGATAAAAATCTATGACCACTAATTCTTATTCATAGTATCTTTTTCTACTTCCTGCGCTTCAACTGATGAATTGGTCTTAGCTGCTTCTTTTTTTATCTTTTGCAGGAGTTTCTTCGCCGATTCTTGAATATCGGGTTGATCAGCAGTCTTATCGATGATGTTCTGTAAAATATAATTGGCCTGATAACTATCATCCAGATTATAGAAATTATCTGCCATGAGCACCAGGCTTTTATAACTGTATTCCTTATAATTGGAATAATCCCTGGTAATTTGTTGAACCACTTGATTTGAAGCTTTAAAATCCCCATCTTGATTATTGAACATCGCCTTAAAATACAGGGCTTCTGCTTTTCTCTTCCCTCGGGCGAACTCTTCTACTTTACTGTAGGCTTTTCGTGCTCTATCCTTTCTTTCCAGTTTCATAGACGACCGGGCGATAAATACGTGAGCATCGCTTTTTATAGTTTCGTCAATTGATGGTAGGTTCAGGACTTCTTCTCCATAAGTGATAGCCTTCTCATATTGCCGGGTCTCATAATAGGCTTTCATCAGATTGGTTTGGGCAAAAAGGACGTTTTGGGTGAACGATGCAGACTTTTCTAATCGTTCTAATAGAGGTACTGCTTTTGGATACTGGTCATTTTTTAAGAAGATCTCTGCTAACCTGCTTAAGGATTCTTCTGTAAAATTGTTCTTCGGCTGGTCTACTACGAATTGATAATGCGGTGCTGCCTTATCGAACTGATCTCTATTATAGAGCATTTGAGCCAGATAGAAATGCGTATCCAGTGCGTAGCGTCCTTTTGGGAATTGATCCAGGTACTTTTTAAAACCCTGTATCGCTTTTTCTTTTTTCCCATTGATAAACTTGTTTTCAGCGGACTGGAAGGTCGTTTTATCAATTTCCTTATCGTCGATGTTCACGAAGTCCAATTTTTTCACCCATTGGGCATATTCTTCCGGTTTTCCCAAATCGATGTATATCTCACGTACGGTCCGGACAGCGTCCCTTGCCTCATCAGTAGTTTGATGGTCTTTCACCAGTTGTTTGAATATCGCCAGCGCTTGCTCATCATCGCCGGAATTATATTCTACCAATGCTTGTTTAGACAGGGCTTGAGGAACGAATCTGCTTTTTGGGAATTCCTGTGTGATCTGCTGATAAGCTTGAATTCCTTTTTGTTCCTGACCTTCCGCGATGTAGGTATTGGCCAATTGGTAAATGGCATCATCCCTGTAAATGGAACGGTCGAACTCCTGAAGGAACTTTTCCAATTCTTCGATCTTGCGCTCGTTCCTATCTACAAAACCATAGCTGATCGCTTTCTGATAAAAGGCATAATCACTTTTAAAGTTCGGCATCGCTTTAGCCTTGTTATAGGCTTCCATGGCTGGCCAGTAATCACCCTGAGCAAAATGGGCATCGCCTGATCGAATGTATGCATCATGCTTTAGGTCATCTCGCCTGGTATTGTTCGTAAAATCATTAAAATGTTGTTCAGCTTCTTGATGGTCTTGGGTTTTAAAATACGCATAGCCTAATTGGTAGTCTATTTGATCGAACATATCCGTATTTCTTGCGGCCGGCATCCCTTTAAATTCCTTAAAGCCTATTACGGCTTCCTGATACTTGGCTTGTCTAAAGGCTGATTCAGCTTTCCAGAACGTTGCCAGCGCGGTATATTCATCATCTAATCGTTCATTGAGCGACCTGTCAAAATAAATGTCGGCCTTTTTATATTGGTCATCCCTGAAAAGTTGAACGGCATACTCATAGGCGATCTTTTGATACCGTTGCTTGTCTTCGTACTTATCGCTACCGGACAAGAGTTCAAGGGCTGAAACATAGTCATCGCTGTTCACATAAGCATCGATCAATAGGCTACTGATCTCCTCAGCGTCTTCGCTCCTTGGATATTTGTCCAGATAGGAACGTAATACTTCTGGAACGCTGGTGTACGTATTACCGATCTCATAGCTCAATTTCGCATAGTTTAGATAGGCGTCTTGTTTAATATCTTTATTATACGGCATCTCTAAAGCATTTTTAAATGCATTGAGCGCTTCGGTCTTCTTTTCGGTCTTGAGATAGGCTTGTGCTAAATGATAGTAGGCGTTCTGTGCGACAAAGTTCTTCCCGTTGATGATCTTGTTAAAAGATTCAATGGCCTTTTGATAATCACCTTGTTGATAATAGGCGTAGCCTAACTGATAATAGTCGGTATTGTTCCATTTTCCTCTTTTTCCCTCATACTCTTCCAGAAAGGGAATCGCTTTATCGTATTGTTCCAGGTTGAAGTAACTCTCGCCAATGATCTTATTAAGCTCTGACCTTTCCCTGTAATTAGACTTGGGTAATTGCTTTTTGGCCAGTTGGATCGCTTTTTTAAAGTTCCCTAATTTGAAGTTCATATCGCTCTGAAAGTAAGAAAGGTTCTTGTCTGTGGGCTTATCAGTATCGACTTGCTCAAAGTTCCTGTTGGCCTGCTGATAGTCATCTTCCTTATAGGCCATAAACCCCAGATAGTACTTGGCCTGAGAACCATATTCCCGATTGTCCCTTACGCGTTCAAAATATTTTCTGGCCCTTTTCTTTTTTCCTGATTTGAAAGAGGCATATCCAAAGTTGAAATAATACTTCACCAGTGCGTCTCTGGACAAGTTGCCTTTTGATACGCGTTCATACCATTTTGAGGCTTTGTTGTAGTTGCCGGTCCTAAAATAATAATCGGCAACGTTGACGAATGCATTATTGCGTTTTGTACTGGTAGGATTTTCCCTTACGAAACTTTTTATCAGCGCTTCGCTGCCATTTTGGTCTCTTTTGATAGCTGATACGGCGTAATAATATTGGCTGTTCACCTGCAATTGTTCATCGACTTCCGAATTTTGTAATTGGTCGAACAAAGCGAGCGCAGCCTGATATTGTTCATTTTCATAAAGCGTTAATGCTTTCTGATAGGTCGCTATGGGACTTACATAGACCTCGGATTGCTGCGCGTATAGATGTGACATTAGACCTGAGCAGAATAGGAGAGAAGCGATAAAGGTTCTAAGCATGATCAAATTAATTTTTTTCTAGTCAAAGATATGAATATACGTTTTTTCAAACGTGGAATACCAGATAATATTTTGAAGAGCGTTTCACGGTTGATGCTGAACTTTTTCTATCGAATGACGATTTTCATATAAATGACATTTTCCAGGTCATTTATCAGGTTTCTTTTATGGTCTTACTTTTTCAAAGTTTTTTTTGTGAAGTCTGAAGTCAAATCTCCAAAGAGACTATTATCGTTTTTAACTTTAGTTCTTTCTTCGTTAGAACAAGTTACTTTCACTGGCCATTCTTAGAATTATAACAATGAGCTTGAAAAAAAGAAGAACTCGATGATTGCTAAAGTTCATGTCATCAGAAACTTAAAATCAGAATAAAACATATTCCAATGAACACAGCCACTAAGCATTAGTCACGAGTCACAAATCAAATTACATTCACAGATCGTAAACTAATAATTATCCAGATCGATATCGTCTAAATTGTCCAGGTCCAGATCGTCATCCAGGTCATCGTCAAGGTCATCAAGGCCTGATTTCTCAGCTTCAAAATTTTTTTCCGGCGGGGAATCGGGGAGATATCCCTGGGAATACATCAAGTTTGGGTAAGTTTTAGAGCGGTCAACTTCCTCTATGTCTGCCAGCTCTACATAAAAAGTCCACATATTCAGGAAATCGTACACATAGATCATCTTGGTCTTTTCCTTATCAAACGTTTCATTAAGCGCTACATCGCCCATCACTTTTGGCGCTTGCGCACTTTCTTCTATACTAAAAAGGCTGATTTCTTCACCTTGCGTCCAGTCATCATCACTTTTGTAGAAAGAGGCCATTTCATCGCCTACAAACCCAAATGCCTGAACAATGCTGTTATGCAGGTCTTCTAAGGTCTGATCATCTTCTATTTCTATATCTCTAAAAACATCGTCCAGGACGTCTAAGACGATTCTAAACTTAAATACCATATTAATTTGATTTTAATGAAACTTTTGTCTTGGCTTTCTGCGTTTGGAGCAATAAATAAAATTGCAACCCAAAAAGCAATGACGCGAAGATCAGATGCAATGCCTGAGTACCGAACGGGAAAGCAAAATAATACATGGCGATACCCGTTATAATCTCAAGACTTATAATGAAGAGAATCCAATTCGGCAATTGATATTCCAGCCGATTCCTACTCTTAATCCACCAGATTCCCGCATTCACAAGAAATATAACGATCGAGAACGAGCGGTGGATATAAAAACTTACTTCAGGATCGCTGAGTATGTTTTCTTTACCACCGATACCTGATTCTAATTGCTCATCGACAAACTGCCTTACCTGAGTGCCTAGTATCACCTGAACGAGCGTCATGCCTAAAGCTGCTATTATCAATTGATTAAACAGTTTAGAAGTTGAACAATGTTGATCTTTTTCTCCTTTGGATAGTCTGTATAAATACAATAAAACACCTAAGATGATGAAAGCCAATAACATATGCAAAGTGATCCTGATCGGTGCGAGCACTGAATAAACTACCGTGGCACCCAGCCAGGCCTGAAAACTTATTAACACCAGACTGATCAGGGAAAAAAACGTAAGTCGCTTATCATGCTTCCATCGGAACAGGGAAAATACCGTCATCACTAAAAGCGATAATCCGGCTAAAGCGCCTAATAGTCGATTAATATATTCTACCCAGGTCTTGGTCACATTGATCTCTACAAAGTCGTGTTCCTCATAAGAAGCCCAATTATCGGCGGAGAAATCATCACGGCTACTAAAGTGGTCTTGTGCGACCAGTAATTGTTCTTTATAACTGATCACCTGACCTTTAAAATATTCACTATCTGCTTTCCAGTTCAAATCCGATGCTTCCGTAGGTGGAATATAATAACCAAAACATTTAGGCCAGTCTGGACATCCCATACCGCTGCCGGTCATTCTAACAATAGCTCCGGCTAGAATTACCAGATAAACAATTATAATACTGATCTTCACGCTTTTTCTAAACATCAGCATCTTTATTAGCAGGTTTTAAGTTTAATTTCTCAGCTTCATCAAACATCTTCTTTTTTGCAGATTCGTATTCATTAGGAATCTCACCTTCTAATATCGCATCTTTTATAGCTTGCTTGATCAAACCAACTTCCCGGCAAGGGGAAAGCCCAAAGGTTTCCATGATCTCATTTCCGCTCACCGGCGGCTGGAAGTTCCTTATATGATCGCGTTCTTCTACTTCTACGATTTTTTCCCTGACGCGTTTGAAATTTTGAAGATAACGTTGTTTCCTCGCCGGATTCGCAGTGGTAATGTCCGCCTCGCAAAGCGTCATCAGGTCCTCTATATCATTGCCGGCATCGTAGATCAGCCTTCTTACCGCATTATCGGTCACTTCATCATCTACGATCGCGATGGGTCGTGAACTGAGCATCACGAGCTTTTGTACGTATTGCAAGTTATCGTGCAGCGGCATTTTCAAACGTTTGAACAGCTTTTTAACCATTTTCTTTCCTACAATCTCATGCCCGTGGAACGTCCAGCCAATTTTTTTATCAAAGCGTTTGGTCGGTGCTTTTCCTATATCATGGAGTAGTGCCGCCCAACGTAACCATAGTTTGTCCGTATTTTCTGAAATATTATCCACTACCTGCAAGGTATGCCAGAAATTGTCCTTGTGTTTTTGTCCTTTGATGACATCAACACCTTTCAAGTTCACTAGTTCTGGTAGGAATTGAACCAATAGTCCGGTTTCATACAGATTTTTTAAGCCGATGGAAGGCTGGTCCGACAACATGATCTTGTGGAATTCATCGATGGTCCTTTCATTTGAAACTATCGCTAATCGGTCTGCATTTTGTTGTATAGCCGATTTTGATCGGGCTTCAATAGAAAAGTGGAGTTGAGAAGAAAACCTCACTGCACGCATCATTCTCAAGGGATCATCCTTAAAGGTGATATTCGGGTCCAGCGGTGTTCTGATGACCCTATTGTCCAGATCATTTCGCCCCTGAAAAGGGTCGAGCAGTTGACCGTAGTTTGTTTGACCTAATTGTATGGCCAATGCATTGATCGTAAAATCCCGTCGCTTTTGATCATCAGCTAAATTACCGTTTTCCACATAAGGTTTTCGGCTGTCGCTTGAATAAGATTCTTTTCGCGCACCTACAAATTCGATCTCTGCTTCAAAAGCCCTGATCATCGCTGTGCCAAATCGCTTAAAAACAGAAACTTTAGGTCTTTCGGGTAGGAGCGTGGCGACCTTGTTAGCAAAAGCTATGCCATCACCTATTACCACGATATCGATGTCTTTGGGTAAGTTTCTGTTCAACAGATGATCGCGAACAAATCCACCTATCACATAAGCATCTACTTCTTCCGATACACAGACTTTTTCTATAAAGCTGAATATTGGATTTTGTAGAGCTTCCAGATGATTTTGAAATTGCATGGACTATTTCCTGATCACTTCTACGCGGGCATCGTTCATCACCTTGATCACTGTAGATGGTCGCGTATTCATTTTATTGCGATGCAAATTTACGACATAGCCTGCATTAGATAAAATATCTTCACTGATTTCATTGAAGGTTTTAGGAGTTGTTTGACCACTGAGGTTCGCCGATGTGGATACGATAGGTCGCCTGAACTTTTGAATGAGCTTCTGGCAAAAAGGGTTGTCCACTACGCGAATACCAATGGTATTATCTTCGTTGATCAGATTTTCAGCCAGGCGAACAGGTTGCTCATAGACGATGGTCGTAGGTTTATTTGTATTTTTTAATATATCAAAAGCTACTTGAGGAACTTCTTCTACATATTCCTGGAGCATCTTAAAATTGGCCACCAGACAGATCATCGCTTTTTTGGGTGGTCTGTTCTTGAGCTCAAAAACCTTATCAACTGCATATGCGTTGGTCGCATCGCAACCAATGCCCCAAACGGTATCCGTTGGATATACGATAGTCTGCCCTTTCTTTAATACCGATAGGCATTCATTGATCTGCTTTTCCATGAATTTAGATTAAATTTCAAATTTAATATAATTATGTGGCATCATCATATTCTATTTCAAAGCTCAACCCTTCAACACATTGTTTGTACTTATCCACCAGCTCACGCTGATTTAGCGCTCCGATGAATATGCTAGCCAACTCAAAACTGTAGCTGTCCTGATTCTGGAGATCAGATAGATGTTGACCTTCTTTTACGTTGATCTTGATCTCCAATCCTGGAATGAACTTTTTAAGGATATTGATCTCGCTCTGAGTAGGTGTTTTGATGACCTTTCCGGATTCAAAGGTTCTCAACATGAAATTGGCGGCTTTATTGAACTCACCCTGGTTCTTTAGGGTTTTAGGTTTTTCACCGAGAGTCAGGGGAAACATTAAAGAATGATGCGACACGCCATGGATTTTTTCAAAAATATCAGAATGCGATTGGGTTATCCTAAGATCGATATCTAACATATATACTTCATCTGCCGTCTGATTGTAGAAGAATTCCATATTGAAAGGCGCATTATCATACTCGATCTGCGTGATCACTCTTCTAGCTATATCCGCTATTCTGAACTGTATTTCCTGTGGCAGACTTGATGGATATTCATATCTCCCAAAGGAGGAGCGATCTTCTTCACGAATAGAGTCCACTAAGCCTTATACCACGACATTTCCTTGATAAGAATAACCTTCAACGGTACACATATGACCGGTCAACGAACTTTCCGCTATACAGGTTTCATTCATTTGGCTGAATTCTGCCGGAATATCGTTTTCTTTCATAATAACATTAAAAGGCTCGGATATATGGTCAATATGCTTTTTGACCTCTTCCATGTTCGTATAGAATTGTTCCTCACCATTGATCTTATAAGCAAGAAATGATCGAAAGGATTTGATAGGTTTAGTCCAATAAGGCGTTATCATCTCGATCTTCTCAAATGCGTTTTCATCAAACGGATCAAAAGCTTTGAACATAGGAATATGGTCTGGAATGACCTTGCTTTGCTCTAAGCGGCTCCAGTATTTGTTCTCACATTTTAAAACGCTTTCCAGGGATGTGCCCGGAATACCGTGCTTTTTTGCAATAATAGGGACTAAAGTAGTTCCCGGAAAGTCAAAATAGCTGACAATTCCATCTATACCGCCATTCTCTTTGATACGCTTATCGATAAGCTCGAGGAAGGCTTTGATATCAATATTTTCTACTTTGCGCATTTCCTGAATCGATAGCGCCGCATGAAAATCGCAGATCTTAGCTTCCGGAAGATTTTCTAATTTCTTTTTATTGAAGTCATCTAATCCGATGACGAATACTTGTTTTTTTCATAATCTATAAATAATTTCTTTTGATCTTTTCATCCCATGATATACTAAATATACGAACATCGCCCAGATAAGCATCTATGGTAGCCCGTATCACGAAATGGGTCTTTGTAGAGGTGAGCACGGTTTTAGTTCTTGCTTCTGTGCTCCAATCGTCCCGATAAAAACCTCTAACGCTTTCTATTTTTCCTCTTAATGTATCATAATTAAAGCTTTTGTAACTGTATTTTTCTTTAGCCTCTTTTCTGGTTTGCCAGTTGATATCATTAAACTTGATCTGTGTGTCCTGGTTCTTGACGTTCAATGACACTTCATTGTAAGCCATATCGTGGATTACTTTCCATTCGCGTTCCGCAGGTTTTACCGTTGTGGTATTCAAAGGTTCTACCTGATCCGGTTTTCCAAGGTCCTTGGCGGGTAGATCCTGTGGATTTTCTCTAAAGGGTAGCCAGATCTTGCTTTCATCTGGATAGACCGTGAGTTTGGCTTGCTCTGGTGAAGGCCAGACCAGCGGCCAATAAGAAGTAGATAATGATAATCTGATCTGATTGCCCTTTGGAAAATGTTGTGCCATATAGTTCAGCTTCATCCTGACCGTGTACTTTTTGCCGGGTTCCAGATATTCTGGTTTTTCATCGCTATCACGATGCGTCAGGTTCAAAACGCCATACGTCACCCTTGAGGCTCGTCCACTCAGTGCCACATCCGATATTCTGGCAGCAACCATAGCCTGCGGTTTATCAGAGGACAAGGTCAGTTCTATCTCCGGAGCACCAAAAACTTCAGTCGATTCCTTTAATGTAGGCGTTTGGAAAATTAAAGCACCGCCGTCTTCTTCCCGTTGATCATAAGGAAGTTCAGTTGAAGCAGAAAACGAACACCATTTACCTGCAAACAAACCTACACTTAATGGACTTTGAATGTCAAACGGTTTATCATAATCCGGTAAATTATCATATGGATCAATTTCGTTGTTCTTTAGCGCATAGGGTTTAAAATGAACGGATCTGGTAGGATATTCATTTTCAAAGATCCATTTACCGGGTCGTTTCAGCGATACTGGCGATGGCGTATCCTGCATCCAGACTTGCATTCGGGATTCTTTATCAATGCCGTTGTCCGTTCCTTTCATCCATTTGTCCCACCAGAGAACGCATTCGCCTAAGAAGTCTATGGTTGGACCAGGGCCGCCCATATGCGGATATTTATGTCCCCAAGAACCGATGACCGCTTTTCTGGGGCAACTCAAGTGCTTCATGAGTCTAAAGACGGGATTGGTATATCCGTCAGCCCAGCCACCAAAGGCATAGACCAGACATTTGATAGCATCGTAATCATAACCAACAGAAGCATGTTTCCAGTAATCATCCAGGGTTTGATGTTCTAACCATTTTTTAAGCCAGAGTCCTCTTCCTTCCAGTCTCTCCAACCACATATCCTCAAATTTATCGCCCACTATCGCCGGATCCGGCGGACAGGAATTGTAGGCGAACATCGTAGATGCCCAGGAAAGGTTGTCCGTTA
>Ga0209923_1000241_pt1 | contig 10769 bp, 11 predicted proteins | sample SalPon1_A_H2O_MG_FD_185696 | JGI IMG/M metagenome (GOLD analysis project Ga0209923, IMG submission 185696) | Salt pond water microbial communities from South San Francisco under conditions of wetland restoration - Salt Pond MetaG R1_A_H2O_MG... | ecosystem: Environmental > Aquatic > Non-marine... | reverse complement strand
GGTTGATTTGGCGGCCGGGTGTTGAGAGAGGAAGGCAATCTCATCTGATACCTGGCGCCTACTGATCGTGGAGATTGATTTACCATCTAGCATTACAGCCCCTGAAGAAGGGGTTAGTTTTCGAGCAAGGGTTTTTAGCAAGGTCGATTTACCGCTGCCGTTAGCACCGATGATTGCAGTGATTGAACCAGCTTCAATATCCAGCTGCAGATTTTTCAATACCGTTTCCGCGGAATAGCCCGCACTCAGTGCTTGAGCTGCAAGTCTGGAATCGGAATGAAACATGTGCTCAGTCTAGTTAGCTTATGGGTTTCCCCCTTTTATTTTTAGGCGGGGACCGCTTCGGGCTTTTGCTTCATAGCCCCAACGCCTGCAACCTTTTTGATCATGGACGGGAAGACAAAGGAGTGAAGCGGGGCGACCATCCACCAATAGATATGTCCAAATAATCCCTTTGGTTCATAGATTGCCTTTTGGACTACCTGGGTTTTTCCGTCACTGTCAAATAACTCCCACTGCAACCATGCTTTTCCAGGTAGCTTCATTTCCGCCTTCAGTCTCAGCAAGCTCGGTCTTTCTAATAGCTCCACCCGCCAGAAATCCAATGCCTCGCCAACAACCAGCAAGTTGTCATCTCGTCTTCCGCGCCTAAGGCCAACGCCACCAATAACTTTGTCCATGAACCCTCTGATTTCCCAAAGGATTGTTCCGGAGGAGTAGCCGTTTTTACCACCAATGCTTTCAACCCTTGCCCAAACATCCTCCACAGAATCCTCAGAGAGCATTACTCGCTTGTCCTCGTAAAGTGAACCACCAGCCCAGTTTGGATCTGTTGGCAATGGATCAGCCGGAAATCTTGGGTCACTTGCGTTAGTCCAGCGAGTTTCCACATCAGCATCCACAATTCTTCTTAGCGCTCGGCTTACGGATTTTCTAAACCCAGTCAGACCTTTTTCAGGAGCTGGGATGTATTGCTGAATGTCGTTTTCGTTGCAAAGAACCTCGTTTTTGAGACTACTTACCAATCTTTTGGCAAGCGTTACCGGAACTGGTGTAACAAGCCCAATCCAACCGCTTGCAAGCTTGGGTGTCATAACCGGAATTGGATAAACCCTTCTTTTTGGCAATCCTGCCTCTTCGGCAAACTGAATCATCATCTCTTTGAAGGTCAATATGTCAGGACCTCCAATGTCGAAGCTTCGATTTACATCAGTGGGCAGCGTGCAGCAGCCAACTAGGTAACGCAAAACGTCTCTAATGGATATTGGCTGGATTCTGTTGTTCACCCATTTGGGAGTCACCATGATTGGAAGGCGCTCGGTTAGGTTCCTAAGCATTTCAAAACTTGCAGACCCACTACCCAGAATGATTCCGGCTCTAAGCTCTGCTGTTGGAACTCCTGAGGCTCTCAGGATCTCGCCTGTTTCTTGTCGGGCACCCAGGTGCTGAGAGAGTTTCACGTCCTGTTTAGCTAGCCCACCGAGATAGATAATTCGCTCAAGTTTTTGCTCTTTGGCAACCTTGCCAAAACTTGTTGCCAGTGCTCTTTCCTCGGCAACAAAGTCAAACTTTGAATTCAGGGCGTGGAGTAGGTAATAGGCAATCTGAACTCCAGAGAGAGCTTTGGTTAGCGTTTCTTCGTCTTCTGCGGTTCCCTCTACCACTTCAACTTGATTTGCCCAGCTGTAGTCGGTGAGCTTTGAGGCGTTTCTGACTAGTACTTTGACCTTGTAATCGTGGCTCAGTAGTTCCCTAACCAGTCGTCCACCCACATAACCGGTTGCACCTGTGACCAGTATGGTTTTTGGCTTGCCATTTTTGTGTTTGGCTGTTTCTAAGTCCTCTGTGACTGTTTCAATCATGAATCAACACTAAGTCATTTAGAAACTGCTTTGTGATTTCTGCCAATGGTTGTCTGTTGTTTACCTTCTGTTTGATTTTGTTCAGTGAACTGATTCTCGACACATGTCAACCATCCTGAAAGGAAACACCTTGTCAAAGAACAAGCTATTCGGTCTAAGTGCAATGGCACTGACCACAGCATTGGTTCTCTCTGGTTGCGCAGCCTCCGACGAGACCGCCGAAGAGACCACAACCGAAGAGACTTCAACCGAGACCGAGACCGAGACCGAGACCAGCGAAGAGCTGACTGGTTCAATTCTGGTTGATGGTTCATCAACAGTCGGACCTGCATCTGAGATCGCTGCAGAGCTATTCATGGAGGAGAACCCAGGCGTTCGCGTATCAGTAAACATCTCTGGAACCGGTGGAGGATTCGAGAAATTCTGCAACGGTGAGACCGACGGTTCAAACGCTTCTCGTGGAATCAAGGACGAGGAAGCAGCTCTCTGTGAAGAGAATGGAATCTCCTACGACTTCGTAACTGTTGCTAATGACGCATTGAGCGTTGTTGTAAACCAAGACAACCCACTTGAGTGCATCTCGACCGATACCCTTCAGGAGATCTGGAACGCGGATGCAACCTCTACAACCTGGGGCGACCTAACCACACTGGACGTTCCTGCAGCGATTGCTGATGAGGAGCTAGTTCTTTACGGTCCAGGCACTGACTCAGGAACCTTCGACTTCTTTACTGAGATAATCAACGGTGAAGAGGGAAACATCCGTGTTGACTACAACAACATTGGCGAAGAGGACAACCTTGCCGTTGAGGGTGTTGCATCATCAACCGGTGGATTGTCATTCATCCCTTACAGCTTTTACCAGGAGAGCCTAGACGAGGTAAAGGGTCTAGCTGTTGACGGTGGAGCCGGCTGTGTTGAGCCAACAGTTGACAACGTGCAGGGTGGAGACTACGCCCCACTGGGTCGTGGATTGTTCACCTACGCGTCATCAACCGCTTTGGCTCGCCCAGAGGTGCAGGCCTTCTTCCGCTTCCTAATTGAGGAGACAGAGCTAATCAACGGAACCGCTGGTTACGTTGGACTGACTCCTGAGCAGCAGGAAGAGCAGTTGGCTCGCGTTGAAGCACTTATCGGCTAGCATTTAGCCAATCGATTGAACTAGAGGAGAAAGTAGATAAATGACTTCCGAAAGTTCAGTAAGTTCTGGCCGGAGCGGGGCTCAAGCCTCGCTCCGTGCCCAGAGCTTCCGACTGGGCGAAAAAATCATCATTGGATCTCTTTTCGCAACAGCGGCTTTGTCGGTGGCCGTAACTACCGCAATTGTTTTTTCCCTTTTCATTCCACTTCCAGAGTTTTTCTCAATAGTCCCAGTAGGTGAGTTTCTAACCGGAACTCTATGGGCCCCAACCTTCGCAAACCCTTCTTACGGAGTTCTGCCGATTGTTGCAGGAACGATTCAGGTTGTGATGTATGCGATGTTGGTGGCCGTGCCACTCGGACTGGCATCGGCAATCTATCTTTCTGAATACGCCTCAAAGACCGTTCGAAGGACCATCAAGCCAATTCTTGAGGTACTAGAGGGAATCCCAACCGTAGCAACTGGATTGTTTGCCCTATTTTGGCTAAGGCCCTTCATCGAAGAATTAACCCCCTGGCTTCCTTGGCAGAGTCCGTTCTCAATAGGTGTCGCAGGGGTCGCAGTGGGCTTCATCATCATTCCACTTATCGCCTCAGTCAGCGATGACGCTATGCGATCTGTTCCGAGATCACTGCGTGAGGGCGCATACGCCTTGGGTGCAACCAAGATGCGAGTTGCGCTGAAGGTTGTATTGCCAGCTGCTATTTCCGGAGTTATTGCCGCATTCGTACTCGGAGCCTCCAGAGCAGTCGGTGAGACCATGGTTGTTTTGTTGGTAGCCGGAGGAGGAAACCCACAGTTTGTCTGGGGATTTACTGAGGCGAGTGCAGCAATGACCGCTTTCATCGCCTCCAGGGCTACAGGTGAAATCGCCACTGGAACTTTGGATTACTACACGATTTTTGCTGTTGGTTCACTTTTGTTTTTGATGACCCTGGTCATGAACGCAATTGCTATTCGATTCGTCAACCGCTTCCGGGAGGTGTACGAGTGACTTCCAGCTCCGTACCTAAAAGGTCCAGGTCAGCCATGGATGCCTCTGCGGCCGCAACTCAAGCTTTGTATGGGGCTAGCGACCCTGGGTTGAGAATTCGTTCGATTGTTTTCCGATCGGCACTTCTTCTGTCAATGACCGTCGCCCTGATCGCCATCATCGGAATCATCTCATGGGCGGTCGTTGAAGGTGGACAGAGGCTTAGCCTCGGTCTTTTGACTAACAACCCTTCTTCATTCCGTCCAGAGACAGCAGGTTACAGGCCGGCTATTTTGGGTTCATTCCAAATCATTGCAGGCGTCATTGCGCTGATTATTCCGCTAGGTGTCGGAGCCGCGCTTTACTTGGAGCAATTTGCGGATAAACAGCGTTGGTATAACCGGGCAATCGAGCTAAACATCCAGAACCTCGCTGGTGTTCCATCGATTGTTTTTGGAATCTTAGGTTTGGCGTTTATTGTGCGTGGTCCTCTGGATATGGGATTCATTGCAGCGGCAGGAAGCGCCACAATTGCATTGCTTGTATTGCCGACGGTTATTTTGGCCTCCAGAGAGGCAATCAAGGCCGTTCCACCATCGCTGCTGGAGGGTGCAATGGCTCTGGGTGTAACAAGATGGCAGGCGGTTTGGAAAATGGTCCTGCCAGCTGCAGCACCCGGAATGCTGACAGGAATCATTTTGGCTGTAGCCAGAGCGATCGGGGAAGCAGCCCCACTGTTGTTGGTGGGTGCAGCAACGTTTGTAACATTTGACCCAAATTTCTGGGAAGGCGGCTATTCCGCGCTCCCGGTGATGATTTATCAGTATGCGGGTAGACCGCAGGATGAGTTCCACGTGCTGGCTGCGGCTGGTGTTTTGGTGATGTTGGGACTTGTAGTTGTAGTGAACTCAGTTGCAGTTTGGCTGAGGGCAAAATATGAAAGAACTTGGTAAGGAGAAACTAATGGCAGAATCAGCAAGCACCAAAGAAGAGGTATTCAGCCTGGGTGGTGTGAATGTCTACTACGGCGACTCCTTGGCGGTTAAGGATGTAAGTTTCCCCATCTACAAAAACGAAATCACTGCTTTGATCGGACCGTCTGGTTGTGGAAAATCCACAATCCTGCGCTCTTTGAACCGAATGAATGATCTTATTCCAGGTGCCCGAGTCGAGGGAGACCTTCAGTATCACGGTGCTGATATTTATGGAAGCGATGTAGACCCTGTGCAGGTCAGGAAAATCATCGGAATGGTCTTTCAAAAGCCAAACCCATTTCCTAAATCCATCTATGAAAACGTTGCCTTCGGTCCACAGACTCTTGGGATGAAGGGAAGCATGGATGACATCGTGGAAGAGGCTCTAGTCGGAGCGGCTTTGTGGGATGAGGTTAAGGACCGTTTGAAGGACAACGCCTTTGGCATGAGCGGTGGTCAGCAGCAAAGGCTCTGCATTGCAAGGACGATTGCTGTGAAGCCAGATGTGATTCTGATGGATGAGCCTTGCAGTGCTCTAGATCCAGTTTCAACTTACAAAATTGAAGATTTGATGATGAAGCTCAAAAAGGACTACACCATCGTAATCGTCACTCACAACATGCAGCAGGCAGCTCGTGTTGCAGACAAAACAGCTTTCTTTACCGTTTCCAGCAATGATGAAGAGGGTTCAAGAACAGGAGTCTTGGTGGAGTTTGATGAAACCAGCAAGATCTTTTCAAATCCAGCCGACCAAAGAACTCAGGATTACGTAACTGGCAGGTTTGGGTAAGCAACATCTGGAGCGTTGTAGGTTTCAACACTCACAATCTTTTTGGTCTTCAGTGACATCCTGATAACCATCATCTCTCCTGGAGACAGGGTTCTTCCTTCGTGGATTTCCACACACTTATCGTTTTTTGCATAATCACTAATCGTGTCCAGAATTGTTGGAAGAGCTGGCCTATGCGTGCAGAGAATCATTGATTTGTGCTCTTTTAGGCTGTCTTTGACAACCCTGGTGGTCTTAGCTGGGTTTTTATGATTTCCAAGCTCACTCAGTTGAGATCTTTGGATGATTGTTAGTTTCTGTTTTTTGCCAAAGGGTTTTACGGTATCCAAACACCTTTTCCACGGGGAGGTGACAACCCGTCTTACGTTGAATGCCGACAATAGCTTCACAAGCGCCTTTGCCTGGGTTTCTCCTGTTTTGGTCAGTGGCCTGTCACCATCAGTTTTACTCCACTCAGATCTTGGCAGAGCCTCTGCGTGACGAAGAACAATGATTGCCCTGGTTTCTAAAACGCTTTGCTGAAAAAGCTTCTGAACATCAGTTAACAGTTCTTTGTCTCGGTCGTAGGTGAGAAGGGCTTCTGCCTCCTCCGCTGTCACCCAACGAGTCTCATCGATTTCTTTATTGGGTTTGAATTTTGTTTTGGCTAGCTGCTTATCAGTCACCTTCGCTGACCAGTAGTGAACTTCTTTGGAGACTCCCTTTGGGAGGTCATATCTGATTTCGGTGAGTTTTCTGCCAAGCCTCACCTTTATGCCAGCTTCCTCTTTGGTTTCCCTAACAGCAGTCACTGGAAGAGTTTCCCCGGGGTCTTGTTTCCCTTTGGGCCAACCCCAGTCTTGGTATTGACCACGGTGAACAATTAAGACCTTGAATTCGCCTTTTTCAACTCTCCAGCAAACAATGCCAGCTGCATAAATCTTCATCAGCGCAGTTTCTTTTTCTCCAGTGTTATCTGCATCAACATATCCTGATAATCCAACAGGGTGTCTTTATCCTCGGCTGTTTTTCTTAGCCAACTGTTATCGGATTGTAAGTCCCAGGCAGAAACCTCTTCACTCATGGCAAGGTCAAATAATTCATGCAAATCTTTGATGTGGTCGGCCTGGGTGAGCCTGACAATTGCCTCAACACGACGATCTAGGTTTCTGTGCATCATGTCGGCAGAGCCGATATAAACCTCGGGGTCACCGTCGTTATCAAAGGCAAAGATTCTGGAGTGCTCCAGATACCTTCCAAGAATTGATCTCACTCGAATGTTCTCGCTTAGCCCTTCGATTCCTGGAATCAGTGCACACATGCCTCTGACCAGAACCTCAATTTCAACACCGGCAATAGATGCCTTATAAAGCTCATCGATGATTTGCTCATCAACCAGTGAGTTCATCTTTAGTCGAATCCTTGCGGGCTTGCCAGCTTTGGCAAGCTCTGCCTCACGGCGAATCTTTTCGGTTAGTCCCTCGCGGATTCCCACCGGGGAGGTAAAGATTGATGAGTATTCAGCTTTGGCCGAAAAACCACTTAGTTGATTAAATAGCTTTGCTAGATCCTCACCAATTGCATCATCTGATGTGAGGAGTCCCAGGTCCTCGTAATATCTGGCTGTTTTTGGATTGTAGTTACCGGTTCCGATGTGGCAATAGCGCCTGAGAACACCTGCTTCTTGACGTATTACCAACGAGAGCTTGCAGTGAGTTTTTAGTCCAACCAGACCGTAAACAACATGAACTCCAGCGGATTCTAACTTTTTGGCCCAAGTGATGTTGTTTTGCTCATCAAAACGAGCCTTGATCTCAACTACTGCCAACACCTGCTTGCCACTCTCGGCAGCTTGAATCAAGGCATCAATAACTGGTGAGTCACCACTTGTTCGATACAGGGTTTGCTTGATTGCCAACACCTGAGGGTCGTTGGCAGCTTGTTCCAAAAAGGCTTGAACACTCGTTGCAAATGACTCATAGGGGTGGTGCAGCAAAACATCACGCTCACGCAATGCGCCAAATATGTCCGCAGGCTCATCATCACCAGTAGAGAGGTATCGATTGGTGGTGATTGGGTGGGATTCAAAGTGGTGCTCAGGCATCCGCATGAATGCAATCTCGGTAAGACCTGACAAATCTAACGGTTCTGGCAGGTGATAGACATCGGCTTGCTCGATGTTGAGCTCTCTCTGCAGAATGCTCAAAACAGTTGGGTCAATATCCTCTGCAACCTCAAGTCTTACCGGGGGTCCAAATCTTCTGCGAAGAAGCTCTTTTTCTAACTGGTTTAGCAGGTTGTCAGTTTCTTCCTCATCAACCTCTAGGTCTTCATTTCTTGTGACTCGGAAGGTGTGGTGCTGAACCACCTCCATGCCTGGAAAAAGTGACTGCAGGTTTTCACCAATGATGTCTTCCAGCGGGACAAACCGGTGTTTTTCACTCTCCGGAGCCTTTGCAAACCTTGGCAGTAGTGGCGGGACTTTAACTCTGGCAAAGTGCTCTGAGTTGTTTTTGGGGTTTCTGAGTACCACCGCCAGGTTCAGGCTAAGACCTGAGATGTAGGGAAAGGGGTGAGCTGGGTCAACGGCTAGCGGAGTTAGCACTGGAAAGATCTGTGATTCATAGAAATCATTCAAATACTGCTTTTCGGTCTCGCTCAGTTCTGACCAGTGCAGGATGTCAATCCCAACCTTGTCTAACTGCGGGTTGATAACTGATTTGAAGACCTCCGCGTGACGGTTTTGCAATTGGCGGTTTTTGGCTGCAATTTGTTCAATGACCTCTTGGGGGTCCTGACCGCTAGCACTGGGAACGGCAATACCAGTGGCAATTCTTCTTTTTAGGCTGGCAACTCTCACCATGAAAAACTCATCAAGGTTTGAGGCAAAGATTGACAAAAAGTGAACACGTTCTAGAAGTGGAATTGATTCATCCTCGGCAAGTTCTAAAACTCTTTGGTTGAAATCAAGCCAACTCAGCTCGCGTTCGCTGAAGCGGTTATCGGGAAGGATGATTTCGTCACTCACTTGTTAAGCATGGCACACTCTGAGCCCTCAAAACAGAGCTGATTGCAGAGTTCACCTGAGTTTTACTGAGCCCCGGCTTTGGATCTTGATTCACGGGTAAGCATGTAGCCCACGTTTCTGACTGTTGTAATCAGTGATTCCATTTCACCCAGCTTGGCTCTGAGTCTTCGGATGTGGACATCAACTGTTCTGGTTCCTCCGAAATAGTCATAACCCCAGACTTCACTGAGCAGTTGCTCTCGAGTTAGCACTTGACCGGAGTGATCTGCTAGATAGCGAAGAAGTTCAAATTCTTTGAATGTCAGGTCTAGGTTTTTGCCATTGACCCTGGCCGAAAAGCTTGCCTCATCGATATGTAAACCCTGGGGCATCTCACTGCTTGAGCGGATTGTTTCAATTGCAAGTCTGATCCTTGTCTCTATCTCGGCAGGGCCTGCAGTGGAGAGAATGAAATCATCAACGTGCCAATCGGCATTGAGAGTTGTGAGCATTCCCTCACCACAGATCAACAACAATGGTTTTGATCTTCCGGCAGAATGCAGAAGCTTTGCCAGGGACTTAATCTCACTTAGATCAGTTCTGCCATCAAGCAGTATTAGGTCGTGACTTGGGGCGTTTACTAAGGCTGAAGCTTCGGTTGGCAAATAGCTAATGTTGTGATTCATCAGAGCCAGAGCGGGCAAGGCAGGGGAAGTGCTGTCGTTAGATAAAACAATGATTCTTGCCATGTGTCTGCCCTCGTGCTCCAAGAATAGCTTGATGACGGGCTTTTCGGGAATTATTCGATAGATTGAGCCTGTGTGGAAGCAGTGGATACCGGTAGGACTGGTTTTGGTGACGGTTGCAGCAGTAAGTGTTTGGGCAACAATCAGCATCGAATCAAGTGAGCGCTTTGCAGTGTTTGGGATGCTGGCTGCAGGTTCATTGGCAGCGGTTTCTCTGCAGCACCTAGTGAGTGCTAGGCCTCCGGAGACCGTGAGACAGATGGTCTATGCCTCAGCTGGCTCACTTGCAATTATGTTGGTGGCCACAGGTTTTACGCTGCTGGTCTAGGATATAAACATGCTTTTAGCTCTTGAAATTTTCTTTCTAGGTTTGCTGGTGCTTGCCTCGCTTGCGATTGCGGGTGTCAGCGGATTGGTGATTTACAAGCTTTATAAGGGTCAAAAGTAGGTGGCTTTCGAGCTTCCCACCGACCTGCCGCTTGAACTCACCCCCTTTGCGTTTCTTGTGGGGTCTTGGCGTGGAACCGGTGTAGTCAGCTACACAATCGCTGACCAAGAATTAGAAACCGAGTTTTCTCAAACCGTGAGCTTCACTCATAACGGTGATGACTATCTCAGGTATGAATCAAATGTTGTGATGCTTTCGGATAAGTCCCTGCTACCAAGCGAAGTTGGATTTTTCAGGCTTGCTAGGGATGCTCAAGAGGGTGACAGTGGCCCGGGACTATTGCCAGCAACTGGCCAGAAACTGATTCAGTCTCGAGAAGATTTAGAAAAATATCGAAACAGCGAAGATGGCTTCGACATTGAGGCAGGGATTTTGCAGCCAAGCGGAATCAGCGAACTTTATTTTGGAAACATTAAAGGTGGCAGGGTGCAGCTGGCAACCGATGCAGTTCTGCGCTCCCCTCACGCAAAGGAATACTCAGCAGGTCAGCGCATGTTTGGCTTAGTAGAAGGCGCACTTCTATGGGCTTGGGACATGGCAGCTTTGGGAAATCCTCTCGGTAGCCATGCATCAGCGAGGTTGGAGCGAGATTGATTAGTGAAAACCCAAACATCAGACAAAGAGCTTTTGCATCTGGAGAAGCTCTGGCAGAAACAGATTTCTCGGTCATATCAGTTTCAGGTGATGATCGACTGAGCTGGCTGAATAGCCTCTTCAGTCAAAAACTTGACGACCTGAGCTCAGGTGAATCCAGAGAAGCACTGTCATTGGATGCGCAGGGACGACTGCAACACATTCTGAGAGTTATTGGAAAAGAAACTGAAGTGCTGCTTATCACTGGCTCCGCGG
>Ga0209923_1000240_pt1 | contig 10788 bp, 9 predicted proteins | sample SalPon1_A_H2O_MG_FD_185696 | JGI IMG/M metagenome (GOLD analysis project Ga0209923, IMG submission 185696) | Salt pond water microbial communities from South San Francisco under conditions of wetland restoration - Salt Pond MetaG R1_A_H2O_MG... | ecosystem: Environmental > Aquatic > Non-marine... | reverse complement strand
ATACAAGAAACACTATACAAACATAAAATAAATTTTTCATAAGTATATAATTTTTGAATTATGCTTCAAACTTCTTAAAAAAAAAAACAGACCTGCCAAATAAATATTGTTAAAATTTATTTTAATCCGGTTTAAATCTAGTCATCATTTGCTTGTATTCTTCTGCTGTGAGTTTAATCCCTTCTGTAGGTTTCTCTATTTTTACTTCATCTTTGAATTCTATCTCTCTAGCGTAGATGTGCCTTGGTGGTGTGGTTATTTCTAAAATGGCTCCCGGTAATCCATAATATTTAACCGGGCTAAAAGCAACAGGTATTTGCGGTGTAAACCAGGCAATGACTTTATTACCATTATGAATATTTAGTATAGCTTTTCTACATCTAAATCCTAATATATTTTTGTATTTATTTTTAATCTTCCAATCATAGTTTTTATTGAATGGAGCAAGATAAGTTTTACCTCTGTTTTCAAATTGTTGTAAGTAAACATCATTATTTAGTTTGCTATAATAAATATCACTTTCTAGATAAAATCTACTTTGTGAATTTTCAGGTATCATTATGTCAATAGGTTTTAGTATGTATTTATTACTTTCAAACTGTAATTCTAAAAAATTAATGTCCTGAGCATATATTTTTTGATTGGTTTTATAAATTTTTAATATCATCTTGTTGGCATAAGAATTATCATTTTTGATACTCTTTTGGACTTTTTTAATTAGCTCTTTATTGAAGTTTACACCATATAACACTTTTCCACTTTGATAGCTATGCTGAGAAAACAACACATCTGCGCTTAAAAGTGAAATAATAATTAATAATTTTACTAAAAATATTTTTCTCATCTTAAACAATTATAGGCTATCAAGAATTTGATAGCCTATATGATAAACTAAAATTTTATTCAGCAATTATAACAACTGGCTCTTGACTGCCCGGAGAACCACCGTTATAAATACAATTTTCATATACCATATTAGAAATACCCATTGCAAAGTTATGATTCCATCCATGATTTATCGCAGTATCGTATGCACTTTGAGATTCATCAAAACAATTGCGTTGTAATATTTCAGAATCTGAACGCCCAATCTCCTCAACCGTCGTAAACCCGGTTGATCCTAGCAATACTATCGCTATTAAACAAACATAAAATAAATTTTTCATAAATACATAATTTTTGAATTATGTAACAAACTTCAAAAAAAACCAGACCTACCAAATAATATTTGTTAAATTTTTTTTTAATCCGGTTTAAACCTAGTCATCATTTGCTTGTATTCTTCTGCTGTGAGTTTGATGCCTTCTGTAGGTTTCTTTACTTCTACATCTCCCTTGAATTCTATGTCTTTGGCGTAAATATGTTTTAATGGAGTGGTTACTTCTAAAATAGCACCCGGTAAACCATTAATTTTGATTGGGCTAAAGGCAAGTGGAATTTGCGGTGTAAACCAGGCAATTACCTCATTATTATTGGGAAGTTGTAAGGTAGCAAACCTGCATTTAAAACCTAAAATGTTTTTGCTTTTGTTACTTATCTCCCAGTCATTTTTTTCATTAATTAATGGTGCAATGTAAATTCTGCCAAGTTTTTTAAATTTTTTCACATAAATGTTATTAGCTATATCACGATAGTAAGTGTCGCTTTGAAAAATAAATTTACTTTTCAAATTTTCTGGAATCATTACATCTACAGGTTCTAAAATATAACTGTTGTTACTGAAAGTAAGTTTAATAAATGGTAAATCACTAGCGTAAATTCTTTTGTGAGCTAATGCTAATTTTTTGAAGGACGCTTTAATACTTTCAGGATATTTATCGTTTTTGCTCTTTTTTGTAATGTCAAAGATATCTTTGTTGATATTAACTCCGTATTTTACAACACCTTTTTCATATTCCTGTTGACTGTAAGAATTAATAAACAATAAAATTGAGAAAAAAACCAAAATATTTTTCATAAAGTCTATTGTATTAAAATAGTTACAGAGGATTTCGTATAATAAAATCCTCTGTAAAATTTAATTTAGTCAGCAATAATTACAACTGGTTCTTGACTGCCAGGTGAACCTCCATGATTGATGCAATTCACATATGTCATATCTGCAAAACCATGTCCTGAATCAATTGGAAAATTTTCTTCTGCAAAATCCCACGCAGCAAGAGCTTCATCAAAGCAATTACGTTGTGACGCTTCAGAACCTGAACTTTTCATCTCCTCAACCGTTGTAAAACCGGTTGATCCTAGCGATAGTATCGCTATTAAACAAACATAAAATAAATTTTTCATAAATACATAATTTTTGAATTATGTAACAAACTTCAAAAAAAAAAACCAGAATTACCAAATGATTTTTACTAAATTAAAAATTATTTTAAAAAGAAGTAAATCAATAAATCAAAAAAAAAACTGCTCTCCCTAAAGAAAGCAGCTTTAACCTAATACTTAAAAATTAACCTAATCATCCATTAGCTCTGCGTATTGAACGATCGCGTTCTTTATACTATGTGCTAATTGTTGATTGCCATCAGGATCCACCGGATTGATCTGTATCGTTCCGTCGTTATTACCGTCGGTAGCAGATGAAAAATCAACATTACTAACTACTGAAGCAAGATCAAAGTTAAAGGTAATGCTGTTGTTGTTATCCGCATCGATCACCAGATTTTGACCGGTATCTTCATAATCTACCTCAAAATCTTCATCAAAGGTATGATAGAATTCAAAAGGTGTTCCATCGATCATGCCGCTTAATAAAATAGATTTTTGATAAAGTTCACTAGATGGATTTGAACTGACGTCCATTTTAAATTCTACTTCTTCATAAACACCTTCCGGGATGTTCACGTTGGTAACCGTCGTGCTTCCCTGGCTAAGGTCTAACTCAAAAGGTCCGGCTAAGTTCACTTCATCATCGCTTCCATAATCATTATCATCTTCACCTTCACTATCATCAGAACCACAAGGTTCATCATCTTGCTCGGATGCATAAAGTGTAAGATCAGCTTTAAAGTAAAGTTCTAATCCGCTTTGTAATTCCACTTCATATAGATACGGATCATCATCATCACTTTCCATTTCCGCTTTACAGAAAGGATCATTTGGATGATTAGCGGTGATATAGTTCTGGATCTCTACCGGCAGTTCGCCAAATGTCAGATTTACATCATCATCACCATCATCACTTTTTCCAAGAACAAGTCCTTGCGTACCGTTTCCTTCTGCATATTCAAACTCGATCTTTCTGATGTTGATCATGAACGCATCGATAGCCACATTAGCTTTGGGTCTACCTGAGGTCAATCCGCTCGTAGCGTTGATCGTAACTTCGCCTTTTGGGCTGTTCGCATCGTTCGTAATGTTCGAGTCATCATCGCTACAAGCGGTAAAGAGCAATGTGCTGATGAACAAAGAGGCTGAAATCTTCTTAAGTGTTCGCATGGTCATTTTGATTTATTGTTGTTTATCGTAGAACAATCCTATAATGGATAACCCTACTGATCGATCAATTTTTTTTGCCGATATATTTTTTGTACCGGTTTACGATATGCAAATATAATATTAAAAATAGTCGTTCCTCGCTATGATATAAGACTTGTAACTCAAGATGCTTAATTTGAGATAAAATACAGATAGCACATTATCAATTAAATAAGAATTAAAGAAACAATTTTTTGGCATTGTATCGATCTCGTACTAAAGCAATGTATTATTAAATTAAGCTATCAAATCGCATCTTATAAGTACAAAGCATGGTTTTTATAAATCTTATATCGACATTGAATGTATCAAAAAATTAAGATCAGCCCAATTAAGTTTTATCAATGATCCAGGACCTGACATTCAGGGACAAGGTGGACGAAGGCGAACTTAAAACTCCGGCCGATACTAATACAATTCTCATTACATTTGTTCTCTGAAATGAAAAATTTATTCACTAAGATAGCAAGTGGTTTATTCCTGGCACTATTGCTCTATGCCTGCGCAAAGAAAGGAAGACCGGATGGCGGTCCTGTTGACGAGGAACCGCCGAAAGTGGTCAAAACCTCGCCGGAGAACTACAGCATCAATTTTGATGAACAGGAAGTTACGATTAACTTTAATGAATACATCGTTTTAGAGGATCCGCGGAATCAGATCATTTTTTCACCACCTATCCAGCCCAGACCGGAAATTCAACCCATGAGTTACGCCACACAGCAACTAAAAATTATTTTGCCGGACAGTTTGAGCGATAATATAACCTATACCATTAATTTCGGGAACAGTATTGTAGATAATAATGAGGGGAATCCGCTAGCGTATTACAGTTATGTCTTCTCCACAGGCGATCATCTGGATTCGCTTTCCGTGAAAGGTAAGGTGCGAGATGCCTACAGCAGGAAAGTAGATAACATAATCAGCGTAATGCTTTATCAGGCCGATACCAGCTATACGGATTCTGCGGTTTTTCGTAAAACACCTCGCTATATTGCTTATTCACAGGATTCTACTAATAATTTTCAACTCAGCAATCTCAAAGCTGGAAAATATAAAATGTTTGCGGTTGAAGACAATAATGGCAATTATACCTATGAACCCCAAACCGATCAAATAGGTTTTATGGAAGACACCATTACCATTCCCGGCGATAGCATTTTTGATATTTCGGTATTTAAGGAAATCCAGCAAATCGACTTTAGAAGGCCGGAGCAAGTAAGCAGAAATCAATATCTTATCGGTTTTTCTGGAACGATGGATTCTACAGCTTTGGCTATTGATTTTTTGAACGATCAGGATTCTTTAAGTTGGCAACTTGAGAAACGCAGTGATTCGGATAGTTTAAATCTTTGGACCAAACCTTTTTTAGATTCAGACAGTATAGCTATGGAAATCAGCCATAAAGAAGTAATTGACACGTTTACTTTACGCCCTAAAGAAATAGAAAAGGATTCCTTGCAGTTCAAGCAGTTGACCAGTTCACCATTAGAACTTTATCAAAAAGTCACGCTTAAACCCAGTATTCCCATACAGGCTATAGATACGACCAGGATCAACGCTTTTTACAAAAAAGATACAACCAACTTTAAATATAGCATTAAGAATTATGCATTTTCTAATAAGTTGGTACTTGATCATCCTAAGGAAGAGAATTCAGAATATGTTACCCAGGTCCTGCCAGGAGCTTTTAAGGATTGGCTGGCTAACAAAAACGACACGCTTAACTTCACGGTAAAACTTAAAGAAAGGTCAGATTATGGAACGCTAGACCTTAAGCTATCCGGGATTAAGAGCTTCCCGGCGATCGTCCAATTAGTCGATGATGAAGATAAAGTCATCAAATCCACCTGTATGACAGAAGCTCGTCCTGTTAACTTTGAATTTATCGATCCTGCCGAATACTTTGTACGTTTGATCGTAGATGAAAATGAAAACGGCATTTGGGATACGGGAAACTATTTAGAAGGAAGACAGCCCGAAACGATCATATACGCTGATGAACCTATTAAAGTACGCGCGAATTGGGATATACAACAGGCGATCGATCTTAGGGAGTGATCGTAAAATCATCCTGATCGTCCAGAAAGGCCATTTTCTCGCGTATTTCCTGCAGTTTAGATAATTCTAATTGCACTGTCGTGGTCTTTTCCCCTTCAAAGTTTTCAGCTGTAACCGCTTCACCTAATGGATCATACAAACACGAATGCCCTACGTGATTGCGGTCTTTTCCATCAATTCCCACGCGATTTACGCCAAGACAATAGCTCATATTTTCTATGGCACGAGCAGCTAATAAAGTATCCCAGGCTTTTACACGTGCTTCCGGCCAGTTAGCCACGAAGATCAACAGATCGTATTCGTGCTTATTTCTGATCCAAACCGGAAATCTTAGGTCATAACAGATCATCGGACAAATCCTCCAACCTTTGTACTCAAAGATGAGCTTCTTCTCTCCGGCAGAATAAAATTGGTCTTCACCCGCAAAAGTAAATCGGTGGCGTTTATCATAAAATAATAGTTGACCATCTGGAAAGGCGATGACCATTCTGTTAAAATGCTTTCCATCATCCCGGATCATCAAGCTTCCCAACACACAAGCATCTCTGGCTTCTGCATGCTTTTGCATCCACTTGATACTTTGGCTGTTTTGAAGATCTTCTGCAAATGCATCGGAATTCATTGAAAAACCCGTGCTAAACATTTCCGGCAGCACAATAAGGTCGGTTTCTTGGTGAATTGCATCGATCTTAACTTCCAGCATTTCCAGATTCTTATCAATTTGTTCCCAATATAATTCCGTTTGTATAAAGCTGATTTTTAATGACATATCAATAAGTTTTGGTCATATTCTTGTCGATACAGATGATAAAGTCGGCTGTATCCTGATGTTCTTCTTGTAGCGTAAAAATATCCGTTTGATTTACCATGCTGATCGTCTGCACTTTTAACTCCGGCCGATACTGTTGTAGATACCAGAAAATTCCTTCATGATCATCAGAATGATATTTGCCGTTGATGTGAACTACCACTTGCTTTTCTTTCGCCAGATCAGTTAAATGATAAGCCATGGACGCATCTTTCAGGGCTTGTGCTTTTACGATATCATCATTCGCATGAACGCCCATCATCTTTTTCATTTTTTTGTAAGCCGGTAGTTCCGGGTCAAATGGAATAGGTCTGGGCGGCAAGAATTCAAGTTCTTTTTTGCTCAATTCATCCAAGTAGGAAAAACCGCCTTTTTTATAAACGTTGGTTGCGATTTGTTGCGGTGCATTCGTCCCAATAAGCATAAGCTCATTTTCCTTAGCAAAATCTAATACCTGTAAATAATCCGTTTGAAAATTAGGCCATAGGTCAATTTCATTCTGCAATTGCTTGAAGTTGATATTATCCGCTAAGTAGTTATTGACAGGAATTTGCTGATCGGCAGAGAACATTTCCATTCCAATGCCCAGATTTTTCTCTTTTACAAAAAGATCGGCGATCAATTCATATTCTAACCAATGGATCATAGCAGAATTATGCGATTCACCAAATAACACAATATCAGAATTTGATGTAGCATCTAGCAGATCCGCATAACTAACTTTTTCACCTTCTTCATTGTATATTACAAAAGCCTGTTTCTCTTGAGCTAAAAAAGTATCGGTAACAAAAAAAAATGCAATGAATAGTAGGAGTGATCGCATGTTTATCCGTTTAGAGCGGTAACACTACCTATTTGATTCGGCAACATGTCTTTGAGCATGGTTTCAATACCGTTCTTTAAGGTCATGGTAGAGGAAGGACAGCCACTACAAGCGCCTTGTAAGATAACACGTACTTCCTGAGAATCCTTATCATAAGATTGAAAGACGATGTTCCCGCCATCGCTGGCAACAGCTGGTTTGACATATTCATCTAAGATGGAAGCGATCTTCTGAGAAGTATCATCTAACTGATCAAAATCCACCGATGCTTTTGAGGTGCCTACGGCTTCTTGTTGGGTTGACGTCGTGGTAGAAGCTGCTTGCTCTTCATTGACGACAACTTTTTCATTTTCCAAGTGCTTCTTGATCATTTCGCGCACTTCTGTGGTGATCGATTCCCAATCCGTGATATCATATTTTTGAATCGACAGATAATTTTCATCGATAAAAACCGCTTTTACGAATGGTAATTTGAACAGTTCCTGCGCGAGCGGCGAATATTTAGCTTCATCGATATCCTGAAAATCGTAAGTGCCAAGCACCAATTTTTTATTGGCAACAAATTTCATCGTGGATGGATTGGGCGTACTTTCCGCATAAACCGTGATCGCAGCAGGCTTCTTAGCGGATTCCTGAACAACAGCAACATCCTTATTGATCATCTCTGTTAATTGGTCTATGATTTCTTGTTCTACATCTTGCCATTCTACGATGTCATATTTTTCGATCGCCACGAAATTTTGTGCGATATACACTTTTTTTACAAAAGGCAGGTAGAACAGTTTTTGCGCTAATGGGGAACGTTTTGCCTCATCGATATTACTAAACTCATAGCTTTCAAAATCCACAAGGAATTGATCGGCTTCAAACTTTTTGATAGCGGGACTTTTGGTATCTTTTGTTTCAAATGAGATCATAGGTTACAAATATTTTTACAAATTTACGCTTTCATAAACTTTTCGTTTTAATATATTTACAATTAAAATCAGGAATATGTTAAAAATCGCATCTCTATTTATTTTATTGATGTTGTTTAGCTGGCCATCAAATGCTCAGGATTTTTTGATGCAAGACGGTGTGACGGAGAATACGTGTACAGGAACCTTCTATGATAGTGGCGGGCCTGATAATAATTATGGCGATAACGAAAATTTTGTTTATACAATATGTCCGGATGACCCGAATGATATTGGTTTATTAACTGTACTTGAATTTACAGAATTCGGACTTCCCGGAGGAACGGACAATATGATCATCTATGACGCAGACGCGAATGACCCTGCCGCTGAATTAGGGGCATTTACGGGAAGTTTTACCGGTAATCCGGAGTTGCAATACATTACCGCTTCTGAAAGTAACCCCAGTGGTTGCTTAACTATAGAATTTATATCGGATGATTTTTTCACCCAACCAGGTTGGGCGGCTGATATTTCTTGTCGAGAACCTTGTCCCTCCATTGACCCTGAGTTAGTTAATGTAGATCCTTCAGAATTTGATCCTGCTAATGGAGTTTACACAGTGGGTCAAAACATAGATATCGATTTCTCAGCGACGGCTAATCCGGAATCAGGAGATATTTCGAACTTGACTTTTACATGGAATTTCGGTGCAGGAGATATAAATGGACAAAATATTACGGAACAATTCCCTTTTCAAGGAACGGTAAATGGAACATTAACAGTTACAGACAACACGCAACCCAATCAGCTTTGTTCAGAAACAATTGATTTCACCTTAGAAGTTGTTGACATTAAGATAATCATTGATGATAATTTTGATCAATATCCTAACAAAACTACTTTAGAAGAACTGGTCAGCGATGTGTTGATAACTGGAACCTGTTCGGATATTGATAACATACAATCACCCAGCAATAGTCAGGATAATGGGCAAGGCTATAATAGCTTCGGTTATTTTGAAAAAGGTTTTTCGCAGTTTGCCTTTGAAGAAGGACTCGTTATGATGAGTTATGATGTAAATTCTATTCCAGATGGGCCAATTGGAGGCGGAGGATGGCCTGGAGATGCTGATCTAGAAGCTTTGATTCAGGAGCCTGGTAATACAAATGATGCCACCACGATAACTTTTGATTTTACGCCTTATGTGGACCGCATTAGTTTCAACTATATATTTGCTTCTTATGAATATCCCACTTATGTCTGTAATTTCGCAGATACCTTTGCTTTTATACTTAGTGGTCCAGGAATTTCTAATACTAACGCCTATGATCATGATGGAGACCCCAGTACAGCTCCTTTAAATTTAGATCTGGGAGGTTTAAATATTGCGCTGGTTCCCGGCACGCAAAATGTACCGGTAAGTCCGGTTAATGTTCATGATGAGTCTTGCTCTTCAGGTTTGGGAGAATTTTCATTTCCTGCATTTTATGATGCAGCTAATAGTGAAGGAAACAATCCTGGCGATATTGATATAACGGGTAGAACCAGACCTCTTACTGCAGAAGCTGACGTGATACCCGGTCAAACCTATACCATTAAGCTGGTGATCGCTGATAGAGGAGATACAGTACTTAATTCAGCGGTTTTCTTAGAAGGAGGAAGTTTTGAATTAGGAGCAAATTTAGGAGATGATATTACAATTAACGACCCGGAAGCGCAATGTGAAGGAGAAGAAATCGATCTGGAAATTTTTGAAGGTAACCTTCCAACCGCATTTAGTGCTCAGTGGTTACAAGATGGTCAGGTCATCCCAGGCGAGACCGGCGCTACCTTGACCGTAGATGAATCCGGAACATATACTGTTGAACTGCAAGCCGGTACTGATTGTGATAGTAGTGATTCTATTAATGTAGAATTCATCCCGAACCCGGAAGTTCAAAATCAAAATGATCTTGATATTATTCAATGTGACCCTTTTGGTCAGAATGCAATCTATGACCTTACGGTTAATGACGATAAGGTCATCGGTACCCAGGAAGAGGATGATTTTGAAGTGTCTTATTATCAATCTCAGGATGATGCCGATAATGCGAATAATGCTATTGCAGACCCGGAAAACTACGTACCTTCTTCTATACCAGAAACTATTTATTTGAGAATTGAAAATGCAGAAGGCGATAAAGAATGTCTAGAAAAAGCAAGTTTTGAGATTGATGTGACCGGTCAAGCTATTGCAACGCTCAATAATTTAGAGGCCTGCGATGAAAACGGTAATGGGACTGCTACATTTGACCTGACGCAGAACGAAGCTGCCCTTCTTAATGGTAATAATACGAATGATTTCAATGTGGAATATTATACTTCACAGCAAGATGCGATCGATGGCACGAACCCAATAACTGACTCTGCGAACTTCCAGAACACCACCAACCCACAAACCATTTGGGGCAAACAAGATAATTTGGAAAGTCAGGCTTGTTTTGTTCTGGGGAATTTTGACCTAGAAGTTCTTTCTATTCCCCAAATCCAACAAACCCCATCGATAGACGCCTGCCATGATGACCTCAGCAGTTTCCCAACGGTCGACCTGACCCAAAACGACAAAGTAGCTTTAGATGTAACTAACCCTTCAGAAGCTGAACTGGAATATTACCTTACACAAGCCGATGCTGTTGCCCAAACCAATATTATTACTGATCCGGTGAACTTTACACCATCAGCAG
>Ga0209923_1000239_pt1 | contig 10828 bp, 12 predicted proteins | sample SalPon1_A_H2O_MG_FD_185696 | JGI IMG/M metagenome (GOLD analysis project Ga0209923, IMG submission 185696) | Salt pond water microbial communities from South San Francisco under conditions of wetland restoration - Salt Pond MetaG R1_A_H2O_MG... | ecosystem: Environmental > Aquatic > Non-marine... | reverse complement strand
CATCCTCAAAGTACTCTAAGTTATCGTTAGTCATGTGAGGTGCTGGGTAGTATACCCTTCCAAGCTTACCCTCTTTACGAACCTCAATGGCTGCAGCAATTGGGTGAATGGAGCTAGTACTGTTGTTAATGTAGCTAATTGATCCTGTAGGAGGTACAGCCTGCAAGTTCTGGTTGTAGATACCGTGTTTCATAACAGACTTCTTTAATTTTTGCCAGTCCTCTTGATTGGGAACGTGGATGCTAGAGTCTTTAAATAATTTAGCAACCTTCTTTGTAGCTGGCTTCCATTCTTGTTCAGTGTACTTGTCAAAGAACGTACCGTTAGCATAATCTGAGTTCTCAAAGTTATCGAACGGCGAACCTGTCTGCTTCGCAAGTGCGTTACTTGCTTTAAGTGCGTGGTATAGGACTGTGTAGAAGTAGATGTTTGTAAAGTCGATTGACTCTTCATCTCCATAATGCATTCTCTCTTTTCCGAAATAACCATGTAGATTCATTTGTCCAAGACCGATAGCACGTGACTTACGATTGCCCTCTGCAACAGACATAACGGATTCTATATACGATAGCTCCGAGACCGCTGTTAATGACTTAATGGCTACTTCAATCGTTTTGCCAAAGTCTGGTGACTCCATGGCCTTTGCTATGTTCAATGAACCTAGGTTACAACTAATGTCTTTTCCGATCTCTTTATAACTTAAGTCATCGTTATAGGTGGTCGGAGTATTTACCTGTAAAATTTCAGAGCATAGATTAGACATATTAATGCGTCCATCAATAGGGTTGGCATTGTTTACCGTGTCTTCATATACAACGTATGGATATCCTGACTCAAACTGGAGTTCAGCTACCCTTTGAAAAAAGTCTCTTGCTTTAATCTTTGATTTACGAATATGTGGGTTGTCAACCATCTCCTCGTATTTTTCGGTTACAGAAAGATCTGACATTGGCACCCCGTAAATGGCGTGTACGTCGTAAGGACTGAACAGGTACATGTCCTCATTGGTCTTTGCCAACTCAAGAGTAATGTCTGGAACTACAACACCAATAGACAAAGTCTTGATTCGAGTCTTCTCATCAGCGTTTTCACGCTTGGTGTCAAGAAACTTCATAATATCTGGGTGGTGAGCGTTTAGGTAAACAGCACCTGCACCCTGTCTTGCACCCAACTGGTTTGCATAGCTGAAGCTGTCTTCCAGAATTTTCATAACAGGGATTACTCCTGAAGACTGCCCTTCAATCTTTTTAATTGGTGCACCTGTTTCACGGATGTTGGTTAGGTTTAGCCCAACCCCTCCACCACGTTTTGATAGCTGTAAAGATGAGTTAACTGCCCTAGCAATAGACTCCATGTTGTCTTCTGTACGAAGAAGGAAACATGAGACAAACTCTCCCCTCTGAGCTTTACCTGCGTTTAGAAATGTTGGAGTTGCTGGCTGGAAGCGGCCAGTAATAATTTCTTCGATTACATCTTTAGCAAGCTTTTTGTCACCTCTACCCAGCATCAAACCGTTCATTACGATACGATCCTCGAAACGCTCAAGGTATCTTTCTCCATCGAAAGTCTTTAGTGCGTATGAAGTATAGAACTTGTAAGCTCCTAGGAATGTAGGGAACCTAAACTTAAAGCTGTAAGCAAACTTAAAAAGATTTTTAATATCTTCAAACTTATACTGATCAATTAGGTCTTTATCGTAATAACTATTTTCAATAAGATAATCAATCTTTTCTTCTAGACTGTGAAAGAATACAGTGTTCTGGTTTACGTGGTCTAGGAAGTACCTGCGAGCTGCCTCCTTGTCCTTATCAAACTGAATTTTCTGATTCTCATCATACAAATTTAGCATTGCATTTAATTCGTGATAGCTATAGTTATCCATAAAGCAGCTCCAACCTTTCTTTTATTCTTGCTACATCTTCGTTTGTTCCAAATATTTCAACTCTACCGATGATTGGAACGCCAGTTTTTGCAGATATTAATTCTGCTGCCTTGCAAAAGTTATCTCCAAAGTTAGTGTTGCCAAAGCCTACAACACCACGGAGTTTTTCTCTGTTCTCAGGTACGTTTAAAAAATGTCGAACCTGTCGGGGTATAGCAGACTTCTCACTACCCCCGCCATAAGTTGGAACAAAAAGTACGTACCCACTGCCACTATAAACGGCACTGGGATCAGTGCTAGGACTAATAGGAATCCTGGTTCCATCTGTTTCTAACCTCTCTACAAACTTTTTAGTGTTACCGCTATGATTTGAGAAATAAACTATATCAATAGGTAACATCTATTCTAACTCCATTTTTAAAAATTATTACAACATGTTGAGGCGATCTAGATAATCACGCACATCATCTGGCATTTCTTTGGGTTTATATTCTATCACATTATCTTCTTTGTAGTCAACCCTATCCTTCGGCCTGTCCTTGAAGGTATGGATTTCTACCTCGACATCATTATGCTTGAGCGTATGTGATATAGCACCAAAGGCAGCTCCACACACTGCATCTGCAAGGTCTTTAGACTTTTTACGAGGGTGGTCAACCCTGTTGTTTGGCATAATCTTAAGCTCTGACATTTCCTCAAAGAGCAGAGGAATGTTTGGCATTGCAATGCGATCTTCGTAGATAAGCATAGCAAGGTCTTCATAATGCTTTTTAGCCACTGATACAGTGTCTGTTTTGATACCTACTGCCTTAAGCTCATTCTGAATGTCAAATGATTGCCAGCGGTCAAAGCTGACTTGTCCTATGTTAAATCCTAACCTTCTTAAATTCTGAATCCACTGCTTAACTTCTGAGAGGTTGACTGGACCTTCTACCCTTGGCTCCCACCATGCAACTGCATCTACAACAACGATAGGAACAATCTGTTCGTAGTCCTTAACAACTTTGATGTTAACCCATTTATCTACGTGGGCAATGGCTACTGCACACTTGTCGTGTCGTTGTGCAAGGTCAGCATGTACGTAGTAAGTGTGATTAGGATCAGGGGTAAATCCAGCGTCAAACCTTCTAAAGTTGTCTACTGGATTTCGGAGAGTCATAGAGTCTTGCAGCTTTTCTCTTTGCTTAAAGAATGCGTCGCTAGAGTATGTTGGCACACAAGCAAAACGCATCATCGCATCTCCAAGGTCTGTGTAAAATGCCATCTTGAAATCATCTATTTTACGAGTAGGGTTGACATCCCAGGTAGGTCTTTTAAGTGCATAGGCCCCTGGAATTTTGTATGAAATAATGTGGTCTTCGTCCCACTCAATAGTAAGCTTGTTTCCCTCTGCATCTTCTGGCAAGTCTGGGTTAATCACAAAAGTATGGGATTTTGTCACAACTTCTTTTTCATTAATTACTGCATCGTATCTTGCAGATATAAAGTCTCCTGGATACCTTGGAAAAGAAAGCATAATGACTTTGCCAAGATCTGGAAAGCGAGAGTCTACAGTAGCACGGAATGCTTTGTAAATATTGTCAGCTGTCTTGCCCTGCTCATTACCAGTTCCTACCTCGTTGGCAAAACCAGAAATCTCATCTAGCACTGCTACTAAAAGGTTTAAGCCCTCGTGGGACTCACGTTCGGAGTGTCCAGAATAAACAGTAACAGACTTGTCAAACTCAATGCTATCTGTCTTTGCATAAGATTTGCCTGCAAACCAAGGAGACCTTTCAATTTTAGTTTTAAGACCTTTAAAGAAAACGTTCTTAGCCTGCTGTGCGTTAATGGCTACGTTAAGAATATCAATAGCATCTCCTGCTGGCTTTCCATAGTATCTTGCTGGATCTTTTAGACAGAGTAGCTTATAAACGATAAATGCTACTGCTACTGTTGAAACAAAGTCTTTACCGCTACCCTTGCCTAACTGAAGGATGGCCTCGTTTTTGGTGTACTTTTTATGATACTGTGCTCCTTCTGTAGCACCCATAACTCTTTCAAGGTCTTCTTTATAATAAATTTGACTCATAGCTCGTACAATGTCGTACTGAGTTTCTGATAGAACTGGTTGGCCCAGGTAGTCTGGAGACTCTACAAACTCTTTAACATCGACAGGAATTTCTTCAAACTGATCGTCTTGTAGGGCTTCCAGGAAATCATCAAACATTATTCATCCTCTTTGTGGACTATCGTAACAGCCTCTCCGTTATCAGATACCTCAGAAAGTCTTCTCATAATTTCATCTCTAATCTCTGGGTAATCGCTGGCAATGTCTTTAAGAATGTTTACTAGAACGTCTTGCTTTCTTTCTAGTTCCATCATTTCATCAGCCAGCTCTTTATTCTCAAGAAGTCCAGCCTTTTGCAACATGTCGATTCTCTTAGACTCTAGATCCATTACAAGTTTAATGGCACCTGATTTATTCCTAAGATCTCCGTTTGTACCTGCTTCATCAATCACCTCATATGCCTGAGAGATTAGCTTGCTGTAGTGCTTATCTGCTGCAGCCAAAGCCTCTTTAGCTCTTGCCCTAATTGCAGCATTGTCAGCGGCCATGTGTTGCCACTCTGTGATTAAAGAAACAACCCTGGTCCTAGGAATCTCTAGTTGTTTAGAAATTTTGGTAGGGTCATTTCCTTTAAGATATTCTTCGACAACCTTGTTTACTTCGTCAAGATGCTTGACTAGGTTTTCTTCAGCTGACATTTTTCTTTACACGCTTTCTAGGTATACGTTTAATTCTATCAAACTTGAATGATCTTTGCACACCAGACTGCATACCCTTGCTTCCTCTGTGTACCTCAAAGCAGTCTATCCACTGTGCACCAGTTTCTTTATTGGTTACTACGCTTGCAAACTTAAATTTGATTCCGTACTCACCACGCACTTTGAATAAGTCTCCTGGCCTTAAGGTATCATTAAAATTTGGAAAAGCATACTCATACTCTCTGGCAAAGTTTGTCTCTGGAAGTGTAACCTTTTTGCGTCTACCCATTATCTCCTCGATTTCTTTAGTCCGAATTTTGCAAGATATACATATATAGTTTCTACGCTTGCACCGCTTTCCTTGGCAATCTCCTGTGGTGTCTTCTTATCCATAAGATATCTTTTCTTTAGCCAAGCTTCTGATTTATAAAGTTTACCAGACATAGTACCTCCTGTCAACCTTTCTCTATCTTAGACCAGTTGTTAATTGCATAGTGACCAACGCCAATAGCATCTGCAACATCGTCATCTTTTACGTCAATATCATAATAAGTATTAACAAAGTTAAGGGTTCTGGTTTTCCTTAATTCTCTCTCAAGCTTTTTATGAAAAGACTTTGATTTATCTGGGTGATCTTCTATTATCTTTTTACGATCTTCTGGCTTTAGTTTTCCGTTGCCTATAAAGGTTTGCCAGGTAATTGGGTTGATCGCACCTGCTGTTCTGATACCGCTTCTACCAGCAGAGCCAAGCAAAGATCCCTGTAGCATTGCTAAGTCAGCCATAGTCTTTGGGCTGTTCATGTAAACGGAGTGCTCGATAACTATTGCATCTATGTTAAATTTTTCTAACAAAGCACCTGTTTTACGAGATGCATCTGCCACTTTAGAAAATACATTATTGCCTGCAAAGTTAATTTTTCCATAACTAATTAATTTGTTTTCGTCAAAGATAGAAAATGCCAGGCTGTTTGTACTAGAATCTATGGCACAAATGTATCTTGGTTTTACTTTAGCTTCAGCATTAATTATCTTCTTCATTTATAATATCCTTAATTTGCTTTAGCTGAAGGTCTACTTCTTTAATGTTAACCTTGCAACTTGAGCACATTGTTTCGTCATTATAAACAGAAAGCTTTCTGCCACAACCACCACTGCACTTTTTAGTTTTCTTAATTCTTTTATTACGTCTAAGAATCTTTTGACGTTCTGCTATTTTATCTTTTGTCGCTTGTTCCCTGCAGCTTACAGAGCAATATACCTGGTATGAAACCTCTGGCTGAAACTTTGTATTACACCAATCACACGACTTCACTAATGGCCTCCAGAGATTTAATCTGTATAGATCCAACCTCTGCTTCGGCACATACTTTTGATAAAGGACAGGTTTTACAAATTCTAGAATTAGAGCGATAGTTTTTCTTGGGGATAGTCTTGTCTTCCCAAGCTTTCCTTACCGTCCTCATCCAATCAAAAGCATAGTCTACCCATTCTATGTAAGTCTTGTTTACTTCTACTGGAATAATTAAAAGGTCATGATTGTTCTTGTTTTCGTAAATAAGAACTGCCTTTGACTTATTCAGAATCTTCATATAGATAATTAGCTGTATTAGGTGACCAATTTTTGGCTTCCCTGATGCTTTACGATACTCAAATCCTTCGGCTGGCATGGTTTTAATTTCACCCAGCAACTCTTCGCCCTCCCAATTAAGGATTACATCTCCGAAACCAAAGATGGGGGGATCGTTATTAACAACTTTAAACTCTGAGTCAATTAAGATGCCAGCGTCTTCCATGGCCTGCTGAATTCTTTCGTGAGACTTTGTTCCGCTAGTCATGTTGGCACCACCATAGGCATCTGCATTGTCTTCAAAGGTACCGCCTTCAAAAGCTAGGTACCAGTATCTTGCACACTCTCCGTGACCAAATGCAATAGTAGAAGGTGCAAACGTTTTCTTTTGCTGATGCCTTGGACCACGCTTAGCAATGTAACCATAGTTAATCTTTTCCTTAAGACCCTCTAGATTTTTAATGTTGGTAGGTGCTCTTCCTGGCAAGTTCTTTTTAACCATAACTTCTTTTAGTAAATTTTTTGACATAAGCTTTCTTTTCGTTATACTAATTATACACTATTTAGTTATATACTTCAACGCTGAAACCAAGCTATTGATTGACTCAGCTGCTGTGTAGTATATATTCTTTTTGCTTCTGTCGCTCTTGTCTACATTAGTCATCCAGGTTGCACGAAATGCCATTTTAGCTGCAATAGCTTGTAGCCTTACAATTTCAATCGTAGCTACCTGAATAGGAATGTCTGGTTTTACAATTAGCTTTGCCAGGAACGTAAGTGCTTCTGTAAGCTCATCGTCCTGCATGTAATCTGCAATCTCTGACAAGCCATTGATCTTGTCAATCGTAGTTGTCTCTTGTTGTTCTGACATATATTAAGACCCCGCTTCTGATTCTAGGATTGTCTGCTTTTCTTTACTAGTCACGCTACCCTTTCCAACAAACCAAGGAAGCAACTCGTAGTATAGGTCTACAAGCAGATTAACATCTTGAACCTGGTACTTCTTCATTTCTTTCCATGCCTTCTCATTGCCATCCATGCAGTCAATCCACAGTTGGAAGCCAGAGTGCTTAACCTTAGCACCTACCCCAAGGCGTTGTGCAACATAGTCTAGCTTGTTTGAGGGGAACTGGAAGTTAGCTTTAGTAACAGACATTAGGTCCAGATCTTTTACTGGTGAAGGTGGCATTAGGCCATTCTCTAAGAACTCACGGTTAATGTGTTTGTGGTCAAACGCAGCTGAGTTCCACCCAACTAACACGTCTGCCTTATCCATCATCTTGTGTAGCTCTTCCAGCATAGCTTTCTTGCCGTCATGGTGGACTGACTTAAAGGTTACTTTCTTTTCTCCAAGCCAACGAGCACCAAAGCACAGCATCTCTGTGGGTTCGATGATCTGATCAATATAGACATTCTGGTCCCAAAGACCCCATACGTACGCTTTGATTGGCGTAGTTTCGATATCTAGTAGTAGTATGTTTTTCATTTTATTTATTCTTTCTCTTCTAGTATTTGCTCTAATAAATCTAATTCTATAATTGCTAGTCTTGTTTTGCTGCTGCCTTCTCCAAGTACAACCACAATAGCTGGGTCATTACCATTACGAACTGCATCAGTAGTAGCCTTGGCCCAGTTGTCTTTATTTACTGTAAATCCTTTTGGATACTCTTTAAAGTCAACAGTAAAGTTTTCCCAGGTGGCATCACCCTTCTTCATGCCTCTTCCGCTATTTTTAATAGGCTTGGCCCCTAACCTTTTAGACTCTCCTCGCTCAGACATTTTTAGCCTTTCTTGTGTCTAGATTAATTTTTGAAATATGCTTGTCTGGGCATTGCCAGGTTAAGTCTTTGGTATCTTTCCAAAATCTTACGGACGTAGCGGAAAGATCACATTGCTGGCATGGAAACATACCAGTATGAGTTGAAAAAGGCTTAGGCACCGTATACCGCCTTCTCGATCTTGCTTCTCAGCTCTTGGTCTTCCTTTACTCTTTCAATAAACCCATCACGTCCCTGGACCTTGCTTCCGTCATCGAGCTTGTACCAAGCCCCAGTCCTTTCAACTGCTCCAAGCATCTCAGCTGTATCTACAAGGTCAGCGATTGTATCTAGACCTACCTCGTCTCCGACAAAATAGAAGTCGTACTCACCGCCAATAAATGCTGGAGAGGTTTTGGAATACTGCACATCCCATCTAATCTTACGACCAACCTTTTGCTCTATTAGTTTATCTCCTACTGCAATCTTGCCCTTAATCGCCTGGTTATCTGAAGCTGAAGAAAACAGCTTAATAATTGTGGAAGAGTAAAACTGTGAAGACTGTCCTCCTGTTGGCTGTTGACTAGTGTACATGGCATTAATGTTATTACGTGATTGAGAAATTGTAATAAACAATGTTGGCTTAACCTTGTTATTAGAATAGTTAATCATCTTCCATGCATTACTAAAGTCTCTAGACTCTGCACCAATCTGCTTAGTATTTTCTAGCTGCTTTAGCTCATCTGAATCTTTTTCAAAATAAATAGCAGGTAGCAGAGACGTAATAGAGTCAACTACAATGATGTCCACTCCAGCCTGCATTAGCTGCACACTAACGTCTACCATCTCGTTAATAGTTCTTACCTTGGACACGATTAGGTCATTTGTGTTTACCCCCAGCTTTTCTGCCCAGGTTTTATCGTAGGACATCTCAGCGTCAATCCATGCACAGACCTTACCTTCTTGCTGAGCAATGGCTACTGTCTGCAGACACATAGATGACTTAGCACTTGACTTGCTTCCCCAAATCATTACCTGTCTTCCATATGGCAAGCCACCGCCAAGAGCCCTGTTCAGTCCTGGACTGGGGGTCTTAGCAAACTCTGTAGATGGTACAGAGTCCCCAGTGCTAATTGCTTTCCTAAGCTTTGGGTCAAGCTTTGCGAACACTTCGTCGACACTAACTGTCATGTATTTCCTCCAATATCACGGTTCCGTCTTTAGTTTTCCCAAAAGAAAACTTGTAAGCGTCACCTTCCTTTATCCTCATATATGCTTTTGCAAATGCTGTGGGGAACACAGTTATTGGCTGTATCTCCCTGTTTATATCTACAACTGTCATGGTTGCCATCTTTTTACCAGCTTTTGTTATTCTGGGGTTAAAAGACAGCACCATCATCTCTTCTTCTTTAAATGGCAACATTTTATAGTTTAAGAATCTAACAATGGCATGATCAGACTTTTTTACTTCTTCTGCAGGAATTGCTTTTACAATCCTATTGTCGCTTGCTAGTAAGAGATAAGTCTTTCCTGCTTCAATAGAAGTTTGCTCTTCGTCAAAAATACCAACACTGCCAGTCTTATCTAACACTTCAACCCTTGACCATCCCTTGCCTCGCTTAATTGACTTAACCATTCCAAGCAAAACAAACGATCCCTTTTCTTCAAAGTCGCTTACCTCGTCTGCAAAGGCATAGTAGTGTGATGGTACATCCATATTAAACTCTGGCAAATTTAAGTACTCATAAAGGTTTTGCCTAACAGCTTCATCGTCTCTAGGGTTATCCTCAAAGGTTGCTCCACCAATTGCTTTAAGAGCTTGTAGTGCACGACTGTTCACTCCACTACCCTTGGCATAAGTGTACTCCTCAAGCTGCTTGTAGTTAGCAAAAGGCCTTTGAGAAATGTACTTCTCTGCAATGTTGTCTGAGATGTACTTGATCGAGGTTAGCCCAAACCTAATACCCTTGCCCTCAATCTTAAAGTCTGCATCTGAATCGTTAACGTGGGGTAACCTGACGGGAATTCCTAGGCGTTTTGCTTCAATCAAATACTCCGTACGAGCATCCTTGTCTTTTTCGTTTTTAAGAATAGAGTACATAAACTCTAGAGGGTAGTAGTACTTTAGCCACGCCGTCCAATACGAGAGAGTCGAGTAAGCAACGGCATGAGATTTATTAAAAGAATAACCTGCGTGGGCTTCGAAATCATGCCATAGCTCAGCAGCCAGATTAGGACTGAGATAGTTCGAGGCACCAGTGACAAACTTTTCTTTAAAAACGTCAAACTCTTTTGCATCTTTTTTCTTTCCAATGATCTTACGAACCTTGTCAGCTTCAGCCATTGTCATCCCACCAAGCTCTGTACAGGCCTGCATAACTTGTTCCTGATATAGGATACACCCATATGTGTCTTTCGTAAACTCCTTCATTGTTGTGTGGTGATATGCAATATCTTGCTTTCCATGTTTACGAAGGATGTAGTCTTTTCCAATAGTATTCATTGCACCTGGTCTAACCAAAGCGTTAGAGGCTGCTAGCTCATCAAAGTTGTTTACCCCCATTTTAACTAGCAAGTTAGTGTAGGGCGTTGCTTCACACTGAAAAACTCCTTTAGTGTGACCATTGGACAGCATTTGATAAACCTGTTTGTCATCCATGTTTATTTTTAACAAATTAATTTCTTTTTTGGTTCTATCCTTGATAATGTCTAGAGTGTCTCGCAAAACACTTAAAGTCTTTAGGCCCAGAGCATCAATCTTAATAAGACCAATTCTCTCTGCTTCTTCCATGTCTACCCCCACCACAGGAATTCTTTCTTTGGTTCCAGGTGCCTGTCTGGTTTCAAGTGGTGCATATTTAAAGATAGGTTG
>Ga0209923_1000238_pt1 | contig 10916 bp, 12 predicted proteins | sample SalPon1_A_H2O_MG_FD_185696 | JGI IMG/M metagenome (GOLD analysis project Ga0209923, IMG submission 185696) | Salt pond water microbial communities from South San Francisco under conditions of wetland restoration - Salt Pond MetaG R1_A_H2O_MG... | ecosystem: Environmental > Aquatic > Non-marine... | reverse complement strand
GGGCGCGTCGTCACCACCGCCTCGGAGGCCCACCGGGGTGGGCGCATGCGGTTCGACGCCGTCCGCCGCGACGACGTCCGCGGCTTCCCCGCGTACAACCGCTCGAAGCTCGCGAACATCATGTTCACCGCCGCGCTCGCCCGCCGGCTCGCCGACGCCGGGGTCGACGTCACCGCCACGACGCTGCACCCGGGGGTGATCCCCGGCAGCGGCTTCATGCGCGAGCTGCCGCGGCCGCTGGCGGCGATCGGCCGGCGCGTCTCGGCGCTGCCGCAGGTGGACTCGCCCGCCGACGGGGCGGCGAACGTGCTCGTCGCCGCGCTGGGTGCGGACGTGCCGTCGGGGGCGTACATCAGCGACCTCGCGCCCGCCGAGCCGTCGGCGCTCGCGCGCGACGAGCGCGTCCAGGAGCGGCTGTGGGCCGAGAGCGAGCAGCTCACGGGTCGCAGCTGGCCGCCCGCGGCGCTCGCGGACGCCTAGGCGGCCGCCGGTGGGTAGCGCCCGTCTGGCACCGTCTCGGGCAGCCGCCAGCGGGGGTCCGAGAGGATCGCCACCGCCGCCGGGTCGCCCTCCCGCAGCGCCGTGGGCGTCGCCAGGCGCCACTCGTCGTCGATCGACGACGCGCGGTCAGCCTGCGCACCCATCAGCGTCGTCGCCGCCCAGTAGGTGTACTCGGTCACCTGGCAGTCGTATGTGCAGGTGGGGTCATCGTAGGTGTACCACGCCCCGGCCGGATACGATGCCGGTGGCGTCTCGAAGCGTCCCCCACGGGCGGTGTCCATCGCATCGGCGATCGCCGACCCCGGTGCCTCGGCGAAGACGGCGGGGAACGCCCGTGCGTAGCCGAACTGGGTGATGAGGTGGAACACCTCCTCGACGGTCGCATCGAACCGTCCCCCCGCGCTGTGCGGGCGCCCCGATGGATGCACCTCATCGGTGAACACCTCGACGAACGCCCCGGGAGCCGCACCCCCCTCGAGCGTGTCGATCGCCCGCTCGAGGTCAGCCTCCGAGCGCACGACCAGCACCGTCGCCCCGACGGACGCGAGCGCATCGGCGACCGCGGGCAGGTCGGGCTGGCCGTCGCCGTCCGCATCGAGGAAGCCCGCAAGCACCCCGGCGACATGGCGGTGCGTCGCGGTGTCGACGCCTGCGGGGGCGATCACGCGGCTGCCGAAGACGGTGATCTGTGCGGGGAAGGCCGCGGCGATGGGGCCGGTCGTCGGCTCCACGGTGAGCGTCGGCGTCTCGTACCGCGGTGCCTGCTCGGGCGAGGGCTCCGCGGTGGGTGTCGCGGTGGGGGTGGGCGTCGCCGTCGGCGTCGCCGATGCGGTGGCGGGGTCGTCGTCCGCCTGCTCGCCCGCGCAGCCGGCGAGTCCGGCCATCGCAGCGGCCAGCAGCAGACCGCGGCGTGTGTGGTTGGATGACATGCCCTGCCCGCGCTACGCGCCAGCTTAAATCTGCGCGTGGTCACCCCACCGCGGGCACGATGCGGGCGAGGCGGTCCGCATGCTGCATGAGCAGCGTCCCGAGGATGCTCATCACGAGCACGTAGCCCACCGCCACGGCGGGGATCGTCTGCGTCAGCACCGCGCTGTCGACGACCGCGGTCGCCGCGATCGCGGCGATGATGAGCGAGAACTCCCCGCGCGTCAGCATCCCCGTCGCCACGCGCACCCGGCGGCGGTGCCCCAGCCCGTAGACGGCGCCGCCGGCGTAGCCCGTCGCGAGCTTCGCCGCACCCGTCAGCACCACGAGCACGGCGATCACGCCCGCGACGGCGGGGAAGACCGCGGGGTCGGTGTTCGCGCCGATCCAGAAGAAGAACACCCCCGCGAAGACGTCGCGCAGCGGCCGCAGCTGCCCCTCGAGCTCGGCGAGGTGCGACGTCTCCGCGAAGCCCATCCCCACGAAGAACGCCGCGACCGCCTCGCTCACGCCGATCGACAGCGCCACCCCGCCCACCGCGACCGCCGCGGCGACCGCCCGCAGCACGAACTGCTCGGCCGTCGGCGTCCGCAGCAGCCGCTCGAACAGCCCCGCGCCCAGCCACACCGCGGCGACGAGCAGCGCGAGGAAGCCCACGGCGACGGCGAGGTCGCCGGCGACGGCCACCGCGGAGCCCCCGCCGAGCAGCACCGCCGACAGCACCGCGAGGTACACCGCGATGACGAGGTCCTCGAAGACGAGCGTGCCCAGCAGCGGCGCCGCCTCGTCGTTGGCGATCCACCCCAAATCCAGCAGCGACTTCGTGATCACCGCCGACGAGGAGATGTAGACGATCCCGCCGAGCACGAGCGCCTCCAGCAGCCCCCACCCCAGCGCGAGGCCGACGGCGACCCCCAGCGGCAGGTTCACCACGAGGTCGATCGCCCCCGCCGTCGCGATGCGCCGCCGCGCGGCGAGCAGCCGCTCGAGGCTGAACTCCAGCCCGAGGAAGAACAGCAGCAGCACGATGCCCACCTCCGCGAGCAGCGTGAGGTACGGCTGGTCGGCGATCGCGTACGCCGCCAGCTGCGGTGGGCCCACCCGCCCGAGGACGAACGGGCTCATCGCCATGCCGCCGAGCACGTAGAAGGGGATCACCGACTGCCCCAGCCGCCGGCCCACCCACCCCGCGGTCGCGAGCGTCACCAGCAGCAGCCCCAGCTCCAGCAGCAGCTCCGCCATCTACGCGTCGCCGCCGGTCACGAGCGCCTCGACGGCCTGACACGCCTCGCGCGTGCCCGTGATCACGAGGGTGTCGTCCGCGGCGATCGTCGTCTCGGGGCCGGGGGTCGTCACCGCCTCGGGCTCGCGGTCGATCGCCACGACCGTCGCGCCGGTCTCCGTGCGGAACGCCAGCTCCGCGAGCGTCGCCCCGATGATGGGGGCCTCGGTGGGCACGCGCACCCACTCCAGCAGCGCCGCATCGCCCAGCAGCGTGGCCGTCGACTCCGTCGCCACCGGCTGGAAGTGCGCGCCCTCGAGGATCGACCCCACCTGTCGGGCCAGCCGGTCCGACAGCGTCACCAGCCGCTCGGCGTCCGCCTCCCCCTCGCGGATGAACAGCTCGCGCTTGCCCGTGTTGTGGATCACGACCACCAGCAGCCGCTCGGCGTCGAGCTCCAGCTCGAACTTCTTGCCCACCCCCGGCAGGTCCGACTCGTAGACGGTCATGCCCGCACGGTCGCACCCTGGCGGTTAGTAACCGACGGGTGCGTCAGCGCCGGCGCCGGACCGCCGTGCGCACCGCGCCGTAGAGCGGACCGGCGTCGGTCCGCAGCCGCCGCCACAGCCCGCGCAGGCGGCCCCCGAATGCCAGCTGGACATCATCGTCACTCTGCATGGTCAAACCTCGACCGAGCGGCCCCTTGAGTCTGCTCCCGTGGGGCCAGCGTTTAGTCCCCACGTGACAGTGTTGATACATGTGCATGTACTGCAGCATCCGCGAGGAGGGGTGGGACGCCCTCCTGCAGTACGACCGGACGTACCAGGCGGCGATGGCCGAGCTGCGTGCACGCGAGACGAACTACGGCTTCTACGACACGTGGGATGCCCTCGCCGATGAGCTCACCGCGGGAACGGGTCGCTGAGCGTCGCGGGGTCCACATCGTCTGCGAGCAGACACGCCCCGAGCGCCGCATCGACCGCGGTCGGGTCGAGGTCGCTGCCCATGCAGACGATCCGTGACTGCGGCGTCTCCTCGGGCCCCCACGTACCGATCGGGCCCACCTCGACGGCGGGCCCCGCCTGGTTCAGCCCCATCACCGTCTCGGGCCGCCCCGCCAGCTGGAGGAACCCCTTCGCACGCAGCAGCGGGGGCTCGGGTGCGTCGACCCATGCGGCGAGCGCGGTGGGGTCGAACGGTCGCGTCGTCTCGAACAGGTGCGTCTGCACCGCCGCAGCCGCATCGCCGTGGGCGCTGCCGTGCTCGCCGCGCAGCATGCGTCGCCACCCCGCCGCGCGCATCGCCGTCGCCAGCTCGAACCGGTCGGATGCGAGCACCACCTCGGGGTCGACCTGCGCGTGGGTGGTCTCGCGCACCGTCGCACCGGGCTGCAGCTGCTCGATTACCGCGCGGGCGACCGCCCGCTCCTGTGCGCTGAGCAGGTCCGTCTTGTTGAGGATGAGCAGGTCCGACAGCTCGATCTGCTCGATCAGCAGCGCCGCGAGCGGCCGCCCGCTCGCCGCACGCAGCTGCCGGCTGCGGTCGGGGTCGGCCTCCTGGACCAGTCCCACCCCGTCGATCACCCCCACCATCGAGTCCAGCCGGACCTGTGTGGCCGCCTCGTCCGTGAGCGTGTGGGCGATCGGCACCGGCTCGGCCACCCCGGAGGCCTCGACGACGATGTGGTCCACGGCGGTCTCGGTGACGAGCTGGTCGATCGTCCCGGCGAGGTCATCTTGCAGTCCACAGCAGATGCAGCCGTTCGACAGCTCGAGGATGCCCGCATCGGGGCGCGCCGCACCCAGCAGCTCCGCATCGACGTTCAGCTCGCCGAGGTCGTTGACGACCACAGCGATCGTCCGCGCGCCGGGGTCGGCGAGCAGCCGGTTGACGAGCGTCGTCTTGCCCGCACCGAGGATGCCTGTGAGCACGGTGACGCCGATGGGCTCAGTGGCCACAGTCGGCTCCCATCAGCGGTGTGGAACGCACGCAGTGCATGAATCTTCGATATTACAGTGGCAGTCGGCTTAGTCGTTCTGCAAGAATCGTTATGATTGTGCACCGTCATGTACAGATGGAGGAATTACACCATGTCTATGGAAGCTGTCGTCTACAAGGGACCGAAGGAGGTCGCCATCGAGTCGGTCGATGAGCCCGAGCTGGAGCATCCGAACGATGTGCTGATCGACATCACCACCTCGGCGATCTGCGGGTCGGACCTGCACATGTACGAGGGGCGGACGGCCGCCGAGCCGGGGATCGTCTTCGGCCATGAGAACATGGGCATCGTCACCGATGTCGGCGAGGGGGTCACCACCCTCGAGGAGGGTGATCGCGTCGTCGCTCCGTTCAACGTCGCCTGCGGCTTCTGCACCAACTGCGAGAACGGCTACACGGGCTTCTGCACCACCGTCAACCCCGGCTTCGCCGGCGGGGCGTACGGCTACGTCGCGATGGGGCCGTACACCGGCGGCCAGGCCGAGCGGCTGCGCATCCCGTACGCCGATTTCAACGCGCTGCAGCTGCCCCCGGGTGACGAGCACGAGGATGCGTTCGCGCTGCTGGCGGACATCTTCCCCACCGGCTGGCACGGGACCGAGCTCGCGAACCTCCGCCCCGGCGAGTCGATCGCCATCTTCGGGGCGGGCCCCGTCGGTCTCATGGCGGCGTACTCCGCGAAAATCAAGGGGGCCGCGGAGATCTACTCCGTCGACCGGGTGCCCTCGCGGCTCTCGCTCGCGGAGGAGTACTGCGATGCCACGCCGATCAATTTCGAGGAGGGCGACCCCGTCGAACAGATCCGCGATGCGCATGGGGGTGAGGTGGACAAGGGCGTCGACGCCGTCGGCTATCAGGCGATCGACCCCGAGACCGACCCCGGCTCCGATGCGTACGATCCCGCCCGGGAGAACCCCGCGATCGTGCTGAACCAGCTCATCCAGGTCGTCCGCCCGACCGGCCAGCTCGGCATCCCCGGGCTGTACGTCCCGTCGGACCCCGGTGCACCCGATGAGATGGCCGCACAGGGGCGGCTTGGAATCGACTTCGGCAAGCTGTTCGAGAAGGGGCAGCGTCTCGGCACCGGCCAGTGCAACGTGAAGCAGTACAACGCCCGGCTGCGCGACCTCATTATCGAGGGGCGCGCGGACCCCTCGTTCGTCGTCTCCCAGCGCGTCGACCTCGAGGAGGCACCGCAGATGTACCAGGCGTTCGACAAGCGCGAGGCCGGCGTCACGAAGGTCCTGCTCGAGCCGTAGACCGGCATCCAGCGGCCGACCCACCCGCTTCTTTATCGCGTGCACACCCCCGCTGTGAGCCGTGCTCAGCGGCCGATCGTCCCCTGTCGCGTCACCGGCGCGTCGGGGTCGATGTCGAAGGCGACGACCGTCGCATCCTCGAGCGCCTCCACGGTGACGTCATCAGCACCGGTGATGAGCGCGCTCTCGGTGTAGCCGACCGGCTGTCCCCCGACGGAGACCGCCCCCTCGAAGACGTACAGGTAGGTGTGCCAGCCGTCGCGCGACGGCAGCGCCGTCTGCGTCCCCGCGCTGAGCCGGCAGTCGGAGCAGTCGACCGCGTTGCGCACCGACACCGGGGCGTCGCCACCGGTGGGCCCGAAGAGGTGCCGCCACCGGTCCGGCTGCACCGCCGGCAGTGTGGCGTGGTCGATCTGCGGCTCGAGCCCGAGCGCCGGTGGCCGCACGAAGATCTGCAGCATGCGCAGCGGGGGGTCCTCACGCAGCGTGCGCTCGGCATGCCAGAACTGCCGGCCCGCGCCCATGACCATGAGCGTCGACGCATCGAGCTCGAGCTCCGTGCCCGTCTGGTCCTCATGCCGCATCACGCCGGCGGGGACCCACGAGATGATCTCCTCATCGCGGTGCGGGTGCATCCCGATGTGCGTGCCGGGGTCGAGGAACGACTCGACGACCGTCGCCAGCGGCCCGTAGCCGTGGTCCTCGTGCCCGGGGACCCCCAGCCCGGGGAAGTTGAAGTGGATGCGGAAGCCGCCCTGGTCCTGCGTGTACGGCGTGCGACCGGCGGTGTGGACCTGCGGATGACTCGCGGCGGCCTCGTCCATACACTGAACAGTGGGCGGGGTCGTAAAGCCGTGCTGGCGTCGTGGTGACATTTATTCTACATGCCCCTGACTGCACGGTATGCACCGACCGATGACGACGCTGGACTTCCTCGACCGGGGTGTTGACCTGTACGGTGACTGCGTCGGCATCATCGCTGATGACGGGACGACGTACACCTACGCAGAGTTCGGTGAGCGCGTCGACCGCGCGGCGGTCGCCCTCGCTGCATCCGGCATCGACGTGGGCGACCGCGTGGGCATCCTCGCGCCCAACACCCACTATGTGCTCGAGCTGCTGTTCGCGGCCAACGTGCTCGGGGCGGTGTCGGTGCCGATCAACTACCGGCTCATCGCCGAGGACTACGCGTACATCCTGGATGACTGCGGCGCGTCGGCGGTCGTCGTCGACACCACCCTGACCGAGCCGATCGATGCGGTGCGCGATGCGGTCCCCGCCACGACGTTCATCGCCGCAGGCCCCGGGCCCACCCCGGCCGACTGGGAGTCCTACGAGGACCTGCTGGCGGCGGCGGACCCCGCGGCGGTCGTCCGCGCCGAGGTCGCCGAGAGCGATGTCGCGACGATCAACTACACCAGCGGCACCACGAGCGACCCCAAGGGCGTGGTGCGCACCCACCGGACCGAGCACTACCACGCGCTCATCACCGCACACCACACCGAGATCACCGACGACGACGTCTACCTGTGGACACTGCCGATGTTCCACGTCAACGGGTGGGGCTACCCGTACGTGGTCACCGGCGTCGGGGGGACGCACGTCTGCCAGCGCAGCTTCGATGCCGCCGACGCGTTCGACCGCATCCACGCGCACGATGTGAGCTACCTGTGTGGGGCGCCCACCGTGCTCGACCGGCTCATCGACCATCATCGCAACACCGACATCGCCCCCACGGGCGCGAACCCCGTGCGCATCGCCACCGCCGCGAGCCCACCGCCGCCGGCGACGATCCGTGCGGTCGAGGACGAACTCGGCTGGCGCATCCTGCACGTGTACGGCCTCACCGAGACGAGCCCCCTCATCACCACGAGCAACGCGCCCCGGCGGATCGCCGAGGCGGGTCGCCTCGCCATCAAGACCCGCCAGGGACACGCCATGCTCGGCACCGAGCTGCGCGTCGTCGACGCCGACGGCCAGGAGGTGCCCCGCGACGACACGACGATGGGCGAGATCGTCGTCCGCGGCAACCAGGTGATGGACCGCTACTGGGAGAAGCCCGAGCAGACGGCCGAGGCCTTCTCCGGCCGCCTCGAGGGGTGGTTCCACACCGGCGACCTCGCCACCGTCGACCGCCACGGCATGATCGCCATCAAGGACCGCCAGAAGGACGTCATCATCAGCGGCGGCGAGAACATCTCCAGCGTGGAGGTGGAGGATGCGCTGTACGAGCACCCCGGGATCGAGCGGGTGGCCGTCGTCGGCGTGCCGCATCCCGAGTGGGGCGAGACCCCCGCCGCGTACGTCATCCGCGCCGAGGATGCCGCACTGACCGAGGCGGGCGTGATCGAGTTCGCCCGCGACCAGCTCGCGCACTTCAAGTGCCCCACCACGGTCACCTTCGTCGAGTCGCTGCCGGAGACGGCCACCGGCAAGATCCGCAAGGTCGCCCTCCGCGAGGACACCGAGCCCGCGGCCGAGTGAACACTTAATCACCCCCCTCGCCTCCGGGGTGTATGCCAGATGCGCACATCGTCTCCGTCGGCACCTCCCCGTTCGGGCGGACCGACCTCACCGGCCGTGACCTCTTCAGCGTGGCCATCACCGAGGCCTTCGCCGGGCTGCCCGACCCCGCCGCGGTCGTCGACGCGCTGTACGTGGGCAACCAGTCGGAGGCCTACGAGCACCAGATCATGTACGGCTCGCTGCTCGCGGAGTGGGCGGGGCTGCGGCACGTGCCCGCCGAGCGCGTCGAGGGGTGCGCCGCCGCGGGGGCGCTCGCGCTCCGACATGCGGTCGACGACGTCCGCAGCGGCCGCCACGATGCCGTCCTCGCCTGCGGTGTCGAGAAGATGACCGCCGGCGGCACCGCGGGGGCGACCAACGCGCTGTCGGCGGCGTTCGACCGCGCCACCGAGCAGCGCTCGGGGGTGACCGCCCCCAGCCAGTACGCCCTGCTGGCCCAGCGCTACCTGCATGAGACCGACGCCACCGAGGCGGACCTCGCCGCGATCGCCGTGAAGAACCACGCGAACGCCGCGGTCAACCCCCGGGCGATGTTCCAGTCGGAGACCACCGTCGAGACGGTGCTGGAGTCGGCGTACATCGCCCCACCGCTGAAGCTGTTCGACTGCGCGCCCGTCACCGACGGCGCCGCGGTCGCGCTCATCGCCGCAGAGCACGTCGTCGACGAGCTCGGGGTCGCCGACACCGTCCGCGTCACCGGCGCCGCCGCGGGCGCGAACAACCTCGCCGTCGCCGACCGCAACCTCACCGTCATCGAGGGCGCCGCCGCGGTGACGACCGAGGCGTACGCACAGGCGGGGATCGACGCGGCGGATGTCGACATCGCGGAGGTGCACGATGCGTTCACCGTCTGCGAGGCGCTGCTCGCGGAGGCGGCGGGCTTCGCCCCCCACGGGCGCGGCTATGAGAGCGCACTCGCGCCGGCGGAGCGCTCGGAGGGGTGGACCGACGTCGCGCTCTCGACGAGCGGCGGCCTGAAGGCGCGCGGGCACCCCATCGGCGCGACCGGCATCGCCCAGGCCGTCGAGGCGTTCGAGCAGCTCACCGGCACCGCCCACCCCGACCGGCAGGTCGCCGGCGCGGAGACCGCGCTGCTCGTCAACGAGGGGGGCGTCGCCGATGCGGTGACCGCCGCGCACGTGCTCACGGTGGCGGGGGCATGAGCGAGTACACCGGGGTCCCCCGGCCGACGGCGCCCGCAGAGCTCACCAGCGACAGCCCCTACACGCTGCCGGGCTTCTTCGCCGCGCTCGCGGAGGGCGAGCTGCTCGCGGCGGTGTGTGCCGACTGCGAGACGCGGCTGATCCCCCCGCGGACGGCGTGCTACGGCTGTGGGGGTCGTGATCTGACGACCGCAGCCGAGCCGCACACCGGCACCGTCGTCTCGTACACCGAGGTGCGCACCGCCCCGCCGGCGTTCGCCGACCGCGTCCCCTACACGGTCGCGATCGTCGCGCTCGACTCGGGTGCGAAGCTCACCGGCCGGCTCACCGCCGCGTACGACGCGGTCGCGATCGACATGCCCGTCCGGCTCGTGGTGCGTGCGCCCACCGCGGCCGAGGCGGAGCTGGGGCTGTCGTACGAGACCGCGTGGCCGGTCCACACGTTCGAGCCCGTGTGAGCGGCCTCGGACAGACAGGGCCATGCCCTCGCGGGTCGAGACAAAGGGCATGGCCACAGACGACAGACAGCGGCGGCTCGTCGGCGGCTGGGAGGGACGCTACTACGAGGACTTCACCGTCGGCGATGTCTACAAGCACCCGTACGGCCGCACCGTCACGGAGACCGACAACGTGTGGTTCACCAACCTCACGATGAACGTCAACCCGATGCACTTCAACGAGCCGTACGCGGCCGCGACGGAGTTCGGCGAGCGCCTCGTCGACGGCACGTTCGTCATCGCCCTCGCGGTGGGGATGAGCGTGATCGACGTCTCCGCGAACGCCACCGCGAACCTCGGCTATGACGAGGTCAGACACCACGCACCCGTGTACCACGGCGACACCATCTTCGCCGAGACCGAGGTGCTGTCGAAGCGGGAGAGCCGCTCACGGGAGCACGTCGGCATCGTGAGGACCGCGCTGCGGGCGTACAACGAGCGTGACGAGCTCGTCCTGTCGATGCAGCGCACGCCGATGGTCCGCAAGCGGGCACACGCCGACGCCTCGCCGGCACGCCCGACGGGCTGGCCCGCGGGGGTCGGCACCCAGCCGTCGGACCTGTCGGGGTGACGCCGCCACACCCGCCCTACAGCAGCAGCACACCGCGCACCCGCACGGGGACCGGTCGGCCCACGGTGGTGGCCACCCGCGCCTCGAGCCGCGCGGCGAACCCCGGCGGGGGCTCCCCCGCGACGGCGACGTCGACCGTCACCGCGACCACGGGGCGGTCGAGCAGCCCCGCCCGCCGCTCGATCTGCACCCCCTCGAGCTCCACACCCGGCGTCTCCGCGACCGTCTCCTCGACCGCCGCGGTCACCGCCG
>Ga0209923_1000236_pt1 | contig 11010 bp, 10 predicted proteins | sample SalPon1_A_H2O_MG_FD_185696 | JGI IMG/M metagenome (GOLD analysis project Ga0209923, IMG submission 185696) | Salt pond water microbial communities from South San Francisco under conditions of wetland restoration - Salt Pond MetaG R1_A_H2O_MG... | ecosystem: Environmental > Aquatic > Non-marine... | reverse complement strand
CGATACGAGCGGTCATTGCATGGATCTCCCTTACGATGGATCTGACGGATCGGGGCGCCGCTGCAACAGAAGGCTGCTTAACGCCACCAGGAAAACGCCAACAATCATTAGCGTGGCAATGGCATTCACCTCGGGGGTAACACCCTTTTTGATGGCACTCCAAATGTAAATCGGGAGTGTGGTGCTATCCGGGCCCGCGGTAAAGAAGCTGATGACGAAATCATCGATAGACAGCGTGAGCGCCAGCAGCAGGCTCGCCACGATCGCCGGCGTCAGTACGGGCAGGATGAAAAAGCGCGCCCGCTGCCAAGGACTCGCGTACAGGTCGTGACAGGCCTCGAAAAGCTGTGGGTCGAGCGAGAGCAAGCGTGCATGCACCAGCAAGGCAACAAACGGCACCTGAAAGGTCACGTGTGCGATGACCATGGTGCCGAGCCCCGGGCTCAAGACGCCGAAGCGCTGATCCAGGGTGACGAAAAACGTCATCTCCGATAGCCCGAACACAATATCCGGCATAATCACCGGCAGATAAATCAGCCAGATAAGCCAGGCCAGCCGGCGATGCCGGTAGCGATAAAGCCCATAACCCAGTAGCAAACCGATGGCCACGCCGAGCAGGGTCGATGTGGTGGCCAAAACTGCCGTGTTCGCCAGCGCAGAGAGGATCGCCTCATTGCTGAACAGCCGTTCGTACCAGCGCAGCGAAAAGCCGGCAAAGCGGGCCGAGGAATTGATCGCGTTAAACGAAAAAAACACCACGACGGCCAGTGGCGCATACAGAAACACCATCAACACAATCCAGAATGCCCGCAGGCTGCGCTCTAGCGTCACGCTCACAGGACAACCTCCCGATCGCCGCCGAGCCGTCGACCGAGTCGCCGGAGCACCCAAAGCCCGCCGACCGTCGCCAAGATCATGAGAATGGCGCCCGCCGCGCCCAGGGGCCAGTTGGTCGCATCGGCGAACTGCCGCGCGACGAGGTTGCCGATCATCGTCGCCTTGCCGCCGCCGAGCAGCTCAGTAACCACGTACATACCAAATGCGGGAATGGCCACCAGTACGGTACCGGCCATCAATCCGGGCAGGGTCTGCGGGAACACCGCATGCCGAAACACCGCGAGCGGTGAGGCGAACAGATCACGCGCCGCCTCAACCTGGGCATGATCAAGCCGCTCAAACGCCGCATAGAGCGGCAGCACCATGAACGGCAGAAAGTTATAGACCAACCCCACGATCACCGCGAACTGAGAGGGAAACAGCCCCATCCGTGGCTCGGTCAGCCCAATCAGCACCGCAAAATCGGAGATGGGTGTTCCCGGGGCGAAGAGATTCATCCACCCAACTGACCGGATCACCTGATTTGTCCAGGACGGCACCACGACCGCCAGCAGCAGCAGCGGTCGCCAACGGGTCGGGCGGGAGGCGATGTAATAGGCCGCGGGATAAGCCAGCAGGATGACCAGCGCCGTTGCCAGAAACGTCTGCCAGACCGACCGCAACAGCGTGTAGAGGTTACCCGGACTCCAGCCAAGAAAACCGAACCCGGCAAGCTCGCGGAACGCCTGCAGACTGAACGGCAATGCGGGAAGACCCGACGGCCCCGTGCTCGTAAAAGCCATCCCCATGAGATAGAGGCTCGGCAGCACCAGAAACACGACGATAAAAAGCGCCCCTGGCGCGACGATAGCCAGCAGATGGAGGCTGTCCCGAGCGGATTTCAGCAACGGATGTCGGCCTCAGCCCTGCAAAGTGGCGGTGCCCGCCGGGGCAACCTCCACCTGAACGGTTTCACCCACGCCGGGCCGCCGTTGACCTTCGTTACCGCAGCGCACGGCGATTTGGGCCTCCCCGCAACGCAACCGATAGTCGGTCACCGGTCCACGATAAAGGCACTCGATGACTTGCGCCTCAAAATGCGGACGCGCTGCCTGCCGATTCGTGTGCAGTTTAAGCGCCTCAGGCCGCAACAGGAGGTGGCTTCCCGCGGTGAAAACACCCTCAATCCGCCCAAGGGCGGTCTCGATTCCCTCATCGTCCTGGTGGGTAATCGGCAGGAGGTTTTCATGGCCCATGAAACGGGCGACAAAGAGGTCACTGGGTTGCTCATAAATCGCCTGTGGCGTTCCCACCTGGGCAATTTCGCCACCATCGAGGACGGCCATGCGATCACTCATGACCATCGCCTCTTCCTGATCGTGGGTCACGAACACGAAGGTCATACCGAGTTGATCCTGCAGGCGTTTGAGTTCGACCTGCAGGCGGCCGCGCAGCCCCGCATCCAGGGCCGATAGCGGTTCATCAAGCAGCAGGACATCAGGTTCGTTAACCAGTGCACGGGCGAGAGCCACCCGCTGACGCTGCCCCCCGGAGAGTTGATGCACACCGCGCTCGAGTAAGGATTCAATGCCGATTAAAGCGGCCATGGCCTCGACGCGACGATCCATCTCTGCGGCGTCCGTGCCACGCATCTGCAGGCCAAACGCAATGTTGCGCCGGACATTCCGATGGGGGAAAAGCGCATAAGACTGGAAAACCGTGTTGACGCTGCGGCGGTGCGCCGGAACGCCGGCCATCAGCTGATCGCCAATATGAATCGTGCCCGCATCTGGCGACTCAAGCCCGGCAAGGAGACGGAGCAGGGTGGTCTTTCCACATCCAGAAGGCCCAAGGAGCGTGAAAAACTCACCGGGATTGATCTCGAGCGTAATGTCGCTGAGCGCACTAACCGCCCCATCGAACGACTTACTCAGTCCCTCAATACGGATCGAGGAGGCCGCCCGGGCGGGCTGAGCCTCGGTTTCGGGCCGGGTCGAGGCGCCCGCGAATGGACTCTGCACGGTCATTGGCATCGTCTCCGAAGCGCGTTAGCCGGTCAGTATAACGCAACTCCGAAATCTGACGGCACTCGCGCAGGAGACGGTTAATCGATCAACGCAAGCTGCGAGCGCTCGTGTTCAAGGCGCTCGCGAGCCCCATCGCACACAATCTCGCAAAGCTCGAAGATAAACGGCGCGGTGATACCGAACCACGCGCGATTGCCCTCCTGGCGGCGTCCCACCAGCCCACTGGAGCGCAACAGCGCCAGGTGCTTCGAGACGTTCGACTGATTCGCGCCGGTCAACTCGGCGATTTGCCCCACCGTATGCTCCCCCGAGCGCAGGCAATGCAATATCCGCAGCCGCTGCGCATCGCCAAGTACCCGGAAGTACTGCGCGATCAGCTCCATGGACTCGTTTTGCGCCATGACGGCAATCCTTAAACACGCTTGTCGTCTTTACTATATGACTATGCACGCATATAGTAAATAAAAACCTGACAGGAGCACCCATGGGTCGCCGACTCGCCACGCTGGCCATGCACCACCCGCGCATCGTGTTTCTCACGACGCTGATTCTCACGCTGATCGGGACCGCGCTGATTCCACTCATCGAGATCGATACCGATCCCGAGAATATGCTCCCGGCAGAGCAGGCGGATCGCGTGCGCCACAACGTGATAAAGGATCAGTTCAACCTCCACGACATGATCGTGGTGGGAGTGGTGAATGAGTCGCATGAGCAGGGCGTTTTCAATCCTCGCTCGCTGGAGGGCGTGCATCGCCTGAGTGAGGGCATTGCCGAGATCGACGGCGTGATTCGGCAGGATCTGCTCTCGCTGGCCACGGTGGACAACATCGAGCAGGCGGGCCCAGGCACCATCCGTTTTGAATGGATGATGAACCGCCCACCGGCTGACGCACGGGCCGCACGGGATGTGCGTGACAACACCCTCGATCTGCCCTTGTACCGCGACACACTCGTTTCGGGCGATGGCGAGGCGACCGCGCTCTATGTCCCGATCGAGGCCAAGGACCAGAGTTACCGCATTGCCGGCGAAATCCGATCACTGATCGCTGATCTGGATGTTACAGACACCCACCACATCACCGGGCTGCCAGTGGCTGAGGATACCTTCGGGGTGGAAATGTTCATCCAGATGGCCATTTCCGCACCGCTTGCCGCGCTGGTGATCTTCGCATTGATGTGGTGGTTCTTCCGCTCAGTCACCCTGGTGATCGCGCCCATGCTGATGGCGTTCGCCGTCGTGCTCACCACGATGGGGACCCTGATTGGGATGGGGTACACCGTGCACATCATGAGCTCAATGATTCCCATCTTTCTCATGCCGATCGCTGTGGTGGACTCGGTGCATATCATCTCGGAGTTTGCCGATCGCTACCGGCCGGAGCGCGGCGCGCGGGAAACCATGAAAGAGGTCATGGGCCATTTATTCACGCCCATGCTCTACACCTCGGTCACCTCAGCGATCGGATTCGCCTCCCTTGCGTTCACGCCGATACCACCGGTTCAAGTCTTTGGGCTGTTCGTCGCGGGTGGCATTCTGCTTGCCTTTGTCCTCACCATTCTATTCATTCCAGCCTATGCCGCGGTCCTCGGGCCGGCGCGACTGGCGTCACTGAGCAGCGCTGGGCGGCGACGCGCGCCGGATGACACCCGACTTGCGCGCGGACTCAGTGCGGTTGGCCGCCTCGCCATTGGCCACGCCCATGCCGTTGTGCTGATCTTCGCAGCCAGTCTTGGCCTCGCGGCCTATGGCATCAGCCAGATCACCGTCAACGACAACCCCGTGCGCTGGTTCCAGTCGGATCACCCGATTCGTGTGGCCGACCGCGTATTGAATGAGCACTTTGCCGGCACCTACAGCGCCTACCTGCGCCTGTCCTCTGATGTCGGCGATGAGGCGCCCTCGCGATTTGAGACCCGGGTCGACGAGCGCCTCGCCGAGGCCGAAGCGGCGGGTCTGGACATCACACAGACCTGGCAGCGCCTTCGCGGGGATGTCGAGTCCAAAACCGAGGACTTCGACAGGCAGCTCGAGGAAATCAGCCTGGCCGTCGAGGATGAGATGTTCGCCGCCAGTGACGCCGCCTATCCATTCTGGGAGGACATGCTGACCCTGGTCGATGATGCACGGGGTGACCTCAACTACTTCAAGCGACCGGCCGCACTGGATTACATCGCTGGCTTGCAGGATCATCTTGTCGAGAGCGAGGAAGTGGGCAAGGTCAACACGCTTGCCGACCTCGTGCGGACTGTCTATCGGGAGCTACGCAGTGGCGAGGACAGTGACTATCGCATCCCGGAGAGCCGACAGGCCGTCGCCCAGACCATTCTGAGCTTCCAGGGATCACACCGACCGCAGGATCTCTGGCGCACAGTGACGCCTGATTATCAGGCCACCAACCTCTGGTTACAGCTCAGCAGCGGTGACAACCAGGACATGGAGGCGGTGGTCGATCGCACCGAGGCGTACATCGCGGACAATCCGTTGCCAGACGGCGTTTCGATGAGCTGGGGCGGCCTGAACTACATTAACGTGGTCTGGCAGGACGCCATGGTGAAAGGCATGGCCCAGAGCCTGGCCATCGCCTGGGTGATGGTCGCTTTCATGATGCTGATTCTGTTCCGCTCGGTGATCTTTGGCCTATTGGCCATGGTGCCGCTCACCGTGAGTATTGCGCTTATTTACGGCGTAGTGGGCCTGATCGGCAAGTACTACGACATGCCCATTGCGGTGCTCTCCTCGCTCACGCTCGGGCTGTCGGTGGACTTTGCCATTCACTTTATCGAGCGCAGCCGTGAGACCTATCGGCTGACTGGGAACTTCACGGAAACGATGCGGCGCATGTTCAAAGAGCCGGCGCGCGCGATCAGTCGCAATGCGATCGTCATCGCGGTCGGCTTCTTGCCGCTGCTGGCCGCGCCGCTTGTGCCCTACAACACGGTCGGGATCTTTCTGGCGAGCATCATGGCGGCCTCTGCCCTCGCCTCGATCATCCTGCTACCTGCCCTACTGAGGCTGATGCGCAACAGGCTCATGCCGGATACGCACCCGGCGAGCGATACCCCTTCGGAGGACACACCATGAAATCACGTATGCTATACACCGGCGGCGCCGCTCTGAGTCTCGCGCTCATCACGGTGCCGGCATTCGCCGAGACCATGACCGACCCGGTAGCGATCGTCGAGGCGGCTAACGAGGCCTCGTATTACGCGGGCGACGACGGCCGATCCGCCGCCCGAATGCTGATCGCTGATGATGACGGTAATCGCCAGCGTCGCCAGTTCACTCTACTGAGAAAGGATGTCGAAGACGGCGGCGATCAACGCTACCTCGTGGTGTTCAGCCGGCCGGCGGATATCCGCGGCACCGTCTTCCGGGTGGAAAAGCAGGTCGGCGATTCCGATGACCGTTGGCTTTATCTGCCCGGCCTCGACCTGGTTAAACGGATCTCCTCAGGTGATAAACGCACCAGTTTCGTTGGTTCACATTTCTATTATGAGGATATCTCCGGTCGAGGCACTGGCGAGGACCGCCATGAGCTCGTTGAGACAACGGAAGCCTATTACGTTATCGAGAGCACCCCGCGAGACCCTGACAACGTGGAATTTGCCCGCTATCGCAGCTGGATTGATCGGGATACCCTCTTGCCCATGCGCACGGCCTATCAGCGGGAGTCCGGTGAAATCTACCGCCGTATGGAAGTCACGAAGGTCGAGACGATCGATGGTTATCCCACCGGTACCGAAGTCCGCATGCAGGACCTCGACAGTGGTGGCGAGACCATCACCCAGTTCCGTTATTCCGAGTATGACGTTGGATTGCCGGACGATATCTTCAGCGAGCGCTCGCTGCGCAACCCGCCCCGCGAGTGGCTGCGCCGGTAGTCGGGAGGCCGACGATGAAGACACGCCACTGGTTATCGACCCTGATCATTACCCTGGCTGTTGTCGGGCCCGCACCGGCACAGACCGAGGCTGACCCATGGGAAAATGGCGACGATTGGGGGGATGAACCCTGGGCGGAGGAGCCAGAAGGCTGGCAATGGTACGGGTTTATCGAGGGTGCGTATGCCGGACGAACCCAAAACGACCCCACGCTGGAGGAAGACGCGACCCTGAGTGAGCTGCGTGCCCAACTGGAGGGTGAGCGTCAGTTCGGGCGCTTTGAAGCCGTGCTCAAAGCGGATGTCTGGGCCGATGGTATTGAAGATGGCGGCCGGGGTGATCTGCGGGAGGCAACGCTTTCCGGCACGGTGACGGATCAAATCGACGTGAAGGCGGGCCGTCAGACCCTGACCTGGGGCACGGGCGATCTCGTATTCCTCAATGATCTCTTCCCCAAAGACTACGTCTCGTTTTTTAGTGGCCGTGATGACGAATACCTGAAAGCCCCAAGCGATGCCTTGCGGTTGTCCTGGTATGGGCCGGTTAACGTTGAAGTGGTGTGGATGCCGGTTGCACAGCCGAATCGGTACATCGAAGGCGAGCGGCTATCCTACTTCTCACCGCAGGCCGGCCAGCGCACCAGCACACGCGTGGACCCGGTCGACCGCGACGAACTTGTGGACGATAGCGAATTCGCGCTGCGCGTCTACCAGACAGTGAACGGCACCGAGTACGCCGGCTACGCCTATAGCGGCTATGACAAACAGCCGAGCGGTCAGGACCCGAACAGCCAAACGCCCTACTTTCCGCGCTTGAACGCCTTTGGCGCGAGCGTGCGCCGACCGATTGGACAGGGCATCGGCAATCTGGAGACGGCGTGGTATGACGCCGAGGAAGACCAGCTTCGCTTCCTCGCCGGGTTTACACATGAACCTGTTGGCAACCTGACCCTTGGCTGGCAGTACTATCTGGAGTGGACCCAGGACCACGACGCGTTGGTCGCCGCCACGCCGGATGCGCAGCGCCCCTACGCGCCGGATGAGTATCGCCACCTGATCACCAATCGCATCACCTGGCAGCTAATGCAGCAGGACCTCACGCTGTCGCTGTTCAGCTTCGTCTCGCCCTCTGACGAAGACTACTACTTGCGGCCCCGCGCTCGGTACCGCTTCAGTGACCGGCTATTCGGAACCGTGGGCGGCAACCTGTTCGGCGGTGAAGACGAGTGGACCTTTCATACCCAGCTCGAAGACAACAGCAACCTGTACACCCGGCTTCGCTACAGCTTTTAATCAGCCGCGCTGTGCAAGGTATTCGGCAAACGCGGGCCCAAGCTCTGGGTGTTTCAGGCCGTATTCAACGGTCGCCTGAAGGTAACCAAGCTTGTCGCCACAGTCATAGCGGGTCCCGATGAACTCGTAGGCCAGCACCGGCTCGTCCTGACGTAGGGCATCGAGGGCATCCGTCAGCTGGATTTCGCCGCCGGAGCCCGGCCGGGTCTGGCGAAGCTTGTTGAAAATACTCGAGTTAAGGATATAACGCCCGACCACACCAAGGTCTGACGGCGCTGTAGCCGGATCCGGCTTTTCCACGATGCCCTTCAGCCGAGCCAGACGCTCAACGACTGGCTCAACATCAACGACACCGTAGCGATTCGTCTGCTCACGCGGGATGCGCTGGACCCCCAGGATACTGGCAACCTGCTCGTCATAGCGGGCCACCATTTGCGCGAGGCATCCATCGCCGTCGCCATCATCAATCAAATCATCGGCGAGAATGACCGCAAACGGCTCATCGCCAACCGCTGGCTCGGCGCACATGACTGCATGGCCCAGCCCCAACGCTTCAGACTGCCGGATGTAGATGCAGGCGACATGCGAGGGAACGATGTTGCGCACGGCCTCGAGGCGCTCCATCTTGCCCTGTTCTTCAAGCTCGGTCTCGAGCTCATAGGCCTTGTCGAAATGATCGGGAATGCTGCGCTTATTGCGCCCATTCACGAAGATCAGCGTCTCGATACCCGCTTTGACGGCCTCCTCGGCGGCATACTGAATCAGTGGTTTATCGACCACCGGCAGCATCTCTTTCGGATTCGCCTTGGTGGCTGGGAGAAACCGCGTGCCCAGTCCGGCGACGGGGAAGACTGCCTTGCGAATACGCTTTGCCATCGACCGCTACACTCCATGAAACGGATCAGTGTATTAGCGCCTGATTTTAACCCGGGCCGCCAAGCCTGTCAGGTTTGACGGCCCGACCAGCCTCACTCGAGCGTGATCTGCTCGCGAATGGCGTCCAGCGTTACCACGCCAATCCCGTTGACACGCGTCAGTGCCTCTGCCGATTCATACGGGCCGTTATCCGCTCGGTCCTGAATGATGGCCGCCGCGGTCGCTGGGCCAACCCCGACCAGGGCCTGCAGGGCCTCCGCGTCCGCTTCGTTGATGTTGACAGACGCGCTGCTGGCGCTCGCCAGGGAAGTGACGAGCAATAATGGGAGCGCAGCGGCGGTGATCGATCGAAAAATCATCATAGTCTCCTTGGTACTCCAGTGATGGAGTCTCGAAGACTAGGGCGACTTTGCCGGTCCTTCCGTGATCTGCATCTCATTCTGGATCGCCACCAACACCGCCATTGGATCAGCGGCTTGTGTTATCGGACGGCCGATCACGAGATCCGTTGACCCACCCGCCATCGCTGCTTGCGGTGTCACCACCCGCCGTTGATCGTCATCGCCACGACCCGAGGGGCGAACCCCGGGCGTGACACGACGAAAGTCCTCGCCGAAGGTCTGCCGGATCGCGTCGGCCTCCCAAGCCGAACAAACAACACCATCCAGGCCCGCCTCAAAGGCCAACCGGGCCAGTCGCAGGACGGCGGCTTCCGGCGGTCCCTCTATACCGGTCTGCGCGAGCGTCTCGGCATCATGACTGGTTAATACCGTAACGGCGGTCAGTAAAGGGGAATGCGGTCGCTGGTCAATGGCCGCACGGGCCGCCTCGAGCATGGCGAGCCCACCGAGGGCATGGACATTGACCATCCAGACACCCAGGTCGGCGGCAGCCCGGCAGGCGCCGGCGACGGTGTTTGGAATATCGTGAAATTTGAGATCTAAGAAGACCTCCCACCCATCGGCGACAAACGACTCGACCAACGCTGGGCCGCCGCGCACGAAAAGCTCCTTACCCACTTTCAGGCGGCATGCGCCCACAGGCAATTGCTCTACCAGCGCCCGAGCGCTGGCTACATCCCGATAATCCAGGGCGATGATCGGTGGGTTAGCCACCATATTTACTCCCCTTGCAGACCACGGCGCGGCTTAATGCTGGCCCACGTCCGGCATCCGGGACATTGCCAGTGCAATTGCCGGGCCTCGAATCCGCATTCCACACACCGATATGGCAGGCTATCGCCAAGCAGCGCGTCGAACAGCTCCCGCAGGACCTGCAAATCCCGCTGACGACGGCGATCACTGTCCTCGTCATCAATGTTTAGCGCCACCAATCGCTCAAGCCCACGCACGGATGGGCGCTCGCGTAACTGCTCTGCCAGGAATTCGATGGCCGCCTTGCGACCGTCGTCCTCTTCAATCAGCTCGGAGAGCTTCATCACAACAGAAACCCCCGGATATCGGCGGACCAAACGGTTCAAATCAGCGCGAAAAGCGCCACGCTGTCCGATCGCCTGATAGGCCGCTTCCAGTCGGGGCAATGCCTCCGGGATATAGTCTATGTCCTGATCTTCAACACGCTGGGCGGCCTTGATCGCCGGTCGCCAGCGGCCCTCGTTGCGTTCGAGATCGCTTTGCAGAAGCGCAGCGCGCACACAGTGCGCATCATAGCCGAGCGCCCGACGCAGAGCCTGTCGAATCGCTGCCGTCGAGCCATGACGTCGGATGAGCGCCTCAGCCTGCTCACAGGCAAACTGCGCCATGATCGGGCCGCAGTGGGATTGCCCTTCCCGTTGCAGTTTTCGGGCGGTCTCGATGGCCTTTTCCCATTCCTTTTCCTGCTGGTAGATATCCAGCAGCGACTGCAACGCCGTCACTCGGTAATCAGCAAACTCGAGGGCCTCGAGAAAAAGCGCCTCAGCACGGTCAAGCAAACCGGCGGCGAAATAATCCCGTGCCAGCTCCACCAGGGCGGCCGCCCGCTGCTCGGGCGCAAGCGAAGGCCGCGCGATCAGGTTCTGGTGAATGCGAACGGCCCGATCCGCCTCGCCACGGCGACGAAACAGGTTACCGAGTGTGAGATGCGTCTCGACGGTGTCCTCGTCGAGTTCGACC
>Ga0209923_1000234_pt1 | contig 11071 bp, 10 predicted proteins | sample SalPon1_A_H2O_MG_FD_185696 | JGI IMG/M metagenome (GOLD analysis project Ga0209923, IMG submission 185696) | Salt pond water microbial communities from South San Francisco under conditions of wetland restoration - Salt Pond MetaG R1_A_H2O_MG... | ecosystem: Environmental > Aquatic > Non-marine... | reverse complement strand
AGCCAGAGTCCTCTTCCTTCCAGTCTCTCCAACCACATATCCTCAAATTTATCGCCCACTATCGCCGGATCCGGCGGACAGGAATTGTAGGCGAACATCGTAGATGCCCAGGAAAGGTTGTCCGTTAACATATTGCCACCCATATAATGAACATCGTCAGAATATCTGTGATCGCTAAACGCTACGCAGATGATGGCTTTTAATTCAGGAGGATTCAAGGCCGCCAATTGTAAACTGTTGAAACCGCCCCAGGAAATTCCCATCATTCCTACATCTCCATTGCTCCAGGGTTGTGCAGCAATCCATTTAAGTATTTCCAGGCCATCATCTAATTCTTGCTTAAGATATTCATCTCGTAATATTCCCTCAGAATCTCCACTACCGCGAATATCTACTCTAATTCCAGCATAGCCGTTTTTAGCAAAGCGATCAAAAGTTTCTGCATCACGCATAGCTTTAAAATCGCGCTTTCTGTACGGAATGTATTCAAAAATGGTAGGGCATGGATTCTTTTCTGCATTTTCTGGTAACCATATCTTTGCGGAAAGCCTAACTCCATCTGATAATGGAATCCAGGTGTGATTGATAATTTTTGTCATTAATAAACAGACTGTTACGTCTAAATTTGTTTTTAATAGTTATATATCAAATTTATGTAATTATTGAATACGAATTCAATTTTAAGTAAAATATTTTATAAATATCTTTTGGGATATATAGGCATTTGATAAGACAAAACTTTGAATTCGGCTTAATTTTGTAAAATTGTAAATTGAATGTAAATCAACTTTAGTAAATACTGGGTTTACTTAATTCAGCAATCAAATCATTTAGATGAATATTTCTCTTCTTTTCAATAATGGTAAGAACCCAAAATGGAAGTATTATTTGGTCAATTATTTAAAATTGTTGATTCCTTCTGTTTATTATCATAAGAAAAGAAAGCGCTTATTAGAAGATTTTGAAGCTAGAGATGATCAAGACTATATTTTAGAACGGGTTAATTATTACAATAAATTGGATAAAAACACACAATTAACTCATCCAATTCATTTAGCTCAACTCAAATTAAAAGATGTTAGTCAAAAAGTTTATTTTTTTGATGCTTATCCTATTTTAAGAAGCTTTCCCCGTGATCATCTATTTTGTTATGCCTTTGGCGATGTGGTAGAAGTACCTGACACTCCATCTATAGTTAAAAGCAGACCTATATCAGATAATAATCAAAATTCAGTATTGCTTAAGCTAAATAAAGTACGTCATTTTGCTCGTATAAAAAAAGATAAGCCATTTCATCAGAAAAAAGATCAACTTGTATTTAGAGGAAAAGTGACCTATAAAGAAAAACGTAAAAAATTTTTTGAAATGTATTTTGATCATCCGATGTGCAATTTGGGTGATACGCAAATGAAGAAAATTAATCCGGATAAATGGAAGGTAAAAAAAACCAGTATTCATTTTTTATTACAGTATAAGTTTATATTAGCGATAGAAGGTATTGATGTAGCGAGCAATTTGAAGTGGGTGATGTCTTCCAATTCCTTAGCGGTAATGCCAAAGCCAGAATTTGAAACCTGGTTTATGGAAGCGAAATTGATACCTGACTATCATTATGTTTCCATTAAATCAGACTACTCAGATTTAGAAGAGAAACTTAATTATTATATTCTGCATGAAGATGAGGCTTTGCAAATTATTAAAAATGCAAATGAATATGTTGATCAATTTTGGGATAATGAGCGTGAAGAATTGATATCACTTTTGGTGATGCAGAAATATTTTGACAACACGACATCTCAATAAAATAGTGTTTTAAAAAATATTTTCCTACTCATAACAATAAAACTTATGGTGTTATTATGATGCTGACTTATCTATACGATCATAATTATTTCTTCTTAATGAATATTTGTAATAATACAAATAGAAAATACCAAAGAAGATAGCACCATGATTAGAAGGTAAAAGGTTTTGAACTAGATAAAAGCTAATAAAAATCCAAATAATTCCATTGGTGAACGTAGGAAATTTCTTGCTAAATATTGGATAGAACATCAAGAAAATAAAAAATATTATTCCTAAAACACCACCATACAATGTAAAATTAAAAAATGCATTATGAGAACCAAAATTTCTACTCAAGTAGTATTCTTGTTTTGACTCTCTATCAATTCGTTTTACATAACATTGATTGAGTTTTGTTTGCACTTTACCCCTGGCATTAAAACCTAAAAATGGCACATCATTCTTAATTAAATTTACAGCACAGGGATATATTACATATCTAGGTTCATATGCTAAGGTCTTTTCAAGATCAATTTTAAATCCTTCTTGAATTTTAAAGCGATACTTTAATATAGGATTGTTTATAATTAATGCTAATAAAGCAATCAATCCTAGAGTAATTAAAGCTAAGCTTTTTTTATGTTTTTTAAACTTATGAAATAAATGTACTGCAGTTATAAGAAGGCTTACTGCAATAGCTAATCTAGCCGATATAAATATCACAAAACCAATTTGAACTAAAGCGAGCCAGTAATACCTATTGCTAAATATATTTTTGCTTATATTTTTAAATATTATAAACAAACTGGTGACAATAAAAGCACCTAAATGCGGTCTTACAATAACTAAAAGTTCGTTTACTTCACCACTCAAGCTGAAGGAAGTTTCAAAATTATCAATTGCATACGATAGCATATTTAAAGAACTCATAATGATACTTACTAGAACACCTAATATAAATGCTTTTTCACCTTTTAATTTGTCATTGTAAGCCAGTGTAAACTGAAATAAAAAAAAGATGATGAACATTTTGTTGTTATAATCAAAATCATCTAAGAAGGTTCCGCTAATTAATCCTTTTGTATAAAAGAACAAGGTCAATAGAATGAAGACTATAAATGGAAGATTGTTTTTCCATTCAATTGTTTTGTATTTTTTTTCATATACATAAAAAACAAAACTCAATACCAAAAATGGATACATAAATGCGTTCCCAAAAGGTAATAAGAAAATAAGTAGTGTGTAAAAAAAATCAAATTTCAAAAATTTACTTATATGTGTTTTTATATTCATCAAATTTTAATTTAATACAAAAAAAGATGCGAAAAACCTATTATAGGTTGAAAATCTTAAAAATTGGCTAATTTCGGAATTTTTACCAATTCATCGAATTATTGTTTATTTAAAAGTGCTTGGTATTCATTTCATCAAAATTTTAAATGTGTCTGTGTTTTACAGGAATTTGCATAGTACATTAAAAATAAATTATTTAGATAATTTTCACTACAACTCAAACGGATAAATATTGTTATTTAATTATTTATGGTAATTAAATCTACATACGTAATGTTCAACTTTTACTCCATTAATCAATTGTCGGGCTATTATATTCAAACCTAAAATTCTTTAAAAAATCAACCTTTTGTTTTTATCTGCTTAAGCTTTTTGCACGTCATTAAAATCAATTTTAAACCAAAAAGTATTTTTAAAAACGTTTAATGTAAATATAATTACTCTTTTTTGTTTTTCCAAATTCGCTAAATAGGAAAATGTTGATATAATTTATTCTTTGTTAATCATCAGTTCCTTAACCGGTTTAAGTGAAAAATTTAACTAAAAAACTATATTTGCATACACAACTAATCTTGATGGAAAGCAAATTCCAAATCCATTCTAAATTCAAGCATTATAAAATTGGAATACAATCATTTATAGATAATTTTGACACCCAGGGGAAAACTATATATCAAGGTTCAAGAAATGAGCTTAAGTGCGATGTTATCAAGGATATATATGTTAATATAAAACGATTTCAAATTCCAAATTGGGTTAACCAATTTGCATACAGATGGATAAGAAGTTCCAAAGCAAAACGGTCATTTACTTATGCAAATACTTTATTAGAAAGGAATGTAAATACACCTGATCCTATTGCTTATCAAGAGAATTACAGTTTTTTAGGTTTATTAAATAGCTATTATATAAGTATTCAACTGGACTATGATTTTACTTTTAGAGAGCTTACTTATCAACCAAATTTTCCTGATAGGGAGAAAATAATAAGGGATTTTACTAGGTTTACTTATCATTTTCAAGAAAAAGGTATCTTTTTTATTGACCATTCGCCGGGAAATACTTTGATCAAGAAAAGGAATGGAAAATATGAATTCTATCTTGTAGATCTAAACAGGATGAAGTTTAAAAATTTATCTTTTTATGATCAGATAAAGAACTTTGCAAGACTTACACCTGATAGAGAAATATATGTCATAATAGCTGATGAATTTGCTAAGATAACAAACAAGAATAGCATAGAGGTATTAGATCTTATGTGGGAAGAAGTTAAGATCGCCAGAAAAAAAATGGAAAAGAAACAAGCTTTTAAAAAGAAATTGTGTATGAAGAAATCAAACTATCAATAGCCCAATTATGAAATTAAAATACTTACCGGAATCGCTTTATAGATCTCTAAAATACAGATTAAAATCAACTCAAAACCTTATTTCGCCTAGCAGAAATGAGTTAGATGTAGCTGTTTCATTAACAGCGATACCTTCCAGGTTTAGTATTTTAGATCTTACTATTGCCAGTGTTTTTTCGCAAGAACCTAAACCAAAACATATTTACTTATGGATCAATGAAGAACATATGGAATTCATTCCCAAGCGAGTTAAGAAAATGGAAGGAGACATTTTAAAAATAAAATCTACTAAATTACATACAGCTCATAAAAAATTAATTCATACACTGAAAGAACAGCCTGATTTACCCGTTGTTACTTGTGATGATGATGTGCTTTATCGTCAAGATTGGCTAAATACGTTGTATGAATCTCATTTAAAACATCCTCAATATGTCATCGCGCATCGCGGAAGAACCATCACATTTAATGAAAATAATGAATTAAAAACTTATGAAGACTGGCATTACGACCCAAAAGCATCATTTGATCTTTTTAAACCGATAGGAGTAAACGGAGTTCTGTATCCGCCTCATGTCTTTGGCGAATTGATCCATGATGATCAATTATTCATGAAATTAGCTCCTAAAAATGACGATGTTTGGTTTAAGACTGTTCAACTTGTAGAAGGAATAAAAGCCAGAAAATCAGATGAATCACCTAAGCCACCTATTCCTATTTCAGGAACGCAATCTATTTCATTAAGAAACGTAAACGTCAAAAAAGGTATGAATGATGAACAATGGAAAAATTGTATCGATTATTTCAACCTAGACCTTTTATCAAAAAAATAGCTTTTTTAGGCTTTTAAAATTCAAATTTAAACCGCCACATCATAAGTTCGTAGCGCATCGTTTAAAGAAGTTTTCTTATCTGTACTTGCTTTACGTTTTCCGATGATCAAAGCACAAGGGACATTAAAACTTCCCGCAGGGAACTCCTTGGTATAACTTCCCGGAATGACCACAGAACGAGCAGGAACATAACCATTTATTTTTTCAGGTTTATCGCCGGTAACATCAATGATCTTCGTGGATGCGGTCAAAACTACGTTAGCTCCTAAAACTGCTTCTTTTTCTACGCGAATACCTTCTACCACAATGCTTCGTGAACCTAAGAAAGCATTATCTTCAACGATAACCGGCGCAGCTTGCAAAGGTTCTAAAACACCACCAATGCCAACGCCACCGGAAAGATGTACGTTTTCACCTATTTGCGCACAACTACCTACGGTCGCCCAGGTATCTACCATGGTTCCGCGGTCTACATAAGCTCCTATGTTAACATAACTCGGCATCATAATCACACCACTTGATATATAAGCACCATGACGAGCAACCGCATTGGGAACTACACGGATATCCCGCTTTTTATAGTCTTTTTTTAATGGTATCTTATCGTGATATTCAAAAATACCGGCTTCGAGGGTTTCCATCTTCTGGATAGGGAAATAAAGCACAACGGCTTTTTTAACCCATTCATTGACCTGCCAACCATCACTTGTAGGTTCAGCACAACGAAGATCGCCGGCATCTAAAAGATCTATTACTTTTCTTATCCCTACGATCGTATCTCTATCTTGCAGTAGTTCCCTATTGTCCCAGGCTAGCTCTATTAATTTTTGAAGATCTTTCATTTCAAATTTTTTGGCAAAGATACATTTTTATCAAGCGAAAATCAGATTGTGAAAGGCACCTAAATATGAAGTATAAAAAGAAAAATCGCTATTAGTTTTTTACTAAAGCTATGGATTGTTTGTTAACGAAGAAATGAAATAATAGCTATAAAATATCTTCATTTGTTTAGACCACATTCAAATCATACATATTTGTATATATAGGCTTCATTTTTATATATTTGTTGAATAAATTATAGAATCTATTATGGCAAACACTAAATTTAACAAATTATAGTTTAAAATGATATTGGTTATTAAATTTAAGATATACCTGTTTTTAAAATTAAAACCTAATTTGTAACATAATAATTTATCATTTTTGATTTGCGATATCGTAATTAGTTAGATGGTATGAATTAAATATAAAAACAGATTGATCATTTCATTACATATGCCAAAAGCAGGTGGCTCCAGCTTTAAAAAAGTACTAAAAGATGAATTTAAATATTCCTTTTATACTGATAATAAGGATAGACCTATAAATAAAAGTTTTGATAAAAGAGTTCAAGATGCTGAATGTTTTAGGAAAAAGTTCAAATTCAAAATAGAGCCTTTCCATAGACTTTGTAATATCAAGTGCATTGATGGACATTTTCTGCCTTATAAGTATCAGGATTACGTAGGAAACCCGAAAATTAAATTTGTTACTTGGCTTAGGGATCCTTTAGAAAGATTAGCATCTCATTACTATTATTGGTTCAGAGCATACGACAAAAAGAAATCAAGTTATTTACATAAAAAGGTAGTAGAAGATAATTGGTCTTTTGAAAAATTCGTTTTTTCGGCAGAAATGAGGAACTTCTATCATCAGTTCTTCTATAAATTTCCTATCGAAAACTTTGAATTTATTGGTATAACAGAATATTTTGAAGAAGACCTTTATTATTTTACAGATAAATACCTAAGCATAAATATTAATTCAATCCCTAAATCTAATATTAATCCAAATAAGAAAGGTAAATACATCAATGACCAAGGTATTAAAAGTAAATTAATGGATTTTCATCATTTGGATTATGAGATTTATGATTACGCATTAAGAAAAAGAAAAAAAATAGGATGAAATGATCAACCATAAATATAAAATCATCTTTATCCATATACCTAAATGCGCAGGAACGAGTATTTCAAATCTATTATTTGAGACCAAATATCTGAAATGGAAAGAGCCTAATTATGATATCCATTATGGATGGTGTCCTAAGCGAAAAATACATATGCAACATGCTACACCAAACCAACTTTTAGAGCTTGGTCTTATGGATGAATCAACCTGGAACAATTATATGAAGTTTACTGTGGTTAGAAATCCATGGGGTAGAGCAGAGTCAGGTTACCGATGGATCAGAAGAACCAGAAAGATACGTGATTCTTTTGAAAACTATATCACTAAAAGTGGTAAGTATAAAGCAATTTTGACTGATAATTCTAATAAACGATACAGAGGTGATCATTTAAATAAACAAATGGATTATTTGAATGTAAAAGGGATAAATAAAATCGATAGGGTTTTACGATTTGAGTACATTCAAAATGAAATGAACATCTTACTTAAAGATTTAGGTTTATCTCATTTATTATTACCGGTTGCTCAGAAAGGTAAGAAAAAAAAGAAGCATTATTCTCATTTTTACGATGAATATAAAAAAGCATTGGTTGATAAATATTTTAGTGATGACATAGAACATTTGGGATATGAGTTTATAGATAAGAAGTCCTCAAAAAATATTTTTAATCGAATCTGGTTACAGTAACAATTTTAAAAAAAGGTATTTAACCAGCAGGAAGCTATATTCTATTTCCCAACCAACATTTGTAAATTAAGCACAGCATAATTAACAGGCATGTAAAAATTCGATCACCTACCACCAATTTAATGGAATTTATTACTTTATTCTTCAAAAATGATATTACAGAGATAAATAAAAGATAGATACAAGAAATAAAAACATCTTGTAGAGGTTATCTGTTCTTTCTAAATTTAATCCCACCATACCGTTGAAAACCTGTGCTGAGTACTTCGATGAACTCAGCAACCATTTATCGAAGTGCGGAATGCTTTAATTACCTTTTAAAATCGCATTTTTTTCTTTTTTATTACAGCACACCGTTACTACGGCAAGCTCAGCATAAATTTAACGGTGTGGTGATTTTGTTACTTATACTCAATGTCATTTGAAAAACCAAGTCTTCATTAAAACTTATTCTTTGATATTTAAATTACACTTGCTTAACAACAAAGATAAATAATTGAAAGATTAGCAACTACCATTAAAGCAATTATTATTATCAAATATAAGTCTTAACTTTACCCATTAAAATCACAGTAGAACCCACTTTTCTTATACCTACAATAATAACCTTATATTGTAATTTCTGTTTTCCATGGCTTATTTAGTTAAATCACAAACAACTATTATTTCAAAGTTGTAAAGTTAGTTTTAACATGAAATAAAATACACCTAAACTTATAGTTAGGTTTTTTGGGTTATTTAATAATTTTCAGTAAGCAAAAGCGAAGATTTTTCTTTTTCTTTAATGATCTTTTTGATGAAGTCATGCACATCTTTAGGAACTGAAATTTCCGATTTTTTATTATGATGATGTGGTAAACGAATGGTATTGACTGATCGAAGATCGAGTTCTCTATTGAGTTTGTTAATCACTTCGGTTTGAGTTTCCTTTTTAGTGATATCTATGACTAAAAGCCTGCTGATATCATTTTCCCTGAAAAATGAAAATACTTTGTTTTCATAATTGATCTTGTGTTCTATGAATTTTTGGATAGTCAAATAAGATTTATACTTCCACTCATCATGGCTGATTTTAGTTGGATCATCGGGTTGAATAATCGTATCTTTAGTCCAGCCTGCATGTCTTAATTTAGATAAAACCCATTTTTCTGTATCTCTGGTTTGAAGAATGAATATTGCATCTTTGTAAGTGTAGAATAGTTTCTTGAAATCAAATTCGTTAATGTTATCAAAATGACTGCCTCCATCAGAAAAGAAATCATATCTTTTTATCTTGCTGGGTTTATTGATCCAGTTGATGGAATGCGTATCCTTAAAACCATATTCTCTAAAAAAATTAGCCAGTGTTGTTGTTCCGGTCTTATGAAGTCCAATACAAAAAACTTTGTTCTTGATCGCTTTTTGATTGAGCTTCCTGTTCTTTCTCCTATTGATGTATCGTTTTATCATTGATTAGATCTTAATGGACGCTAAGGTTATCTGATAATTGTTTCTAGAATATTCTTAAACCTTTTAGCAACTTCTATTTCATTATATTTTGAGCGTAAAAGTTCACCGACTTTATCACCTGATCGAGCCCTGATGTGTTCATTTTCTTTCAGTTTTATGATATTGTTTGCTATAGCTTGTGGATCATTAGATGTTAAGCAAATATCTTCATCTTTTGTAAATATCTCTTTTATTCCATAAGTATCCTTGGTTAAGATACATTTTCCTAAAGCCGCATAATGGTAAACTTTATTTGGTATTACCATATCACTTTTCCTGGAGTCGCCAAATATCCCTAAACATATATCAAATGTGTTAATAAGTGGGCTCAACTCCTCATATTTTACTTTTCCGTGGAAGTTGATATTATTCAATTTTTCTTTTTCTGCTATTTGTTGTGCATTTTTAAGCGTACGTCCTGATCCGATCATTACATATTGAATATCAAGATGGTCTTTCAAGCATTGAGCTGCCCGCACGATCTTATCTGTTCCCTGTAAAGGAATAAAACTACCATAGAAGCCAACAATGAACTTTCCCTTATATTCATTTATTTTTTTCTGCTTAAAAAAAACCTGAGTATCGGCACCAATATAAAGGGTTTTCACTTTATCAGACTTGAGGTTGAACTTATTGATAAAGTAATCCCTATGAGCATTGGTATCGGTTAATAGGATATCAGCTTTTTTAAAAGGGATCTTATCTAGAAAATATTTAAAGGGTAGCTTCCAGAAATGACCATAATCTGCTTTAGTCAGGTATTTTGATATCAAAGGATCAAAAACAACCGGCTTTGTAGTATATCTTTTAACATAGCTCACATCGCTATGCCTCATCGGTGGAATGTATATACAATCTACTTTTTCATTGAGTTCTTTGAGCTGTTTCCGATTTGTTCTACTGCCTTTCTTTAATTTTAGCTCTATGACTTCTACTCCGGAAAGCTGCTTAAGTCCAGCTTTGATGACCTTGACCCGATTATAATCTAATTTGGACTTTCCTGTGAAAAGTAGCTTCAAGAATATTAACTTTAATGATTGAACAAACTTAGTATTAATTATGGAATTCTTTATATCAGGTAGAAAAAATCAAACCCGAAACATGCATTTTAAACCATTTCTGAACAAAACTCTACACCTCATTTAGTGTCCAAATCACTCCAATTCCAACGAAAAACCTAAATTTGCGTTATGGCAAGAGTAATAGCTATTGACTTTGGGTTAAAACGCTGCGGAATTGCAGTTAGTGATGAGATGAAAATGATCGCCTCCGGCTTGACCACAGTGAATGCAACCGACCTTTTACATTACTTAACCAATTATTTTCAAGAAGAAAAGGTTGACGAGATCGTGATAGGCTTACCTAAACACAAAGATGGGAAAGTCAATGATATTGAGCAGAATATCCAACTGCTGATCAAGGAACTTGAAAAGAAATTCCAAAACAAAAAGATCATTCGTGTAGATGAGAGGTTTACATCAAAAATGGCATTTCAAACCATGATAGACAGCGGATTAGGAAAGAAGAAACGCCGCGATAAAAAATTAGTTGATGAAGTCAGCGCGACCATTATCTTACAATCTTATTTATATTAAAATGCCCAGTTTTGTCAATCATGCTAAGAAAAAAGCCATCATCACGAATTATAAAGTGATGTATTCTATGCTAAAAAAGCAAAAGTATTGG
>Ga0209923_1000231_pt1 | contig 11129 bp, 7 predicted proteins | sample SalPon1_A_H2O_MG_FD_185696 | JGI IMG/M metagenome (GOLD analysis project Ga0209923, IMG submission 185696) | Salt pond water microbial communities from South San Francisco under conditions of wetland restoration - Salt Pond MetaG R1_A_H2O_MG... | ecosystem: Environmental > Aquatic > Non-marine... | reverse complement strand
CTACCTATAGCGCAGAACTAAAACCGCAAGCAAAGGCGGTCACAGATGCTTATCGGGTGATCGCTGATCATACGTATCGGTACGGCATCAACTGCATTGGTTCTTTCATCGTCAGTATGACGCGTTCCTTATCTGATCTTTTAGCGGTTTATGTATTGCTTCGCGAAGCCAGTTTGGTCAAAATGACCGATGAAGGTCTCGTCTCTCAAGTGCCGGTCGTTCCGCTATTGGAAACCATAGATGATCTGGAAAATGGACCGCAGATCGTAGATGATTTCCTATCGCATCCGTTTACACAACGAACGCTAAAATACTTAAAAGAAAAAGATCAACTCGATCAGCTCACGCAGCAGGTGATGGTAGGTTACAGCGATAGTAACAAAGATGGCGGTATTATGGCGAGTCAGTGGTATCTGTATAAAGCGCAATATCGCATTAGCGAAGTAGGGAAGAAGCATGGCGTGGCGATCACGTATTTTCACGGCAAAGGCGGTTCCATCAGTCGAGGTTCCGGCCCTACGCATTATTTTATCAAAGCATTGGCACCCAAATCTCTACACAACGCGATCCGCCTGACTGAACAAGGCGAAACTATCGCTCAGAAATATGCCAATAAAGTTAATGCTGCATACAATTTAGAGCTGTTAGCGGCCAATACGTTAAGTAAATCATTGCTGGACCAGAACCACCAACCGCCATTTCATCCTATGGCCGATACCATTCAATTCTTAGCGGACGAAAGCCAGAAACACTATGAAAAGATGATGAAAACCGATGGATTTATTCCGTTCTTTCGTCAGGCAACGCCTATCGATGCGATAGAAAAGAGCAAGATAGGCTCGCGACCGGCTAAACGGACCGGCGCATCAACTTTAGATGACCTCAGAGCGATCCCGTGGGTTTTCTCCTGGAGTCAGTCGCGATTTAACATGACCAGCTGGTATGGCATCGGTTCTGCTTTAGAGAAGCTCAAGCATGAACACCCGGATCAATATGATCAGGTAAAAAGTTCTTTGAAAGATGATGACTTCTTGCGTTATGTGTTTACGAATATCGACACCAGTTTAGCCGCGACTGATGAAAAGATCATGAAAATGTATGCCGATCTCGTAGAAGATCAGGATATCAAAGAACGATTTTTTACCAGTATTTCAGATGAATTGGCTTTAACCCGAAGTCATTTGCTCAACTTGCTGGAGAAAGATATCGAAGAACGACGTAAGTCTCATTATTACAGCAATCAGTTAAGAAGTTCGCTGATGGAGTTGATCCATAAAAAGCAAGTCCATCTTTTAAAGACCTGGCGAAAGCTTAGCACAGAAGAGCAACAACAAGAAGGCCAATTGCAGATCGAGTTGATGCTGTCTATCAACGCCATCGCCAGCGCGATGCGAAATACCGGTTGATGTCATTCCGGCGAAGGAGGTCGTCTTTTGTCATACCGACGAAGGAGGTATCTTTACCGTAGAACTAGAGTGTTTCGTTCAAAAGACCCTTTCCACCTAAAATAGGTGAAGTGAAGTATCTTTCCATTTGAAATTTTCGAATGGAAACAAAATATTGATTGTCATATAATGCGAAGTTTCAAACTTCGCATAGCCCATTTTGTCATTCCGACGAAGGAGGAATCTTTCATAAGAACTATTTCATTTCTTTCAAAAGATCCTTCCACCTATCGGCATCAGAAAGACACTATTTGTCACAATTCTTCATCCTAAGCTTCCATAATGACAGGCTAAGAAAAACTAAATCCCTTATCTTGCTTTCTTCTACATCAAAATAATCATCTATGGGATTTTTAAGATCAGCCATTAATCAGGTAGGACGCGATATGGGTCGCGTGGTAAGCAACCAGTTATTTTAGGATGCGCACTCCATTGCCATTCGCCGCGCCCGTTCCCGATCTATAGCAAGTGAAAACGCCCAGATTCAGGAACGAAGAGCCGCACCGATCAAAGAAGTGGCTGATGAATTTGAGAAAAGCATCCAATTTTAAAACCGGTTACCGACCATCAACGCTCATTTCAAAACTTGGCGGTGCGTTTACCGTTATTAAAATGAAGCTAAAGCTTTTGTAGATGACGGTTATCTAGACCCGGAAGAAAGCACCCAACTTTTTACGATGCTGAAGCAATTCAATGATAAGGTCAGCGATGTAGAAGATGTGTTGAGCTTTACCGTTGATGAATCGGCAAAAGAATATCAGTAACTGGAAAAGATCGTGAAAGCACTCAAAGAAGTGTTCCATGAAGTGCTAAACGTTTCCATCAAAGCCTGTTATCAGCGCGCCGACGAACTGGAACAAATGGCCAGCGAGCAGAAAGGCGTCCATCAAGGTCGGTATATCGGGTTACATGTGATCTGGATGTCCCGCTATGCCAATGGCGGCGAGAAGAAGACAGCTAACGCGGTGATCGCTAACATCCTGGATATTCTCACTTGCACCTGGCCTATAACACGATTGGTATTGCTCATCAAAGGATTGACCGGCTATGCCGCTTACCAAAAAGAACAAGACCAATCCGCCCAATACCGCGATATGGGCGACCTGGAACGCCAGCGGGCGAAGGCGTATGAGGAGTTTTTGGAGGATAATGGGGTGTGAGTTTTATTTATGCTGAAAATTAGTTTAGAGAGTTAGAAAGAATTTGAAATTTATAAAGTTATCGTAACTATTCATCTATATTTAGTTCATTTCTGCTTAAACGAAATTTTAGATTGATTATAATGCTTGATTATATTATTGAACCTTATATTTGATGGTATGAAAAATAAAAAAAATAATCGTTTTGTTTACTTAGATAACAACTCTACAACTCCCATCAAAAATGAAGTGGTTGATAAGATAGCTTATTATTTAAAGAATCATTATGCAAATTCATCTAATACTATTAATACTCTAGGAAAAAAAGCATCTGAAAAGTTAGCTGAATTTAGAGTAAAAATTGCTCAATTGACATCAGCAAACCCTAACGATATATATTTCACTTCAGGATCTACTGAGTCTATAAATATTGCGATTAAAGGATTGTGTGAAAGTAATTATCAAAAACATATCATAACTGTAAAAACTGAACACTCTGCTGTTTTAGAAACTTGTGAATATCTTGAGAAAAAAGGAACTCAAGTAACATACCTGGATGTTGATACTAATGGAATTGTAGATATGAAACAATTAGAAAAAAATATCAGAGACAATACAATTCTAATCAGTATTATGTTAGCCAATAATGAGACTGGTGTTATTCAGCCAATTGAAAAAATAGCTACTATAGCAAAAAAATATAAAATTTTATTTATGAGCGATGTGACACAAGCAATAGGAAAAATGAATTTTAATTACTCTTTAGAATTAATAGACATATTGACATTTAGCTCTCATAAAATGTATGGACCAAAAGGGATTTCTGCGCTTTATTTGAATAATTCAGCAAAGAATAAAATTAAACCTTTGATCCATGGCGGTGGTCAGGAAAATAGTATAAGAAGTGGAACTGTAAATTTACCGCTTATATCAGGTTTTGCAGAAGCCTGTAAATTTGTTGGTCAAATGGTTGAAAAAAACGAGAAAGAAATCTTTGAATTAAGACAATATTTTGAAAGCGAAATCAAAAATAATTTCAATGTGCAAATAAATGGCTGTTCTGCAGAAAGGCTTCCTAACACATCAAATATTACTTTTCTTGATTATGATTACGAAGATATAGCTTTTACCCTTAGCGATAAAATTGCATTCTCTAATGGCTCAGCTTGCAAATCATCTGTAATTGAGCCATCACATGTTCTCTTATCAATGGGACTAGATAGAGCTAAAGCCAATTCTTCTGTAAGATTTTCTTTTGGTATTCAAAATACAAAAGAAGAAGTTGATTATGTATTAGATTTGCTGAAATCTAAACTTTGTTAAAAAATGAAATTTCAATTTTCAGGACATGATAAATTTAAATGCAAGCATTTTTGGTTGAAAAAAGCATATGACTTTAGAGTCGATAATAATAAATTTACCGATGATCAAGCTGTCGTCAACTTAGGTGTAGGTAAAAACATGGTTACTTCTATAAGGTATTGGTCTAAATCCTTTGGAATTCTTGATGAAGATGATAAAATTTCTGATTTTGCTCATTATATTTTTAGTGATCAAGGCAAAGATCCATTTTGCGAAGATGTTGGTACTATATGGCTTTTACATTATAAGTTAGCTACTATAAATAAAGCATCACTTTACAATATATTTTTTAATTACTTTATAAAAGAAAGGTTAGAGTTTAACAAAGACCATCTTTTTGATTTCATAAAGATTCATTGTCAGAAAAATAATTATGAAGTAAATGAGAATACTTTACAAAGTGACATAAGCGTTTTTCTAAAAAGTTATATAAGACCTAAAAGACATAATAAAAACATTGAAGATAGTCATTCAGGACTTTTGCAAGAACTAAATATTTTTAAGGAATTTGAAATAGATAAAATCAATGAAGAACAGAAAATATGGTATAGAGTTCAAAATAATTATAAAGAAGGTTTACCTTACCAAATAGTCTTATTCACTATATTAAATCAACTTAAAAAGAATGATAAATCAATTTCTTTTAGAGAGATGCTCAAAGGTTTAAATTCACCAGGATTAATATTTGCTCTAAATCCAAATGATCTGTATCAATATATACAAAAAATAACAAATGGATTTGAATCGATTATATTTTCCGAGACTGCTGGTAACCAATTACTACAATTTAATTCTAATTTTGATAAATTAAGCGTACTAGATGACTACTATAGCTAAAAAAAAATATGATTATTCAGCCTCTGTTAATATTAATAGGGACATAGATAAAGATTTCAATTACTTTGAAACACCTAACTCGAAAAGAGTTTTTAATCAAATTAAGTTTGATTATCAAGAAGGCATAAGAGCCTTCACGATTGTAGGTGCTTACGGTACGGGAAAATCATCTTTTCTCATCGAACTTATTAATAGATTAAGCAAGAATACAGATGAATTAAATATTAATAATAGCATTGATAAATTTGAAAAAATTTCTTTTGTAGGGCACTATGGTTCTTTTATAGATACTATTGAAACTTTTTTTAATAGAATATATCAGAACGAAGATTCGATATTAGAAAATTTTGAATTATTTCACAGAGATCTTAATAATCAAAATAAAGGATTGCTAATCGCCATTGATGAATTTGGGAAACACCTTGAATATGCTGCAAAGAACAATCCTGAAAGAGAAATCTACTTTATACAACAGCTTGCTGAGTTCGTTAATGATAGAAATAAAAATATCATACTCGTAACAACTCTTCATCAGGACTTTGGGTCTTATGCTTATTCATTAAGCACAAATCAACTTAACGAATGGACTAAAGTTAAAGGGCGATTTAAAGAATTGACATTTAATGAACCTGTTGAACAACTTTTGTATTTGGCAGCCCAAAGACTAACACTTAATGAAGTAGAATATAAGCCTGAATACTTTGAAGAACTTTTTTCTTTAGTAAAAAAATCTAATTCAATCTCTTTAAATAATTATCTAAATGAGAAAATAGCAAAACAATTATTACCATTTGATATACTATCAGCTTCTATTTTGACCCTTTCACTTCAGAAATATGGTCAAAATGAAAGATCATTATTTTCTTTTTTTGAATCAAATGACTACTTAGGGTTAAATGACTTAAATTTTGAAAACGATAATTATTATAATTTGAGTAATGTATATGATTATTTATTGCACAATTACAATTCTTTTTTGATTAACAAATACAATCCTGATTACTCAAAATGGGCTATTATAAGAGATTCAATTGAAAGATGTTATAGCCTTAAAGATGTAAATTATTATCAAGCAATAAAAATTGTAAAGACAATTGGATTGTTAAATATTTTTGCTCAGAAGTCTGCTATAATCGATAAGGGATTTTTAGTCAAGTATGCTTTATATAGCTTGAAGGTTAAGGATTCAAAAGGCATAATAGAGAAGTTAGAAAAGAATAAAATCATTTTCTTTCGTAAGCATCAAAATAAATACATATTATTTAAAGGAACTGACGTAGATATAAACTTATCAGTAGAAAAGGCTACTAACAAAATAGACGGCGAAATAGACCTTATTAAAGAATTGAACAGCTATTTCGATTATCCTTATATACCTGCAAAAGCATATCAATATAAGTATGGAACGCCTAGATTTTTTGAATTTAAATTATCTGATAAACCTCTGAATAAAACACCCCAAAATGAAGTAGATGGTATAATCAACTTGATTTTTTCAGATAAAAGCTCAATTGAAGAAGTCAAATCCAAGTCTTTAAGTTGCGATGAAGCTATATTATTTGGAGTTTATAAAAACTCTTCTGACATAAAAGAATTGGTAAACGAAATAAAAAAAATACAAATAGCAAAAAATGAAAATATAGAAGATAGCGTAGCTAGAAATGAATTTGATACTTTGATAAAGCATTATAAGAGCGAACTAAATAATCAGGTAATCAAAAACATAAGTTTATCAAATAAAAAAATTAGCTGGATATTTAAAGGTGAAATAATTAGTAGTAAAAATAGAAAAAACTTCAACCATTTGCTTTCACAAATTTGTGAACAGATTTATTTCAAGTCTCCTGTATTTAGAAACGAGATGGTTAACAAATCAAATATATCCGGTGCTATTTCGAACGCCAGAAAAAATCTGATAAGTAAATTAATAACCGATCATGAAAAAGCAAACATTGGTTTTCAAGATGATAAATTTCCACCGGAGAAAACAATTTATTTATCCTTGCTAAAAAACAATGGATTTCATGAACAAGTTGAAGGTAAATATATATTAAAAGAACCAAACGGTAATTCTTTTAACCAACTATGGGAAGTATGTATTGACTTTTTGAATGACTCAAAACGAAATAAACGTAACTTAAATGACCTCATTAATATATTGAGCCAAAAGCCTTTTAAATTAAAAAAAGGTTTTATAGACTATTGGATTCCTATTTTTCTAGTTATCAAAAAGAATGATTATGCTTTATATGGTGATAATGGTTTCATACCTGAAATAACAACTGAAACGCTAAATCTCTTAGTCAAACAACCTAAAAGGTATTATTTGAAAGCTTTTGATGTTGATGGTATAAAACTCGAACTATTCAATAAATACAGGCAATTACTTGAAATAAATAACTCTAAGCACATAAATTCTGAAAGTTTTATAGAAACAATAAAACCCTTTTTCACATTTTACAATAGTCTAACAACTTATTCTAAGAACACAAAAAGATTACCTGAAAAATCTATTGCTTTAAGACAAGTAATTGTTCATTCTACAGATCCTGAAAAAACTTTCTTTCATGAATTTCCAAAAGCTTTAAATTATTCTATAGGCGAGCTACAAAAAGACGATTCGCTAGCCCAAGAGTTCATAGACGACCTAAGAAAGTGCATAAAGCAAATAAGATTATCCTATGATAAGCTATTAGATAGATTTGAGGATTTTATTATTGAACAAATCGTATCATCAAATGAAAACAATCAATTTCCTAATTACAAAACTGAACTTCAGAAGAGATATGATAACTTAGAAAAAAGTTTGCTTATAAATCACCAAAAAGTTTTTCTTCAAAGAATTAACTCAAACTTAGATGACAGGAAGCTTTGGTTGAATTCAGTTGGTCAAGCTGTTTTAGGAAAACCGTTGGATAAGATTAATGATGTTGATGAAAAGAAGCTCTATCAAAATTTTAGAAGACTTATAATCGAATTGGATGACATGAATGACTTGAATTCCTTATCTAATTTTGACCCTAAAAAAGAACAAGCTTTAAAACTGCAAATAACTGATCATGATGAAGGCTATGTTCAAAACACAGTAAGAATATCAAAAAGTAAACTTGAAAAGTCAGGTTCACTTGAGAAAAAAATTAGAAATCAGTTGAATCAAGATAATCAGATAAATATTCATATTTTAGTAAAATTACTTAAAGAACAGTTAGACGATGGAAAAGGTTAGACACGTATTGGGTATCTCTGGAGGAAAAGATAGTGCTGCTTTAGCCATATATCTTAATCAAAAACATCCAGAACTTGACATAGAATATTATTTCTGTGATACTGGTAAAGAACTTGATGAAACCTATAATTTGATAAATAATCTAGAAAATTATTTAGGAAAAGAAATTATTAAGCTTCAAGCAGCAAAAGATAGCCACGAAGATCCTTTCGATCATTTTCATCAATCTTATGGTGGTTTTTTACCATCTTCAAATGCTAGATGGTGTACTAAAAAACTTAAATTAGACCCATTTGAAAAATTTGTTGGTGATGACCCTGTTATATCTTATGTTGGTATAAGGGGCGACGAAAATCGAGAAGGATATATTTCTAAAAAAGAGAATATTCAGTCTATTTTTCCATTTCGTAAAAACATATGGAGTGTAGATGTTATAAAAAAAGTTCTTGATAACAATAATATTGATAACCTGATTAAAGAAGTTAATAATATTGTTGGTGAAAATTCAGTAAAAGAAAAGTTAGTAAACATATTATTAAACCCAATAACTCCAGACTTTGATCTAAATGAGAAGTTAGACAATATTTTAAATATTTCGACAAAGACTTTCAATGAGTTAGTTTTCAAATATTTAAAAAGTACATCTTATCCATTGTCGAAGACAACAGATTTTGATCTTATTGATAACGAGGACATCTTAATTCGAAAGGATATATTCAAAATACTACGAGAAAGTGGAGTAGGCGTTCCTAAATATTATGAGAAAGTGAGCTTTGAGGTTAATGGCGAGAAAGGTGAATACGCAAGAAGTCGATCCGGTTGCTTTTTCTGCTTTTTTCAACAGAAAATAGAATGGGTTTGGCTTTATGAGCAACACCCGGAAAGATTTAAAAAAGCTATGAAATATGAAAAAGATGGCTACACTTGGATGCAGGATGAAAGTCTGGAAGAGCTTATAAAACCAGAGCGAATAAAAGAAATTAAAGAAGACGCCTTAGAAAAATCTAAGAAATCAAAAGATGCTGGTCAATCACCTTATCTTATGGATAAATTAGCAGAAGCTGAAGGCGAAGGTTGCGCGGCTTGTTTTATATAAAAATTCTATGATTGAAGTTTATAAATTTTTAGACAAGCAATCACAACAATCTTTTTTTTTACAGAACAATAGATTATTATTCGAATTTGAACAATACGAAATAACATTTGAATTTAATATAATTAACCCAAAAGATTTTGTTGTAGAATCACAATATGATAATTTACAGTTTTCCGAATTAAAAAAATTAGCAGAAAAAGAAGTGAGAGGCTGTTTTATAGGCTCTTCAGAATATCTGGGTTATAGGGTCGATATTATTGATTTCAACAAACCTATTTCAATTTGTTGTAGAATGTATGAGGCTTTAAATATTATTCATAAAATAAACCCTACTTCAATAGAGAGTTATCTACTTACGCAAAACGAAGGGTATAATGATGATATAGATGCTACTGCATTTTGTGATACAGAGCCCAATTACCTTTTTGAAATTCATATTTCTGAAATAAGTTATTCTGATTCGAAGTTTTTTAACATATTATTTGAAAAACTACGATTTAATGATGAACGCTATACTCCACCTTACTTTTATTGGCAATTTTACAAGAGAAACAAAGAAATTCCTGATTACAAAAGAATATCTATTCCTAATACAAATACAAAAGTTCGTAGGTTAGGTTACTTCAAAGCTCTCGGAAATTTTTTAAATAAATACAATAAAATTCCTGCAAATTTTATTAGCAAAAAATTTGAAAAATATGCAGAACAGTACGAAGAATCACTTAATATATATAAAAATAATAAGGGGTTTATTAAGTTAACAAAGACTGGTATATCTGCGTTACCATACATTGAAACAGCTAAAGATATAGGGTTTCTGAATTTATTAAATACTGTATACTCACTTGGTAAGTTAGTTAAAGTTTACCAGGTTTTAAAGAATGAATTAAAGGAAGAGGAAAGTAATATTTTTTATCTTACAAAATTGGATAAATTATTTTTTCTTGAAACAATCTTACGAGAAGATTTTTTATATACGTCATTATTGCTTGAGTTAATTAAAATGAAAGGTAACACGGACTACCCTGAGTTGGTTGAGAACTTCCAACCTCTTATTCTTAATCGGCTTAATCAAATGGCCAACGCGACATGGTTCAAAAAGAGCAGTAAACAGTATAGAGAAATCAAAAGGGTTATCGAGAGAATTCAAAAATGGCAAAAAGCAGAGGTCTATTTAGAACATGTGTTGATGCCAAGATTGAATTGGTTGCACGATCTTGAATTAATTGAGATGGGTAAGAAACCTCATATAGAGCTGACAGATGCTGGAATAAAACTCTTCAATAATTTATGTTATTGGAATGACATCAATTGGTCAAGAATTATTTCTCCACATGAATTCTTGAATCGTTTTGCCGTACATCTTTTTGATAATGTTTACTGCGATACTTCGATAAAAGAAAAAAGTAAAGCCCCAATGTTAGAAGATGAATTAAAGGCTAAAATTACTTTGATTTTGAAGAATAGTTTTCCATATTTTAAGACATTAGCACCGAATCGTATTACCGCTTCACAAGCTATTACCTATACAAAATATAAGTTATACTTGACTCACAACATCAAGGTAGAACATCAATTTGTGGTAAATTTTCTAAAAAGTCCAGAACAAAATATATTTGTATATAAGTATCAAAAACAATATGATGATGGTTACATCCAAAAAATAATAAAATGAACTTCAGTAAACAATACAATTTAAAAAATAATCCATTTAGGATTACACCAGCAACCAGCTCAGATGATTTGATTTGGGCTGGATTCCCCAATATTAAAGATAAATTTATTAAAAGAATAAAAAGAAGTATTAGAATACCTAATTCTAGCTTGGTTTTAAATTGGGGAGAATATGGTAGTGGAAAAACTCACGCTGCGAGATTTTTTAGTAAAACTGATGAATTAACTCAAGTTTCGCACCCTAAATTTATTGGTTTTTTTAGGTAATGAATAGCATGAAAACCAAGGGAAACCCTTGGTTTTATTGTATCTTTAGAGTATCAGAAAAAAGTACAATACATGCTACAAAA
>Ga0209923_1000229_pt1 | contig 11208 bp, 10 predicted proteins | sample SalPon1_A_H2O_MG_FD_185696 | JGI IMG/M metagenome (GOLD analysis project Ga0209923, IMG submission 185696) | Salt pond water microbial communities from South San Francisco under conditions of wetland restoration - Salt Pond MetaG R1_A_H2O_MG... | ecosystem: Environmental > Aquatic > Non-marine... | reverse complement strand
AATTTTATTACAAACCTAATATCAGGTCTTATAGCATACTCGTTTTTTGATAAAAAACCAGCTATTAGATATCAAAATGCTCTAAATACCAACCAGATAACTATTTTCGATTAATCGAACTCAGGTAAAAACTAAAATATGAGAATAGTGGCAATGATATTAAGCAAAAAGAGAAAGGCAATTTTAATAAAACAGACTTTTTATTCGGACTAAGCACCTATGTAGGTTTTGACGATATTCAACTGTTTGGACAGTATAATCTTAACCCGGTTTTTTCTGATATTCCAATTGATGAACATAATTTCCAACTTGGAATTAGAGTTGAATTAGGAGAATAATCAAATAATATCACTCATTCTCATCCATCGCTTTTACGCGCTGATAAAGCGATGGATGCGAAAAATTCATAAATACATAAGCCGGATGTGGTGTTAGGTTGCTGTAGCTTTTGCGGGTTAGTTTTTTTAATGCGCTGATCAGGTCGTTTGCGTTATAGGTTTGCTTAGCGAAATCATCTGCCTGATATTCGAACTTCCGCGAAAGGATGTTCATCAATAAGCCGGTCATTGTCGAGATAGGTGAATATAAAATACCAAACGCCACTAAACCTATGTGAAAGCTAGCTTGATCAACCCCTAATGCCTGTGCTAACAATGGATTTCCGATGAACAATGATAATAACCATAAAGTGAAACCGGTCACTAAGATGCTGATGATCAAATTGACGATGATATGCTTCTTTTTATAGTGCCCTATTTCATGCGCTAAAACAGCTACGATCTCATCATTATTCAGGTCGTTCATCAACGTATCGTATAAAGTAATCCGCTTTTCTCTTCCAAAGCCGCTGAAATAGGCATTAGCTTTTGTACTGCGTTTTGATCCATCAATTACATAAACATTTTGAAGTTGGAATCCGGTTTTATCCGCAAATGCGCGTATCTTATCTTTTAGTTCGCCATCTTCTAGTGGTGTTTGTTTATTGAACAATGGAACAATGAGTCGCGCATAGAACATATTCATCAAAATGCTGAACAAGCTGATCAATAGCCACGCATACCACCAGAAATCATCTTGTACCTCCTGATAGAACAATATCAATAGCGACAATATCCCACCACCGATGATGATGGTCAGCACATAACTTTTTAGCTTATCCGCCACAAAGGTCTTCTTGGTCATATTGCTGAAGCCGTACTTCTCTTCAATAACGAATGTCGCATAATAATCAAAAGGTATGGATATAAGATCATTAGCGATGAAGAGCAGACCAAAGAAGCTCAACGAGATAAGCAGGGAATGGTCCGTAAAGGAACGCGCTAACAGATCGACATAAGCAAATCCATCAAAGAGTAGGAAAACAATCAATACTGTAAAACTGAACAATGAGGTGATGTTGGAGAACCTAGATCTTTCCTGATTATAAGACTGCTGCTTGTCATAGCTTTCCTTATCATAGATATCGTCTAATTCATCAGGAACAGGATCATTCAAACGTTTATTGTTCAGATAGTCCAGATATTGGTCGACCAGGAATTCAAGGCTTATAATAACAATGATCAACCCATGCAAAATAGTAGCGGTCATAGGTGTTTTTACGCAAAAATACTATATTCAGTAGGAGAAAAATATTCATATCTCAGATACATTGTGTTTTTGGTCGTTATTTGTTGGCATATTTCAAATTAGAATGTAAATTTGCTTTATGGCAATGCAACAGCAGCAACTTGAAGATGTTTTAGCTTCACTTAGAAAGAATGTTCCTGGACTTGTTGCTAAGATGAAAAGATATGAAGCTGAGAATGAGCAGCTAAAAAAAGATATGAACGATCTTATATCCAAAAACTCATCTTTGCAGTTCCAGTTAGATGAAGCTATGAAACAGAATCAGTCGCTTAAGAACGCTAATGCATTGCTTGGCAGTAGTGATTATAAATATCAAACAAAGAAAAAGATAGATCAATTGATCAGAGAGATCGACCAATGTATTATTGAACTCAACGATTGAAAATGGCAAAGGAAAAACTTAACGTAAAAGTATCCGTAGCCGGAAGACTTTATCCCATGACGATAAGTCCCGATGCTGAGGAGCTCATACGTAATTCGGCCAAAAGAATCGATGAAACGATCAAAAAATATCAACAGAACTACGAGGTCAAGGATAAGACCGACGGCCTGGCGATGAGCGCCCTGGAATTCTGTGTGGCTAACGAAAGTAAGGATATTTCAAGGTCATCAAAATTAGACCAGAATATCAAAGCATTGGAAGAGTTGGACCAATTGGTCAAGCAGAATCTTTAAGTTCTTTACATTAAAATATTAATACTGCCTGTATTAGTTGTTTTATTTTTTGATAAACTCAACACTTAACAATTAGAAAGGGTGAGTCTTTATTGTAATAGCAAACCGTCTTTGAGCGGATCCTTGATCAGTAAGTTAGCCCTAATCCTTACATTAAAGGAGTTTAATTCAAAACAAACACTGATACAGGCTTTTTTTTAAAATTAAAATCATGGACCAATTAGTAATTTGTATTATAGTAGGCTTAGTAGCCTTAGTGGTAGGTTTCATCATCGCCAGGGTGATAGAAAAGAACAAAGCGACCAGCAAGACCAACGAAGCGAAACTGGAAGCTAAGAACATTATCAAAGAAGCAGAGCAGAAAGCGGAATCGATCAAGAAGGACAAGATCTATCAGGCCAAGGAAAAGTTCATCGAGCTCAAAGCAGAACATGAAAATGTCATCCTGGAACGCGATAAAAAAATAGCCAACGCAGAAAAAAGAGTTAAGGACAAAGAGTCCCAGGTCTCCCAGGAAATAGCAAAGAACAAAAAACTAGAAAAAGAACTGGACGAAAAGATAAAGGACTATAACAAAAGAAACGAATATTTAGAAAAGAAGCAGGAAGAAATAGATGATGTTCTTCAAAGAAAGATTCAACAACTTGAAGTGATCAGCGGATTAGGTGCCGATGAAGCTAAGGAACAATTGATGGAATCTATTCGTGAGAAGTCCAAGTCCGAAGCGATGTCCATTGTCCAAGAAACCGTAGAGGATGCTAAATTACAGGCACAACAAGAAGCTAAGAAAATTGTTATCAATACGATACAGCGAGTTGGAACGGAAGAAGCCGTAGATAATTGCGTTTCCGTGTTCAATCTGGAAAGCGATGATGTGAAGGGAAGGATCATAGGTCGTGAAGGAAGGAACATCAGGGCGATAGAATCGGCCACCGGCGTTGAGATCATCGTAGATGACACCCCGGAAGCGATCATCCTATCCTGTTTTGACTCCATAAGAAGAGAAATCGCCCGATTATCACTCCATCGACTCGTCACCGATGGCAGGATTCATCCGGCAAGAATTGAAGAGGTTGTGAAAAAGACCCAGAAACAGATCAATGAAGAGATCATTGAAATAGGAAAAAGGACCGTCGTTGATCTGGGTATTCACGGATTACATCCAGAACTGGTGAAAATGGTAGGGAGGATGAAATACCGCTCTTCCTATGGTCAGAATCTTCTACAGCATTCCCGGGAAGTATCCAATCTTTGCGGTATCATGGCAGCTGAATTGGGATTAAAATCTAAATTGGCTAAAAGAGCTGGTCTTTTGCATGATATTGGTAAAGTACCGGAAAATGAAACGGAAACACCACACGCTATTTTAGGAAAAGAATGGGCAGAAAAATTTGGTGAAAAGCCGGATGTCTGTAATGCCATCGGTGCGCATCATGATGAAATAGAAATGAACAACCTCATCTCACCTATCGTTCAGGTTTGTGATGCTATCAGTGGCGCTCGTCCAGGCGCAAGACGTCAGGTTATGGATTCTTATGTAAAAAGATTAGAAGAATTAGAAAATACCGCCTTTGGTTTTAATGGGGTTAAAAAAGCCTATGCTATACAAGCCGGTAGAGAGTTACGCGTTATCGTAGAAAGCGGAAAAGTAACTGACGATGAAGCTAATAAATTATCATTTGAAATCTCCCAAAAGATACAAACTGATATGACCTATCCAGGTCAGGTAAAAGTTACAGTAATCAGAGAAACAAGGTCGGTTGGGATTGCTAAGTAATGCTACAATTATGATCCTTGTATAAAGCTATGGCTGCCTGATTTAGGGTTATGCCAATTATACTGAACAGATCATAATAACGTCTTCCAGGTCATAAAAGTAAAGTAGCTCATCAATGAGCATAGACTTCTTCTCCATTTACCTAACTAAGTCGCTTTGAGCCTTAACGATGGTATTTCTTTCATTGGCATTTGCATGAGGTCTTGATCGAATACCACAAAATCTGCGTATTTACCGACTTCCAAACTGCCTTTTACTTCTTCTTCAAAATTGGCATAAGCTGCCCAGATCGTCATTCCTTTTAAGGCTTGTTTTCGGCTTAATGCATTATCCGACTGAAAGCCATCTTCCGGATAACCGCTTTTATCTTGCCGACTAACAGCAGCATAAAAAGTCAGTAGTGGATTTACTTGCTCTACCGGAAAATCAGTTCCTAAAGGTAAAATTCCGACTTCATCTAATAACTTTTTATAAGCATAAGCATGTTCTATCCGCTGTTCTCCAAGCCTATCTTCCGCCCAATACATATCACTGGTAGCATGCGTAGGTTGGACGGAAGGTATGATGTTCTTAGAAAAATAGTCATAAAGGCTTGCATCTAAAACTTGAGCGTGTTCTACGCGCCATCGTCGATTCGGTTTATCTTTTAGAAGCTTGTCATAGGTCCGTAAGACAACGGCATTGGCTGAATCGCCAATGGCGTGTGTGTTCATTTGGTATTCAGAATCTGCTATTTTTTGAGCTACATTTTTGAAATCTTCAACGGAAATGAGCATTTTGCCATAATGATCCGATTGATCGCTGTAAGGTTTCCGTAAAACCGCACCTCGTGAACCCAAAGCGCCATCCGCATAAACTTTGATTGATTTTACGCTAAGCCTGGGTTTTTGAATGATTCCTTTTTGTAGATAATAATCGACATCTTGCTTATTATTGGCTACCATCGCGTAGATTCGGATATCCAATTCTCCGCTTTGATGCATTTCTTCTATTGACTCAATGATCTTTCTGGGCAATCCGGCATCAACGACACTCGTTAATCCATATTCAAAAGCATATTGCTCTGCTTTTTTGAGATTTTCCTTGACCTGATCTTCAGTAGCTTTTGGAATGATGGCATTGATCATACTCATCGGGTTATCGATCAACACGCCGGTCAATTCTCCATTTTTTTTGATAATCTCACCGCCATCCGCTGTTGTATTTTTATCAATTCCTGCCATATCAAGTGCTTTCTGATTCACCAAATAGGCGTGGCCGTCAATGCGTGTCAATGCAACCGGCGTATCAGGAAACAATTGATCTAAAGTATCTTTTTTGGGAAATTCTTTGTTTTCCCAATCGTTTTGATCCCAACCTCGACCTAAGATAAAATCGGCGTTATTCTTTTTTTGATGATCAACTATACGCTGAACGATCTCATCATAACTTTGGGTTTCTTTGAGATCAACTTGTCTCAAATTTTGGCCTAATCCGTATAAATGAGCGTGCACATCAATAAATCCGGGATAAACGAACTTCCCGTCAAGATCGATTTTCTTCTTGGCGATATATCGTTCTTGAAGTTCATTCGATATTCCTAATGCCAAGACATTACCGTCTTTTATAGCCATTGCCTGATATTTTCCAAATTCATCATCAACCGAATAGATGGTGGCGTTTTGGATAAGTAGATCGGCTTCAATTTTGTTTTGACAAGACAAAAGAATAAATGCAAGAAGTAATAAGATCAGTTTTTTCATTATAGTATCTTTATTAAAAAAGCGAAGATAAAACTTCGCTTTGGATCTTAATAAAAAGTGAAGGAAGCTATAAGATCTGTGCAGCGTGGTCCTTAGTCTTGACCTTGCTGATGACATCTTCTACCTTGCCATTCTCATCGATAATAAAGGTAGTACGATGGATGCCTTCGTATTCTTTGCCCATGAACTTTTTAGGACCCCAAACGCCAAAAGCCTGGATCACTTTTTTATCCTCATCTGCGATAAGTGGAAAGGGCAGCTCGAACTTATTGATAAAATTGGTTTGTTTACGGGCCGAGTCACCGCTTACGCCTAAAACCCGATAGCCTTTTTCCTGAAATTCTGACCAATGATCCCGCAGATTACAGGCTTCCGCCGAGCAACCCGGCGTATTAGCCTTTGGATAAAAGAAAACGACCAGTTTCTTTCCTTTGTAATCCGATAATTTGTGATGATTTCCTTCCTGATCGACACCCAGATCTTCAGGTGCCGGATCGCCTACTTGTAATGTGTCCATAAAGTGTATTTTTGTCTAAAAATAGCGGTAATGAAGAAAATGGAACGTGTCAATTTTGTTATAAAATCGTTAAATGAAATCTATCCGGATATTCATATCCCGCTAGATCACAAGGATCCTTATACTTTACTGGTGGCTGTGCTACTTTCTGCACAAAGTACGGATAAAAAAGTAAATCAGATCACACCAATGCTCTTTGCTAAAGCTGATAATCCACAAGATATGGTCAAGTTATCTGTGGATGAGATACGAACGATCATCAAGCCAGTGGGCTTATCACCCATGAAAGCAAAAGGAATTCATGGCCTTTCCCAGAAGATACTTGACGAACATCAGGGAAAAGTACCGCAAAGCTTTGAAGAGCTGGAAGAATTGCCGTCCGTAGGACACAAGACGGCAAGCGTCGTGATGGCGCAGGCATTCGGCATTCCTGCTTTCCCGGTGGACACGCATATTCACCGACTGATGTACAGATGGAACTTAAGCACTGGTAAGAACGTTGAACAAACAGAAAAAGATGCCATGCGTTTATTCCCTAAAGAACAATGGAACGACCTACACGTAAAGATCATATTATACGGTCGGCAATATTCACCGGCACGTGGTTGGGACCTGGAAAAAGATCTTATCTCAAGGAAAATAGGTAGAAAGTCTGTTATCCGGGAATATTATAAGCAAAAAAATAGCCTGTCCAGGAAAAAAAGACAGGCTAATACTAAAAAGAGAAATAAGACTAATTCATAATAAAGTCAAATTGCATATCATTATGGTCAATGATGTACAATGCTTTAGAAAAGCTCAAGACAAATGACACCTTAGAAGGCAAAGGTTTCATTTTTTCCACCTTGTAAAAAAGGGAATCATCAAAGTAATCGTTTTGCATATAACTATTTTTATATAAAACGATATAAAAGATATTTTATTTTAACGGTCTAATAATTTAAGTCCTTTTTCATCTATTTTCTTTCTAAGGTTGATCAGGGCGTATCGCATTCTGCCTAAGGCTGTATTGATACTTACATCAGTCTTGTAGGCGATTTCTTTAAAGCTAAGATCTTGATAAATGCGCATTTTCAAAACCTCACATTGATCGGCGGGAAGTTCTTCTATCAGCAACTTAAGGTCGTTTTCTTTCTGGTGTTTGACAATGCTCTTTTCCGCATTGAGCTGATCATCTTCCAGGATGTCGAATATCTCGAACTCACCAGGATGATCAAACCTTGGCATACGTTTGTTCTTCCTGAAATGATCGATGATCAAATTATGAGCAATACGCATCACCCATGGTAAGAACTTACCTTCTTCATTATATTTCCCTCGCTTCAAGGTTCTGATGACCTTGATGAAAGTATCCTGGAAAATATCGTTCGCGAGGTCTCTATCGTATAGCTTGGAATAAATAAAATTGAAAATTCTGGTCTGATATCTGTCTATAAGTCGATGCAAGGAAGATTCATCACCTTCCACATAATTTCTGATAAGTTCAGCATCAGGATAATAGTCTTTAGTCAACATAATACGCCCAGTTTTAATGGTTAAAATCGAAAAAAATGTTCTGGTAAACGTGCTTTATGTTGCTAATTTTTAGTATAAATTTATTCCAAAAGTAATAAAAAGAATGAATTGAAGCTAAGATAATGTTTTTTTAACATATTTAGTAGAAAAAATGACCAAGCCTGACAGACCTACTTTAATATCTTTGTGGAAGATTTTAGATAATGACCCGAAGAAAGAAAAGCGCAGTTCCAGAATATATAGACATCAAAGGAGCGAAACTCCACAATCTAAAGAACGTTCATGTAAAGATACCCCGCAACAAACTCGTGGTGTTCACCGGACTATCAGGAAGCGGGAAATCCTCCTTAGCCTTTGACACCTTATATGCGGAAGGTCAGCGTAGATATGTAGAGAGCTTATCATCCTATGCCCGTCAATTCCTGGGTAGACTAGAAAAACCCCAGGTAGATGATATCAAAGGGATCGCTCCTGCCATTGCCATAGAACAAAAGGTGAATGCTACGAACCCAAGATCGACCGTTGGTACCAGTACAGAAATATACGATTATATAAAATTGCTCTATGCGCGTATCGGTAAGACCCTATCGCCCGTTTCCGGGAATGAGGTGAAAAAGGACAGCGTTACCGATGTCGTCGATTTCTTAAAAAAGCGCAAGGAGAAGGAGAAGTTGCTCATCCTTGCTCCTGTTGAACTCGAACGCAAAAAGGACTTTGCTAAGAAGATCGATATCCTAAGCAAACAAGGTTTCAGCCGTATCAAGATCAAGGATAAGGTCTTGCGTTTGGACAAACTGGAAGAGAAAAATGTTAAGCCGGTCAAGAAGTTCTCGATCGTTGTAGATAGGATCGTCATGAAGCATGATGAGGATTTTTATCACCGCCTGGCCGATGGTATCCAAAACGCCTTTTATGAAGGGAAAGGTGAGATCAGCGTAGAACTTCTGGATGATGATAGGAGCGTGGACTTCAGCAATAAGTTCGAACTTGATGGTATGAAGTTCATCGAGCCATCGATCCATCTTTTCAGCTTTAACAATCCTTATGGCGCTTGCCCAAAGTGTGAAGGCTATGGTGATATTATCGGCATTGATGAAGAACTTGTCATCCCTAATACAGGTCTTAGCGTGTATGAAGGGGCTATTGCGCCCTGGCAAGGAGAAAAGTTGCAATGGTATGAAAAACAGCTTATCAAGAATGCCCATAAGTTCAATTTTCCGGTCCACAAGCCTTATTTTAAGTTGACCCAGGAGGAAAAAGACCTCTTATTTGAAGGGAATGAGCATTTTGTAGGAATCAATGATTTCTTTGATAAGATCACGCAGAAATCCTATAAGATACAGAACCGTGTGCTATTATCGCGTTATCGGGGGAAAACAAAGTGCAGGAACTGCAAAGGCAAAAGACTTAGGAAAGAAGCAAATTATGTAAAGATCGGTAATCGGTCAATTAGCGAACTGGTCGATATGTCCATCAAGAAATTATCTCAATTCTTTGCTGATCTCGAACTATCGGAGCATGATCGAACGGTAGCGAAAAGACTGCTGACCGAGATCGATTCGCGATTGCAATATCTTACCGATCTTGGGCTTGATTACCTGACGCTCAACAGGAAGGCGAATTCCCTATCCGGTGGTGAATCGCAGAGGATCAACATAGCCACCTCGCTAGGCAGCAGTTTAGTGGGCTCGATGTACATTCTGGACGAACCTTCCATAGGATTACACGCCAGGGACAATGACCGGTTGATCAGAGTCTTAAAAGGATTGCGCGATCTGGGCAATACGGTCATTGTGGTAGAACATGATGAAGCTATCATGCGGGAAGCCGATCAGGTCATAGATATAGGACCTGAAGCTGGTACGAACGGTGGTGAGATCGTAGCCGAGGGCGATTTCCAGCAACTGAAAGCACAACGTTCCCTTACGGCAGATTACTTGAATGGTGATAAGGAAATTGAAGTTCCCCACAGAAGACGGAAGTTCCATAAAAGAATACTATTAAAAGGCTGTAGAGAACATAACCTTAAAGGTATTGATGTAGAAATACCCTTAGGTGTACTCAGTTGCATCACCGGCGTTTCCGGTAGTGGAAAAAGTACGCTGGTGAAAGAGCTGTTGTATCCCGGCTTGCTCAAAAAAATAGGTTATCATGGCAAAAAGCCCGGACAATTCGACGGTGTACATGGCGATATCGATCAGGTGGAGCATATAGAATATGTGGACCAGAATCCGATAGGCAAATCCTCGCGTTCGAATCCGGTGACCTATATCAAGGCCTATGATGAGATCAGGTTGCTGATGTCGCGCCAAAAAAGAGCGAAACAGCTCAAGTTACAACCTAAACATTTTAGCTTTAATGTAGATGGCGGAAGATGTGACAATTGTGAAGGCGAAGGCGAAGTAACCATAGAAATGCAGTTCATGGCCGACGTCCATTTGACCTGCGAAGAATGTAACGGCCAAAGGTTCAAGCCTAACGTACTGGAAGTTAAGTTCCAGGGGAAAACCATCATGGACATCCTGAACATGACCGTAGATGATGCTATAAATTTCTTCAGGGAACATCAACAAGAAAAACTGGTCCAAAGGCTCTATCCTTTACAACAAGTTGGTCTTGGCTACATCACCCTGGGTCAGAGCTCCTCTACTCTTTCTGGTGGCGAAGCCCAGCGAATAAAATTGGGTTCCTTTCTCGCTAAAGGAAGCTTTGCGCATAAAACACTTTTCATTTTTGACGAACCTACCACGGGATTGCATTTCCATGATATCAAAAAACTGCTAACCTCATTTGAAGCACTGATCGAAAAAGGACATAGTGTTTTAGTGATCGAGCACAATCTGGACCTGATCAAATCCGCTGATCACATCATTGATCTTGGTCTGGAAGGCGGCGAGGGAGGCGGATATCTGTTGACTACTGGAACACCAGAGGAAGTCAGCAACTGTAAGAACTCGCTTACAGCAGGCTATTTAAAAGAAGCTTTACAAGATGCTTCGGTCATGGATTCTTAGATATTTAGAGAGTTTTAAATGAGTTTTTTAGCTGTATATCTGGTTGGTGTGTTTGATATAATAGATGTTACAGGAAGAATTAGTTAGCTAGAGTATTTAAAACATCCATTGTTTTGGCAGCCCTACCTTTCTCAACATTTCATTAGTTTTTTCCAATTTTTCTGGGAACATTATGTGATAAATCAATATTTTATTTCATAGGTGTCAGGTAAAACATTTTAAAAGTGGGTTTTCCTATAAAGGATTTCCCACTTTTTTATATCCTTATTTTTCACCAAAAAAATAAGATATGAACAAAAGTACAAACTTTAGTGGAGCACCGGTTATTAAGCAAATTTTAAA
>Ga0209923_1000227_pt1 | contig 11248 bp, 10 predicted proteins | sample SalPon1_A_H2O_MG_FD_185696 | JGI IMG/M metagenome (GOLD analysis project Ga0209923, IMG submission 185696) | Salt pond water microbial communities from South San Francisco under conditions of wetland restoration - Salt Pond MetaG R1_A_H2O_MG... | ecosystem: Environmental > Aquatic > Non-marine... | reverse complement strand
GACGCCAAGCAGAAGTAATCCAATGCTCAGACTTAGCCTCAGAAACAACAACGTCACGAGCAACTTGCTGTGCTGTCTGTTCGTGTTCTAGCATGGCAAGGCGCAACTCTTGAGCAGCCTGAGCAGCTTGATCCTTGTCTTCAAAGAACCGGCCAAGTACGTTGTCTACTGCTTTGCCTAACCCTGCACCTAGAAGTTGCTGTATCATCTGTCTGCCTTATCATCTAGTTTAGAAAGGATCTGTCGGATTAGCGCTTTAACCTCGACCATATCATCACGGTAATCATCACGACGAACATACGTCTCTGTAGCGTGGCGCTCCATCTCTGACATATCCGACTGGAGACGCTTAACTGCTTGCCAGATGGTGTTCATCCACCAACCCATGCCCATGAGGACAACAGATAAAAGTACGTTGATAATTAGTGTTGGTTCCATGTTACTTTTCCTTTGCACCGAACAGCCTATCTAACACGGCTGTCTGTTGTTCTATTGTATACTCTTGCCACTTTAGTATCTCTTCTATGCTGCGACCACAGCCGATGCAAACAAAGTCACTATCAAGAGTACAGATGTCTACGCAAGGGCTTAAATTATCAGATGAGCCAGCCATCTGCTAGCACCTTTGCCTGATCTCGAAGAGCGGAGTGGTTGTCCGCATCAGGGCTGCCGTTGCGAATAGCAGCAATTTCTGATCCGTATGTCGGGTATTTAGTGCAGATAACTGCTTCAATAATCTCATCACGATTAGCAGTCTTCTTGACTACAGCCTCTTCACACTGCCATTGGGTTGTTGGTTCTTCTTCATCAACACCCTGTACAGTAACTTCTTCGTGATCCCAATGGATGCGAAGTTTGTTTCCGATTACTTGGTAGTCTTCTAGCTTGTCTTTAGAAGTGACTCGCATCTTTGAATCTCCTTAATTGCTTCTTTACTTTGCTCAACTCTGCTCCAAACTGGCCGAGTCACATTATCGTACCAATATCGCTTTGCCTGCACATGCTTGCACCACCCCCAATATGAACCCATACCGTTAGCTATCTGGTAATGTGTCATCTGTTTTGGGGACTTTGTGATATTGTTCTTTTTGTTCTTTATTCCGTCTGCTATGGATTTTCTAAGCCTAGTTCCATCACTCTTGAAAACATAGCCTACAAAATCTAAACCCCTGTCATCTATTGGGAACACCTGCCAATCTGGTTTAATGTCAAGGCAGTACTCACAGTTTAACTTTGAGAATATTTGTTTTCTTAACCTGTGCGCCTCGTAAGAAGAGTTAGCCAAAAGAACTATATCGTCACAATACCTAAAGTATCCGTAGAGCTTTAGTTCCTGCTTCACCCACCAATCAAACCTGTGAAGATATATGTTTCCAAAGTATTGACTAGTGTAATTACCTATTGGTATGCCGTCGCCGCTGTCTATGATGTTATCTAGAAGCCACAAAGCATGAGGGCATTTTATCCTGCGACGTATCTCTTTTTTCAGTATATCGTGGTTTACGTTAGGGTAATACTTGTGTATGTCAAACTTCAGAGCATATAATCCGGAATTACCTTTAACGTACTTTTCGACTCTCTTCCTAGCGTCGTGCGTTCCACGGCCTACAATGGATTGGTAGGTATCTCTGATGAAACTTGATTTCCAAAAAGGCTCACAGACTTGGACTACAGCATGTTGAACAATGCGATCAGGGAAGTAAGGCAGTTTGTAGATAACCCTCATCTTCCTGCCATCCCAGCGATCCATAATTTCATAGTCGCTGGTGTTAAACGTCTTGTTCTTCAGTTCTTCTTGTATCCAGCGAATGTAGTTTTCTAGGTCTGAGTTGACCATCTGTACTTCTCTGTAGTGAGCCTTTCCTCTTCTGGCTTGCTTATGAGCATGTACTAAGTTATCAAAGTCCGTTATTGTGTCCCAAAGATTTCCGTATCTCTTCATACTTATTGCACCGTCCCGCCAAGCTTTTCGGTTGCCCTACTAGGCTTTTATGGCAACATATTCCACCAAGGGGTGAGGGGTCTGTATCTCTAGTTTTCTAGCGACGGTCAAGCGTCCACCGATATTACGATTATCATTAGATGAATCATTATTCACATTCCATAAGAATGCACCTGCATCAGTGCCTTGATTAGCATTACTGCCAAATAGTGTGACACGGTGGTGATACAGCACCCCCTCTAATGAAGCGGGGTAGCAGTGCAGCCCCGCAACAGTAGATTCTTTTCCTAAAACGACAAGCGCCCACCGATATCACGACTATCAGCAGACGAAGCAACACCCACAATCCAATAGAACGCGCCACCTTGAGAGCCAAGATCAGCATTACCGCCAAATAGCGCGACACGGTTGCCTGTGTTCTGAAAGAAGTCATCTGTTAAAAATGTGGAAGATGACCCTCCTACCGAGGCTGGAATAAAAGCACCGCCGATATTTTGAATATCTGTTACAAAGCCATTACTTGATGGCATTGCATCGCCAATCTGCTCGTAATTTGTGGTGGTGTCGTCGGCAAAAGTAGTGTCGTCATTATTTACATAAGGAACTAGATCAATAATGTTGAACCCGTCAACAAAATCCCAGCAGTTCCCATAGAAGTTCTCGATGCCACGATATGACATATACGCTGTACCGGGCTTTGCACCAGCAGAGGGCTGACTACCATCGGTAGAGGCGCTGCCAAATCCGTTAGATGCACCAGCAATAGTAAGAGGCGAGTCATTTTGATTTGAGCTTGATCCGACAAACGAGCCGTTTACGTTACCGTCACCCAGATTAGCTTGTGAATTAAAGTCGCCATACTCTACAACGTACAGTAGTTGCACAGCAGAGGTTAGCCAAAAGTCCTGCTGCCGCCAACCTGCACCACGATTAGCCGCTAGTGCTCGGAACTCGTCACGCTCTAGGCCAACCATCGGGTAGATGCCAGAGACAGACGCCAGCTTATCGTTAGCCAGATCGACGTTGCCGATGTTCTCGTCTAAGTTCAGGCCAGAAATGTATGTAGAAGCCGAGTCATCGTACACACAAGCGTCATACGCGCCCATGTACCGGTAATCTACAATCTCACCGTTCTTAAAGAAAGCGGGGTGTAACTGATAGCCAGCGATGGGCAGGTCAGATACCTTCCAAATGCGCTTATTGCCTTCAAACTCAAAGCGGAAGTAGAACTTGGGAACCTCGACCATGACCATGCCATCTGCCCCAGACAGATCAGCAGCAGTACCGTCTTCTTTCAGCGTAGAATCATTAGGGTCAAGATAGTAGTTGACTGTGCCATCGTCTAGCAGCAGACAACGCTTCATGCCTTCATGAACTGCCGTGACACTCCCATTAAGATTGGACTGACGAGTATAGATGTCGCCAGAGGAATCCCAAGACAAATCAGCACCAGAAGTGATAATTCCTGCTGAAATTGTGTCAGATGACATGTTTTGCGCTGACACATCTGAAAACGATACTGATGCTCCAGTCCCTACATCCTGACCAATAGAAATGGTGCCTGTGCTGTAGGTAACACCCGTACCACCGCTAAGGTGTGCATCTACGTCCGAGTCTGTGTAGTTAGGCGTTTCGGTAAAAGAAAATTCACCAGTAGCAGCGTTGTAAGACAGATCACCTGATGCTGATACAGCGCCTCTAGCCCGAGTATCTGTGTAGTATAAGTTGCCCGTACCCTCGGTTAGATCGTCAGTGTCTTTATTACCAAAGTCTGTATCAAAGTCGCTGGACTTGTAGGTAGTGACAGAGAAATCACCAGTTGAAGAATTATAAACAATATCTCCACTGCCAGAGAACAAAGCCCTAATTTCTGCGTCAGATCGAGTCGCAATAGTATTCCAAGCGGCGCCATCGTAAAACCGCAAAGCACCAGAGGTAGAGTCATAGTACAACGCACCCTCTAACAAGGGATCGCCGTCGTTATCTGTTGCAGGTTCTGATGTTTTAGAACCTAGATAACGGTCATCGAAACTGTCAAAGCTATTTGCTGCATTTTGCGCGCTGGTTGCAGCGTTACTCTCTGAGGTTGCGGCGGCACTAGCCGAGTCAGCAGCGTTCGTCTCGCTAGTCGCGGCAGCGGAGGCTGAGTTAGCTGCATTGGTTTCGCTTGTGGCTGCATTACTCTCAGAAGTTGCTGCTGATGTAGCAGAAGAGGCAGCGTTAGATTCGCTAGTAGCAGCCGCAGATGCAGAGGCAGCAGCATTACTCTCAGACGTAGCGGCATTAGATTCTGATGTGGCTGCTGCTGATGCGCTGCTAGCGGCATTAGTTTCGCTAATGGCAGCGTTGCTCTCACTAGTTGCGGCTGCGCTTGCAGAGTTAGCCGCTGCTGTTTCTGAGCTAGCCGCATTAGACTCGGAGGTAGCAGCGTTACTTTCTGAAATCGCTGCTGCATTCTCTGATGCTAGGGCATTGGTTGCTGATGTCTCAGCTTGAGCAGCAGGAGCATCCCAAGTTGCACCGTTATAAAAGTACACCTCTTGTTGAGTTGTATCGTAGTACACTGCGCCAGCAACAATAGGGTTGCCATCGTTGTCTGTAGTAGGCGCGGATGAGAATGACCCCAAGAATCGATCATCAAAGGTATCAAAGATACTCTCAGTAGCATTCTTAGCTGCTACAGCGTCATCTTTAGCTGAAACAGCACCCGTCTCCGCAGTCTGCGCGTTCGTCTCACTTGTGGCAGCAGCAGAAGCGCTAGAAGCGGCATTAGACTCCGATGTAGCCGCGTTAGAGGCGCTAGTAGAAGCAGCAGATTCGCTTGATGCCGCGTTAGACTCTGAAGTAGAAGCAGCAGTAGCAGAATCCTCTGCCTTTGCTGAATAATGTAGTGCAGAGAAAAGCCCCGGCTCTACCTCAACGTCTTCTGCTTCAGTTGCGAACGCTTTGGCCTTATCTTTAAATGCTTTAGCATCATTGACTAACTGCTCCGCATCTGAAAGTGGCGGGACAGGAGAGAAGTCAGCGGCATCGTTTAGCTCTACTTGTGCTTGCTCTGGGATAGTGGCAGTGAAGTTAGTTGAAACACCATTTACCGGAGAGTTAATAACAATTCGATAGATTGTCCCCTCTGTCCCGCGAGTGTTAGGCCATAACTCAAAAGAGAACTCACCGTTCGCGTCAGTGGTCGTACTGATTCGACGGCTGGTGATATACCCGAACTCTTCGTCATAGTCAAAGCCGTTCAGGCGAGCAAGGATTTCAGCACCCTCAACGACAGTGCCGTCTGGTGCTTTTACTTTGCCTACTACTGTGGTGGTTGTTGTCATCTCTTACCTCGCGGCTAAATGTTTATAATGTCTTCGTCTACAATCACGTCGCTAGTAAGTTCCAACGTGATAGAAGCAGAAACAATCTGATCTGGGCCACCGATATTGACTGAGTAATTAGTCACAATGCCAGTGAAATAGTAAAAATGTGGCTCTCTGACAGAGACTTCAAAGCTGGCCTCTGTGCCATTTCTAAAAATATCTTGCAGTACAGTTTGGCCGTTATCGTCTCTGATGTTTGCCATAGTGAATGTCATATTGCCAAAAGATGTCTTTCCTACACTCTTCTTTTGCCTGTTACTCCGCATTTCGTAGTAACTGAGTATCTCTTTTTCTTCACCAAAGTCACCGATGTCTGAAACATCGCCAATCTTTGTGTAAAGCAGGAGGTCAAAATTATCAAGAGTAGCCTCTTCTGGTACATCTGTTGATACAGATAAAGTGCTTCCTGCGGATGTGTATGCTTTACTTGGCATTTATTTTCCCTAGTCCTTCGGCTTTGTAGGCCAGACAACATTTAAGGGGTCTGATGTGTCCTCTAGCAAATGTCTTAGTTCTTTTCGATAAACTGCCCATGCCTCTTTGTCAACTTCGGTATCTGGAAGCTGAGTCCAGTCTGATTGAGAAAGCAAAGACTTTATTTCTGACCTAAGAGTCTCTTCAGCTATTTTTAAATCGACTTCCCAAGATTCTGTTTCGATGTTAAAAGTATGGTTCTCGTCTGGAGGTTCTGGCATTTGAAAAACAGCGCCGTTTTTCATGTAAGCCCTATTCATGGGGACATCAGAGACTACGCTAGTAAGATCAGGTCTTTGCTGGTCAACAATGCTGGCTTGGCAAACCCCTTCTTGTTGGCACTTGCCATCCGAATCAAAGCTCAAGTATCGAACCATCTTTTTACCTCATTACCGCTTGAGCGCTTGCAAAAACATTGGATGCAAAAGAGCTGCCTGAAACTGAAATACTATGGTTACCTGAAATCAAGTTGACCCCAAAACTTCTGCATATACTTGTAAATCCGTTTGACGAATAAGGTGCCCCGCATCGGCCTCTGAATACTCCATCAACGAATAAGTTGACTTCTCTGTTTGAAGCGGCGCCTGTTGCACCTTGAGCAATGTCTCCACCGAAAACAACTTCAAAGAGTGCATCTTCAGGAACAAACAAAGAGCCGCTGGCTGATGACCCACCGCTAGAAACGTAAAGTGGGACTGTGACAGAGTTTTCTGCTATCTTTAGAGTCTTAACTGCCGCATTGCCTATCTTCGCAGTTTCTATAGCGGCATCTTGTATCTTGACAGTAGAGATCGATCCATCTTTTATTTTAGCTGATTCTACTGCTAAGTCTTCTATCTTTGCCGTAGAGATCGATGCGTCAGCAATCTTAGCGTTGTCAATAGAACCATCTGCTATAACCGCATCATCTATGAACACTTGGTTATTCTGGACGATGAATGGTGCAACATCATCTGATCCGATAGTCCCACCTTGGGGCAAAATTGCAAAACGGTCTGCGTTAACGTAGAACTCCGAGAATGATGCTCCAGTATCGTCCGTAGCCTCATTCGCGAGACCGAAGCCAGCTACTGCGCCGTTGTTATCAATCTTGACCGTGAACTGATCCTCAAGCTCTGTAATCTCAAGGCCAAAGTCATCAAGTCTCGTATTAAGGTCTTGGGTAAGCTGCGACTCAGAGATGTCGTTGCTGATGAATTGGATCAGGTCAGCGTTAGTTACGTTAGGGTCAGATGGGGTAAATGTGCTTACATCACTAAACTCACTAAAGTAGCCGTGCACTGATTTAGTGCGAACCTTGAAAGAAAAGGTTTCTCCGTAAGTGTTAACTGGTACCCTTACAGTCCCAGCCTCAGCGTCAAAGGTCTGTTTTAAAGGAGAGTTTGTCGCACTTTCGTACTCAAGCTCAACTATTGATGGGGTCGCACCGCCAGAACCGAGCTGATAGGAAACAACTATATAGCTTTGTACAGTACCGATTGGCGGCAGTTGTTCGTCAAGCTGAGCTAGGGCAGTGATTGTTGGTTTTGCAGGAGATAGGGCTTGTTCGTCTTCGATTGCTATTTGTACTGTAGAAGACCAATCGCTGAAACGCTCGCCTTTAACTCCACGAGCCTGAAACTCGTAGGTAGTTCCTACATTCAGCCCTTCTACTTTAAATACTGAGCTAGATTGAAGCTCTGTCAGTTCATAAGGCTGAGTCCCTATCTCTCTATAGCGCAACTGATTTTCTTGATTAGAACCGAATCGGCCAGAGTTGCTGACGCTAACAAAAACTGTTGTTGTCGGTGAACCTTCTCCATCTCTAGTAAAACTGCTGATTGTGGTTGCAGTTCCTCGGATAGAGGGGTCGTTTACTTCTGGTTGTTCTGGAGGAACGCGGTCTGCGTCAACAGGTTCAGTAATCGCTGGATCATAAGCCGGAATAGCACCGTCAATGGCCTGTAATGCACCCGGAGCAGCAGGGACAGTTGTGATCTGTGCCTGAAAATCTCCCTGTGGCTGAATCTCAGTCACTTTAACATCGATGCTTTCTTTGCCTAACTCTCCAAAAATAATCAAGTCATCAGGAGCAACACCAGAAACCGCACTATCGAGCACAAGCGATTTTGTTCCGGGCGCATCATTAAGAACGCCAACAGTGCTAAGCTGACCGCTAGACTTCTGTATTTTTATGCCGTAAGACTTGCCTGCCTCCATTGGCAGAACTTCATCGACAGTAATTTCAACATCAGACTCAACTGATTTAATACGAGCAGCAGCTAATCCGACTAAAATAACATCGTGCTGTATAGTAAGAAGGTCGCCGCGCTGGTAGCGAAGGTGCTGGATGTCCTGTTTAAAATTAAATCTTTCTGGGCGCAGCCTTTGTTGAGCAAGGTGATAACGTCCATATCTGTGAGCTTGGTCAGGATCAGTTACACCTTTAGCCTGTATTGTCTCAAACTTAGTTGCATTGCTTTCGTCAAAGCCATCGTCGAAGACCAGACGTTCAGCATTCTCAAATGTCTGATCGCTGACAAATCTAACTCGAAGCGCCTCTGGAATCTCTACAGCATTTGTCTCAAAGCTGAAATCAAAGCTGTTGCGTGGACTGATTACCATGCGAGGTACAGACTGCACTACATCTCGTATAACTGATACTTTCGAGTCTGGGTTAAACGCCCAAGACGCGAGTCCAGCACCAGCAACTTGGGCTGCGCTCTCTAACGTAGTGCTTTTGCTGTCAAAGATTGCGTTGTAAGCAAAGCCTTCTGTATCGCAGAAGTTTGCCCAATCTAGCAAAGCATCGGCATCAAGAGTTTCTCTTTCAATCGGCCTGCGGTTAGCTGTGCCTTTCCAAATGTCAGAGAATATCCACGCTGGATTGTTTGTTGCTTGCTCAGTCCAGCTCGTGCCGTTGTACACTTCAAGGATCGAGGTAGCCTTCACAGATAAGTCTTCTATCCGACCATTTAGCTGATCGCTTGCGCGGATACGCAACGCCATGACCACTGTGTTGTCAACATCAAATCCTCTTACACTCCTAATGGTGCGAAGAGCGCTCCAAGTCAATTCGTTCTGTACAGCGCTTGTGTTAGCGTGTGTTGTTTCTAATCGAGTGACTCGGACTTCATACTGCCCTTTCGCTACTTTCCAACGGTAGCCTCTACGGATAGTCTGTTTCTGACTAGAGAATACAGTGAAGTTAGCATTCTCTACGATGAAGTTAGTCGCGCCTACTTCTCGATACTCAATCTTAAAGTCAACTGATGCAGAGGTTGTTTTAGCATCCTTGTTTACAGAGTACAAAGCTCCAACAAAATCAATACTAATCTCATCAGCATCTACTTCCGTAGTTCGCGTAGCAGAGACATTATCTGTTTTAGTGACGCTGCCGTTATCTTCAATACCTTCAAAGTCATCGTTGCTTGTTGTAAACGCTGGATTACTTTCTATAACTTGATTGCTGTAAAGACTGATTTGGTCAGGTCGGCCAACTTCATATTCAACATCATCAAAAAGATTGATGTCTGTCTCACCAATCTTGATAGGCTCGCCAGAAAGCACATCAGCTTCAGTTATGCGTGCTCTGCCTTCTCCAACTTCTTGACCCCCAATCTCAAGAGGGCCATAACCAAGACAAACTAGCATCCGAAGATACTGGTCATCGCCCACAACTTCAGTAAAAGGCTTGGCAGTCATGGGGATAGGCGGGAACATCTTGAACTCGCCGTAAAGCCTAGGTACCGGCTGGAATGCTGCAACACGGTTGCCTGTCCCAGTCAAAGACTCAAGGCGGTTAAAGGATTCACCAGCAGCAGGCTGCTCTGGCATTTGAGGCGGAATCAAGGCATTGACGGCCATTGATCCAGCTATACCAATACCTACTGTGGCTATTTTAGTCGCTGTGGCTCCTAATTCCAGAGACGCCGCAATCTGAGGTGCGAAAACAGCAACTGCAATCAAAGCCGCAGACCGAAGAATATCGCCGTCTTGAGGTAAAGGCCAAAGCGTAACGTGCGTTCCGTCTTTTACAAAGGTCAGTCTATGAAGCTCTTCTGCAACTTCATAACCGTTAATGTAGGCTGCTACAGGCGCACCGCCAGCAATCTCGTAGATACTCTGGCCTGCGTCAACATCAGCATAGACCCAATCAGGTTTTAGCGGATGTTTACTTGCCTGTACTGTTACCGACATACCTGTAGAATCCTTCTATTCGATTAGCCCAACGCCAATCTGTGTAATTCTCTATACAGCTTGTGCCACCGTTATAGCTGTGGAGCATCATGGGAGGATCAATAATTACGCCTATGTGCCAAGGGCGTCCTCTCACGATCACCACATCGCCTTCTTGCGGATCTTCAATCTGAATGCTGAGTTCTGATAATTTCTTTTGGACTCTTGCAGTCCTGTCTCTGCTTTGAGCGTTTTCAAGGCCGTCATCAGCACCGCCTAAATCAATGCCATACACGCCACGAAAGATTTGCTCTACTAACCGAAAGCAACCATGCGGCGGCTCATACTCAACACCAACGTAAGGTCTATATTTACTGAGCGACATTACTTGGAGCAAACTGGTCTTTTGGAAATGCGTCGTTAAGAGCGCCTTTCAAGAATGATGCTCTTATAACAATTTTAGTTGCAGAATCACCAGACATGCTGTCAAACTCAAAACTGACAGGGCCAAACTCTACTGTGTTAGGAGTATCTGCAAGGACAACCTCATAGATAATCCTTGCTCGCTCCCGAGAGCCTGCTAGTTGCCTAAGTGCAAACACAATCCTTTGGTCAACAGCATCAGCAGTGATGTTAATCGCCGGAGGACGGTCTTGAGTTTGCGTTGCAGCAGAGACTCTAAAAGGGAAGTGGCTGAAAGTGCCGCTCGATCTTTCTAAATCTTGTGAGTCATTAACTAGCCGCACTGTGGTTATATCAGTATGCTCGATAGTCAAGCACTCAAGAAATACTTTCTCTGTAGCAGATGCTAGAACTGCTTGTAATGCGCCTTGTGAAAGTGCCATTACGGGATAACCTCAAGGTTCATTTGTACTTGGTACTGATCCCCGCTAAGAGCGCTTAAACGTGGTGGACTGCTTGCATCAAATCTGATCGTTGCCGCTTCACCAGTAACAGGGTGCTTCCAATCAAACTCTAAAGCGCCGTGTCCTAGCGTGTCACGGTAGAAAGTGTCGAATGTGTTGTACTGGTCTTGGGTCAGCCAGATTCTTGCAGAGAAAGGCTCTACGGCTGCTGTAAAACGCTGGCGCTGAAAAGGCTTACCAGTATCCATCTCTGTGCGAATAGCGCCATTTTGAAATTCAATGTTAAAACCATTCTGATGAATTTCTTGTGGTAAAGATGTAGGCCAAACTGCCATTAGAATTGCCCCTGTCTTTGTGCTCCGTGGCGACGGAAGATGCCGTCTAACTGACCTTGTGAGTCAAGACGCTCCATGCTTGACTTAACCATCACATCAACT
>Ga0209923_1000225_pt1 | contig 11490 bp, 15 predicted proteins | sample SalPon1_A_H2O_MG_FD_185696 | JGI IMG/M metagenome (GOLD analysis project Ga0209923, IMG submission 185696) | Salt pond water microbial communities from South San Francisco under conditions of wetland restoration - Salt Pond MetaG R1_A_H2O_MG... | ecosystem: Environmental > Aquatic > Non-marine... | reverse complement strand
TCGCTCGTAGGAATCTGTAAATCCATCTTTATCAGTGTCTGTTCCGTTATCTATTAATTCGTATTCCAGAGTGACGCTCGGGGGCGGGGTGATATCAGCACCTGCATCTATCGTGTCATCGTCAACCTCTATGCTTTTAGAAGGTTCCATCAGTATCATCACTTGCCCGATGCCAGACATGACAAGAATCGGAATGAGAATTGCAAGCATAATATACGTATCAAACGTACTTTTATCCATTACTTAAAGATGTTTCTATCCGCATATAAATCTTACGGTTAGAATATATTATAGACGGAAAGAGTCTCTGTCTGGTACAAGCTCGAAGCCCGACAGGGACTCACAAGATGCACAAAACCACTCACCATCTATCTCGATGAGCTTTGTTTCACAGACCTCACACTTTCGTGGGTCTAGTGGCGTTTCCATATACGACTGTTGGCCGTGCTATTATTTAAGTGTTTCGGTTACGAACAGTATGGAATAGACTCTGTGTTACTGTGAACCGTAAATGTGTTAGATTGAAACTGGAACGTTCGGACAACGCGGCTGTTCACAAGCTCCATACGATATGTTCTCTTATAGTGGTATTGTCCAGCTTGAAGATCGTTCGGTAGATTTACGCGGATTATCTCCGTTGTCTTCCCTTGCTGGAAATATTGTGTTTGCTGTGTTGCTTGTATCCGTATCTCATCTCCGTGTTCTGGGACAAGATACATCTCCATGATGATATTACCTGTCGACTGTTGTTTCATCGTTCGAGCGAAACAAACCTCGTGTGTCGACGCTTCGATATGTGTGTCTGGAGCGTAAAACGTTTCGCCTTCTATAAACTGTTCTTGTGGTGCATATGTTGCGTATAGCGCTGGCGCAAGCCAACCGATTGTTGTAAACGACAATACAAAGACAACCGCTATGAACAGTCGCCCTATTTTTATATTCATTACTTATTACCTAACTGTATATTCAGTACATCCTTCTTGAAAAAGTATGCTGCTACCAGTCCCATGATTACATGTACCGCTGGAGCAACCGCATATGTAGGTGACAATATACTTGCTACGATACTTGATGCCCAGATTACTGTTATCACTAAGCTTATTACAAGCTGTACTTTCTCTTCCGATAGTTCTAGTATACCTCCCCTGGCGAGCCACCCAAGATATATTCCGGTGATACCTGTGATGATACTGAGTGCAAGGTAGAGGTAGTTGATTTCCTGCATTGGTGGTGTGACATGGTGTTATTATGCTGTGCTTCTTATGTATATGTTACGTTATTCTTCTATATCTCTAATTCTCCGTCCCCACGGCGTTTCTTGTTTCATAGATTGCCGATATGCTCTCTCTTGATTGTACCACTCACATTTCTGTGCAGGAGTCCGTAGACCCCAATCTGGGGGAAAGACGTAATCGGTGGTATTTCTCATTCCGAGCAAACGTACAAACGGGGGCTTGTTATTTAAGTGTTTCGGTTACTTTCAATCTGTCTTGTACATGTTTTTCTATTGTGAGATATATGAACATGAACATGTACGTTATCAAACCGACCATTGCAGACTCTGACCAGGCCGGGGCTATGATAGATGAATGAAATGAAATATCTGCTGCCATAGCAAACACAGCAGACAACGCAGCTAGTTTAACTCTCTTCTCCACGTTATGTAATGTCCGGTATTTACCTATGCGCAGGGGGAGAACCCGCACTGTAGGCAGACCATGCACCCGCCGTCGGGTCGCATCTGTCCCCCGCAATCGGGGCACCCGTGTGTCTGGAAATATCCTGATTGTGCCATCTACTTGTCACCCCCTTCTGGCTCTGTGACCATGTACCCCAGGTCCTCCAACATCTCGACGGCGTTCGAGACTTCAAGGTCCGAGTACTCTTGTGTGGTCAGCACCTGCACCTCGCGGCTCTGATCCCTGTAGACGGTCAGACCCTTGATCGACGCCCCAAGCTCATCGTGTGAGAGCGCAAGCATGTATGCATCGTGCACGTCCTTGTGCGTCGCCTCTTTGGGCAGATTCACTGTCTTACTTATACCAGAGTCGACCCCCTCCTGAAAGACGCGCTGCATCAGACCATGTTCACGCGATGTGAGGTCATTGGTTGTCACGAACGTGTCCTTCATCCATTGTGGGATAGGCAGACCCTGCACTCCGTCGAACTCATTGTTCTTCATCTGTTCAGCAGCAATCTCCTTGATCTCCTCGACGGTGTGGTCAAGTTCAGCCTCATTGTGCTCAAGTGCTCGGATGAATACCTTGTCGAACTCGACCAGCATCGAATCACCCTGAATGTCCTCGCCGACATTCTTCATGTATGCGACACTGAACACAGGTTCGATGCCACCGCTTGTGTCAGAAATCATCGATGTTGTCCCGGTCGGAGCGACTGTTGTCACATTGTGATTACGCATCGCATAGCCGTCCGGGTGGTCTTCTGGGAGAGCGTAAGCATGAGATTCAAACCACTCTGAATACTCTTCTGGGGCGGCATACTTGCTCTTGTCCCACGCAGGGAATGACCCACGCTTGGATGCCAGTGTGTGAGACACCTTTGTTGCGCGCTTGTCGATGTAGTTCATGAGGATGCGCCCCATCTGCAGAGACTCTTCGCTGCCATATCGGATGCCCATCTGGTACAGCATCTGTGCCCACCCCATCACACCGAGACCGATCTTTCTCATCTGGCCGACCTTTTCGGTGATCTCATCGAGCGGGAACTCGCTCATATCTATAACGTTGTCGAGGAAGCGCGTTCCTCCGTAGACCACCCGATCAAGTTCATCAAAGTCGACGGCCTCATCGAAGTAGTCGTACACAGGCCCGGCAGAGCTTTGGTAGTCGTAGTCCTGCTCTTCGAGCCACTCGTCGTATGTGGGTGCACCGTCTCGAAGCATGAGCGAGAGATTCACGTGTCCGAGGTTGCATGATTCATACTCAGCCAGTGGCTGCTCGGCACATGGATTTGTCGCATACACCTGATACTCTGGATGTTCTTCCGCATCGAACGAGTGCATACGACGCGTCTCGTCCAAGTAGAACAGCCCCGGTTCCCCGTTGCGCCATGCTCCATCGAGGATGATGTCCCAGATGAAACGCGCGGGCATACGCATCTCTGAGCCCTCGTCGAACGCGCCAGACTCATGTGCATCCATGAAGTGGTCCTCCCACTTCTCGCGGAATGATACTGTCTCCTCGTTCTCCCAATCCCACGCTTCTAATGTGTCAGCATAATCGCGCCAGAGGTTCTCGTCAACGATTGACTCTGGTGACTCCTGATACGCGGGGGAGTAGAAGTGTGCCGTGTCTTGGACGATACCGAACGTCTCTTCGAACTCGGTCGTGGGGTCGTAGAAGTAGAAGATGTCGTCCTCCTCGACGGCCTCAACGAACTCATCTGTCACAGAGACAGAGATGTTGAAGTTCGAGTATGCGCCTTCGTTTCGCTTGCACACAGCGAACCGCCCAATGTCTGGATGATCGACACGAAGTTCTGCCATCTGCGCGCCCCGCCGAACGCCACCCTGCTTGATGACACCAGCCACGAGGTTGAACTTCTGCATGAACGACACTGGACCAGAGGACGTACCCTTTGTCGTCCCGATGAGTGTCCCCTTCGGTCGGAGAGCAGAAAAGTCTCCCCCCATGCCGCCACCCGTCTTCTGGACGAGTGTCCACTCCTTCTCTGTCTCAGCGATATCCTCAAGATTATCTGCTGGAGATGAGACAAAACACGCAGCAAGTTGCTGTAGACGCGCGCCCGCGTTCATCAGTGTCGGACTGTTTGGCATAAAGCGCTGTGTCTTCATCAGCGTCTCGAACTCATCCTTCCAGAACTCAAACTCTGCATCTGCAAGCGAAGAGTCCTCCTCATCCTGGTGATAAAGATATTCTGCTGTTGCAACATTGTCTGCAACGCGCTCGAAGAGACCTTCTGCGTCCTCTACGATATTCCCATCTTCATCCTTTTTAAGATAACGTGCAGGTAAAATATTATTTATGGTGTTATCTGTGAAACGCTCGTCGACAGTTAATGACTCGTCCACTCGAAGGATGGGGACGGATGCGATAACCTCTTTCTCTTTTGTTTGTTCGTGTGTGCTCATAATTAAGACGCGGGAAATAAATCTACTACGTATTCCCACTTAAGTGTTTTGGTAATAAATCTGACACTGATAATCTTGCTGCGCGAGGCTTCTGTGTGCTGTTGAGATATCAGTGTCAAGACGTGCAATATTCTCCGGTTTCAAGGCTTCACAAAGGCATATATACAGATGAATAAGATACTCATAGCTCTTTGTGATAGCATTATTTTGGAAAAGTGCGTCACGTATATACTATATGCGTCGGCATACTTGAATGGAAAGATTTATATGTGTTGAACATGTATATCTATTGTATGGGAAACGAATACTCTGGAACATTTATCACGATAGAGGGTATCGATGGTTCTGGAAAAAGCACTGTTCTTGATCGTTTAAATGAGCATTATGATTACGTGCATACGATGAGGGAGCCATCAGATAGTGGTGTGAGAGAAAGTATCATCCAATCGCTGCAGAACGAACAGCGTTCCCCGCTTCTCACATTTTTCATGTTCATGGCCGACCGTGTGAAAAATATAGAATTTATGATTGAGCCTGTACTTGAATCTGGCGGTGTTATCATATCAGATAGATATGCTGATTCTACCCGCGCATATCAGCCAGTCGATCTCTCAGGAGTCGACGGCCCCTTCGAAACCCAAGAGGAGGCTAGAGACTTTGTAGATATGTCAATGGAACCTTGGCTCATAGAACCCGACGTGACATTTTATATCGATATAGATGTTGAGACTGCACTAGACCGCTGCGAAAAAGATGTTGCATACGAGAATGAAAGATTTTTGACAGACGTGAAGAAGAATTATGATGCTCTTTCGGAATCAGAAGAGCGCATTGTGAGACTTGATGGTAATCGTAGCGTGAAGAATATAACAAGCGCAATTCATGGAAGGTTAGATATCCCAGAACCAGACCATTTATGATGGATGATTTCAACTCGTTCATGATTATTGACACTCTGTACAGCGGGTACACAATAGTTGTAGACACGCTAAGTGATGCCACAAGTGTATATTGTGACACATGCGATGAGTGGGTGGTGACATACGAGGGGGACGCTATCAGCACACACTCTAAAAATGATCTGTATATAGACATCATAGAGAAACACCGAGAACAACTACACCCAAATACCATCGAATTTCGTTAGTCGAAAGATTTAAGTAGGTAGATAGTCATTGGTGAACATGGCATACGTTACCCGACTGAATCACTTCCGCTTCGAAAAGCATGGTGATAGACTTGTCATCAAGAGCGAACTTGACGACTTTGAGAGAGATTATCCGTGGCCCGATAGAATGGATATTCGAGACGCGGACGTTGACTTAGACTTGCATGAGCAATTTTACACTCATGTTTTGAAAGAATATGAAAACCGATGATAAACGCGATGAACAATACAGCAGTGGTATCTGCCCTGAATGTGAACATGCTATCTTGCGGCATACGGTAAACCATAAATGTCAGGTGTGTGGGAAGCTGTGTTGGACGAAGACGATCCTTTAGAAAAATCAAAGATTTTAACGGTGTTTTACAGTCGCCTTATGGATAGACTGGTCGAACAACAAGTAGACATCAATAAGGTCAGGAAAGAGTTAGAAGAGCTAGAAGAGCATATAGAAGAAGACCAACAGATTTAAGTATACTCTTGTTGTATATACTCATATGGCCATAGTTTCGTTCAGGATATATTGTACAGAGTGCAATGAAGAAACGGTATTGCGTAAAGACAAGGAAAAAGATTCTAACTGGAAGGTCAACAATTTCTATGACCAGAGCGCGGTGTGTCCAGAGTGTCGCCCGGATATGTCTATTGTAGAAAAAGAAAATGAAGAGGATGTTGCAGAAATCGTGTTCGAGGAACTTGACAGCATTGGCGTCACTGCAGCAGAGAATCTCAGAAATGCAGGATTCGTCACGGCTGGCGACATAGAAGCAGCGTCTGACGAAGATTTACTCGGTGTTTCGTGGATAGGGGATGCCGCACTTGAATCTCTCCGCAACTTCACCGAATAACATACACCGAAACATTTATATAGTGTTACAGTGTAACATACATTTGTATGGAAGAGGCTATCGCACTCTTCGATCATGCACTGACTGAAAAAAATATTGACGCAAATATTTCTTATGAACATGACAGATACAAAAGAGAACATACGTTTACTATATCGAAAGAGCTTCACCACCGGTCAGTTGCAGAATCTGTCTCTGTAACAGACGAATTTCTTGAGGCACACGAACACACGACAAAGTGGTTCGCCACCGAGGCCGAGCGTGTATCACTGAACATACGCGATGAGATGGAGTCCACCATTCGCCACAGGGGAAGAGACATCACTATCTGCACATACGATAATCCACGGTCTTCTTGTGATGTGTGTGGTAGGGTATTCGAGTTGCAACCCCAAGATAAGTTCTATAAGATCGGAGCAGAACTTTCAAACCCCATACCACTAGGGAATACATCACGCTCGTTGCTTGAGAATATCAATGAAGAGGACCACTCGTTGTTACAGATATATCTACTCGGGGCGGCAGACGAGGCTTGCATCTGCTCAACCGAAACACTTAAGTAGTTCCGCCATATTATGCGCGCATGGAGTTCGCGGCTATAGGTCTCATCGCCACCATTGCAATAGCACTCGTTGTCAGATCTGTACACGACTCATACAGCAGGCAGCGACTCTATCGCCGTATAGAGAACATTCTCATCTCCGATTCACCACACCGTAAGAGTTAAATACCTTAGTGCACTATTATATGATGCGGGAGCGGCATAGGGTAAGGATAGACTATGCCTGATCTCGTGAAGCACATACGTGTGGATACGCATCGGCCCAAGTAAATACCACGATGCAATAAGCAGAAGCGTGTGACTTGATATCTATCAAGTGTGATCCGCCGCTCATAAACAATATCCTCTCCTCTGTTTTATCGCAAGACTTAAATACTTTTAGAGGCTACTATTCAATATGGTTCAAGTCTACCTTACTGGAGCAGTGTCAGACTTTGATGATCCCTTTGCATGGCACGACAGTATATCTGATGATACAAGATACGAACAACATACATTCATAAACCCGTATACACTGAACGACTTCGAGTTGGGAGACGATGAGGTGTATGAACGTCCGCATGAGGTTGTAGATCCCGCGCTTGAAGCAGTTTCTGAATCTGATGCGATGCTAGTTCACTGGGACGATGATGCATTTCTTGTCGGAACGTCGATGGAGATTATGCACGCATATGCATCTGATGTTCCTGTAGTTGTATGGTATCAGGGGTGGCGTGACAAGCTGAGCCCATGGATACTGTATCACACGCGTGGTACATTCGAAGACATGGATACAGCAGTGAAGGTCGCGCTCACATTTGGCGGCGACGAGTATATCATCAAAGAACAGATCTGACCGCAACACTTTTATATCCATAGAGCGTTGTTACTCGCATGTCATTGAGCGAGATTGCAATGTCGAGAGAGACACTGAAGCTGATAACGGTCGAGTATACAATCCGTTCTGAGGGCAGTTTCTTAGATGAGCCCATCATAGAACTATTTGCGCGCGACAGTAACGGCGAGCGACGCATGATTCAGGTGGAAGGATTCTATCCATATTTCTACATTGGGGAGCGAGAGTTTATCGAGAAGAAAGGAGATATATTGAACGAGTCTATGGTGCGCTGGGTTGAGGTCAGGGAAGATATCCTGGCGGATGAGACGAAGCTGAACGGTTCTGTGGAGCCAGTAGAGGAAGCACCTCGCACAACACTCACAGGAGAGAAGCTTGTCAAGTTGGTTCTCGTCAAGCCATCTCAGGTCAGAAAATTACGAAAGTTTTTCTCTAAGCATTATGAAGCAGATGTATTCTTCAGTAATAGATTCTTGATAGACACAGGAATTTATCGCGGGTTCACAGTCCCAGCAGGAGAAACACACATTCATATCGATGATATAGAACCCATCGACGAAGAGAAGACCCCAGATGTGCAACCCCGCATACACACAGTGGATATTGAGGTGTGGTCGGGTGGAGAGTTCCCAGATGTGTCATCTGCGTCTAAGCCTATCACTGCGATAAGTGCACACGATTCATACACGGATCAGTACTTCATCGGGGTACTTCATCCAGATACAGTTCCACAGGGCGAGGACAACTCTTGGGGCGACGATATAGCGTGGGAACTCCCGTCGGGCGTAGACCCGTCCCAAGGAAAGGTACAGGTGTATCACAACGAAAATAAGCTACTTGCAGATTATTTCAAGTTCGTGAACATGACCGACCCAGACATCATGACCGGATGGAACAGCTCTCGTAATGAGATGGGATCAGGGTTTGACTACCCGTACATATTGAACAGAGCAGACGCCATAAATGAATGGACATTCAATGACCTCACATATGATGGCGGTCGAGTGTTTGTGAGCAAGCGTGGACAGCCTGTCATCGGTGGTCGTCAGATGTTCGACATGCTGCAGGCATACAAGAAGACACAGATACACGAGAAGAGAAGTTATGCTCTAGGAGCTATCGCCCAAGAGGAATTAGGATATGGAAAAGAAGACATAGAGAATCTAGATACGGGGTGGACACATAACCCTGTGGATTTCATGAGATATAATATCCGCGACGTGCAGGCTGTTGTCGGGATCGAGAAGGCACAAGATGTGTTGGATCTCTATGACAACCTGCGATATGTCGCGGGGTGCACATACGATGAAGCTGCTGATTCAAACATCGGTATCATAGATGTATTGTTCTTGAGAAGAGCGAGTGAAAGAGGGGTTGCGTTGCCTACATCTATGAAGCCAGAGCGGAATTGGTATTACGGTGCTAAGGTCTTCAACCCGTCCCCAGGCAAGCATAAGAATGTCGTGTACCCCGACCTTGCATCTCTGTACCCGTACTTGATGTGGTCGTTGAATGTATCCCCAGAAACCATATACGACACAGTCGAAGAAGCAGAAGAAGATGGCTTCTCTGAAGATGATTTGTATACCGCATACATAGATCGACGAGATGATAGTGAAAAGCGCACGTCATCCCCCGACACATCAGAGGTATACTACGTGAATCCGAATGTGAAAAGCGGTTTCGTGAGAGACGTTGTCGACGAGTTGGTGGATATGAAGTACGAGTACAAAGGACAAGGGAAGGCATATGAGGCTGTTAAGCGTATCACAAACAGCATCTATGGTGTGTTCGGAGACTCTAACTCCTGGGGCCGAGGGTTCAGGTTATTCGACTGGAGGCTAGCAGAATCAATAACCATCTCAGGTCAGATGGTGCTCGAACACACTGCAGATACATTCACAGATACACTGCACTCGATGGGATATCACGACGCTGAACTTATCGGGGGCGACACAGATTCTGTGATGACGAAGATACCAACAGCCAACGACATGGACGAAGCTATAGAAGCAAGCTTCACTGCAGCAGATGCTGTAAATGAATCCTACGACACGTTCATGTCAGAGATGTTCGGTATACATGACAGTGAAGACCACAAGATGGAGGTCGAGGTTGAATCTTTCGCAGAGTCTATATTCTTCTTGCGCGACATGGATTCCGACAATCCGAACGATGGAATCAAGAAGAAGTACAGCCAGCTTGTCACGTGGGATGAGGGAGAATACATCACGGACCCCGAGCCCAAAACGAAGGGGTTCAAGCTTGTCAGAAGCGACACAGCGTCGATAACGGGCGAGGTACAAACACATGTACTACACACCATCCTTCGAGAAGACGAGCCCAAAGAACTTGTGAAAGAATACGTGAAGCAGATATGGGACCTTGCCCTCGGTGGAGACATGTCTCTTGAGGAGATAGGTATTCCGTCTGGGATAACATCAGATCCGATGGACTATGGCTGGTCACTAGATGAGAAGTCAAACGAGTGCAAGTTCTACACCCCGCAGCCGCACATACGTGGGTCGAGATATGCAACAGCATACATTGAGGGCGAAGAGATAGACGCTGGCTCAAAGCCGCTTATGTTCTATGTAAAGAATGTGAAGCCCGGAAGTGGTTATCCGGAGACATATCAATACAACGATGTGTTCAGTCTGAACGCTCCCAAAGATTGTAAAAATCTGAACACGAGGGAGATGAAAGAGATAGACAGACCCGTCGATGCAATAGCTGTAGAGGATGTCCGCCATATACCTCCGGAGATTGAGATTGACTATGAGAAGATGGCCGAGAAGACTGTCAGAGATGCCTTGGAGAATATAGTGGAAACGATGGGTTGGTCGTTTGATGATCTTGTGACGGAGGGAGCACAGGCAGGTCTCGCGCAATTCATGTAGCGAAAGCTTTAAGTACTACAATGCTGTATCATCTACTGGAATGACTTATACAGCAAATCAGATTCGGGAGAAGGCACAGTATTACGGTGAGTTCATGCTTGTTCTTGAGAGCGACCGTGAATATGATTTTCACAATTTCACAGTAACATTCGGAGAAGATGAATCTTCACCGGCTCTCTCTGATGACGAACTGCGAATCGAGGGAGTGATGGACGGCGAGCACCTTGTGGTGGATATCCCGATTGAGCGAATCGAGCACGTCTACGCACACCGAGAACTGTAATAGGATGGAACGATTCCGTGTAGCTGCACAGGAAACACATCTTCTAGAATCATCGCACCTGGTCAGCGAGATGCGGCAGGCTGCAACCGATGTCGATGTCTTTCCCTTGTTGCGCGGAAGCGATGTCGTATATTTTCACGATATAGACGGTGGATATATTCAAGACGAGTCTTTACATCTTGTGAATATGATTCACCGGGTGCAAGGTAAGTATTCGCCACCAGATAAAAAATTTTCCGAAAAACTGGAGGCTCACATCCGGGGTAAATACTATCAGATGCATGTTGTAGATATGTTATTTTGGGATTCTTATCCAGATGAAGATTTCATCGTCTCGATTAAGGTTGATGACTATGAGATCGGTGATGAAGGTTTCGATGAGCCACTGTTGACCAAGATAGACAAACGAGAAACCCGACATACATTACATGAGTAGACAGAAAGCAGGTCTCCGGAAAGAGCACGACATAGCAAGAGAGATCCATGAGACATCTGGCGGAAAGGTGATACCGCTCCGTGCCGGTTGGAGTGGTAACAGTTCACCACCGCTTCCAGATCTACTCATCCCATACAAAGGGTCTCTACGTGCAATAGAGCTTAAGACATCTAATCAGAAACGCATGGTTGTCGAAAGCGACACCATAGAAGACGTTATGCATTGGGGGTTGAAGATGACAGAGGTTCCAACGTATCCGTACTTGACCATCAAATTCAATCACTATGAGGCTGTGACGCTCCGTCTTATAAAACCGTGGGATATTGAAGGGAGTTTGAGACACATGGCAG
>Ga0209923_1000224_pt1 | contig 11535 bp, 4 predicted proteins | sample SalPon1_A_H2O_MG_FD_185696 | JGI IMG/M metagenome (GOLD analysis project Ga0209923, IMG submission 185696) | Salt pond water microbial communities from South San Francisco under conditions of wetland restoration - Salt Pond MetaG R1_A_H2O_MG... | ecosystem: Environmental > Aquatic > Non-marine... | reverse complement strand
CACCCGACGCACGTCGTCGTCCGCGTCGCCGGCGCGGGGTGGTGCCAGACGGACAACCACATCATCGAGGGGATGTGGGACCCGTACGTCGACCAGCCGCTGCCGATGACGCTGGGGCATGAGAACGCCGGCGAGGTCGTCGCCACCGGCGAGGCGGTCACCACCGTCACGGAGGGCGACCAGGTGATCTGCCACCCGCAGGCGACCTGCGGGGTCTGCCGCCCCTGCCGGCAGGGCGAGGACATGTACTGCGAGGCGAGCTTCTTCCCCGGCCTCGACACCGACGGCGGCTTCGCCGAGCAGCTGCTGACGAACGAGCGTGCGGTCATCCCGCTGCCCGACGGCGTCGACCCCGTCGACATCGCCCCGCACGCGGACGCGGGCATCACCGCCTACCACGCGGCGAAGAAGGTCGCCCGCGCGGTCGACCCCGGCGACCACGTGCTCGTCGTCGGCGTCGGCGGGCTGGGGCACATCGGCCTGCAGGCGCTCGCGGCGATGACCGCGACGCACATCACCGCGATCGACGTCAAGGCGGAGGCGCGGGCGCTCGCCCGCGAGCTGGGGGCGGACGCGACGGTCGACCCCACCAGCGAGGACGTCGTCGCCGCGGTGGACGCGATCACCGACGGCGGCGCCGCCCAGCTCGTCGACTTCGTCGGCTCGGATGTGACCACCGCCTACGCCTCGGACCTGCTGCGCGCCGGTGGCGACCACCACGTCGTCGGCTACGGCGGGCACATCCACGTGCCCGCCCAGGACCTCATCAGCAACGAGGTGGCCTACCGGGGGACGCTCGTGGGCCGCTACACCGAGCTGCAGGAGCTCATGGCGCTCGTCGCGATGGACGCGGTGACGCTGCGCTCAGAGCGCTTCGGCTTCGAGGCGATCAACGGCGTCGCCGCCCGGCTCGAGGCCGGGAAGATCGAGGGGCGGGCGGTGATCACGCCGCCGTGAGTTCGATGATCTAGGGTCGTGTCCAACTGATCACCTCTCATCCGACAACCCCTCTGCCCGCATCGCACCTCTCGAGATACTCGCACGACGCACACAGCTTCTCACTTGGATTTGGAGGGTACTCTTCGACGGCAGTGGACTCGGACCACAAGCGTGATTCTTCACGAATTCGGTTTCTAATCGAATCTAGTTGTGCCTTCTTCGGAATGGCCTTATCGACATAACCATCCCCCGTCGAGACAAATTCGACCATGATCTTCGACAAGTCGGGTTCCAGATGCTCAAATGCCCACAGGGCGTAGGTCATCAGTTGGGGGTGTACATCTGCACGGCGATCCGGCATCCCTGTCTTCCAATCGACGATTCGCAACTTCCCATCTGCTGTTCGGAGACACAAATCAACTTTCACCGTCACGGGATACCCATCGATGGGGAACGTCGCGCTTTGCTCATGGGAAATATAGGTCTGGTCTTCATACCGTGACCAGATATCGCGGAAGACGTTGGTTAAATGCCGTTTGCAGATGCTTATCATCTTTTTGCGCTCCGGCGTCACATCTTCATCGCTGTGAAACTCCTCCCAAAGTTGAATCATCCCCTCTTCGGCAGACTTCTTTGCATCGACCAAACTGGTGCGGTCGTGATCTCGCCACTCTCCTACCTGTTCAGCAATCGCCTCGTGGACCACGGTACCCACACTGGCACCATCAGGTTCCCGGGGGTGTGACATCTGCTGCTCTCTCGGATCATCGTCGTGTGTGGCGAAGTGCCACCGTCTGTTGCATTCATTGAACCTCTTGGAACGCGAGTACGACCATGCCATCTCAACTCAGGCAGGGTCACCCACCATCGACCGTGCTCAGACGCTGGTTCAACCGGCGTGAGACTTGCGGTAGGTCCTGTCTGATCCCGTCATCGGGGAGATCCATGTCGAGGGGCTCCGAGGAGCTCCTGTCCTCACGCAGACAGGAGCGCAGACCAATGGCCACTTCCTTCTCATCGGTCATCACCTGCCACTCACCCGTCTTTGCTGACTGGTTGATTCTCAGGTCCGGGTGTTGGAACTGCATGGTGCGTTCGAGCCTCTTCATGAGTTGGATCGCTCTCTCTTCTGGGACCGAAGGGGAGACGCCATCTATCGCATACTCCATCAGGGCCGAGGCAGTGAACCGGTCAAGTTTGTCGTGGATGTGCCTGTTCGTGTAGGATCGGAGGCATTCATGGCATGCGGATTCACACTCACAGTCAGCAAGGATGCTGCGTGTCACCTCGACCACCGCCTCGAACTCCTCCCAGACACGGGTTGCGAACCCCGCACCACCCGGGGTCGTATCGAACAGGAAGATCTCCACATAGCCGAGGATGCCCGACTCATCGGCCCCTGATGCGGACCGTGTCCTGAACCCACCTTCGAGCTCGCCATGTTCAAGATCTAACACGCGAGCAGCACCCAGCACCAGTGCCTCTGACACCGTCTGAGCGGCCGTCTTGAACCATTCCGCATGAGGTCGATACCGCAAAGGATTGTGCAGAGGTATCTGCATGAGGACGATGTCGCTTTGGAACTCGTGATAGAACACCACGTTCTCCGTCCGACCATCGCAGGTCGAGCTGACATCATTCTCACCCCTACGCACGACTGGATACGGTCGCTCATGAGTGGCATCCAGCTCACCATCTCGTGCGACGGCTCCACATTTCCTGCACATGCTGAAGCCCTCCTCGTCCAACCCCAGGTTCGCCACAACCAGCGGTTGGTTCCCCATCTGCGTGACGACTGCATTCCCGAACTCCTTCTGAGGTGCCGGCTCATCATCAGCCCCGTCCCCCTCGTCGTAAGGGGTCAGTGGATACTTCGGTGAGGTGGCATACAGACGCTCCTCCTCGTAGATGTCCTCCTGTTGCGGCTCCCCCTTGGTATCGACCTTCGGGGCGAAGGTATCGGGGGTGATGCGCGGAATCGAGATGAGTCTCTCCTCGGTGCACACCTCACACTCGTCGTCCGCGAGGGACCGCGACTCCTTTTCGTAGACGGTCTCACACCGTGGGCAGTAGTTGAACCAGGACGGGTCATCCCACCCGAGATTGGCGGCGCGGTTGACCGGGTCTGGTGCGAAGCGATCGAACACCCCATAGGATGTGAACGTCTTCTTGTCGACGACGATCTCTCGCCCGGGGATGTACGTGGAGAGCGCTTGGGTCATGTTTCGTGACATATCATACTCGGTCTCGATCCCTTGACTGGATCCGGTCTGGACCACGAAATCGCAGACATCGGTCGGGAACGAGAAGTTCGGAATGAGCGCCTCCTTCAGCAGGAGGTCCAACAGTCGCTGTTCCTCTGCCTGCGTATCCTCCCAGCTAGTCTCCTCATCCAACTCATGCAGGTCTGTAAGGAACTGCGCAGCCGTGTCGCGGATGAGCGGAACCCGCCATTGGTCGTCTTGCCCATCTCCCACCTCATCGGGTAGAAGTGCTGCAAGTGCATCGACAACGGATGAATCACTGTCCAACACGTGCGTGGACATCCACTCATCGAACCGCTCGAGACTGTATGACCCACCCCCATCGAAGAACTCCGCACAGGAGCCTAGTGACTCGAACACATCTGCGCTCGCCTCCATGTCTGATGGGTCGAAGAACCGTGCGAGCAGTGATGCATTGATATGTCGTCGAACGATTTTCTCGTTTCCCGAGTAGATGATCGGAGGTGTGCCCTCGGCCCCGATCAACTCCTCAGCGTGGTCGAAGTAGTGTGATTCATGCGGAGAATTGTCTGCGAACGTCAGGATTGTGGACAAACCTGCACCTGTCCGTCCAGCTCGACCGGCCCGCTGCTCGTAGTTCTCCGCCCCTGGGGGGATGTTCCGCATCGCGACACCTGTCAGACTCCCGATGTCGATACCTACCTCCATGGTGGTTGTGCAACTCAGCACATCGATCGGTTGCTCGTGCTCGTCATCCCCGACGAGGATGTCTTGAAACAGGAGTTCGTACCTTTCCGAACGAGTGAACGTTTGGGATGCATCTTTTCCGCCCAACTGTGCTGAGTGCTCCTCTGATCGCAGTGTGAACGGATCTCGCTCGCCCTTGACCACCTCGCGCACCGGTTGCATAGCATAGCTTGTCTTCGCATCTTTCGCGATGTCATCATCCACACTGTGGACCTTTGCGCCACAGTCTTCTTGTGGACACTGTCCGTCCATTGAGACCGCCGAGAACTGGCCACACCCCTCACACCGGTACCATCCACCTTCGAGTTGCAAATCAAGTGTGACAGCCTCTGGTTTGATAAACGCATGAACTCCCTCCACATCAAAGAGTTCGCTGAGAAGCAACCTTCTAAACCTCCCCACATCCAATTTCCCCTCAACGATTCGTTCAAGATGTGTCGGCAGGATGTCAGTAACAGCGACGCCCGCTTCATCAACGTAGCCGTATGGTTTCGCCTCACTCCTGTCCCATTTCCTGATCTGCTTGTCAAACGCATACTCGTTGCTTGCAAGCCAAAGCACCTGGATGATGATGGCCTCGATCAGATCAGAATCGGCATGTACGAACTTACTCTCGATTTTCTGGAAGATCGATGGTAGCGGGCGGAGATATCCGACCACCGTACGCATGAACGAGAAGTTCGAATCACCCAGTGAGCGCAGCAATAGTTGATCGAACTGCCGTGGCCTCTCGTTGGCCAATGCATCTCGTGCTGGCTCATAAGTCAGGAGTTCTTGTTCGTCCTGTAAATCAAACGCATCCATCAGCTTCGGAATCCTATCTTCTATACTTGTCTGCAACAAGCTCCGTGAGCCATCATAATCGTATCTCTCGTCTTTGTTGTTGAAGAAGCTGAGATTGTTCCGCTTACAGTACAAGACGAATTCGGGATAGATCCGAGCCAGGGGCAGAGCCTGCACATCGCTGTTGCTCGTAATGTCCGCGATCACCTCCCGGAACGAGTCCAGTTCGAGCCGCTCCTGGAGGTCCCTGGCTAGCCTGGCCGCCTTTTGCCTGCCATCAGAGAAACACAGGATTTTTTTGCCTTCATTCGGGTAATCTTCCGCGTCCGGATCGGGCGGCTGCATCCGGAACATCGAGCGGACCGCTGTGGCGAACGGTTCCTCACCCTTGCTTGCCAGATCGGAAATTTTCGTGTCGCCCGAGGACCGTCTACTCTCCTTGATCCCGCAGGCCGGACATCTGATGAATGACCATGGGTAACTCTTGTCATTCGGTTCGTCGCTCGGTATCCACACCTCGATGTAGGACTGCTCAGACGTGTGTTCGCCACGCTCCACGTGGAGGTGACCTGTCTTGATGTCTAACCATCTCTGGGTCGTCTGCTCTCGGAGCGATCGTCTCTGCTCATGGAGGGGATCCGGGTCGTCCCGCGGAGATTCGACGAGGATGTGAAGCTCATCCATCATCGGGGAGTTCCCGCGTTCACTCCACAGGAACACCTGGTCCCCGGCGGCATCGTGTTCACGGAACGCCCGCAGGTACGCCGCACCGCATGTGCGGTGACTGAGGAGTTCGAAGACCCTGCTTTCACACGCATCGCATGTCGTCCGTGGATTCGTGTAGATCCGACCCAGCAGCCCCGATTCCTCTGTCGCCTCTCGCCTGTCAGGACACGCGGGGTTCACGCAGGCATACAGCGAGGGTAGCCCCTTCACGAGCATGTGCAGACGGGTCGGCAGCAGGGCGCCCTTTCCCTCGATCGCCGCTTCTGTCCCCAGATACAGCAGGTTCCCCGTCGCCTCTCGGGCGAGCGTCCTCTCGACGTCAGGGAACAACTTTTTCGCCAGATCATCCAGCTCACACGGAGCCTCTTTTAGCTCTTCATGGAGCTTATGGAACAGCGGGTCCGCCTCGAGATTTTCAGCCAAGAATCGGTGATGGTCGCCGGCATCACCGCTTTCGAAGTCTCGCCATCCGAGCTGTGAGGCCAGGTTCCGTACCTTCGGTTCGGTGATATCGTATCTCACCGTCTCGAGCAGCTCCGCGACCCGTTGGTCACCCGGTTGCCCCTGGCCATACCCGACGCGAGCACCCGTCACCACGGAGAATGTGGCTGGATCAGCACTGGTCAGTCGGGCAGCGAACTCGGGCCCGTTCCGTTCGGTATCCGCCCCAAGCGTCGCACTGGTCAGGATGAACCGCACTCGCTCCCGGGGGATGTCGAGCTTCTGCAGCAACCTGTTCAACAACAGCGATATCTCCGCACCCTGGGCACCTCGGTACAGGTGGGCCTCATCGAGCACGATGTTGAGTTCGTTCTCGCTGTCTGCGGCGAGCCACTCACGCGTATCCTCGAATAGGCTCTGCTCGATGGGTCGCAACAGCATGTACTCCAGCATCGAGTAGTTTGTGATCAGGATATCCGGCGTCCCACCATGGTCGTTCCCCGAGTGCATCTCATGCCGGGTGAACAGTTCGGTGTCCCCAGGCTGCGTCCGGAAGTGTGTCTCTTTCTTCTTGTTCTTCGCTCGGAACCCCTCGAGATCTTTCGCCGGGATCCTGCCGCTCCCTTTGAGCTTCTTGAAGAGATCAGGCCGCCTCTTCGCTAACTCAAGATACCGATCGATCACCGGCTTGATCAGGTAGTCATTCTTGTCCGTGTCGTACTTCCCATGGTACGGCGTCCGGCTCGTGTACATGCCGAACTGTACCCGTCTGCCCATGTAGCCCTCTAGCGTGTCTGCTCCATCGTCGTCCCCGAACATGAGTCGCAGCCGCGACATCTGATCTGCGACCAGCGCGTTCATCGGGTACAGCACGAGCGTGCGGACGCCGCGGACTGTCGTGCTGACATCTCGGCTGGCCTCCAGCGCGAGTTGCCCGAGGATTGAATACAGGAAGATCTCGGTCTTCCCCGACCCCGTCCCTGTAGAGACTACGAGGTCCTGGCCATCGAAGAACGCCTCCAGGGCGTCTGCCTGGTGCTTGTACGGTGGATCGAAGATATCCAGACCATCGGCCGCTAGATCCACGAGCACCGACACCACCGGCTCCGGCAGCGCGAGGTTTCTGAAGTGGTCTCCACTCTGGTATCTCGGAGTGGCCTCCACCCATGGCTCGGTCGCGATGCCCTGATCACGTATCAATGCACGTCGCTGTGCAACCAGGCCTGGGTCCCGGAGGTGATACGTCGATTCGATGTATCGGCGAAGATCATCCTCGATTTGATGAGAGACCTCTTCGATCGATTTCACGCAACTTCACCCGATTTGATGTATCGCACGGGAAGCGGCTCGAAAATTTGCTCAACGGAGTTCATATGTTGGTTGGGTAATTGCCAATGTATTTGCATGTTTTCATACTTGGGCTCCCCGGCCCCGATTGCGATCAACCACCGTGTCTGTGGGCCTGGTGGTCTGAAGTCACAGCTCACCCGCATCTCTCCATCAATCTCACGTATGCCCACACGCCGCGGGCGTCCGTCGAGCTGATCGATCAGGAGGCAGATTTGACGGTGGTACCAAGGCGGAACCTCCACCCGTCGATCGTCACGCTCCGTGCGAACGCGCAGGTAGTACTGCTTGAATCCGTACTCGGAGACATGCCTCCAGAGGCTGAATCTCGTCCCATCCGGAGCCTCAACCTCGGCGGGGTCATCACCCCAAGAGAGATCGAATCCTTCGTGTGGCTGATACGCTTGGAGCGGGTCTCCTTCTCCCCAGTCCTGTCCTCTGTCTTGCCAGAATTTCCTGAGGTCATCGATGTGTGATATTTGCCGTTGCCCCCTACGCGTGTAATCATCTACCTCCTGGATGATGATGCCCTTGTTCATAAGCTCCTCCTCGGTGGTGGCCCGAACGAACCGCGACAAACCATGGAGGTGCAGAGTCAAACCGGCGTCGGTAAGTTGGGTGGTCGGCACTGCGGAGACCAACAGCCACTCCTCGGAGGAAGTGGGCACCGCAAGCGTGGGTCCCACCGTCCAGAATCCCTGTGAGAGCTCCACGAGTTCCCCGAGATCTGCTAATGTTGCCCCCCGTCGGTCATCGAGGACCTCGCGGAACCAATCGTCTGCGTCTTCCTGCATGGGGTCACCTAGGAGAGTCTCCAGCTTGCGCACCGTCCAATTGCGCAGTCGGTTGACGTGGATCCGGGGCCATGCTGCATCATCTTGCCTCACCTGATGCGCAACACAGTACCTGATTGCCTCGGCGACGATCGCGTCGCAGAGGAGGTCCTCGTCATCCGCTAACTGCTCTTCGTGGATGCCGATGAACCGTGATGCAAACTTCATCAGTGTGTCATCACCATCGAAGCCCACCTCCTCCAGGAACGGTAGCCGTGCCCACACCCCAGCCCCAGGAACGGATCGGAACTCGTCGGTCTTCTCCAGGATCTCTCCACAGGCGACCCCTGGCCCCCATGCATCGATGCGACCCCTGACCACCTGACCCACCCGCACCTCGGTGTCCTCGAACACCACATCCACTCCTTTGTACTTCGCCTTCGCCACAGGACCGTCTTTTCGCCGTTCCAGTATCGTTCCATCGAACTCCTCATTGACCTCGAAGGGTATCCCATCAGCATCGCCCACCATCAGCGCAAACCGCACGTCGTAATTGTCCCCTCTGTATGTGCGCTGCGCCAAGCGGACAGCCTCTAACGAATATCCTTCGATCTCAACCAGCCCACCCACCTGTCGGGTAGTTGGACCGACCAGCAATTCTCGGTCCGCCTTCTGTATTACCCCGATGTCGGTGTGCCGGATGTCCTCGATGCGCCCGAGCGTGATCTCACCCGGTTTGGGGACCTCATCAGTGATGAGACCGAGTTGCTCATACAGTCTTTCTTTGTACTCATCGTAACCCTCAGCCTGTGCTGATTGGGTCAAGCATAGTCCGTAGTCTCCCCTTTCTCCTGGATTCCCCAAGAATTTCACCTCGATCGCATCTCCCTTCTGAGCTTCGACGGGACCGATGGTTACCGGCTTATTACCCTTCTTTACAACCCCACGGTTGCCAACAATTAATCTGTCAATTTCTGCAGTGAACACATCGCCTATGTTGATGGACATTAGCTAGACAAACCTCAATTTAATTCATCAACTCTAGTCAAACTGACAGGCATTTATTCATCACCTCTGAGGAACGCCACACTAGCCGATCCCAACGATCCGAACGTCAATTCGAGTCGCTCACAACCCAACTCAATCCATTGATTCAGGTCTCGCGAAGCCTCGCCGGGGTCATTAAATGTGGACCATTGGACGGGACCGAGAACCTCACCATCGACGAACTCGGCGTGGACATCGATTCGCATGCCCTCCGGCCCAACAACTTCGAGTTTGGTTGGACGATGTGCCCCAGACTCCTCCAGACTCACTTCGCATTCTTGCGGCCCACGGAGAGGATCAAGGACTTGACTCGTTGATGCATGCGGAGATACTCTCACTCCGAACTCTTTGGCCTCGTTCAGTCGCTCGGAGGGTGTCTCCTCTAAATTTTCTTCAGATCGCCCTTGCAGCTGTAACAGTCTGTGCCGTTTCGTGTTGGGTTGATGAATGCTGACCCGTTGTGATGCGTTCTCTGGAAACGGAATTTCGCGGAAACGTGGGTTGCCAGGACCTGTCTTCGGAAGCTCCACTTCTCCAGTCTCATCGCGAGGTACCTGGATCACCTCCAAGGTCGGATCGAGATTCCCACCTGGTTCGATTCCGAGCAAGATCGAGTCACCTGCGGCCCCTACGATGGGTTCCTCCGTCGTCGGTGACACAGGTCCCGGAAGAATGATGTCAGCATCGAACCCGTACGTCTCCCGACTCACCTCCCCCACGAGTGCCTCAGCTATGTTTTCTGTCTGTTCATTGAACTGGAATCCTACAACGTCGTACGGCCCCAACTTCCATCGCTGGATTAAGCCGTCTTCCAAATTGATTCTTTGTTCCATAATCACATAGACCCATTGGCCTTCGCGAAGGCGGTTGACCTCTACCCGCTGTTCAGCCCGTGTCTGATCGCCCACAAAGACATGCCCGTATTCCATTCCAACCGCGTTCCAATGCTGTTCGGCGAGACTTGCATCTGCGGGTGGAATGAATTCAACTCTCCACTCGTCGAATTCCGGGTCTAATGTTACACCCACCTCCGCCTCTGAGGGATGGAAGCGCTGTGGTGATGGCGTCTGAATCACTCCTTCGGCCTTCACTGAGGAAGCTTCGAGGATGCTACGAACATCATTCCCTTCGCGGAAATCGGTCCACTCGAAGCTGGGAATGAGACCCTTGAGTTCTATTTCTCCATCTCTCATCGGGCGCACCATCACGCGCATCTTATTTGCAGCCTCGAGCTTTTCGACGTTTGACACTCGGTACTTTTCTGTCAGACGCCGCACGTCCGCGGCTGATCCCAGTGGACAGTCTTGCTCGTCGAGCTCTCCCTTCGCATGAGCAAAGTGATGAACATTTTTTGATCCTTTCTTCGCTGTGAGGAAGCCGCCACACTCCGGACACTGGTAATACCAAGGTTTGTGTCGCTCCGCTTCTTCGATCGGAATTATTTCGTTATTGGGTGTGACCCCGAGCGGAATCTGCACACCAGTCATTGCGATAATAATGATTGGAGTGTGATATGAACATACCGCCGACCGTATGCAATCTTCAGTGATGGTACGATGCAGTTGAATTTACATAGTAAACTGAAGTCAAAATTCATGAAAAATCCATTCAAGCATTGTATCTGATGGTAAAACTCGTGAAATTCGGAACTTCTGAAACCTCCTCATCAAACTAACCAATTACACGAACAATTCGATTGGCAGACTCCTAATATGCAAACGGCGTGTTTTGTTCTTTTCCACCGGCAACAGAATGTTTCACTTTAGTAAGCCGATTCATTTCGGCAGGCCACACTCGATGCAATCAACACCGTCGCCGCCCGGCTCGAGGCCGGGAAGATTGAGGGGCGGGCGGTTATCACGCCGCCGTGATCTGTCGATCTAGACCAGCTCACGGGCCATGGTGACGTTCACCGGCCATTGCTCGCATGGGACGCGTCGATACCCGGCTGACATCGTGTACAGCCTAGGCGAGATCGCGCACCTCAGTCATCCCGCCCTCGCCGCCTGAGCCACGCCGCCCCAGCGCCCGCCGCGATGACGGACGCCAGGAGGCCGAACCCATCGCTGCCGACCTCGGTCTGTCCTCCCTCGGTGGCATCAGCACCCTCTGTCCACAGCTGCTCCGATTCTGCCAGCTCATCTCTGGTGGCCTGGGGCTCTCGCTCCTGTGAGACGAGGCGGATGGTCACCTCGTCCCACCCGGTGTCGGTCCGCACCGGCACGCGGCGACCCTGCTGGCCCAGCTGCACGGTGAACGCGAAGCCGTCGGTCGGCGCCCGACACGACAGCACCACCGTGTGGGTCTGCGCGGCGACCGCCTCGGGGAGGTACAGCGTGGAGAGCATGTTCCGGTTCGCCACGAACCACCGCCAGGACCGGGTGCTGTGTGACTCGGCCTGGTCGATTCCCTGCGTGGTGACGAGCTCTGCTGTGGGCGATCCGATGTCGTACGCCGCGAGCTGCCCGCCGCCGCCGTCGAGGCAGGCCAGGCGATCCACGGCGATC
>Ga0209923_1000223_pt1 | contig 11570 bp, 15 predicted proteins | sample SalPon1_A_H2O_MG_FD_185696 | JGI IMG/M metagenome (GOLD analysis project Ga0209923, IMG submission 185696) | Salt pond water microbial communities from South San Francisco under conditions of wetland restoration - Salt Pond MetaG R1_A_H2O_MG... | ecosystem: Environmental > Aquatic > Non-marine... | reverse complement strand
ATAATCAATCTACAGGTTGTCATTCAATCCTTTCCATTTTTACAGAGTTCTGTGAAACGATACTGCCTTCGCTGTCTTCATAGTAGATTATCAAATCACTGTCTGAATAAAAGTTCAGTATCTTCTTCACACTCACAAGCAGAGAACTGTGGCTGAAACTGAGAACGGCTTGAGGTTCCCATTCAGAATTTAGTATAGGCTTTGGTATTCTTGCATCGATAGTATACACAATTTTCTTATGAGAATCAAGAGGATTATTAAGATTGTTATCTCTAATACATTGATTAACATCACTGTTCTCTTCGTTGTCCAGTCTAAACATAACTGACGTTTCTTCTGGCGCAACAATATTTTTTAGACTTTTGTGAATTTCTACAAGAGACTCTGGCAGTTGCGCAGGCAGCACAATTAGTAGAGGCAGCCTATTCAGTTCTTCCAGGGCCAGTACCAGCATGTCCATTGAAAATCGTGTGTTTTCTATTACTACACTGGCAGAGGATCTGTTGGCAATTCTACCTGCGAGATAGGAGTAGTTTTCAAGACTATCATTTAAGTCCTGTGAATCAAAATAGTGTAAGCCATATCGAATACTTCTATCTCGATATAGCGCCAGTGAGTGTTCATCTACCTCGCCCAGTTCTTGTTCGATTAACTGTTGCCCTGCTGGAGGCAAGTTCTTTAACTGTTTGTCATACACACCGGGCACTACAGTTTCTGGATCGAGATCGCAAAGTTCCTGATACAGCAGCATTACTTCAGGATCTATATCAAAGCCGCAGTCTCGAAATGTATGTACAATTTCATAGAGATTTGATTCTGAATAGTCAATGCTGTGTGTTTTTGTTTCAGGGTCGTATGTTCTTTGATCTTGAGGAATAAGACGAGCAAGGTCCTCCATTCTGCGAATAAGATTTCTCTGATAGACAAACCTTACTAATATGCTTACGCCATCTTCAGATTGTTCTAGACGAATCCAACGGCTCCTGTCAATGTAGCGAACATCTAACGAAGTACGCTGTTTAGCTGAATCTACATCGACGTCGTACTGTTCTAACTCTGTGCGATACTCGTCCAGTTTCTTTCTTGCAAGTCTTAACTGACGATCTGTTAATCCTGTTCTTCGATCTATCTGCTGTGCAAGACTCGAAATAAGATTTTTATCTTGTTCTTTCATCAACAAACTGTTGTCAGACAGAAGCATGAGACAGGATTCTACTGTGTGACTTTGCGTATTCATTGTTTTAATTATATGCTAAACAATCTTTTTTGTCAAGTAATTCAATGGGATACCTTGTGCTATTTCTGCTAGGGTGTATTCTGTGTGCGCATAGTCGTTGAGCCACTGTGTCCTGTCAGGCATAATGGGAGATTCTATCTGTGAATAATCAGAGTTGGCAACGGGCCAGGCAAGTGAAGAAGGTCCAGTAAACACAGGCACACCATTTATCACACTGTGTGGTCCAGGATTTGAGCTCCAAGACACTACAGCCCATACATTATCAAATTGAATGTCGTAATCGTCATATGTGCCTTTCTGCTTTTGAGGTCGTTGTATTATTACATCTTGGAGCCTGCTATTGGTTTTGTGTATAGGTGCTCGAGGATGTGGGCGTATTACGATAGGCCTGTCTGTGTATTTTCTTATTTCCAATACCTGTTGTTCAGCCCATTTTTCAGAAGGAAGTAGATTGTGCCACTGCTGTGATTGATCATGCTGGCCGCATATTAAAATATGGTTACCTGATTGTCTCCAAGGTTTCAAAGACAGGCTCAATTTTATTGCTCTTTCATTATCATTGCCTGATGGCGCAAAGTATGCGTCTCTGTTAACGCCGCCTAGGCCTATTCGCCAAGTAGTGCCTCTCTGTATTCCTCCTACTTCAATTACGATAATTGGCTTGTTATTCTTCTTAGCCCGCAGCCAAATATCTCTATTCCTTGCCATGCGTCCGCGCCAAAGCACTGACCATATTACGTCTACATCGGAATCGTGCGAGTTATCGACTGTTTCGTAGCCTAGCTGTTTTATGCTCTTAGCAAATGCATCCCACACTGGCCGAGAATTAAGCGCACCATATTGTCTCCACAGTGAAAATTTCATGCTATAAATACCTTCAGTTATTTACAAAAGGCACGCACATGAAACACATCACTGTGGTTACTACTTTTCATCAAGCAGGACTTGACCTATACGCTCAAAGATTTCTAGACTCCTTTGCAGAACGTGTAGATGATAGAATAAAACTAATTGCCTACGCAGAAAACTGCGAGCCTGTAAATCCAAACCCAGAACAAATTACCATACTATCAGCAGAAGAAAACCTGCCTAAATTACAACAGTTTAAAGAAACATGGGGTTCAGTACCCAAGGCAAATGGCAAGTGTCCGTTCCCTGAGAAGCGCCCAAGAGACTATCATAAAGAGTTCAAGTGGGATGCTGTGAGATTTGCCAACAAAGTCTACGCTGTGTTTGATGCCTGTGAACGTTCAGAAGACTGGTGTGTTTGGATGGATGCGGATCAGTTTGTGCATTCTGATTGGCACTATGATGATTGGGTACTACTGCTGCCAGACAATAAATGGATCACATATGTAGGCAGAGGACGAGGATCTGCTACATGGCCAGAATGCGGATTCTATGGTCTAAATCTAAAAGACAATACCTGTCTAGAGTTTTTGAAAGAATTTGAAAGACAGTATAAACATGCAGAAGTAGGCATATTTACATTGCCCGAGTGGCACGACTCATATGTGTTTGGCACACTATTGAACAAAATGAAAACACAAAAGCCTAATGTCTTAGACTATACTGAAGGCACTGTGCTGCAATCCGCAAAAACAGGCGGCGGCGGCCATCCTCTTATTAACACAGAACTAGGGCGCTGGGTCGATCATCTAAAAGGTGCTCGCAAGAAACAGGGCAAGAGCAAGGCAACTGACATTTCTGTGAAACGCACAGAAAGTTATTGGAAAAACTAATCATCTTCGTCTAGATCAAATTTTTCTGCTAGAGCATTATTGTCTATATTGTCCTTAACTCCTGCCTTGTAGTGATTAAGATAAGGAGCAAGCACGCTTCTTGAAATTGGTGTTTTATGACGTCCAGGATTAAGGTTCATCATGTCGTGCCCTTTCTGCTGCATCAACTCAACTGTTCTTCCATAGACTTCTCCGTCATAAAAACGTCGTATATTTTCAGTTTTGTCGTTAACATAGATATCTCTATATGTTTCGTAAAATTGATCAAACGCAGGATGCGTTTTGTTTATAATAAAGAAACCTGTTTCGCAAGAGTGCCAATCTTTTTCTTGTTTTTTATGCCATACTGAAAAATGCGTAGATAAAACATTTTTTGGTGCAATAAGATCTAGTAAATGACTGGGAATTTCCTGCTGAATGATAGTATCAGCATCAAACCAAATCAGTCTTTCACAGTCTAGATTCTCCATCGCATCTATTACGGAAAAGCCTTTTTTGGAAAACTTCTTCACGTGTGAATTTGAATGACGTTCTTGAAACGCCTTATATTCAGGTGATTCGTGCCAGCCTAACTCTTTTATAGTTTTTACTTTTACTTCAAAATTATCCTCGTTGTACACATACATGGGCATGAGATGCGAAAGACACTTCTTGTAAGAACGAAGCATAGATCTGCCACAGTGATCATAATAATCTCGATTCATAGAAGTAAATGCTGCGTATTTCATAGATATTCCTTGATTATATTCCAAGCAGTTCCGTTAGCTAGATCATTAAAATTATAATGACTCATTGATATTTTTTCTATCCACTGCTGTCTATCAAATGTTTCGGGTTGATTTATATTACTTAGATTTAGGTTCGCAACGTCATAAGCTTGACTGCGCTGAGCTGTTTTATCTGTAACAAACACAGGTATACCTTCTACGGCTGCTGCAACACCCGGGGATGAATTATAAGTGACGCAGGCCCAGCAGTTTTCGAAGTCTTTGACTATAGAGTCTGCAGTAGATAAAGTCACGTCTTTAGGAGCAGTTCTTATGTATTGCTGTGCTCTTTTATCTCCAGGATGTGTCCTTATCACGATAGGCCTATCAGTTCTTAATTTAATTTCTCGTATAATCTCGTTGCACCATGTCATTACATCTAAGCCTGCCATGCTCCAGCCACCATTTCTCTGTAGGCAGATTAAAATATGTTCGCCGTCGGTGCGCCAAGGCTTTAGTTCAATGTCAAGATCCTGTTTTATCTGTTGCCAGCGTGCAGGTGTTGTGCTCTGCCAAAAGTATTCTCCTGTTGTAGGGAATACATCATCTAGTGAAAAACGCAGATATTGTTTTGTGTTTCCAGGATCACGGTATAAAAACAGATTTGAATCTACAGCAACAGTTCTTCCGCCGTGTTTCTTCTGCTGTTCTATTATTTGTTTTCTAAAATTTAGGTGCGGAGCATTGCCACTGTTAGCATGTACCCACCCTTGTATGACAGCAAGGTCTGAAGATCTGTATTCAAATGTTTCTACCTCTGTGCTTTGACCGTTAGGCACACCGAGATGAAAATTTCTTAATACATCTCGTTTTTCTGATTTAGTATTTTTAGCAGGAATGCCTGCGTAATAAATCCTAACTGATTTCATTCTGTAACATCCTGTAAGCAGTGCCATCTTCAAGTTCGCTAATATGATATTGGCCATAGGCAAGATGATGAGCCCATTTGTGTATTTTATCTGAATCCTGTTTGGTAGGAGTTTCAATCAGACTAAGATCTTTGTCGCACACAGGATCTGCTGCTGTCGGAGCCGAAGTAAACGCAGGCACGCCAAATAATACTGCTTCTACTGCTGCAACACTTTGATAGGTAACAAGAGCATGACAGTTTCTTAAATCGTCAAAAATAGAATTTTTAATTCTTGTTTGTCTATCTTGCTTGTGTCTTATCTTTATTGGTCTATCAGTGTGTTTCTGTATTTCATGTACAGTATTATTGCACCATTCGTTTTGATCAATGCCGTAAAATTTACAGGGTTTTTCCGAAGGCGTTACAACTAAAATGTGTATGCCTGATTTGCGTGGAACAATAGGATAATGGAGTTTACGCCATCTGTCGTCAGGTCTATCTATGATTTCGTTATGCTGAACATTGTTTCTAACTATGCGATGCCATTTTTTCCAACCATGAGGATTTAATTTAGAAGGATAATTTCCTATATATCCAGTGTCCATGTAATAGAAATCTATTCCGTTATCCCAGCAGGAATGTATAAGTTTTCTCTTGCCCATGCTGCGGATTAGAATAGGTCCTTCGCCAAAGTCCGAATTATAATCTTGTATAGACAACCCAGCGCCTTGCGCAAATGCATTCACATATTCGTCTGCGAGATTTTTAGAAAGGCAGATCATACTGCGCTGAGTAGTCTGTGTAGATTCTTTCTCGATGCCATTCTGCTGCGTAGTTTGATCCTTCTCTAGCAGCAAAGTCTGCAAAGCAAGGTGTGCCCAGTGTGTAGTGAATTAGTTTAGCATCTGGGTTATAATCATATTCTATATCTAGCCAGTTCCATTCTATTGGCAGTGCGCCGACTAATTCTTCTTCCAACCATGTAAATCTATGTACCTCAGCACCTGTTGCGTTCTTGACAAATTCTGGCGTTACTGTTTGATTGGCAGGGTGAGCGCAGTTCCATAGTATTACTGAACTCCAGTTTTTCTTGGGATAGTTTTCGTTTTTAGCACCAAGATACTTTTCTGTTAATTTGGTTTCATAGTCGTGCTGTACAACCTGCACTGCTTTTGATTCATCCCTTAGTCCCCATAGTTTGGCAATGTCGTCTCTTAGGATCATATCTCCATCGACGAAGATAGCCCAGCCTTGATAGTTCTGCATATGTGGTACAAGAAAACGAGAGTAGATAAAGTGATTTGATCCGTCTGAGTGTGATTCGTCGTAATTGTCAAGTAGATGAAGCGCAAGTGGGTTTAGGCTGACAGGCTGTGTGGCATGTCTAATAATTGAATTCGAACAGACATGATAGGCTGCTGCTTCTCTTAGATCGTACCCTATATACACAGGAATCATTGATTTCTCCTTTCTATGTCTTCTTCTTCGCAGGATTTACCGTATTGCACTTCTAGTATTCTTACAGACTTGTTTGTGGGATTAGAAGCACAGTGCCATACTCTCTTGCCTATATTATATCCACCTGTGTGCGCTGTGAGATGCACAGTGTCTTTCATCTTTTTCCATTCAGTTTCTATTTTCACAGTGCCTTCTAGAACATACCAGTATTCTGCTCTGTCAAAATGTCTTTGATCGCTGAGAGCACAGCCTGGTTCTATTTCTAATTCTTTGACTTTGTATTCCAGTTCGGGTTCGTGGTTAAGCACACGATACCATCCCCAAGGACGTTTTGTTTTTTTCATCAGGGTATTTATAGGGTTTAAAAAACATAATTGAAATATTCGAGATCTTCTTGAAAGTGCGCTTCTACAATTTTTCTTGTTTCTGGTGTATAGTCTTTTTGATAATGACTATGATTGCTGGTATTTGATATTGGTAGAGGATCGAAACAGTTCAGCCTTTCTTGTATCTTTGCGAAATCATTGTTGATATTTTCAAGTTTACATGCTTCATAATCTAACGTAATATCAATGAAGGATTTCTGTGTCCACCATATAGAAGATTTAGTGTTGCCTTCTCTAGAAGAATCTAATATCCATTGAGTGAAACCTTTTTCTGCTGCTTCTTTCCAATGAGGCCATTTATCTGGTATTTTATCAAATTGACCGCCTTGAACATGATACCAATACCAGCTATGTACTCTCGCAAACGGGTTTCTCACAATAGTAAAGTGGAAGTCAAAATCAATATTTTTTGCAATAACTCTTTCTAATCTACAATGCTTAGGTCCTATTTTGTTAACTTCAAAATTGTGTTTTAGCCAGTTAGTAACGCTGGTGCCTCCGGCTTTTGAAATGTGAACGAAAACAGTTTTGTGTTTGGTAATATGTAATGCCATTAGGGTAATTTTATTCCGGTATTTTTTATAAATCTTTCTATTTTAGCTTTTTTGTTTTTCCCTGTAATATGTACGATTGGAAGATTTTCTTTGGTACAAGGCTTTCTTTTGTGGAATTCGATTTCTGAGGTATTGAAGCCCGGGTAGTCTATAATTTTAACTAATTCGGGAAAAAGAGTTTGTGTCAGATAAATTAATCTTGGCTGTTCATTTCCTACACATGGTCCCCATTCAGATTGCCAATTTTCGCTATACTCTTTGTTAGATAAATTTGTTACCTTAGAAAACAGTTTCCTCATAGGTTGGGTATTTCTAATAAACATAACACCGGCATTGAATAATGTAGTACCACTTTTTTTAGCCCTACCTCTAGTGACAATTAAATCTTCTTTGTATTTTTTAAAAATTTCTCTGAAGTCCCAATCATTATTAATAAAGAATGCGTCGTCGTCTATACACAAAATATCTGTATAGCCCTGTGATAGCGCTTGAGAAACGCATAATGGTTTTATAAAAAAAGGATTTGACACATCTGTTTTGATAACAAATTGATAATTTACACTAAATTTATCTGCGTAATTTCGATGATTGATGTTAGCATTAAATCTATTAGAATTAGCACAGGATAATATTAAAAAATTATTCATTTTTTATTTCCAATATTGATTAATCCAATTTTTTTCTACTGAACTAGGATCTGCTTTTCCTGAAAATAAAATAATTTTAGCATCAGTCGGCAATCCCTGTTTTTTTACAATCGGAACATAAGAATAGATGCCATCTGATTCTTTGAACTTTGACTCGTCTGGCCCCAACATATAATTTATCCAAGCTTGATCTGATCCTAATAAATTATTTTTTTTAATAATAATATTAATATCGCTCAAGGACATGCTGGTATCAAACTTTTTCCACACATCTTCTCTAGCTCCGGCATCCATTAAAATTAAGCCGCCATTATAAACTTGAGACATTTTTTTTTGTTTTTTTTTCTGAGGGACGAACTTATTAATACAAAAGTCTTCTTTTTTTTCTAGAATATTATCTATATTGTCAACAATGACACAATCGAGATCTATTGCTAGAAATCTTTTTCCTATAATGTCAGACATATCTTTTGAAAATAGATAAAGACGATTAAAGCAACCGCCTAATTCTCTACATTTATCCCACAAAGGAATTATTCTGATATCAGGATGTATGCCGTTGGGATCGTCAGTGATACACGAAAATCTAATAGGCACAGTAGTATTTTTCTTAATAGATTCGTATAAAATATTAACATGTCGAGCAGTATATTTTACTCTATGGGAAAGCAAATAATCATTATTATTTTTTTGCCATTTAAAACATACTATATCTATCATAAGTTTATTTGATACTGATCACCTGCAAAAATCTCTAATGGCAAATTATATTTCTGCACAAACTCGTTTACTGCTTTCTTAACGCCTGGTTTTTCTACTTTATTAAAATCATCTCCAAAAATAGCGCCGCCTTTTTTAATAATTTTTTTAGCATTTTCCAAATCGTCTAAACAACCAGAATAGCTATGATCTCCGTCTACATATACCCAATCAACTTCATGGTCAAATGTTCTAAAAAATTCGGTGCTTGTCATTCTGTGTATAGTTACTGCCTTATCCTTAAACTTATTACAAACGCTCTCGTAAATATCATCATAGAATTTTTGAAAATCAACCGGGTCAGTTGATCCTACCATTTTAGAATATCTTGAGATATAATTTTCGTAATTGCCGTGTTCATCAGATTTTTCATACGGTATGACAGACCAACTATCTACAAGATGAAGATGTTTTGTTTTTTCGACAAATTTTTCTGATGTAAAACCTTTCCATACACCAATTTCAATACCAACACTACCTTTTGGTATTTTTTTTGCCGTACTTTTTCCGCCTTTATTTCTACCTGATCCGCACATCATAACATTATTCCTTTTCTAAAATTTGTATTTTTTAAGATGCACAGATAACTTTATTCTTTTTTATAAAGTAGCATCTTCCATCCCGGCGACTCTTAATTTTACAACGTTGGTAATTTGCCACTGCTTCTGATCCAATGCTTTTAAAACTCCTAACCACTTGTTTCTTATAAGAGCAAAGTCGTTTATGATTTTTTCATAGTCAACAACATCTGCTTCGCCGTCTACGTACTTTTCTACATCACGGCTGCTTAACGCTCTCTGATAGTTTTCAAGATACTGACGGAAAAAAGAACTGCGTAATCTACGCAGTTCAATATTAAGGTACTCCAGTATCGCTTCAATTTCCTGTAACTGATTAAAACGATGCTCTACAGTGCCAGGCATTGAAGCACTTGCTCGTTCAATGTTGCCGGTGAATTTTACTTCTTCTCGAGCAGCAACTAATTCTTCTTCAAAGAATCTAATTGCTTCAGGAATTTTGGAAATGTTTCGCGAGACTTCTGAGTACCAACCCATTAGTAGTCCTCTTCGTCTGGTTCTTCGTCTAATTCGAGATAGTAAGAAATAGCATCGTCTAGCACTGTGTCTGATCCTGCTGCGGCTTTAAATTCTTCGTCTTCTACACCATAATCAGCCAACAGATCTACGTAACGCTCTGCTGCTATTTCTAACTGCTTCTTGTCAATATACTCTTTGAACATCATCCAAATGTCTGCAATGTGAGTCTCATCCATCAGGTACCGGTCTCCTCTTGTGCTTCCTCACTATTTAGTTGCTCTGCCACAGGAAGGTCTTCTTCGTCTGCGTCTTTTTCTTCTGGTAGTTGATAGAAATCTTCCATTACCATGTCCAGCATCTCGCCAGTCCAGCGCTTGCGATACTCAAGATGCTCTTCACCGTTGGAATCGATGTACTTGAGACGGTTGCCCTGCTGTACAATGAGGCCTTTCTTCTCCATCAGTTCCAGCAGTCCTGAATATGGATTCATGCCAGTCTCATAGGGAATCTTAACCTGTACTGCTTCAAACGGCTTGGAATAGCGTGTCTTCATGATCTTACAGGCTGCTCGAATACCTTTTACATCAGAAATTTTATTGCCGTCTTCGTCTTCCTTCAATTTTAGTTTCTTCATTGCTACCACAATTGAAGAAGCATAAACAAAGCCCTGTCCGCCTGAAATCTTGTCATCTGGGTCGAACATATCCTGCGAAGCGTATGTGTGATTGGTGGCAACCATGCCTACATTGTGTGCGCCGAACATGTTCACACAGTTTCGCACCAGTGCTGTAAGTGCCTTGGGCTTGCGACCCATGTCACCTTTCAAGTCACCCTTGCCAAACTGATCTACGTCAGTGGGAGTAAGCAGCATACCTAAACTATCAATCACAAACAGCACACGAGGACGTTCGTCTTCATTGAGACTCTTGTAGTCATCCATGAATGTATGCACAGTCTTTGCTACATCGTCAATCATTGACATGTTTAGCTTGAGTAGCTTATCTTCTGACGTATCTACATCAAGAGCCTGTAGCCACTGCTCGTCTAGAGCGTTTTCTGAATCGATCAGTACTACATAGATGCCCTGCTTCTGTGCTTCTTTTACAATATTGCCAGAGCAGATGTAGGATTTGCCTGATCCTGATTCCCCTGCGAATACTGATACCTTGCCCAGCGGAATGCCTTTATTAAAGTCACCTGAAATAAGATAGTTTAGAGCGTAGTTGCCTGTGCCTACCCAGTCTGTAGGATCGTTAAATCCTGCGCTCATGCCTGAGATTGATTTTGTTAATTGATTGCGAAATTTTGTTGGGTCAAATGCCTTGGTCATTAGGAGTCTCCTTAGTTTGCCTTTGAATGAGGGGAGCGATGCACTCCCCTCTTATAGATTTATTCCTGATTCTGACGAGCGCGAATCATTGCGAGAATGTCTTGTGCATTACCGCCTTCGCTTGCAGTTTCAGTTTCTTCAGTCTTTGGTTCAGGTGTGGGTTCTGCTGCAGGCGCAGCAGTGTCAGTCTCTGCCTTGGCAACGTCTGCCTCAAAACTCTCCTTTGCCTGCGGAGCACTTTGACTAGTTGCTGTAGCACCCACGCTGGCTGCCTTAGTAGGATCACCTGTGCGAGCCTGAACACCTGCTGGTCGGAAATACTGACTCCACCGGTCTGCATCATATGCTTCACCGTCTACAGAAGCCTCAAACATTTCAGTCATCACCTTCTGCTCTACCTCACCAGGGCGCTTGGGCAAGAAGCCTGACAGATCAAACAAACCATGTTCGTTGATTGCTGCCATTTCCTCATCACTCAACGCACGCTCACGACGTGCCCAGGTTGATGTAGAATAGTCTGCATAACCACCTTTAGTAGTCTTGTTTAGACGGAAGTCGAGACCTGCTGTGTAGTCAGTTGGCAGTTCTTCCATGTCTGGATCAAGTAGCGAACCCTTGATGATCTGGAAGATCTGCGGACCAATGATAAAGCGTCGAATCGGATTCTCAGGAGTAGAATCTTCCTTGAGTGGATCCTGTCGAACAAAGCCTTGGAAGATATAAGAACGCTTCTTCCAATATTTACGACCCATGTCCTCAAGTGCGGGATCCTTGAACCAGCCACGAACTTCCTGTAGGATAGG
>Ga0209923_1000222_pt1 | contig 11598 bp, 12 predicted proteins | sample SalPon1_A_H2O_MG_FD_185696 | JGI IMG/M metagenome (GOLD analysis project Ga0209923, IMG submission 185696) | Salt pond water microbial communities from South San Francisco under conditions of wetland restoration - Salt Pond MetaG R1_A_H2O_MG... | ecosystem: Environmental > Aquatic > Non-marine... | reverse complement strand
TTTAAAATTTGCTTAATAACCGGTGCTCCACTAAAGTTTGTACTTTTGTTCATATCTTATTTTTTTGGTGAAAAATAAGGATATAAAAAAGTGGGAAATCCTTTATAGGAAAACCCACTTTTAAAATTTTTATCGGACACTAATGATTTTAAGAAAGTATTTATCTTCTTGGGAGTGTGCTTTTATTTTTCCATAAACATTTTAAAATCAAAAAACAATTACCATGAAAAAGATCTTAGTTCCAGTAGATTTTTCTACACCATCAGAAAATGCATTAAAAGTCGCTGCAGACCTGGCGAAAAAGAACAATGCTCAGGTTTGCGTCCTACATATCATAGAACTCGCAGAGACCCTTTTTGGCAGCGAGCAGTTCAACGTGGATGATGAACAGATCGTCTTTTTTATGAAAATGGCGAAGAAAAGATTTGCTAAGTTCATGGAGAAGGATTTTCTTAAGGAAATTGACTATAAGGATATGGTAGATATTGGTCCTACGTCCAAGTATATCAGTGAATATGCAAAAAAAGAAAATGTGGACATGACCGTCATGGGTTCCACTGGTGTAAGTGGACTGGAAGAAGTCTTGATAGGATCGAACACCGAAAAGATCGTCAGGACATCGCCAGTTCCGGTCTTAGTGGTCAAGAAGAAAATGGAAGACCTGTCCATAAAACAAGTAGTGTTCGCTTCTGATTTTGACCTGGAAAGTCTGAAAGCCTATGAGAACGCGAAGGTGTTCGCCGATAGCTTCGAAGCGCAACTAAAACTTCTCTATGTAAACCTACCGGGCAACCAGTTCTATAGTACGAAAGAGATACACGAGCAAATGAGAAAGTTCTTACACGAAGCTGAAGTAGAGCTGAACGAAGAAAACGTCATGATCTACAATGATTATACGATACAGTTAGGCGTCATCAATGGCGCAAATACTTTAAAGGCTGATCTCATCGTCATGCCAACCCATGGCAGACGTGGTTTGTCCCACTTCTTTTAACGGTAGTATCGGGGAAGATGTGGTCAATCATTCAACTTTACCCGTGATTACTTTTAAAATTTAATTTTGAGATTTCCAACTTATTATTTTACCGTCACTCTCTAAGTCTGGCGTTTATTTTTTTTGGTTATTTTCCAGCTTATATTTGCATAAAAATCAACTATGTTCGATCAATTGATGAATCAATTCAAATCCACCCAAAAAGAAGTGGAAAAGACCAGGAAAAGATTAGATGATGTGCTGGTCCGCGAGCAATCCGTCGATAAGATGATAACTGTAATTGTCAATGCCAATAGACGAATTACCGATATTAAGGTACAGACTGAAGAAGTAGAGGACAACGAACAATTGGAGGATTATTTGATAACAACGATCAATAAGGCCATGACAAAAGCAGATGCTACCCATGAAGAAGAGTTACAGAACAATGCCAAAAAAGGTTTACCCGATATTCCCGGTATAACAAGCTAAAATGCTGAAAAAACCTCAACTACTTGCTTTTTATGCAAGCGTGATCATCTTCATCCATTTTGTAGCCCTCATGCTGATCAGTTATTTTGAGATAGCGCATCAGTCGATAACTATTATAGGAGAGTTGCTCACTATTCCTTTCCTTATCATTGACGTGTTGATAGGTTTACATGTCATACGACAGATATATTTAAAGCGTTACACACAAATTCAATTGTATACGCTTATATTCTTTCTGGCTACGATGCTCCTGATCGTTTCTGGTACAATAATGGAATGGTAAGGTTTTAGATCATGTTACGTCTATGGTCTTCAAAAAGCAATGGAACTTTCTTTTGAATATTGGTTTTTATTTCCTATTTCCATGCTGATCGCTACAATAGCCATGGCATCGGGAATAGGTGGAGCGGTCTTCTTTTCGCCGCTTTTCATGTTAGCCTTGCGGTTAGATGCTAAGATAGCCATTGGAACCGCATTGATAACGGAACTTTCGGGTTACAGCAGTGGTTTGATCGCTTATATCAAAACCCGGCTCATCGATTATAAATTGGCCAGGAACTTGTTGATGTTTTCCGTACCTTTTGCTATCCTCGGACTGTTCCTGGCGGATCACTTTCCAGATGTTATCTTAAAAACGGTCTTTGCCGTAGGATTGATATTCATTGGGTTACAGCTTTTCACCTCATGGCGAAAGGAAGAGCGAGAAAAACTAGTGAAAGCAAACGAAGAAGAGCTTAAAGAAGAACATGAAAGCTGCCTTATCGATAATCAAGGTAATGAATATCGCTACTTCCATATTCGTCGTTGTCATCACACTTGTCGTTGCTTCCATCGGTCATATCTATGAATTCGCTCAAGGGAACATCTCCAACCTTACGGAAGTCGTGAACCTGGCAATTTTCACTGTTCCGGGTGTTATTCTGGGCGGGCAAATAGGACCCAGAGTGCAAAAATGGTTACCAGATGATAAGACTAAGATCAGTATATCTATTTTGTTCCTCCTTATCGGGGTCTTCATGTTGATCACGGTTTCTGACCTTTTATAGGAAGCTACCTACCTTTTTGAAATATACCGGGCGCATCCCTGTGCTAATTTAAAAGGTATAAACTAATTTTTGATAAAAAAATTATGAACGCACAAGATATTATTGATAAACTGAATCTGGAACCCTTTGAAACGGAAGATAGTTATTACAAGGAGACCTATCGGTCCAGTGATGTTATTCCTGTTCAGGTCTTCCAGCAAATTATCATAACGATAGAGCTACTTGTACGGCCATTTATTTTTTATTGACGCCAGACAACTTTTCTACGATGCACAGATTACCTACTGATGAGATATTTCACTTTTATTTGGGCGAACCGAAAGGAATGATTGTGCTAGAAAAAGGTCAACCAGGCGATCTGAAAAGCATAGGGAATGATCTGAACAGGTCGCTTCCTCAGTATGTAGTTAAAAAAGGAATTGGCAAGGTTTAAGGTTGTAAACAGGAGGAAAGTTCACATTCTTAGGTGTGAGCGTTTCACCAGCATTTGAATTTACAGATTTTGAAAAAGGGAATGCTGATGAACTTACCAGAGTATTCCCGAACTATAAGGAATAGATACTTAGTTTAAGTCACTAACAGATGATTTAGCCTTTTCAAATACTTGAAGTCCCGCTTTTAAGAAATCTTCAAATTTCTGCTTATTCGGTTCATAGCCTATCGGTTTCTGTAAGAGCTCGTGATCAGCGTTCATAAGGACGTAATAGGGTTGGGAATTGTTCTTAAAGTTAAGGGTCTGGAACGTAGCCCATTTATTCCCTACCGTCTCGATGGATTTAGTTCCACCGCCCGGTTTCTTGTAGACGAACTGTTCTTTATCAGGCAGTTGAGCATCATCATCCACATAAAGTGATATCAGGACGTAATCTTTTTTTATCAATTCGTAAATAGCTGGATCGCTCCAGACTTGTTCTTCCATTTTCCGACAGTTCACACAGGCCAGACCTGTGAAATCCAGTAATATAGGCTTTTTCTTCTGAGCTGCTATCTTTCTTCCTTTTTCAAAATCATTATACGCTTTTAGTCCTAAAGGTCCTTTTGTGTCCTTTTCATAGATACTGTAGAATAGAGGTGGTGGAAAACCGCTCAGGAACTTTAAATTAGCATAGGAAGTGTTAGTCAATCCGGGGACCAAATAGATGAAGAATGTCCCAAAGATAAGTCCGAATATTATCCGAGGTGGTTTTAAATGAACATGCTTTGGGTCATGTGGAAATTTTATCTTTCCGAAAAGATACAAGACCAATCCCAAAGTAACGATCATCCATATCCCGATGAATATCTCTCGTTTGAGGAAACCCCAATGTTCTACCAGGTCAGCATTAGAAAGGAACTTAAAGGCCAGACCTAGCTCCAGAAAGCCTAATACGACCTTTAAAGTGTTCATCCAGCCACCGCTTTTTGGTAATGCATTCAACCAGTTAGGGAACAAAGCGAACAAACCAAACGGCAAGGCCAGGGCCAAACCGAAGCCGGACATTCCCAAAGATAGTAACGTAGCTCCGCCATCCGTGGATAATGATCCACCCAGCAACGAACCTAAGATCGGTCCGGTGCAAGAGAATGAAACGATCGCTAAGGTCAATGCCATCAGAAATATTCCTACAATACCACCTATGTTCGTTGCCTTTTCATCTAATCTACTGCTCCACGCGCTGGGAAGTGTAATTTCATAATAACCGAAGAATGAAAAAGCAAAGGCGGCAAATATCAGGAAGAATATGATGTTCAATGTGGTATTGGTCGATATATTGTTCAGGAATTCAGGATTCACGGAGTCCAATAAATGAAAGGGTAAACTGAGCAAAAAGTATATCAGGAAGATAAAGGTCGTGTAGAGGATCGCATTGACCAATCCTATTTTCCTTGTTCTAGCCCCTTTCGTGAAAAAAGATACCGTGAGCGGGATCATGGGGAATACACAAGGTGTGAACAATGCGATAAGACCGCCAAGGAAACCAAGTAGGAAAATGCTCACATAAGATTTATCTTTTTCTTGCCGGGTCATTTCAAAATCAGACCGGTCAAGTGGTATCTGCAGTTCATTTGTCGCCTTATCATCTGTTTCGGACGTTTCTTCTGTATAGGTCCTAACTGATAACTTGTTGAGGTTTACGGAGAACGATAGGGTGTCTGGTGGTAAGCACTTTTCATCATCGCAAACTGAGAAAGAAATATGAGCTATCATTTGTTCAGTCGTACCTCTAACCTGTAACTTTTGTTTGAAGACAGCTTTCTCCTTGAAATAGGTCAATTCAATATCAAAAATAGGATCGACCTCAGTGATACCCTTAGGTTCGCTTGTGTCCCCTATTAATTCAATGTCATTTCCCTTTGTTTCAAAATCAAAGCTAGTAGGCGTGGGACCAACTTTACCATCCGGTAGTTTTTTCTGGGAAGGCAAGTGCCAATTATCCTTAATATTCGCTACTGCGATGAACTCATAGGTGTCAGCGGATGCCCTTTCAATGGAAACTTCCCATTTTACGGGATCTACCATTTCTTCCTGAAGACCCAATTGTGCTGGAACACTTTGAGCTAATGCAAGTAAAAAAAATAGAACTAATCCGCTGAACAGGTTATTTTTAAACATCTTCTTGTACTATTGTTTATTTTAAATCTATCATCTAATCTATGACCTACTACCCAGACGATCTTTTCGTCATAGGTCAAGACCCATTGATCCAATTTTTTATGGTGCGAAACTTTTTCATCTTTTAAAAAATCGCTCAACTTTTTTCTCCCTTTCATTCCTAATGGATAGAAATGATCACCTTTCTTCCACTTCCGCAAAATTAATGCCTTACCTATCTTATCAGCATCTAAATAAGCAATATTTTTAGAACTTCCTTCTATACCATCACAAGACCTGATGCTTAAATTACCTACAGGTGTGCTGTGAACGCTGGAGCTTAGTAATATCCTGAACGTTTCTGGCTCAGAATTCTTTTCTATAGGCTGTATCACTAATTGGTCACGTTCTTTAGTTATCTGGTATTCTTTGTTCTGAAGGATCTTTCCCCTGGGTTTTTTGCACAATTGATAAACTTCATCAATATTTTTGAAACCAAGATCTTTTATAAAATGAAATAAAAGCGTCCTTGGGTGTTCTTCCTTTTTTAATTTTTCCAATGAGATGGAATATCCATTATCTGCACTGGAAACGATGCTATCTCGTTTTTCTTGTAACAGGTCTTCAAATAACTGATAGGAATTATCAGCCAGCCCGATACTTTTTACTGCTTGCCGGAATGCGTCTTTTGTCAACTTCTTGAAACTTGGGATTAGCTTGCTTCTGATCTTATTCCTGAGATAATCGGTTGAAGAATTACTGCTATCCTCACGCCAGGAAAGCCCATTTTCATTTGCAAATTCAAGTAATCGGTCCTTAGAATAGGGGAGAAGTGGTCTAATAATATCATCACGTTCTCTGGGTATACCAGTGAAGCCTTTTAAACCGCTTCCTCTTATCATATTGATGAAAACCGTTTCCAGCTGATCATCCGCGTGATGTGCGGTTAGGATGAAATCCTTGTTTTCTCTGTTAAGAAGTTCATCAAACCATTCATAGCGGAATTTTCTAGCAGCTTCTTGAGTACTTAATTGATTATCGGCAGCATATTGCCTTGTATTGATGTGGGTTGAATAAAACTCCAGTCCTTTTTCTCTAGCAAATTCTCTTGCAAAAACCTCATCTTCATCACTTTCAATGTCCCTAAGTGAAAAATTGACGTGCGCAAGGCTTACATTATATCCTAGGCGATATAATAGCGTGGTCAATACCACACTATCTGATCCACCGCTAAATGCGATAAGCAATTTACTTCCTTTAGATATCCTGGGGAATTCTCCTTGTAAATGATCAGAAAAAGATCGTAACATATCACAAATTTACTCAATTTTAAAAGAAGTCTTACTCCAGTGCTTTTAGCAATGCTTCTGCCTTTAGGAGACATTCTTCATATTCTTTTTGTGGCTCAGATTGGTACGTTATGGCACTTCCAACCGCTAAGCTCAGTTGCTGGTTCTTTTTATTATAAAGGATCGACCTTATCACCACATTGAGGTCCAGATCACCATGTGGTGAAATGTATCCTATACTACCGCTGTAAATACCTCTTTTGTTATGCTCAAATTCCTCAATGATATTCATTGCTCTCAACTTAGGTGCGCCGGTCATGCTTCCCATAGGGAAAGTAGTCTTCAGTATTTCATTTAATCTTGTTCCTTTTCTTATCTGAGATGAGATCGTGGTGATCAATTGATGAACGGTCCTAAATGAATAAAGTCCGCAGAGTTCCTCTACTCTAACGCTTCCCTTTTCCGCTGTTCTTGCCAGGTCGTTCCTTACCAGATCAGTTATCATGATGTTCTCTGCGCGTTCCTTGGGGTCATTCTGAAGCCCAAGGCTTATCTCTTTATCCAATGCTTTGTTCTTCGATCGTTTCGCCGTTCCTTTTATGGGTTGGGATATCAGTTTTTCTCCCGTACGTTGTATATATCGCTCCGGACTTGCCGATAATATATGATGGTCATCGAATTGACAAAAAGCTGCGAATGGAGATCGAGCGATGTCGTTCAGCTTTTGGAAGATCTTGATAGGTGATAACTGAACATGCTTTGCATAGAAGGATTGGCAGAAGTTCATCTCGTAGATATCTCCTAATTGGATATGTTCCAATATACCATTGACCGCATTTGTATAATCCGTTCTGGACAATACCTGGCGGATGTTGATATTTATCTTTTGATGATCTACTTCTGTATTTTGTCTTTCTATCGATTCAAGGTCATGATGAACAACATCTTGTAATTCCTCAGGGTAATGGAATTCAATCATGTTCTTTCTGAGAATTAATAATTTTTCAGGTTGGAAAAAGAACAGTTCTGGTGCTTGCTGAAGGTCTTCATTGAAAGAGCTAACATCCTCGATCTCATTTTTCAAATCATAGCTTAGATAGCCCAATAACCAATCCTGGGTTTCTTCGTGAAATCCTTGTAATGCGTTAATACATCCTGGTGTGTTCATCTTTAGTTCCCGGGTACTTCCTATAGCTAAAAGTGCCTCGAACTTCCCGTACTTATCCTGATGCTGATTACTATCCAGATAGCATATAGGTTGACTTTTATTTACATTATCTACATAAGTTGTTCTAACCCAATTCAGTATCTTGGTTTTCAGATCAATCAAGTTATCAACCGGGAAGGATGACCTGGTTCTCTTCATAGACATGCATCTAGTTAATTTTTAACAACATTGCTCTTAATTCGCTTAATATCATGGCCGTCGCTCCCCATATTACCTTATCTTGATATTGGAAACAGTTCACGTTGATGTTCTTAGCATATGAGGTGCTTAACTTCTTCGTACTGATGCAATTTTCATCCAGGATATGGTCCAGCTCTACTTCAATGATGTCATCCACTTCGCTGGGTTCAGGTTTGAAAACAGGTTCATCTTCCATTAAACCTAAAAAAGGATATACGATGAAGTTGGAAGGTGGAATGAACAATCGTGACAAATGAGTGATGGGCTTGATATCATTTCCATTTACACCAATTTCCTCTTCGGTTTCCCTAATGGCCGTGGATAGAAAAGAATCGTCATATTCTTCCTTACGACCGCCCGGAAAACCTATCTGACGGGAATGAACGCCCGGATAAGCATTGCGTAATATAAAAACCACATAAGAACGCTTATTTCTGGGGTAGATAAGACAAAGAACCGCCGCCTCCTTTGCATTCAGTGACGCTATATCAAGGGATTCCAATTCCTTTCTTCTGCTTTGTGGTGCCATTTTGTATTGTGCGGCCGCACCGGGTAAGGTTAATTTTTTTATTTTTGGAACTAAATCTTTAAACGATGAGAAATCCATTATTTAGCTTACTGGTTATCCTTCTTCTTTCTGCTTGTCAAGGCGAAAATACGAACAAAAAATCAACCGGTACGAATCAATCAAAAAAGGAAAAGCAACAAGAAAAGGAACCCGCGGAAAAAGTTAAGATACCATCAGGTGGGACTGATATTGATGTTTCTCATATAAAGACATTAAAGCAAACTGAACTCATACCGTTCTTAAAGGAATATGGTGTTAAGAACCCACAGACGATTGTAGAGATAAAGACAAGGTTTGGCACGATGAAAGCCCAACTCTTTGCCGCAGAAAAATTGCATAGAGCTAATTTCATCCGACTCGCAAAACTGGGCTACTTTGATGAGACTTTTTTCCATAGGGTGGCGAAAGGCTACGTTATACAGGCTGGCAACTCTGATAGAAGGTCCACACAAAAATTCCGCAAAGCTATAGGTGATTTTCAGATCCCTAACGAGTATCATTCTATTCACCAACATACTTATGGAGCATTGTCCATGGCCAAAAGGTCAGATAAGAATCAAAGCAATGCTTCTTCCCCGTTTGAATTCTTTATCGTTACTGATCCGGAAGGAGCGCATCATCTGGATGGTGATTTTACGGTTTTTGGTAGGATACTGGAAGGCTTGGAAGTCGCGAAAAAGATCGAACAGGTAGAGGTTGATGAAAGCGAATGGCCTTATGATAACATCCATGTAGAGGTAAACGTCCTTAAATGACCATCAGAAGTTCATCATAGATGAAATGAACTTTTCAATGACAGCATCATCAAGTTTTTCCTAAGGCGACCTCGATCGCATTAGTATAAAGGTCTTGTAAACTTATGTTCGCAGCTCTGGCTTGTTGTGGTAGGATACTCGCATCGGTCAATCCAGGACAAGTGTTGATCTCTATGAAATAAGGTATTTCATTTTCGACTATGAATTCGGCTCTGGTCAATCCTTTAAGTTTCAATATCTTGAATATCCTAAGTGCTTCCTTTTGAATGCTGTTCTGAATTTTAAGATCAAGAACAGCTGGTGTGATCTCTTCTGATTTTCCGTGATATTTAGCATCAAAATCAAAAAACTCGTTCTTTGACCTTATTTCGGTTATCGGTAATACCATAGGTCTACCATCGTAATTGATCACACCTACAGAAAATTCCCTTCCGTTGATGGCTTGTTCAATGATCACTTCATCATCTTCATTATAGGCATGCTCGATGGCAGGTATAAGTTCATCTTCTTTCTTTACTTTGGTAATTCCAAAGCTGGAGCCGGCACGATTCGCCTTAACAAAACATGGAAGACCTACTTTTTTCAAAATAGCGTTCACGTCTAAAGGGTCTCCTTCGTCAAGGAGATAGTTTTTAGCGGAGTCTACACCATAAGGTTTAAGCACACTTATACAATCGCGTTTGTTATAAGTAAGCGCTGAAGGATAATGGCTACTCGCGGTTTGCGGTATTCCCATGTTCTCAAAATAACCTTGTATCAGGCCATCCTCGCCCGGTGATCCGTGAATGGTATTGAAGACCACATCAAAATAGACCTTCACATTATCAACGATCGCACTAAAGTCGCTCTTATCCAGTGGTATCTTATTATCCTTTTTGTCTAGCAAATACCAACTGTCCCTGGCGATGATGGTCCTGTAAGTATTAAAGTCTGTATTCTTCAGTGCCTGATAGACCGCATTACCACTTTTAATGGAAATATCGAACTCACTGGAAAAGCCACCCATGGCGATAGCAACGTTCTTCTTCATTGTTAAAGTTTCTGGAGACCAAAAGTAGTAGAAAAAGATATTATCAACTAAGAGAAATTAAAAGAAAATGTGTTGGTCACGATCATATTGGTTTTTATACTTCCAGCGTTTATGTGTCCAAAGGTAAAATTCGGGTCTTCTATAGATCTGCGATTCCAGTTTTTTAAAGTAGGCTTTTGTGATCTCTCCGTTATCTGTCTTTTTTGCCTGAGTTGTCACAGGCTCAAGGACGGTTTCATAATAACCACGACCTACCTTTTCTATTTTCATATACACTACAGCCAGATCCAGCCTTTTAGCTAAGAGCTCAGAACCTGTAAAGACTGGTGTGTTAAGTCCCATGAACTCCAGCCAGTTTCTTGCGGATCTTCTTTTTGGAGATTGGTCAGCGATCATCCCGTAGTTTGCTTTCTTGTTCTTGAGCTTGTCTTCTGCCATTTTTTTTGGGATGGCTTCTTTATCTATGAGATAAGTTTCAAATTTACTTCTGCTTTTTCTCAATAGATCATCAAACGCTTTGTTCTTTAACTTCTTGTAGATACCGTAGCTGGTGTTTTTCATTCCATGGAACCTCAAGGCGAGGATCCATTCGTAATTATTGTAATGAGCGCACATGTAGATTACGCTTTTCCCCTGAGCTTCCAGCTCATGGATCACCTCAGGATTGGTTATCTTGAAGCGCTCTTTCAACTCTTGCTTTGAGATGGAAAAGACCTTGACGGTCTCTAAAATAAGGTCGCAAAAATGCCTGTAAAACTTTTTCTCTATTTTCTTTCTCTCTAATTCTGAACTATCCGGTAAGGCTAATTCCAGGTTCTTCCTCACAACGCTCTTCCTGTATTTGAACAAATTATACAACAATAGATACAACAGGTCTGATAGTTTATAGAGAATTTTAAAAGGTAATTTAGAGATGAACTTGATAAATGGATAACTAATGATGTACAGCAATCTTTTCATCAACTGAATATTTTTCCAAAGATATACTATATTTGAATTTTTAGTACTTTCTACCATGTATGATACTTCTGTAGTAACTCTCGTGATAATTGCTGCCAATGCTATAATTTCATTTAAAGGATTTAACGATGTAGATTTCTTCAACAAATATAAGTTCAATATCAGTTCTGTACGGCGTGGTAATAGATTGGTGATATTTTCTTCAGGATTTCTTCATATTGACATCACCCATTTAGCAGTAAATATGATGACATTATATTTTTTTGCCGGAAGTGTTATAAGCTATCTGGGGATTTTAGGCTTTTTAGCGGTTTATTTTGCAAGCTTATTGTTAGGAAACGTTCTTTCTTACTTTTTTCATAAAGAAGAGATGCATTACACCGCCGTTGGAGCAAGTGGAGCAGTGGTAGGCGTCCTTTATTCGGCTATTCTGCTCAGACCTGACATGATGCTAGGACTTTTCTTTATTATTCCTATTCCAGCTTATGTTTTTGGTATCGGTTAT
>Ga0209923_1000213_pt1 | contig 12116 bp, 15 predicted proteins | sample SalPon1_A_H2O_MG_FD_185696 | JGI IMG/M metagenome (GOLD analysis project Ga0209923, IMG submission 185696) | Salt pond water microbial communities from South San Francisco under conditions of wetland restoration - Salt Pond MetaG R1_A_H2O_MG... | ecosystem: Environmental > Aquatic > Non-marine... | reverse complement strand
CCTTGACACTGGCCTTGAAATCGATGGGGCTTCCAACATTGGCAGGATTGGCCAGGTCATAGGTGACCTGGAAATCATCAAGCCTCATGCTAAACGGGTGCAAGTTGTTCTCATCGAAAAAGGTTCCTGGCGAGAAGCTGTCGTAGCTAGCCAGGTTGTTCACAAACATGTCGCCCTCGACCAAAACCCTTTGACCGATATAGCTGTTTCCGCCACCAACACCAACTGCGACCAAAACTGCAATCAATGCGTAGTGAAAGATTAGGTTTCCGGTTTCTTTCAGATAACCCTTTTCGGCACTCACAGAATCTTCCCTGAGGTCAACCCGGTAGCCCTGCTTTTTCAAAATCTTTGCTGCCTCTTGAAGATCGTGTTTGCCGCCCGGCTGGGTCTCATAGGCACTCATTCGTTTCAAATTCGGTGGTGTCTTCACAGGCTTTGACATCATTGCGCGCCAGTGAACCTGGGTTCTGGGAACCACACAACCGATCAATGAAATGAACAAGAGGATGTAAATCGCACTAAACCAGACAGATGTGTAGACATCAAATAGTTGCAAGGTGTCTAAAACTTCGGCAAGCTCTGGGTTTTCATCAAATTGCAACCTGACACCGTTTGGGTCAGCACTGCGCTGGGGATAAACAGAACCAGGAACGGAGGCAACCGCCAACAACAAAAGCAGAATCAGAGCTGTTCGCATGCTGGTCAGCTGTCGCCACATCCAGCGAAGCCAACCCTGAATGCCGAACTTGGTCCGCTTCGGGGCTTGTTCTAACTCGCGCTCTTCGCGAGTTAACTCATAGTCAGATGGCCGGTACGAAGTCACTTATCCACCCCTGCATCCAATTCACGATTTGATCCCAAATACCAGTGGCAATCAACAACCCAAGCAGCACCAGCAATAGCCCGCCGAAGATGTTCACCGCCCTAATGTTTTTCCTAATTATTTCAACCGAGCGAGTGGCCCAAGAAAATCCTGCCGCAAGCAAAATAAATGGAATTCCTAAGCCCAAGGCATAGCTAAACGCCAGAATCCCGCCTCGCTCCGCCGAGCCAGACTGCCCTGCCAATGTCAAGACCGCAGCCAGCGTTGGGCCAATGCATGGGGACCAGCCAACTGCGAAGACCATGCCCAATAATGGAGCTCCAGCCAAACCAACCTTTGGTCTGAAAGAGGGTTTTATGGTTTTTTGGAAAAAACCAAAATTACCCATCAGTGCCAAGCCCAAAATAATCACCAGTGTTCCAGCAATCAGATTTAGCCAAAGATTGCCACTTGCTAAAAAGGCACCGGCGGCCCCGAAGAAACTCCCAAAGCCCACAAACACAACCGCAAAACCTGCAACAAACAGAACAGATCCAGTGACCATTCGTGACTTGGTAGCACTCATGCCACCCACATAACCCAAATAACCAGGTACTAGTGGCAAAACACAGGGAGAGGCAAAAGAGACAAGGCCCGCCAGCAAAGCCAGTGGAATTGCAGTTATTAGAGCACCGTTGAGAACAATCTCAGCAATGTTCATTGCTCAATCGCCGTTTCAATCAATTCACCCAAAATTGATGGGTCAATTCGTCCCAAAATCTTTGATGAAATCCTTCCCTCGGAGTCAATCACCAGTGTGGTGGGAACCGCCTGCGGGGTTACGACACCTGTGAATGCAAGAGAGACAGCGCCAGTTCGCGCATCCATAATCGATGGATAGGTCACTCCAAAGTTTCTTGCGAAAGCTAGGGCTGTCTCAGGAGTGTCGCGGACATTAACGCCAATGAACTGAACACCTTCAGACTCATACTCCTCGGCCAAATCAACTAGATCGGGAGCCTCGTCACGACATGGTGCACAAGCGGCATACCACCAGTTCATCACAGTTACCACGCCATCCAGCTGCACCGAATCCAACCTTTCACCACTTTCGGTGAACCCACCCCAGGGCTGAGCCTCTGGTCTGTTCTCTTCCGAATACTCGGTTACTGTTCCATCACCCGCGATGTAGTTTTTGTTTCCACCCTCGCGAAACTGATCAGCTAAAGGATCGTCAGTGGAGCACCCTGCTAAAACCAATACAAAGCTTGCAACCATCATTATCGCGATTGAAATGGCAACCAAGCGCGTGAACGGCCCGGGCCTCAAAGTGTGACCCCTGCATCCATCCAAGGGACTGAATAGTCGGTCATTTTCAATTCGCCATCCACAAATTCAAAGCTGGAAATGCTGGAAAGCTCACATTCTCGCTTTCGGGGGTCATGTGCCAAGGCCAAATCCTGAGCGGTTCTTTGCAACATCACAATCGGTAACTGATGGCTCACAATCACAACCTCACCGCTTTCTGTGGTTTCCCATAATTGCTTTGCAGCCTCCAGCATTCGAGCCTGAATCTCTTGATATGGCTCTGACCAGCTGGGTTTTGAGGGGTTGTGAAAGTGTCTGAATAGCCAGGGCTTTTTCACAAAAGTTCTCATGCCCGGCTTCAGTCCTCTGAGTTTGTTCCAGTTTTCAATAACCCTTGGCTCCACCTCGAGTTCTAGTCCGGTGTGATCAATCCACGGCTTCACCGACTCTCGAGCTCTTTGCAAGGGAGAGCTAACAACTCTGGAAATATCCAGCTCTGATGCTCTCTCGGCCGCCAAAGTGGCTATTCTCCAGCCTTTATCGCTCAGGCCAAACCCTTCGATGCGCTCATAAATAACGCCCTCCGGATTGAACACCTGGCCATGTCGAACGAAGTGAAGGCGAGTGGCGGTCATAATCCAAGTTTACCCAAGCTAAACTTGAGATTTGCTGAAACAGATAAGGCCGGTCAATGCAAAACACTTCTAAAATTTCATCTCTCCCCTCGATGCAGGACGGTCAGGTCAATATTGCAGGATGGTTGGAGACCCTGAGAGATCAAAAAAGAATTCAGTTTCTGATCATCAGGGATGATTCTGGGTCGGTTCAGGTCACATACCCAAAACCCTCAGAGGATGATGAACTAGCCGAATTGGTCTCAACTATCACCGATGGAAGCTTCGTTCGCATCACCGGTCAGCTCAAGCATGACGAACGTGTGAAGCTCAACGGCATTGAAATACTGCTGGAATCACTGGATATCCAGTCGCTTTCAATTCCAGAATCGCCAATTGCCGATGACACCAGCATTGATAAAAGACTTGACTGGAGATTTTTGGATTACAGGCGCCCAGAGATGCGCTTGATGACCAAGGTTCAGACAGAGTTGGAGGCAAGCTGGCGAAAATACTGGCTAGAAAACGACTTCACCGAAATCCACACACCAAAACTTATGAGCTCACCCAGTGAGTCACATGCAGAGCTATTCAAACTTGAATACTTCGAAACCCATGCCTACCTTGCACAATCTCCACAGTTTTATAAGCAAATGGCAATGGCCAGTGGTTTAGGAAGAGTCTTTGAGATTGGTCCTGTGTTCCGAGCGGACCCAAGTTTCACAGCCAGACACGCAACTGAGTTTGTGTCAGTGGACATGGAGGTTAGCAACATTGACTCCCACACCGACATCATGGAAATACAAGAGCAGTTACTGATTGGTGCGATCAGCTCCGTGAAAGAAAAATACGGGGAGCAGATCAAGGAACTACTTGATGTTGAAATCACAGTTCCAACTGCACCATTTCCAAGAATCTCACTAACTGAAGCACATGAAATCCTAAAAAAGCGAGGCTACGAAGTTCCTCGTGCCGATGGTGATTTAGACCCCGAAGGTGAGAGACAAATCTCCGCTTACGTGAAAGAAGAATTCGACCACGAATTTTTGTTCCTAACTGACTATCACAGTCAGATCAGGCCTTTTTATCACATGCGTCACGAGGACAACCCAAACCTGACCAAGAGCTATGACCTGCTATGGAAGGGAACTGAAATCACTACTGGTGCTCAGCGTGAGCACAGGGTTGATGTCTTGATTGAGCAAATCAAGGAAAAGGGTTTGGAGCCAGAAGGACTGGATAACTACCTGAATTTCTTCCGCTACGGGGTTCCCAGCCACGGAGGCTTTGGAATGGGTCTGACAAGAGTTTTGATGCTGCTTCTGGATTTACCAAACATTCGTGAGGCAAGCTTCCTATTCCGCGGTCCTAACCGACTAGAGCCTTAGTAAATAGCCGAAGCGGTTAGAACACCAATAATGGTTCCAGCAACCACCATGCCGGCATTGATTGCCAATGCTGATTTGAGGGCACTAACCCCAAGTGCGACACTTAAAGCCGCTGCAATCTGACTTCCAATCAGTAACGGTCCGACCACTGCCATGCCCCAGATGCCATATCGATCAAAAGCTTTTCTGGCCCGTGCCATGTTCTTGCCCTCAGCCTTTCCCCGCTTAGCCACCCTCTGCATGACCGCTTTAGATGAATAGGCAAAAGCGAAGGTGGTGATGGCGTTGCCGCTGAAGGCCAAGGTAATTGTCCAAAATGGATTCAGCCCAAACAGGATTGCAACTGGTATAACCCCAACTGCCTCTAGCCAGGGAATTGCTCCCGCGATAAAAACACCAAGCAGGCCAAGTTGTTGCAATATATCTTCTGCCATTAGTCCACCATGTCGTATTTGAGTTTGTAGCTCGCTAGAGCCATCGAGGGAAGAGCGAAGGTATAACCCGCGATTAGCCAGAACAAAGCGTTGATTTGTCCCCAACTTATCTCAACTGGATAAAACCAGAGGTCTTCTGTTGTGTTGAAATCCATCCAAACTGCCCAGATCAGCACACTCGTTGCAACCAAATATGCAATTGCAGCTAGCCACATATAAGCCCAGAGATAACTTCTGTTTCTAAGCTCGAGTAGGCGTTCATCCAATGCCTTCTCAGGGGCATCTGCAACCAATCGAACCGATTTTCTGAGTAAAAACCAAAAAACAAAAATCAGCAGAATATGGATAGGAAGATAAAAAACAGCCGTAGATTCAGGTGTGGTGGAAAGTAAAACTGTTCCTCCTAGCAGTGTGATGTTGCTACCCCAAATCAAGAACCTCAGAGCTCCCTTGGTCCTCAAACCATTCCACTTATCCTCAGAAAGAGATTTCTCAACATTTTTTGCTGAAGCACCCCATCCGTACTCATTGGAAGAGTTGGAGCTAAAAATTGCTTTGTATTCGGGCCAGAGCCCTCTGGCCTTTACGTACAAAATAAAGACCGGTATTTCAATCACGACGTAGGCGAGTATTGAATAGAAAAACCAATTCAGCTCAAGTCCAAAAAAATTAAAAACAGGATCCGACTGCCAGAACAATAAAGCCGCTACCCCAGCAGGGATAAAGGTTGCGCCAATATCCATATAGGACATCAGCGTTACGTTTCGACCCGCATAAGTGGGATAAACCCAGAGGTATGCAAGGGACAGGGTAGCAAGCACGACGGCGATAACAATCAGCTCATTCATTGATTTTCCTCCAGCCAAAATAATTGCTCCACCTCAACCTCGAGGGCATTGGCGAGCTTTAGCGCAAGAATCAAAGAGGGGGCATACTCGCCACGTTCGATGTAACCAATTGTTTGATAGTGAACGTTCACCAGGTCGGCCAGCTCCTTCCTGCCTAAACCCGCCTTTTCCCTGAAAAACTCCACGGCAATGCCGACTTTTTCAAGTTGCTCCTTGGGCTTGCGGCTCATAAAGATAGCATAAATGCTATGTAGCATAAATGCAACATTATGCTAATGCGGAACGTAGCCTTTTCTCATCTACCCGCCAAAAACTGTGCTGTCTGCCATCAATCAACACCACTGGGATTTCCTCAGAATACAGATTCACCAGCCCCTGATCTTCAAGCATGTTTTTTTCTTCAAAGGTCACTTCTGGGAAAGAGACCAGCACTTCAGTAATGACACTTCTTGCCTCGTCACATAAATGACAGCCGGGTTTGGAAATTAGGGTCAATAGTTTGCTCACCCCTCCAAACTACCTCCTAGACTGAGCGGGTGAGCGACGATAAAGCCAAAAAGCAGCCTGCGGCCTTTTTTGACGTTGATAACACCCTGGTTAGGGGATCAACCGCTTTTCTCTACGCAAAGGTCGCCATTGAGATCGGTGTTTTCAAGCGAAGCGATGTTTGGCGAATGGGGTTTGAACACCTCAGATTTATCTGGAGAGGTGAAAACAACGACCGTCTCGCCGCCATCAAGGATCAAGCCTTGAGCCTAATTGCAGGTGCCAGCCGCGAAGAAATGCATAGCCTCATGCAAAAGGTCTGGGACAAAGAAATCAAACGCAAGGTCTATCCAGGAATGGTGGAGATTGTGCAAGAGCATCTAAAGCAGGGAAGAGAAGTTTGGCTGATAACGGCCTCGCCGCAGGAGCTTGGTGATTTGATTGCAGAAAACATCGGAGCCACCGGGGCGTTGGGGACAGAAGTTGAACACAAAGATGGCTTTATGACAGGTCGATTGGTTGGTCACCCACTGCATGGAATCGAGAAGGCAAAGGCCGCCAAGAAGTTAGCCAAGAAAAGAAACCTAAGCCTAAGAAGATCATGGGCCTATTCAGATAGCCGTAATGATTTACCACTCTTGACTCTTGTGAAGCATCCGGTGGCTGTGAATCCAGATAAGTTACTAAAGCGTCACGCCCTGGCGGCGAACTGGAAAATTCTGAATTTCTCCAAAAAGGATTTGCGGCACCAGTAGTTGGCTGTTACTTCTTATTGCGACGCTGGTGACGAGTCTTGCGCAAAAGCTTACGGTGCTTTTTCTTGCTCATCCTCTTGCGACGCTTCTTAATTACTGAACCCACAAAAACCTCTTTTTCTAAGTGCTCTCAGGCAACTGCCTAAGTCTATTGTTTAACCGACGCTAGCTCAACCCCGTTTGGATCAAGGATTACTTCTTGAGTCTCTTGATTTCGTTTTCCACGTCCTCATCAGTGATTGGACGTTCGAACCCTTTTCCGTAAGCTTCATAGCCGGTCACCAAAACCGCAATGCCGATACCGAATGCTGGCCAAACAGGCCAGAAGTAAGTTCCAGGCATGACTAGGAAGTAAATGGCTGTAGTCAATGCAAAAACAAAAATCCAAACGAAAACCAGGCTTCTAAAATCCTGTTTTGCCTTCAGTTTCTTTTTAGCAAACTTTCTTATTTCTTCATCATTCGTTGCCACGGTTCACTCTCTTCTTCACTTCTTCAGAAAGGTGGCCGACTTCGTCTTTCACACTTTTGGAGACCTCGTCGGCCTTGGTCTTTGCCTGCTTTTCTAATTCTTTGGCCTGCTTCTCTGCTTCACTTTTGCCCTCAGCGATTCTGCGGCCCAGATCTTTTCCGGCCTGCTTTGGATCGAAGTCGATGTTCACTCGGTCTTGTACCTTGTCTTTCAGCCAGCCGGCACCTCTGGTCAGCCACTGACCCAACTGCTCGCCAGCCTCACCAAGTCGCTCGCTAAGAATCTCCTCGGCGTCAACTTCGTAATCCATGCTCAAAAACGGAACTACCCAATCCTCAACCTGTTCGAGCGCCTCAGGAGTGACGCTATAAAAGCGCTTCTGCCCATCCTCGCGCGCGCTGACTAGATTTGCCTCACGCAAAACCTTTAGGTGCTTGGAAACAGTCGGCTGTCCCATCTGGGTGTGCTCAACCAGTTCGCTTACGGTCATCTCGCCCTCGCCACCAGAAAGCTTGCTCTGCAATAAAGCATCCAGCATGTGTCTGCGGTTTGGATCTGCAATTGCTTCGTATATATCAGCCATGGAATAAGTCTATCCCTCGAGACCCGCAATTTGTCGAGCCCTTTTTAGTGCAGCTTGGGTTGCCTCGGTAAATATCTTGTGAACATCTGAGTTTTCAAACACTTCGATGGCTTTCTCGGTGGTGCCATTGGGGCTTGTCACCTTGGCTCTTAGCTCTTCCGGTGAGCTCCCAGCCTGAACTACTAATTCGCTTGCCCCCAAGAATGTCTGCCTGACCATCACCGCCGCCTGCTGCGGGCTAAAACCATATTCAACGGCAAGCTTCTCAAATTGCTCAATGAAGTAAAAAACATAAGCTGGACCGCTTCCACTGATGGTGCTGAGCGCATCAATTTGAGATTCATCGCACTGAATCACCTCACCAACCGATTCAAACAGTTCAACAACCTGCTTGGTGTGCTGTTCATCACAGTGCTTTCCGGCTGCAATGCCGCTAACGCCCATGCCAATCATTGAAGGGGTGTTAGGCATCACCCTAAACACTGGCTTGCCTGGAAGCTTTTCTTGCATTGCATCAATGGTGATGCCACCTGCAACTGAAACAACGATTGTGCCGGTGGGCAAAGACTCCAAAATCTCATCGATGGAATCCAGGATTTGATAGGGCTTTACTCCCAACACCAGCATCTTGGCCTCGCGAACGGCTTTCACGTTTGCATTGGGGTCAGTTTCCAAACTAAATGAATTAATCCCAAGCTGAGTTGATAGCTGAACAGATGATTCTCGTGACTTAGTGGTAGCGGTAATCTGCTTTGGGTCGTAGCCATTGTTGACAGCTCCACGAATAATCGCAGAACCCATCGAACCGGCTCCGATAAAGCTAATCATCAGTAGAGCAAAAACTGTGGATTGGAATCGGCTGGATCGCTGGCATCTGTTTGTGACAGAACTCCATTTAGTTCAACGCTTAGGAAATAACTTGCTCCGCCGGTGATGACATCTTGCTGTCCGGCTCCACATCCAGTTGCAGAGGAGCGAACCTTTTCCCAGGGCATTGGTGGGCTTGCCAAAGTTGCTCCAGCTTTCAAAACCCCAACCTCGTTGGTGTCCATGCTTCGATCACAGTCCCGACTGGTCCAAATTAATTCGTCTCCCGAGGTTATTTCAAAAAACGTAACGGCACTGCCAACATTGAAATTGCAATCAACGCCTGAGTTGTTTGTCACCGTGTACCACATGTGTGGAAGCTCGGTTGGGTTGAAATCTAGATCAACCTCACCATCGGCATCACCAATCTCGGCTGTCACCGAAACGGTACCCGGCAGACAGTCATCAATCTCTGGTTGCTCTTCTTCGGTGGCTTCTCCAATCTCTGGAGTCTCCTCAACTGCGGTTGACTCACCCTGGCCAGCGGAACCAATCAGGGCACTTAGGCCAAATCCAATCAAACCCAAAATCAACAGTGCCGCCACCAAGACAACAGCTCTTCTGATCCAGAAAACTGTTTGTTGGTTATCACTCATAGGGTTCAATCTAGTTACAGAACCTTCAACATTCGAGTGTTTCCGAGCGTGTTCTGCTTAACTCGGGCCAAATCCAAAAACTCCGCGACACCCTCATCGTGAGACCTGACCATCTCTTCATAAACCTCTGGCTCAACAGGTGAATCGGTAATTTCTTCAAATCCGTGGTTTCCAAAAAAATCAACCTCGAAGGTCAGACAGAACACTCTCTCAACGCCAAGCTTATGGGCATTGTTCAAAAGCAATTCCAAAAGTTTCGACCCAACTCCTGATCTGTGGTGGTCAGGGTCTACCACCAAGGTTCTGACCTCTGCCAGGTCCTCCCACATAACGTGAAGCGCGCCACAAGCAATCAGCTGGTCATCCTGATAAGCAACAATAAACTCTTGCACCGATTCATATAGCTCAACTAATTCTTTGCCAAGCAAGACCCCCTCGTCCACAAGAGGTTGGCAAAGCTGTCTGATTTTTTCAATATCGGCTGTGTTGGCGGGTCTAATTTCTAACGGCATCGCTCAATTATCCACCAAGGTCAACCAATACCTCGTTCCTTCTCAAAAAACCTGGTTTCATTGGACCGTCGTAGCGAGCATAAATAGCTCCGTCTTTCATCTTCCGATCAACCAGTGATCTAAGTTTCTCTTCTTGTTCAATGAACTTTTTCTCACTCACGCTGCCGCTGAACTTGATTGCAGCTCGCATCACGGGTTCTACACCAATGATTTGCAGGTCAGGGGAAACTGGAAGAGGAGGAAATTCATCACCCTCTGGCATTACAAAGCTGAGCCAATAGCCGTTGGCTTGTTTGGATTGCAAAACAGGAGCCGTCATCGGAATTGATTGACGGTCCTGATTTGCTCCAGAGATATAACCGAATAGCTGGCCAAAGCCTGAGTTACCACTGTCTCGCATGTCGCCTTCGACCCAAACGCTCACCAAGAAGTGAGCGGGGTAGGAGCGAACCTCATACCCGGCCCCATCTTCGACTACCCGATAGGGCTGGATTTCGGTCATGACTGGACTGGTTGCTCATCCCGCTGGTTCACGGTGAAGATGAATTCACCGTTTACGAAATCAACCAGGATGTCGCTTGAGTAACTGACCTCACCACTCAAGATGCGCTCTGAGATTTGATCTTCAATCTCTCGCTGCACGACTCGACGCAAAGGTCTGGCTCCCAATGCTGGCTCGTAGCCCTCATCGATTAGCTTCTCTTTGGCCGCTGTGGTCAGTGTTAGCTTGAGATCTCTGTCCTCCAAACGCTCATCCAACCTAGCGATGAACATATCGATGATGGAGATCAGCTCCTCACGGGTTAGTTGTGGGAAGACAATAACTTCATCAACACGGTTTAGGAACTCTGGCCTGAAGTTCTGCTTCAGCTCCTCGTTCACCCTTGACTTCATCTGCTGGTAATCGTTTTGCACATCGCCCTCGAGTGTGAAGCCCAGTGCGCCTCGGTTGATCTCACGAGATCCCAAGTTGGTGGTCATGATGATGATGGTGTTTTTGAAATCAACCACTCTTCCCTGACCATCTGTCAATCTTCCCTCTTCCAAAATCTGCAAAAGGGAGTTGAAAATGTCTGGGTGAGCTTTTTCAATCTCATCAAACAAAACAACGCTGAATGGCCTGCGACGAACCTTTTCGGTTAGCTGTCCACCCTCGTCGTATCCAACGAATCCTGGAGGGGCACCAAATAGTCTGCTGACCGTGTGCTTCTCGCCATACTCACTCATGTCCAGTGAGATCAACGCATCCTCGTCTTCAAACAAGAACTCTGCCAGTCCCTTGGCTAGCTCTGTTTTTCCAACTCCGGTGGGGCCTGCAAAGATAAAGCTTCCGCTTGGACGCTTGGGGTCTTTCAGTCCTGCACGCTGACGACGGATGGTCTTTGACAGAGCACTAATTGCCTGCTCCTGACCAATGACTCGCTTGTGAAGCTCCTGCTCCATGTAAACAAGCTTCGCACCCTCTTCTTCGGTGAGCTTGAAAACGGGGATTCCGGTTGCCTGAGCCAAAACCTCGGCAATCATGCCCTCGTCAACAACACCTTCAATGTCAACATTGCCTGCACGGAACTCCTGCTCCTTCTGCTTCAGTTCAGCGTTGAGTTTTTTCTCCTCGTCCCGCTTCTGAGCAGCTAGCTCGAAGTCCTGATCAGCAATTGCCTGCTCTTTGGCGGCCTTTGCATCCTCGACCGCCTTCTGAGCCTCTTTGAGCTCTGGCGGGGCTGATAAAAAGCTCAGTTTCAACCTAGCTCCAGCCTCATCGATAAGGTCAATCGCCTTATCCGGCAACTGCTTGTCTGTGATGTAGCGATCAGACATGGAAACTGCAGCAACAACTGCCTCATCAGTGATGGTCACCTTGTGGTGTTTTTCATACCTATCGCGCAAACCCTTCAAGATGTTGATGGCCAGTGCCGGTGAGGGCTCGTTGACCATAACTGTCTGGAACCTTCTAACCAGAGCTGCATCTTTTTCAAAGTGCTTGCGGAATTCATCCAGAGTGGTGGCACCGATGGTCTGCAACTCTCCCCTGGCCAACATTGGCTTCAGGATGCTGGCAGCATCTATTGCACCCTCGGCAGCACCCGCACCAACCAGAGTGTGGATCTCGTCAATGAAGGTGATGATGTCGCCACGGGTTCTGATTTCCTTGGTGACTTTTTTCAGTCTCTCCTCGAAATCTCCACGGTAGCGAGAACCAGCAATCAATGAACCCATGTCTAGGGTGTAAAGCTGCTTGCCCCTCAAAATCTCTGGAACATTGCCAGACACGATGGCCTGCGCTAAGGCTTCAGCAACAGCTGTCTTACCAACACCAGGCTCACCAATCAAAATTGGGTTGTTCTTGGTTCTACGAGCAAGAATCTGCATTACTCGCTCAACCTCACGCTCACGACCAACTACTGGGTCAAGCTTTCCCTCGGCAGCGGCCTGGGTCAGGTTTTTGCCA
>Ga0209923_1000211_pt1 | contig 12379 bp, 13 predicted proteins | sample SalPon1_A_H2O_MG_FD_185696 | JGI IMG/M metagenome (GOLD analysis project Ga0209923, IMG submission 185696) | Salt pond water microbial communities from South San Francisco under conditions of wetland restoration - Salt Pond MetaG R1_A_H2O_MG... | ecosystem: Environmental > Aquatic > Non-marine... | reverse complement strand
ACGCTGAGCATCAACAAGTGAGTGCGGGTCTGTGTAGACATTTTCAAATATGTTTTCAATTGGGGGGTCTTGCAGGGCGAAAGTTGCTTCTCTGATTTCTTTGGCTAAGTCTTCACCGTCTTGAGCGACCTGCTCAAAAAAATCATCACCGATACCCTGGCGTCTCAAAAACTTCTCAAAGCGAATTATTGGATCTCTTGCTTTCCAAAATTCAACTTCCTCGCTTGGGCGATATTTACTGGGGTCATCACTAGTTGTGTGGGCACCAATTCGATAGGTCAATGCCTCAATCAAAAACGGGCCCTTGCCAGAACGAATCTCGTCCATATGCAACTTAGTTGCCGCAAAAGAAGCCAAAACATCATTGCCATCAATTCGAATTCCGGGAACTCCGAAACCTAAACCGCGAGTGAATAATGGAACCTTGGTGGTGGTTTCAACATTGGAACTAATTGCCCACTGGTTGTTCTGAACAAAAAACATCAGTGGTGATTCATTAACGGCCGCAAACAACAACGCCTCACTGACATCACCCTCTGCTGTTGCGCCATCGCCGATATAGGTAATGACCGCTAAATCATTTTCAGGGTCTCCGGTGCCAACCAATCCATCAAATTTCACACCCATCGCATAACCCGCTGCGTGCAAAGCCTGAGTAGCTAGAACAATCGCGTAGTGGTGAAATCTGGTTTCGTTGGGATCCCAACCACCGTGATTCACTCCACGCATCATTTTCAGAATTGACATCAGCTCAACGCCATGGGTGATTGCTACTCCGTGTTCGCGGTAGCTTGGGAAGATGTGGTCTTTGTTACCAACTGCATGGCCAGAACCAATCTGGGCACCCTCTTGACCGATTGCTGGAACCCATAGTCCTAGCTGCCCCTGCCTTTGCAGGGCGGTGGCCTCTTCATCAAACCTTCTGATGCGAGCCATGTCTCGGTAAAACTTTTTGTAGTCCTCTTCACCAAGTTGGTCGATTACCTCCCCGTACTGGGAGTATTTACTTGGAACCTCATACTGTCCTTCTTGGTCAAGAAGTTGCAGCATTTGTTCCGACGCTGGCTGGTTCATCCCCTCCAATGTATAGGAATGCTGGGATAATTCTGGAATGTTGAGATTCCTAATTACCACGGTTGCGAATGCATTCGGTTTATGGGTGGCAAGTTCACTGATACCTCAGATCACCCTGAACCCCTATGGTGGCGATGGTTTATTCGAGACAGTGGGAAGCTATTTGGTGGTCGGTGCGATATTTGGGCTGGTCAACAGCGTGTTGGGAACGGTCATAAAAATCGTTGCCTTCCCGCTTTATGTTCTGAGCTTCGGTCTGATTTCTTTTGTAATCAATGGGGCCCTACTTCTGTTTGTCGCCTACCTCAGCTCCCTAATCGGAGCCGATGTCTTTTCCATTGAGGGCTTCACAAGCGAGGGACTGACCATTGACACCCTTGGCTTTGCAATCTTGGCTGCCATCGTCATCTCACTCAGTGCTTTTGTTGCAAAATCTTTGTTGAGATCAATCGGAATCACTAGCCGGAGAGCTTGAATTTATAACCAACACCTTCTCCGATTGGGAAATCCATTTTTCGATAAACCTCTTGGAGGCCAACATCGGTTGATGAATCCATCAGTTCTGCGGTTTTTATATAAGTATTCATCGAGTGGGCATCAATGATGGTCTCAGACTCTGGTGAGTTTTGAACCGTGACCCAGTTTTCGCTCAGTGGATTGGTCTTTCCACTCAGGGCCGGAACAATGTCGTTGCTGTGTTCAATTGAAATCACGGGAATCTCGAGATTTTGATGAGCTAATGGCGCACCCACGCCAATCAGTCCTGCAACCTCAAAATCATTTTTATCTATTGCAATGTTTGAACTAATAATTCCACCTTGCGAATGACCGATAAACAAAACCCGGTCGCCCTTGCCGGCACCCAATTGATCCAGCGCTTGCCTAAGAGCTTTCTCGCTCGCTGCCAAGTCAGTTGAGGTCATGGCTGAGATGTTTGAGCCAACATGAAAAGGGTTTTCGCCGGAGAGCTTGTTGCTTTGTGTGCCTGGAACATAAACAACTAGATCCCTTCCAGTTTTAGTTTTGAAAGCATCGATATGAATTGCTGATTTGGGGTTGAAATAGCTGTCTCTGAGTTTGTTCATATGTCCTGAAAATGAAGTGGCTCCGGTGGCTTTAGATCTATCAATCATGGTTGCACTCACGGCAGGAATCGTGCGGATGCCCAATAGAAACAAATTTCCCTGCAATTGAGCCAAAAGCCCCGGGACAGAATCGGGATTTTGCCCCCTTGCTGCACCAAATGGCCATGCTGGTTTGCTCCAGGTTGTGGGGGCCAGAGATGCCGCAGATCTCATTGCCCCAACTGCTGTTGGTGAAGGAGGTGCCGTCAAGCCAATCACTGCCATGGCAGCGGTCAGTGGCGCATACGGATGATCGACATACCTAAATCTGGGCATTGGAAACATCATGAGATTCCAGGGAAGTTTTTTGGCAACTGAGAGATATTCGTTTTCTATCTTGTGGGCAAGTTGCACCTCGGTTGAAAAATAAGCCTCCGAGGCTAAAAACAAATGATTATCCAGTTGTCTTAGAACCTCGGTTATCTCATCCAATTTCAACCTCAGTGAAATAAAGACAATCGGGTTTGGTATGTCAAAGCCGAATAGGGTTTCTTGCCAAACCATTGATGTCTTGGCTTGGTCTAAAGAAAACAAAGACTGCTTAATCCAGTATTGACATCTGAAAATCTCGTCTCTGGAAGCAACAATTCTGGGATTACCCCCAAAAATAACCAGTTCAGAGTCCATGCAACTCCGAATAAAGCTGCCAGATCACCTCTTGCAAACGAATCTCATAGCTCATCTGAGCATCGCCCGACCACACCGTTTGGTCTGGCATGGCAATGTTTAGACACTCAATCGCGTGAAGTAAATGCTCTCTGTTATCCACGTTGCTCAGCAAAGCACTGAAACACAATCAGCGGGACACCGAATGTTGTTTATGTGGAAAAGTGCTTAGTAGGGCAAGATTATGAGGGTGAGCGACCTAAATTCCCAACCACTAAGCCCATTAGATGGCAGATACCAATCTCAGGTGTCAGACCTAGCCGAGTTTTTTAGCGAGGCGGGGCTGAATAGAGCGAGGGTTGAGGTGGAAATCGAATGGCTGATTCTTCTCGCCGAAAGCGATTATTTCGAACTCCAGGGCTTTAGCCCCCAAGATCAGGCAAAACTCAGAGGCATCTATAAAAACTTTGATTCGCAATCTCAGGCAAAAATCGCAGAGATTGAAAAAACCACCAGGCACGATGTGAAAGCCGTTGAATATTTCATCCGAGATGAACTGGAAGCTCTTGGTCTTACAGACAAAGCGGAACTCATCCACTTCGGCTGCACCAGCGAAGACATCAATAACCTCTCTTACGCTTTAGTAATCAAATCAGCAGTCGAAAATGTCTGGCTCCCAAAGGCCCATGAACTGGCGGCAAAATTACTAAAAATGGCGAAAGCCAACTCTGAGCTCGGCATGCTTTCCCGCACTCACGGTCAGCCAGCAACTCCTACGACTCTTGGTAAGGAACTCAGGGTCTTTGAACAAAGGCTTTTGAGGCAACTGGGCAGAATAGAAAACCAGGATTACCTGGGCAAGTTTTCTGGTGCAACTGGAACCTTTGCAGCCCACCTGGCAGCAAAGCCAGATGTTGACTGGATAGAGGAGTCCAAAAAGTTCGTTGAAAGCCTCGGTCTAAATTTCAACCCAACAACAACTCAGATTGAGCCTCATGACTGGCAGGCAGAGTTGTATCAGGCAATCTCCCACTCCAACCGAATTCTTCACAACCTGGCAACTGATGTTTGGTTCTACATATCGCTTGGTTATTTCAAACAAACACCGGTGAAAGGCGCTACCGGATCGTCAACAATGCCTCACAAAATCAACCCGATTCGGTTTGAAAATGCAGAGGCCAACTTTGAAATCTCTAATGCAATATTCGACTCACTGAATCAAACCCTGGTCACCTCGAGACTGCAAAGAGATCTGACAGACAGCTCTGCTCAGAGAAACATCGGTGTTGGCTTTGGACACAGCCTGCTGGCCATTGACAACATAAACCGCGGATTAGATGAGCTTCAGGTTGACCGAGTTGCAATCAGGGCGGATCTGATTGATGCCTGGGAGGTTTTGGCAGAAGCGGTTCAGACCGTTATCAGAGCTGAGGTGTCAGAGGGCAAGTCAAGTATTGATGATCCCTATGCGATGTTGAAGCAACTAACCCGAGGAAAAGGGATTGATCAGGAAAGCCTGATTACATTTATAAATGAACTAGATATTTCCCAACAAGCCAAAGACAGGTTGATGCTTATGCAGCCAGAAAACTATGTCGGTCTTGCGGGCAAAATCGCTGAAATGGATTAATCCAAGCGAGGTTTATTGGGGTCCTGGGGTGGGTCATCCTTGATAGCAAGGTCCATAGTTGCCAGTCCAACCACGGTGACAATGAAAATCACAGTTCCTGAGATTAGGCCAGCCATCGGGTCGCGCAATAAAACGAAAATAATTGCACCCGAGATAATGGCGGTCAGGGCTGAAAGGCCGAGGTAAACCCTTGCTGATTGAAAACGTTTCATTGGCTGTGCCATCTTTCCTAGTTACCCGCTATAGAGCCCAACAGCCCGGCTATCAAATCGCTTCCAAAAAACAAACCAATCCCAACAACTAAAGCCCCGCCGACAATAATAAATGTGTATTGAACAGCCGGAGGTGGGTTCCACTGATATTTGGCCATGGCTCTATTTTGCAGGCGTTAGTGCGGAGATGCCCAGATGAACCGCGGAGATAACCAAATAGGCTCCGAAAAACCCAACCGCAGAAACGATGTCTAAAGGTGCAATTAGGAATAAGGCACCCAGCAGAATTGCAAAAACTGCACTGATTAGATAATCCCTACCGGTTCGAGTTGAAATCTTTTCTTTGCGTGCTGCGTAAAGCTCCAATACACCACTTAGCAACCCCCAAGCGGTAACCAGGGCAATAAAGCCGGCTATCTCGGTCTGCTCTCCCTCTGGCACCAATAAGGCGAATACTCCAATTGTTAGGGCTATAACTGCAAAGGGTATGGCCTCAATTGTTGAAATGCCTCGCTGCCTCACAAAGTGCACGGCAAGGGTGATAACTGCAATTCCGATCCCATAAACACCAAGGGAGACAAGCCCGATGGAGGCTGAATGTAATTGCGAAAAGGTGATGAAAAATCCGATTGCCAGGCTAAGTATGGCCCTGAGCCCGGATGTAAGTTTCATCCGCCTATCTTTGCATATTCATGAAACGTGAATAGTGGCCCTGGAACGCAACCACTACCGTGCCGGTGGGTCCGTTTCTCTGCTTTGCAAGAATTAGATCTGCCTCTCCAGCCCGTGGGTGGTCTTTCTCAAACACGCCTTCTCGGTGCAATAGCACCACAACATCGGCATCTTGCTCCAACGAACCGCTCTCTCGCAGGTGGGAAAGCTCAGGCTTTTTATCTTTGCTTTGCTCGGTTTGACGGTTTAGCTGTGAGATAGCAATTACCGGAACACCCAGCTCTTTGGCCAAAAGCTTCAATGCCCTTGAAAATTCAGAAACCTCCTGCTGCCTTGATTCCACCTTTTTTCCCGAAGTCAGTAGCTGCAGGTAGTCAATAACGACCATATTTAGGTCTGTCTGCTGGGCAAGCCTTCTGCACTTTGCCCTAATCTCAACCAGCGTCATGTTTGGGCTGTCGTCAATGTACAAAGGCGCGTCATTGATCTTGCCCCTGGTGGCTGCAATCTTTGACCAGTCTTTTTCCGCAAGCATTCCTTTACGCATGGACTGCAAGCTTGTTGAAGATTCAGCACTCAGAAGCCTCATGGCGATTTCGGCTCGGCCCATCTCTAGAGAGAAAAATAATGTGCTCTGCTGCTTCGCAACTGAGGCATGCCTGGCAATGTCCAAGGCAAGAGTCGATTTACCCATGGCAGGCCTTGCAGCCAGAATCACGAGCTGTCCACCGTGCAAACCGTGAGTCATCTGATCAAGCTCAGTAAAACCAGTTGCGATTCCAGTTAGCTCGCCACCGCGGTTTTGAGCCAACTCCATTTCGTGGATTGCATCTTCAATACTGGTGTTTAGACCAACAAAGTCATCCCCACTAGTGTCTGAAGCTACTTTGAAAATCTCGGACTGGGCATCATTGACTAACTCACTTACCTCGCCTTGGCTGTCATAGCCACTCTGAGCAATACGCGTACCAGCTTCAATCAGCCTTCTTAGTACCGCTTTTTCACTAACAATCGATGCGTAGTAGCTGGAGCTTGCAGCAGTTGGAACGTAGCTTGCAAGGGTGTGTAGATAATCGGCGCCACCTGCTTTGATTAGGTTCCCGGTTTTGCCTAGCTCGTCAGTAACCGCAATTACGTCAGTTGGCTCTCCCTTGCCAAACAAATTCAAGATTGCGTTGAAAATGAATTCGTGTTTTGGAGCGTAGAAATCGTGAGCTCGGACCTCTTCGAAGACCTCCGCGACCGCCTCTTGGCTGATTAGCATCCCGCCAATGGTTGCCATTTCAGCGTTTAGATCGTTAGGAAGTGACCTAGCTCCCGAATCAACGGGTGCCACCATGCTCATAGATAGACCTCCACCAATAGTTTTCGAAAGCAAATTTCCATCTGTTCCGATGGATACCTTTATATCTTTCAGTAGAGACATTTATCTTGCAAAACGAAGACGTGTCGCCCTGTGGATAACTCTGTGGAAACACGCCAAAGTCTTGTTACTATCTCTGTGCATAACCTGTGGATATCCTGTGGACAAAAAGTTTTTTTCCAGGCAAACACTGGGCAAAACCATATGTGAAAAACTTTATTGAAAAGCTTCAACGTAAGGTTAACGGTTGTGGATAAGTGTTCGGTTAAAGTACTTATTTGATACTTAAACGAACAAAGGCAAGGACGAATCCTTGCCTTTGCCGGTCACTATTTCAGCTTATTTTGCGTTGACTACCTGAAGTTTTAAGTTCGCGGTCAAATCTCCAATACGAACGGTTGCCTCGTGGTCACCCAAGCTTTTGATTGCAGCCACAAATTCAATCTTGCGCTTATCAACCTCACCGATACCAGAGGCGATTATTGCGTTTGCAACATCTGCGTGCTTTACGGCACCGAACAGACGTCCCTCTTTACCCGACTTCATTGAAATCTTGATTGGGTTTTCTTCTAGCTTGGCCTTCAACTGCTGAGCTGCTTCAAGGTCCGCTAGGTGTCGGGAGTCGCGAGCTGCCTTGATCTGCTCGACCTGGCGCTCACCACCCTTGCTCCAAATAACTGCGTAGCCGTTGGGGATTAGGTAGTTGCGGGCGTAGCCGTTTTTTACTTCAACGACGTCACCTGCGCTTCCCAAGCCGGAGACCTCATTGGTCAGAATAATTTTTGACATGTGCTTTCTCCTTAGCGCCCGGCGCCTGAGTAGGGGAGCAGTGCCATCTCGCGGGCGTTCTTAACTGCCTTTGCGATCTTGCGCTGGTCCTGAACGGATACTCCAGTGATTCGACGTGCACGGATCTTGCCGCGATCAGAAATGAACTTCCTGAGTGTTGCAACGTCCTTGTAATCGATTGTGCCGACCTTTACCAACTTCATTGGTGCTGGTTTGGCCATGCTATTAAGTCTTGCTTTACGCTTGGCTGCGCCTTTTCCTGCCATTTGTTATTTCTCCTGTTCTAAATCTCTAAAACGGTGTGTCGTCGCTGGCTGACTGTGCTGGGTTTGCCCAGTTATCAGCTGAGGACTGTGAGTCGTTCCATGGGTTGGACTCAACAGCGGCGGACTGTCCACCACCTTCGCGAGCACGGCGAGTAACTGCCGCGGTTGCATATTTCAATGAGGGTCCAATCTCATCGATGTCTAGCTCTAGTGAGGCTCTGGCTTCACCCTGTGCTGTTTGATAAGCACTGGCTGGTTTTAATTTCCCACTGACCACGACTCGTGCGCCTTTTTGCAAAGACTGAGCCATGTTTTCGGCTAGTTCACGCCATCCGGTGCAGCGAACCCATACTGTCTCCCCGTCAACCCATTCACCGCTCTGGCGGTTCATGGTTCTAGGAGTTGATCCGACTCTTACCGAGCAAACTGCAATACCGTTTTGGGTATAACGCAGTTCTGGATCATCAGCTAGGTTGCCGACTACGGTCAAAATCGATTCCCCGGCCATGACTAGTTAGCCTTTGACTTTCTGGGCGGCCTCTTGGACTGCTTCTCTGGCTCGTACTCAATTGGGTTGATGCTAAACACAGCGTCTTCGTAGCGAAGAGTCTTGGTGCGCATTACCTGCTCATTCAGTCTCAACTGGCGTTCAACCTCGTTGACCTCATCAGGAGTTGAATGTGCATTGACAACAACGTAGATGCCTTCGTTGTTTTTGTTGATTGGGTAAGCAAGTTTTCTTTTGCCCCACACGTCCAAGTTGTCAACTGTTCCACCAGCTTTGGTTATAACAGCGAGACTTTTGTCCAATATGGGGGTTACCTGCTTGTCTTCGGTGGATGGATCGAAAATCACCATCAATTCGTATTTGTGCATAGCTAACCCACACCTCCTTCGGTCTTGGCGGTTACAGGATTTCTGCAACAGGAGGGCTAATTGCCTTTCGGCAACCGCAATAGCCTAGCGACTAGACCACCATTCCAGCAAGCGTTTTTTGGCTTCCTCTGGCCCTAGCGGGCCATTTTCAATCCTTAATTCCAACAGATATTTATAAGCTTTGCCGACTTCGGGACCCGCTTTGATGTCCAAAATCTCCATAATCTGCTGGCCATCCAGATCAGGCCTCATCGCATTCAGTTGCTCCTTTTCGCTAATTTCAGCAATTCTTTGCTCCAAATCGTCATAAGCAAATGCCAGTCTTTCTGCTTTCCGGCGATTGCGGGTGGTGACATCACTGCGGGTGAGAATGTGCAATCTCTTTAGCTGATCACCTGCATCTCTGACATATCTGCGCACAGCACTGTCTGTCCACTGCTGGTCTGAATAACCAAAAAACCTAAGGTGTAGTTCAATCAAGAGGCTCACCGCCTTGATGGTGTCATTATCAAACCTGAGTTCACGCAGTCTTTTCTTGGCAAGCTTTGAGCCAACAATGTCGTGGTGGTAAAAAGTGACGGCCCCGTTGGGCTCCAAACGCTTTGTGGCAGGTTTCCCAATGTCATGCAAAAGGGCGGCCATTCGAGAAATCAGGTCTTTTTCCAACCCATACTCAGCTTCGTAATCAATTGCTTGCTCTAAAACGGTAAGCGTGTGTTCATAAACATCCTTGTGGTGGTGGTGTTCATCGGCCTCAAGTCTCAATGCGGGAAGCTCGGGTAGGACTAAATCCGCCAATCCCGAATCAACCAAGGCGGTAAGTCCCATTCTTGGCTTATCCGATAAAAGCAACTTCGTTAGCTCATCGCGAATGCGCTCCTGCGAAATCATTTCAATTCGCTCAGCCATCTGGGCCATCGCCTGAAAAGTGTCAATTTCGATTTCAAAACCAAGCTGAGCCGCAAACCTGCAGGCACGCATCATGCGAAGCGGGTCATCGCTGAAGCTAACCTCTGGTGCGGTTGGGGTTTTCAAAACCCTCTGCAATAAATCATCTAAACCACCATGCGGGTCCACAAACACGCGCTCGGGCAATCTCAGTGCCATCGCATTTACAGAAAAATCCCTGCGAACTAAATCTGGTTCCAGGTCAGTCCCAAACTCAACAGTGGGCTTCCGGGTTTTTTTGTCATAGCTGTCTGCTCGATAGGTTGTGATTTCAACCTGTTCACCCTCAACGGTTGCAGCAATAGTCCCAAACTCTCGACCAACATCCCAGGTGTTGGTGGCCCATGATTTCAAAACTTCCAAGATCTGATCGGGCAGGGCGTTGGTTGTGAAATCAAGGTCTGGTGATTTGCGTCCTAAAAAAGCATCTCTAACCGGGCCACCCACTAATGCCAACTCAAAACCAGCCGCCTTGAACTTTTCACCGAGTTTGGTCAAAAGTGGAGAGGATGTTGAGCTCTCTAAATTGGCCAGTGCATCGGCGACGTTTTGCATGCAAGCAAGCTTGCCATAGCCAGAGAAGATTTTTGGCGAAGTAGAGTTGAGGCATGAAACTTGGTCGCCAAAATATCCGCGAGGTTAGTGCGGGGGGTTTGGTGATTTCTATGTCAAATCCAACTCAGGTTGCAATCATTGCCCACAAAAACCGAGGCGGCCGAACAGACTGGTGTATTCCCAAGGGTCACCCTGAAAATGGTGAGACTTTAGAGCAGGCGGCAATCAGAGAAGTCTTTGAAGAAACAGGCATTCAAGCAAAGATAATCAAGCGCCTGGGATGCATAAGTTACCGATTCAAAGTTGGCAATAAAAGAATTTCAAAAACCGTTCATCACTTCCTCATGGTTCAAACCGGTGGCAAAATCGACCACGATAACGACCCCACGGGCGAAGTTGTTGACGCTAAGTGGATAGATCTTGGCGAATTACAAGAAATGCTTGCTCATGAAAACGAGAGAAAGATGGCCCAGTTAGCTCTGGAGATGATGGACTGATGGCTAAAAAGACCAGGCTTTGGGCACTGATGCTGATATTTGCAAGCATCGTGTCTGTGCCAGCCAGTGTGATGGCGAATATGAATTTCGCCGCTGAGGCCAGCGACCAGATCCGAATTGTTCCTGGTAGTTCTATCAACCTGGTTTCGGTGGATTCCAACCTTCCGGTGGCTGTAGTCAACGAATCAGAGCAAAGAGCAGATCTGGTTTTGAGAGCAAGGGCCACCAACGCCAAGCTAGAAGTCCCCTCAAGAACTTCAATCAGCATCCCAGCTGGTAGTGCGATTAATGCTGAGCTGCCCGTAAAGGCAGTTGCCAATGGACAGGTTGAGGTTTTGGTTTGGCTAAACGACGGAACCGGTCAAAGAATTTTTGGTCCAGAGACGCTCACTGTGAATGTCAACAGTGATGTTGAGGGAATCCTGCTGGCGGTATTCATCGGTTTGTTGTCTGTACTCCTAGTCGCTGGAATTGTTAGGACATCAATCAAGGGCCGATCGAATGACTGATCTGGTCCCAAGCATTGGCAGATCCTCTTTTTGGATGGCCAGTGGAACCATATTTTCCAGGCTTCTGGGTTTCTTAAGAGCGATTCTTCTGGCATTTGCAATTGGTGTCACCACAGATGCTGCCGACGCCTTTGGAGTTGCAAACCAATTACCCAACAGTGTTTATGCGCTAATTATGGGTGGGGTGCTAAATGCCATTCTGGTTCCACAGCTGGTGAAAGCCAGAAAAATGAAGGATGACGGTCGTGGTTATATAGACCGTTTTGCCACTTTGTCACTGCTGGTGTTTTTCATTATCGGTCTGGTTGCAACCATCGCCGCACCTCTAATGATTGGTTTATACACAACCGGCTGGACTGATTCGCAGGTTGCTCTGGCAACAGCCTTTGCCTACTGGACCATCCCGCAGCTATTTTTCTACGGTCTCTATTCAGTTTTTGGCGAGGTTTTGAACTCCAGAAGCAAGTTTGGACCGTTTATGTGGGCTCCTGCCCTGAACAACATCGTGGCCATTTTGGGCCTAGGTGTTTTCATTTGGATTTTTGGGGCAGACCCCGAGGGAACTCGAGCAATCACTAATTGGGGTGGAGACCAGATTGCAGTTCTGGGTGGAACTGCAACTGCAGGGGTTGCAGCACAAGCCATAATCCTGCTGTTTTTCTGGAGAAAAATTGGTTTGAAGCTGTCCCTAAACTTCAAATTCAAAGGTTATGGAATTGGGGCTGGGCTGAAAACAGCCTCTTGGTCATTCGCAATGGTGCTTATCAGCCAAATTGGAGCACTGGTTCAGATCAATGTCGCATCCAGTGCAGCTGAGGCCCGGGACCAGGGAATTGTGATTGCCAGTGTTGCCGCCGCCACTATTGGTTGGTTGATTTTCATGCTCCCGCACTCGATTGTCACAGTCAGTGTTGCAACCGCCTACTACACAAGGATTTCAACTTCAGCGAGCAATGGTGATCTGGCCAGCATGAAAGCCGATCTGTTGGCAGCTTTGAGGCTTATCGTGATTTTCATGACCCTGGCAACGGCCGGAATGATTGTCTTGGCCTTCCCGTTGGCACGGGTATTCTCGCCCGGGTTTGAACAAGCTGAGGCACTTGCATATGTAATCATCGCACTAGCCGTTGGCCTGGTGCCATTCAGCTTGGTGCACATGTTGCAACGAGCTTTCTTTGCGTTGGAAGACACTAAGACTCCGTTTATTTTCACAACCGTCCAGGTTGGACTCCACATTGCCGCAGCAATAACGCTTTTG
>Ga0209923_1000209_pt1 | contig 12463 bp, 16 predicted proteins | sample SalPon1_A_H2O_MG_FD_185696 | JGI IMG/M metagenome (GOLD analysis project Ga0209923, IMG submission 185696) | Salt pond water microbial communities from South San Francisco under conditions of wetland restoration - Salt Pond MetaG R1_A_H2O_MG... | ecosystem: Environmental > Aquatic > Non-marine... | reverse complement strand
CCAAGCTCGGTGTAATGTACACCAGTCTTTCAAACAGTGATTTTTTGAGTATTCTCTGTCAATCACGTTCTTGCCAAATTTTTCACACATGATAGTATACCAACGATCCCAATACCCGTCAAGTATCTGCTGTTCCGATACAGTTATTGTCACACGAGTCCAGTCGTCGTTTTCGGGATATCTGGGTTCATGGTATCTAAAATATCTCATTGTTGGTCGAATACCTTGTCGACTATGTTTTTGGCTGTATATGCGCTAAGAGTCCAACCTAGATGGCCATGACCGGTATTGTAATAGATATGATCGAACTTTTTACTTTGGCGCACTATGGGCATCATGTTTGGAGTCATCGGACGCAGCCCTGCCCAAGGTTCAGCGTGTTCTAGATTGATACCTTTGAACATTTTTTTCGCCCACTGCTTTAACGGCCGAATTCTCTGCTGTTTGATATCTGTATTGTAACCTGCAAACTCTGCGGTTCCTGCAATTCTTAGTCTGTCCTCACCCAACCGTGCAGTGACAATTTTCGCAGTGTCGTCTAACAAACTGGTCCATGGTGCTTTTCCTGGGTTGTTTACAGTGATTGAATATCCTTTTACAGGGTAGATAGGCAGTGTCTCTTTCAACTGTTTGGAGAGGCGGTAACTGTCCACGCCTGCACATAAAAATACTAATCCGCCGTTGCGTTCTGCTAGTTTTTTCATATCAGATACGGGCGACTGAATGAATCTAACATTGTGGTGATGTTGTAACCATTTAGTAAGATTTACTGTGAATTTATGAATGTCGCCGGTATAGTCGCTTGTATTATAGAAGCCACCTATTACAGCGGGATTGTCAAGTGCGGGCTCGATGTCTTTGAGTTCTCCGGGTGTTACTTCCCAACGATCGAGACCAGCTTGTAGATACAGAAGATTTGTTTGTCTTGCTTTCTCTAATTCTTTTTTGTCGGTATAGACGTGCAGGATGCCTTTTTCAACACGGTCGAACTCTATACCTGTTTCGTCTGCAATTTCTCTGTATAGATCATGCGCAGTCAGCGCCATCCTACATGTGTCGATCGTGTTTTGCTGTTGGTCAGGAATAGATGATATAAATTTTAGGAACCATCCATACTTGTGTAGACTAGGAGTCGGATCTATTTTTAATGGGGCATCGGATTGAAACATCCACTTTATGCCTTTCTGAACGTTTACCCAAGAGTTCCAAGTTTCGGCATTAGATGCTGACAGCTGGCCACCGTTGGCATAGCTGGTAGCCATTGCAGGATAAGCTCGACTGTCATAGATTGTTACTTCGCAACCTCTTTTGGCCAAATAATAGGCTGTAGTAACTCCTGAAATTCCTGCGCCAACGACTATTGCTTTCATAGTTCACTCTTTTTTAGATTGCATCAGCCGGTGCTGTTTCTTCGTTTTTTTCTTTTAGTTTCGTAGGCCGTAAAGGTTCTAGCCAACTGTCTGGAATGTAGGCCTTGGGTGTATCTCCGAACAAATTGCTTAGGCCAGTTTCAGCGGTAATCCACCAGTAGGCGTCTGTTATGGGAGCCTTGCAGGTTATTCCTCTGTATTTGAAAGTTTCGCCTGTTTTGAGTCTGTCGATGTAACTTTCTACATATACAATTTTTCCTACATTTCCTGGTCTAACAGAGTGAATAATTTTTGCCATATCGCCTTGTTCGCACTTCACGTCATTACCTCGTCTGTTTCACTCGATTCCAACGATCTACTGCGTCTTCACGCGACTCGCCGTACACCTGTCTACCGCATCCTCCATTATGACTCATGCAACCAAAAACCCATTCGCTATAATCGCGTGTAAGCGGGTATAAGGTATCAATAAGATTGTCACTCCAATTTTTACCGCATTCTTTACAAGGAAGGATCTTTTTACTGTTCACTGTTTTGTATCTCTAACAACTTTAAGTTTAATAGAAAATTTTCTAGTGTCAATCTTGTAATAGTTGACAACAAAGTTATTTTGTCTTCTTCTGTGTATTCACGTTTATCGAACTGATCAAGAACACTGGAACCGATCATCTTATAGGCTTCTTCTTTTCCTATATTCAATCGGCCCCAGTCGAAATTTTCGATCTCTTCTGCTTCTCTTGCAATTTCAACCAAAAGTTCGAGATCGATTTTTCGCATTAGAGTTCGTTCTTGCGATCTTGGATTTCTTTTCTACGTTCTTTGGAAAGCTTTCCAATATCGCCGAGTGCCTTGCGAGCACGTGTTGCAGCGGCTTTAACATTCTTAGAATCGAATGCTTCTGCTTCTTTGAGATAGTTTTCGTAGGCTTCTACGATCTGTTCGTGTAGTGTCATGTTTTCTCCTTTTGTTACACTATTTTATCCAGCCGATCTTTCGGCCTTGTTTTTTTCGCGTGTCCCATTCTTCAATAGATCCCGGGAAACGCCATGCCCATAATGCTACTAATGCCATAAATGCTCCGCTCCAAAGCACTGCCTTTACATTGCCGGAGGTTATCCATAGAAACGCTAGACTAGAGCACATAACTAAGAGCATAGCATATTTTGCTTTTATAGGAAAAACCTTGCGCTCTGTCCAGTTTGTTAGAAACGCCCCAAACCAAGGATGATTATATAACCAATTGTGTAATCTAGGTGAGCTTTTAGCAAATGCCCATGCTGCGACTACAAGGAATATTGAAAAAGGTATTCCTGGTAGAACAAAACCCACATAAGCCATGCCTACACATACAATACCTAATGCAATATATAGATACTTTTTGATCATTAGTTACCTACAAATACGTCGGGCGAGCCTTGGTCTGTGAACGGATTGCAATGTGGATCTCCGACTACAGGACATAAGTTATCAGGTTCGGCATTATCAGGCGTATTGTTGACTACAAGTTTGTTGTTTACGTAGACTTGATTAGTTGCCGCTTTTAGATCGCCAGCACCGTGAGTGTTAGGATCCTTGTCGACAGACACAAGAAGATTGTTAACATAAACATTGCTCTGGCCTACAACAGTGGTAGTCGCCCCGCATATTCTTGCATCAGTATCGCGATGTATAGGATCCGAGCTCATTATACAGCGAGCCCTGTTGTGTTCTGCATATATTGTGTTGCCATGTCTTGCTCGGTTTTAGCAATGCAACTAACACTGTTTAGATGAATTAAAAAGGTTGTGTCTTGATCAACTGTGAACATAAAAGGAGCAAGACCTAGGCCCTGTTGCGTTGCCGCAACCATGAGCGGCTTTTCCAATTTAAAGCCTGTGCCAGTTTCGTCGTCTAGTCTTCCTACTATCTCTTCTCCAGAATTAAGTTTGAGAGATACAACATCACCTTTTTGATACGGTGTTTCGATTAACATTATAATTTACCTTCTGTAGAATTAGTGCGAGTCTGTTCTATGTGCAATTCGAGGTCACTATAACCTCCAATGTAATTACCGTTTAACCAAATCTGCGGAGCAGATCTTGGACGTGGTATTCCCTCGCTGTCGCACTGTTCAAACAGTTGATCAGCTGTCCAATCTTCACCAAGCACACGCTCTTCGTACTCGATATCAATACTGTCCATTAGATGTTTTGCCTTGTCACAAAAAGGACAAGTGGTCTTACTCCAAATTATTGCTTTCATAACTATCCTGTATATACTGTGTTGCCTTTTTTATCTACAACGCGGACAAGAACAGCGCCGCTATTCTTTTTATTGAGAGCGGCGCTGATTGCCTGTTGCTCGGAGCCATAGGTACCTATAGTACTCCAGCTTTCAAAAGGCGATTTCTTTTTAAATTGAGCTTTCATCTCTTAAATTTTGGGCAGATCCTCGTAATTCAAATCGTCGCCCATTACTCCTATCACATAGTTAGTGCTCTCGTTTTCCTGCAAAGCGGTTTGCTTCTTGCTGGTCTCCGAGTGCTTGTTGAACCAAGGAATCGGAGTTGTTTTCGGAGCACTCTTATGATATTTAAGCCCAATATCTCTCAAAGTTTCTTTGGCCGTATAGTCCATAAAGTCTTTGAGAATGTCCGCATTAAGTCCGATAACCGGTCCTTTCTGGAAGAGATAGTCTGCCCATGCTTTTTCTTCTTCAATTACATCCATGTACATCTGATAGACTTCTTCTTCGCATTCTTCTTTTGCACGAGCAAATCTTTCGTCTTCTTTTACTACTTGATTGATTATATACGCAGTCCAACCTTTATGCAAGAGTTCGTCCTGCAAAATCAACGAAATAAGATTGCCATTGCCAATAAAGATCTTGTTTTCTACCATAGCAAGGCTGGTAGCAAACGACACCATAAAGCGTAGGCCTTCTAGTGCATAACTGGCCTGTAGAGCCATCCAGATTGCTTTGATGTGTTCATACTCATCAACGTTTTCACCTAATTCTACACGGCAGTTGATTTCGTGAAGCTTATCGTAGTGCACGCCAATATTTGCGGCCATGTTGATAATATCATCAGTTTCGTGAATAGTTTCAAACACTTCTTTCGGAACCTGATAGATGTTGCGAATAATTTGACTGTATGCGCGACTGTGTAGGTTAGTTTCGAAAAAGCCCCAATTGAGACACAGCGCCTCAACTTCAGGAAGAGATACCACTGGAGTAAACACCTGAGTAGGACCTCTACCTTGAATGCTGTCTAGTGCAGTCTGACGGAGAAGATTTGAAGTAAAGATGTGCTTTACCGCGTCGCTGGCATCTTTAAAATCTGTTGCATCTTTTGTAAGGCTAACTTCTTCTGGCACCCAAAAGAAACCACGAGCAGTTGTTTCGAACTGCTGAATCTTAGGATACTTGACTTCTTCGAATCTCTGAATAGTTACCGGACCTTCTGGGTCGAGGAACATTTTCCTGCCGAGATAGTCTGTATTTTTCTTTAGATCATATTGCTCTTTACTCATTTAATTTCCTTTTCTTTATAGTTTACAACTTTCGCAATCGTCCATATCATCAATATCAATATTGTGATTTCCGTTAATAGTACCAATTGGCTTTTCTAATTCTAACTTTTTTAGCAGTTCGTCTGGTGACTTGGCCCCCGCCTTGTTGATCAGACTGTAGTAGAATGTCTTGAGTCCCCAGTGCTGTGCAAGCATTAGGTTCTTTGCAATTGTCGTGCTGGGCACTTTGTACTCCGGATAGTTGGCGGGGTTATAAAAAGTATTTGTAGAAATACTTTGGTCTATATAAGCCGCTAACACCGCTGATGTTTTAATGTAGTTCACACAGTCTTCTTGTTCCCACATCAGCTGATACTTTTTCTTAAGTTTGTGATACTCTGGGACAACCTGAGTGAACGATCCGGCTTTGGATTCTTTGGTCGAAATCAAACTCATTGGCATTTCGATACCGTTGGTAGAGTTAATAACAACACTAGAACTTTCAACCGGAGCAATCGCGGTCAATGTTGCATTGTGTATTCCGTGTTCCTTCATCTGTTCTCTCAGCGATTCCCAGTCAAGCTCTGGTGTGAAGTCTACCAGCTCGTTAGCACCCTCTGCTCGCCTCTCCCAAGGAAACACTCCTCTACCGTACCAGGTTTTGTGAGAATCTAAACAAGCGCCTCTGTCGCGGGCTAATTCTACGCTGGATTCGGTTAGGAAGAAACTTTGATGTTCCATCCAAGATTTTACTTCTTCTAGAGCATCGTCGTCTCCGTATTTTAGGCCACGCTTGGCATGCCAGTATGCAAGATTAGTAATCCCAACTCCCAGCGGTCGTATTTCGTCGTTGCTTAGCTTGCTCTGAATAGATAGAAAGTCTTGATAATCTAGAATGTTGCAGAGGCTTCTCTGCAGAACCCTACATGCTCTGCGCATGTCTTCTGGATTTCTAAATGCTCCCCAGTTAATACTGCCAAGTGTGCACAAAGCAATTCTGCCTTCGTCGTCGTCTAGCCGCTTAAATGGACGAGTTGGAAGTAGTATTTCGCAACAGAGGTTAGATTGATAAATGGTATGGTATTCTGGGTCGAATGGGCCTTGATTCATTACATTATCTACAAACACAAGATAAATGCGACCTGTGTCTGTTCTTTCCTTCAAAATACCGCTTCTGAAAACTTCTTCTGCGGGTAGTGTCTTTTTACGAAGATCTTTTTTCTTTTCGTACTTAACATACAAACGCTCAAACTCTTCAGTGTCAGAGTAAAATGCCTCGTAAAGGTCGGGAACTTCGTTCGGATCGAAAAAAGTAATGTCCTGTTGATTCTTGAATCTTCTCCAAAAGAAGGCGTTAAGAACAACACCATAATCTAAATGCCTAACTCGAGTTTCGTCGGTTCCTTGGTTGTTCTTAAGAACAATCATGTCATCGAACTGATAATGCCATATTGGATAGAACACCGTGGCACTAGCATTTCTAATACCCCCTTGTGAACAAGAGCGGAGATCGCCGAACCATTTTTTAAGGAACGGAAGCATGCCCGTGTGCATTATCTCGCCACCGCGAATTGGGGCTCCCCAAGGACGCAGACGTCCGATCTCTAAGCCAATACCGGCTCGCTTAGAAGCATATTTTGCCATCATTTCTCCGGATGCAAAAATACTGTCGAGGTCATCGTCAGATCTTATAAGAACGCACGAGGAAAACTGTTTGGTTTTTGTTCCAAGTCCGGCTAAGACAGGTGTTGCCAGTGTAAATAATCCGTCGGATCCGCAGGCATAGTATTCTTTTATTAATTTCATGCGTGTGCGCTTTGGCTCTTCTTTATGCATTACTGTTGCCGCCGCAACCATGTATCTAACTTGCGGTGTTTCGAATACTTGTTTTGTTGAGCGATTTTTTACCAGATATTTTTCAATCATCTGTTCAATTGCAGAATAAGAATAGTTTTCGTCTTTTTCATGATCGATTATCTTGTCCATCCTATCCCATTCTTCTTCGCTGTACCACTCTAACAGATCCGAAGTGTACATACCTTCGGCAACGTTCTTCTTAACAATGTCGTACAGTCTAGGGGGTTCATATGATCCGTACACGTCCTTACGCAACATTGATAGTCGCTGCTTACCAGCAACATACTGATAATTTGTATGACCTATATCCGGATTAGCTTCCACGTCGACTAGATCGACAATCGCCCGCAGTGTAATTAGATCTATTTCGTTAGTTGTAATCCCGTCGTAAAAATGGGGCTGTGCATTGATTTCTATCATCGATTGGCTAACATCTGCGATACCTGCACATATCTTTGCAACTTGCTGCTGCCATTTCTCTAGCGCTAGCGGCTCCTTATCGCCGCTACGTTTGGTAACTATAATCTCACTCATTTATGCCTCTTTTTATTTTAGTGAAGGTATTTAGCGAAGGCTTGGGCAGGTCCACAGTAAGTAGGAATTCTGAGTCCGAAGTTCTTCGTAAGTTGCAATATTTCGATATTCAAGATTCAACACGAATAGTGAATCCACTGCCAAAAAATATCTAAACACCTTTTTGTCGATTGCTGACTTATGTATCTCGCATAGGCTATTTGAAAAACGCTTAGTTAACTTAAGACTATAACACATGCCCAACACAATAGCAAGATCGTCTAAATTGTCAGTTAAAACTAAGTCCCAGGGGCCAGGCCACTGACTAGGCTGAATATCCTGCATGTAATTGTTTACGAACGGAGCCTGAGCCCAAAAATCAGCAACATCTAACAGCGGTTGTTGCGAGGTTTCAAGACTGTGTCGAAATTCTTTCCAGGCCTTTATCCTTTCTAGATCGAACAGATTAAACACTATACCTCACAGAATACGAAATATTTCCTGTTTCGCCCGATGCAAGTGGATTTCTATATTTTAAAATTAAAGTGTCAATAACTGTATTAGAATCGTTATCTACTAATTCGGCTCCGAATTCGAATTTTGTCATTAGTTGACCTGCTGTTGAGGATTGCGAATTATCCGAATAGTCAAACGAATCGAAAATCGACACTTTGGTCTTGGCCTCGTCGACAACTAGTGTAAGCTCACCGGTCCTGAGTTCTGTGCCTAGTCTTAGAGTATAATTTAAATTAGTAACTCTGTTTTCTGCACTAAAGATTGCAAGTGTGTTAAGTGCATCCGATAGAAAAATATCACTAACAATAATGTCGTCAAAGGATGTAGCTGACGAATTTTGTGCTTCTGAAACATATACAATCGATCCAGTGTTTGTTGTTCCGGCCAACTTCTGTCGATCGCTTGTGCAACGTTCTAACTTATTGTCTACAAATTCTCCAAAAATTACAAACGGCTCTTGTGGTTGATCTGGGCCTAATTGGCCGTTAGAACATTTTCTAAATCTGCTGTCTCGTATTGTAGTCCCGATACCTTGATTAACGAACATTGCATTAGAGAAGATTTCTTCGAACTCGCAACCATCAAAAGTCCAATAATTGCCTTGCGACGGAATACCAGTACTAAAAAATGCTGAATAATTTATATAAAATTTACAAGATTCAAAGTACAAAAATGTATCAAAGACTGCTGTTTGTTTTAAACTAAAACTCACGCTGTTTTTTTCGAAGTTACAATTCTCAAACTTGATATCGGTAACCTTAACGCCGACTATGTCATTTTCCCATACAAGTGCCGCTGATTCATTATTGATATCAGAAACAGCATCGGATAACTGATACTCGCCTTCAAATGTTACATCTCTAAACTGTGTATCAAATACTCCGGATAAATCTATAGAACCAGTGCTTCGCTTAACTGTTATATTAGAAATATCAATCGAACGCGGACGATTGCTACTGGTAAAGTTTTCTTTTGTTTCACCTGCAGTGGTTATGAACTCAATATTGCTCGCGCCAATTTCGATCACCGAATTAGATCTAGTCTCGCCGCGTATAATAGCATTGCTTGGAATTTTTAAATCGTTATTAATCAAAAATTGGCCGTTTGGAATATATAAAATTTTTCTATATGAATCGTCGGGATTTTGAAATAGAGTTTCCATGGCGTTTTTAAATGCTTCTGTTGAATCGGTAGATCCGTCAGGAACGGCACCAAAATCTAAAACACTTACTTGTATTTCATCAATTTTACTTTGTAACGACCGCTCAACGGTGTTGGTAATGTTAGTGTTATCATTTGCAAACTCATAAGCATTTGCTAACTCGATAAGATTGTCGTTAGCTGTAAGAATTTTAGTATTGCCTACGGCAGGGGCACCTTCAGCAACACTGCCATTGCCGATGAAAAGCTCTTGGCTGTCTACAGCCCAAGCAAATTCTGCAGACGACAGTTGCGGTACGCCGGTATTTGAATTTTTTTTCCCACGACGCACCTGAATTTTTGAGATTTGAACCACAGCCACTTGACTTTACTCCTAGTTTACAAAGTATTTATCTGCTGGCGCGTGTAGAAACTTTGGCTAAAGTTTTTTCTAACAGCTTCAATTCACTTTCACCGTAGTCTAAAAGACGTGCTTTATTATAATCTACTATATCTTGAACTTCGTTGTCCTTATCTAAAAGAAGTTTAGCCTGATTAATTATTTCTTCAATCTCAGCCGATGTGCTTGTTACAAATTGATCATATTCTTCATTGATTATATTCGCAAATGTTCTAAAGCCTATGCTGTTTAAATACTCAATGGCAGGAAATCCTGCCCTTATTACAAACGGCTGTTTATTTAGAATTGGACGATAGGTCTTTTCTGTAAGAAAATAGGACCCGTCGTTGTTATGGGTTTCGCATATCAAACTAACTTTAGAATTTTCGTATATGTATGCAGAACCCCAACCCTGACTAGAGTTACCATCGTTAGTTTCTAACACCTCGGTGTTATCTAGAGGACCTTGGTGTTCTTTAATGAAATTAAATAACTGATCGCTTACAGTTGTTTTTGGATAACCCAATAAGCTAATTAGAGATTGATCGCGTTCAACATGTTTTGCGAACAATTCAATCAGTTGAAGCCTAGGCGGCTTATCTAATTTGCCGAGAAGCAGATTAATTTTTTTAGGTAATTCTCTTAATATCTTGTTGCTTGCGATTGCAGGCGAATCTTTATACCTTACTACACAAGAAATAGCAAACAGATCACAGAAAATAATGTTGTCTGAATTATTAAATATCGGCTTAGCACTTTTGTTTAAAACAAAGTAGATATTATCTTTAGAGATTCCTTTTTTGTTGATATTTTCTATCGTAGATTCCCAGAATGCTCTAGAAATACCAGATTCAAATGAATAATCAATAAGCAGGACTGTCTTTTTATTCTTACGTTGGAATATAATATCTAGATTAAAATTTAAATTTAATCCGCTAGTTAATAAAAACAATGTTCCCGGAAAAGAAATTGCACTCTGATAATCGTTTACAAAAAACTTTGAAGATAGGAGGCCTGCAATTAAATTCCTATTGCCTCTGTGATTTTCATCTAAACAGAATATTTTGAATCTTGTCATCAAAGATTATAGTATTGTTCTACACGCCCTAACCACATATCATGATACTTGTTAAAATTATCGGGAGTTAGATCGAATTGTTGATAATCGAAGTTACGCGAACACATAAAGATATGGCCGTGCCTTATGTCGGTTCCATAGACTTCGTTGTGTGCAAGTGCATACGCCATTAGCTGTAAGTAATAATCTTCGACCCATTCGGCTTTTTTAGGTCGATTGGTTTGTTTGAAATCACAAATAGCAGTATTGCCTTTGTATTCGCCTACTAGATCAGCGGTGCCACTGTAAAGTCCAGGATAGTATAAACTTTGCTCCATGGCATAAACTGCGTTTACATCTACTAATGCATTTTCAATAATTTGATTTGCCATCATGTTAGCCTGTACATGAACAGGATTGTTGCCGGGCTGTCTTTCTTCGCCGATAATAAATCGTTCTAAATTTGAATGCATCGCGGTTCCAACGCCGGCTGCTTCTTTGGTTATTTGTTTTGCTTTTTCTTCTCCTACTCTCTTTCGCCATTCGATAAGATGAGTTTTATCTTTCGTCTTGTCAAGGATAGTAGTAACGCTCGGAAGCTTCTCACCGTCGGGGGTTTGATATACACGCTTGCGAGTAACTGAATCGTTAATCTGCATGCAGCCTTGGTATTGAAACTTTTCTATAACTGGAGGCGGAGAGTAGTTTTGTATTTGATTCATGCTTTATATATTACACATGAATTAAGAAGCTGTCAATCTAGATTTTTTTCTGCTTGGCCTGCTGCAATATCATTAATTGTATCTTGGCTATCTTCTTTATCGGAGTCTTTGTCCTTAGAAGACACCCCGGGGACATCTAACACAACTCCATCGGAATTAAAATTTTTCACTAGCTTATTAAAACTTTCTTTATCTTCGTCGAACATAGCTTTAAATGTTTCATAATCAATTGCCATTGTTCCAAACATTTTGTTAACAGCAGCCCACGAGAGTTCGGCCGGAGCACCTTTGCTGGCAGCGCGGCCACGTAGATTGCGAAGAATAGTAATTAGTTTGTTTTTTACAGGACTTTCAACAAACTCTCGAAATCTCATAGGTCGTTCATTTCCTGACGCAGATCTCGAATTTGATTCCTAAAATATCGAATCTGTTTACGAATATCTCTACGACGTTCGGCTCGATCTCGCATTGTTTGCGCTGCCTGCTTCATGTCGGTGGGTTCATTAGGATCTTGTTCGTATATTTTTTTTAGATCACTGTCTGAAGCTATATTCTCTAATTTCATCCTGCGAGTATCCTGTAAAAGTTATTTGCCCTCTCATAGCTTTCACGCTGTTCTCTACCTTCTGGCTCGATGCCGCCTGCTGCTGGATCGGAAGTCTCGAAGTCGTCGCCCTCGTCGTCTAAGTCTAGATCAACCTCGCTGGCATCCATGTCCATATCGACATCTGTATCGCTGTCGTCATCGGTATCAGTATCGCCTATCATGTCGGTTGCTGTTTCCTGGCCGGTCAATACTCTAACTGCGTTTGACATTTCATCTCTTGTCTGTTTAAGATGATCAAGCGCATCTTCAATTGCAGGAGCGGAGGTAGATAAGAATTGTTTTGCTTCTTGTTGTCCCATTTCGCTCCTAATAGAGTCACCTAACGAAAGAAGCGTATCATTCTCCATGCTGCTTAGCTCTTCTATCCATCTGCTAATTTTGTCTACCATAGAGTTTGCAGTGACTATTGCACTTGCTTGCTCTACCTCGTCTTCGTTAACAATGAAATTTTGAAATTTATTATCTATGTCTTCCATGTGGTTTGTACCTATATTTTGTTTATTGTCGTTCTCGGCAGTGTTATCACTAAAAACTTCTTCAAAAGGCAGTCTCTGTTGTCCTGCAGCAGGATCTAGATTTCCTTGTTCAGCATCGTCTTTGATTTCAGTCTTAGCATAACTGACAGCGTCTTCTAGATCAGGATGGTAATAGGAGTGCAACATCTCACCGAATTTCTCGCTGTAGATGTAGGATGCGAAAGGACCATACATTTCATCTGCTTTGGGATTTTCTGTAATGATCACCGGAACTGAAGCAAATTCTTTTCCAGGTTTGTAACTAAACGCCTTTA
>Ga0209923_1000208_pt1 | contig 12483 bp, 19 predicted proteins | sample SalPon1_A_H2O_MG_FD_185696 | JGI IMG/M metagenome (GOLD analysis project Ga0209923, IMG submission 185696) | Salt pond water microbial communities from South San Francisco under conditions of wetland restoration - Salt Pond MetaG R1_A_H2O_MG... | ecosystem: Environmental > Aquatic > Non-marine... | reverse complement strand
CAGTTCCACTAACATTAATTTTTTGAGCAAACATTAATGTTGATGACATGTAAAGTAATATGATAAATAAAAATTTCAATTATTCTATCTGTTTTTTATGACTATGTGTTCAAATTGCATACAACGGTTTTGTATATGAAACGTTGTGGGTTGTTAATAATTGTTTTTTGGTTTTAAATTTAAGTTTGCTTTAGGCAGTGTCTTTTTGTTCTGTTTTGTCGCCGCAATGTTTTATATACAGTGTTGTAGCACGTTTTTTAATTCTGTTTCTACTTTTTTATTTATATTCGTTTTATGTTTGATAAGGTTGTAGATAAATTAAATCAAGATACATTTAAAAATATTTTTTATTTGTTCATTATTTCTTGTTTTTGGACTGTCAGTTTTTATCTATTCAAACCTACTCTTCTTCAAGAAAACTATCATATTTTATTTTCACTATTATTTTGTTTTTCTCTTATTTGGGCATTATTGTCAACCGTAACTTTGTTTTTAGTTGAAGTCTTAATAATTAAAACTATAACAAATAATAATCACAAATTAATAAGTAAATTAAGAGTAGAGATTTACTTAGTTCTATCTTTAATTGGTAAGTCAATACTTATTTATTTTGGATATTACTATTCAATGTGTTTTACAGAATATTTAAGATTTATTTTTAAATGGGTTTCTATAATATTCACAGTCTTTTTTATACTTTATGTTTTAGTAGCCATATTCAATGTAAGCCAAAAGAAAAATACTTCCAGCCATTAAAGCCGTAATTAGAAGAAGCAAAAAAAATACTTTTTCTATTTCATAATCAGTTTTAGTTAATCCAAATTTGTCTACCTCTTCTTCTACTTCTTTTGGTTTTTCAGATTCTTTATATTTTTCTATCGCAATAATATACTTCATTTTTATTCAAATGTGCTACAACGGTTTGTGTATAACAAAAGTAAGGGGAATTTTTGTAATTACTTTTTGGTTATGGCGTTGTGTTTGTTTTGTTGCCAAGTTTCTGGGACGGCAACTACTCCCTTATTTTTGTTATACTTTGTTGGCAATAGTTTTCATTTAATCGTATTCCAATATATATTTAATAATTGGTCTTTTATATTAAATTCTTTCCACCCCGAAAAATCAGATATGCTTTTTACAAACATTTCTATTTCTCCATTATTTAATTTTCCTTTTGTTAGAGGATGATTTTGAATTAAATCAGACAATATCTCTTTAAATTGTTTTAAATTTTTTATTTTTGATTTATTAACAAATACTTGTTCAAGTGCTTCGCATTTATCTGAAAACGTTAGGTAATAGTCCATTTTTTATTTAGATTATGAATGAATATAAAATTATTAGAGGGTTTATTAGGTTTGAATTAAATGGAAAAATTATATACGCAAAAATTATTTCTTTCTGTTATATCAGAAGTCAACTTGAGAAAGTAGAAACTGAAATTGTTACAAACCTGTATGAGTTTGAAAATGGTGAAAAACCTATAACAAAAGAGAAAATATTTATGTATCCTAATATACACGACGCTTTAGAGTTAGTAATTGATGGCACTAAACCAAATAAATATAATCATCAATGCAATAATATTTAAAAATTTATTTTACTTTAATTATATTACTTTTATCTGTTATTTTATAAAAGATTTTGCTATATAACCATAATAACCGTTTACTTTTACTCTATAGTATCTGTCTGTTATTTTTTCTAAAACGTCTACTCTTTCGCCTTCTTTAGGTTTATAAATCACACCACCGTTTGGACTTGGTTTATTTCTTAATTTTGGACTTACTGGAATTTTGGATTCAACAATCGTTGTATAAATAATATTATTGTTACTATTATTTGAAGAACTGTAAGTATTATTATTATTATATTTATCAAATACTTCAGTTACTGTGTTATTATAGATAGATGCTAAATTATTGATATGCTTTGTCATAATATTTGTATTTGACCAATGTTCATCTTTTATATTTGAGTGATATTCTCCCATTCTTTTTAAAAAAGTTCGTTTATTTCTTCTCCAATGCCACTACCTTCATATTTTTCTTCTATTTCATAAACGTGTTCACCTAATCTTTTTAGAAATTTTTCTATTCTTTTTACATTATAATCAAATCTGTCTTGTTTAGCTTGTAGGACTTTCATTGCTAAATCGGCGTCAAAAGTTGATACTGGATCGCTGTAACTGCTTGTTGATTGTGAAGATTGTGTTGAATAATATTCCCATTGGTCTCTTAAAGAGTTATATTTTTCGTAACCTATCATTCTGCCATTTTGGTAGTATTCATACCTGTTTTTTAAATCATTATATTTTTTAGTTGTTGTTTGAGAATAACTATTAAAAGCTAAGAATAAACAAAGGATTAAAAGTAGTTTTTTCATAGTGTTGGTTTTTAAATGGTATATTTGACTTAATTATAAATTTTATTTGTTATGACTGAAAAACAAGCTGATAAAATTATAGATTTACTTGAAGAAATTAAATCAAAACTTGATAGTATTGAAAGTAATACTAATGGAAATCAAAAAATACCTGATATATTAGATAATATTTTAAACAATATTTAATCTTACTTCGTTTTCTATTTCTTCTCTTACTTCTCTTAATAATTTGACTATTTCATTATGTGTTTTATTATTTAGTATTTCGAGTATTTTTTCTTTTTCTGTTTCTGTTTTCATTGTTATTTTAAATTATTGCCAACTTGTTATAACAAAACAAATATACATGTTTAACGAAACTTTTTGCTGGATAACAAAACATTTTTGTCATTGTTATCACGATTTCCTTTTTCAACATATTTTGAAATAGCACTATCTAAAGGGTCGGTTATCTGCTCCAGGTCCCTGTTAGATACATGCGTATAGATCATCGTTGTCTCAGGCTTAGAATGCCCCAGAAACTCCTGAATATAGCGGATGTCAACGCCATTGTCCAATAAATGGGTGGCATAACTATGACGCAAGGTATGCGGCGTTACTTTTTTATGAATTCCGGCTGATTGGCAATTCCGTTTCAGAAATTGTCTTACAGATGAAGCACTATATCGTTCTCCGGTCTTATCATTTTCAAACAAGTAAACCTTAGGATCATAAGTCTTGGCGTAGGCGATCAGTATTTTTCGTATTTGTTTCCCTAAGGGCACGGTCCTATCCTTTCTCCCTTTTGCGTTCTTTATGTGTATATAGTTCCTCTGTAGATCAATTGCTTTTAATTCCAGATTTAAGAGCTCACCTATTCGCATCCCTGTTGCATAGATCAATGTGATCATAGCACGATGTTTTAGGTTTTTAGTCACTTTTATTAAACGTAACACTTCCTCGTAAGACAAAACAACAGGAAGCTTTTTATCTTTTTTAGGTCTTTGTAAAAGGTCAGGTTCAAACGCTACGTTTGATCTTAAATGAGAAAAATGCTTGAGCGCACCTACACATTGTCTATGCGAACTAATGCTGTAATTGTTCCTGGCGATGACTTGCTCAATGAATAGCTCAACGGATCGGTTATCTATATGTTCTATTTGTCGATCAGCATAAAAGTTGAGAAATAAACGAATGAAATAGACATACGTATGAACCGTCGATGCACTTTTACGTTGTCCGATCAAATAATCTTTAAATTCATCCAGATAAGATTGATGAGTTCGAGGAAGCGCCGATCTCGCACTTTTCTTTTCAGCCGATTTTTTAGCTTTCACCATCGCCGAATAATCTATATAGCAATCCTTAGCGCGCAACTTTTTATAGATCTGTCGCTTGTTCTTAGCCGTATGCGCCATATAAAAGCACTTGTGCGTTTGGCTCCATTGAGCTCCTAATCCTTTTACCAGTTCCTTAAGCTCCTGGTCATAATGAAACTTTATCGCGATTTGATCATCACCTCTGTGATAAAGCGGAAAGAGTACTACTGTTCTTACAGCCATTGATACATTTAAAAGTATAAAAATATAAAAAAAGGAGCAAAAGCAGGAATAAAATGACCTTCCCTAAATAGCGTTGACCGTTTTAATTCTATTCATCGTAAATGAATAGAACTGTCTGTATTTCAACGGTACATCACTTCTATAAAGAAATCCGATTTTATAGTTGGCCTACTAGGGCTTCCCGACAGGTTATTTCTACGGTCATACTTCCCTTGAAATAATCCATCGGGATAAACTTCTCGCCCTATGATATTTTAATTTAAAATAAAAAACCTAAACTAAATGAATAGTTTAGGTTAAAATTTGTTGGCCTACTAGGGCTCGAACCTAGACTCTTTTGGACCAAAACCAAATGTGTTGCCAGTTACACCATAGGCCAATTAAGCGAGTGCAAATTTAGAATAAACTATTTTTAAAACAAAAAATAATTATGTGAAATTTTACCCAATATATCAGTCGCCTAATTGTACTGCGGTCCCAGATGCGACGACCATCAACATTCCGTTGCCAATAGTCTCATAGTCCAGGTCAATGCCTACAATAGCATCACACTTCATGTTAGCTGCCTTTTCTTTCATCTCTTCCATTGCCGTGTCCTTCGCTTCTTTCAACACCTTTTCGTAAGAAGATGACCTTCCACCCACAACATCACGGATGCTGGCAAAGAAGTCGCGAAAAGCATTGGCACCTATGATCGTTTCGCCGGTAACGATGCCGGCATAGCTCGTTATCGTTTTGTTATCTACTTGATTCGTCGTTGTTAATAGCATGTTTTTTTATTTCAAATATACTGTGTATGATCCTTATTACAAATATTTAAACCTTATGAAAGAGAATTATCTCGTCATTTATTGACCTCCTTCAATTTTTCTACGATCCTGAAAGCTGCCGGACAGATGCTAATATTCTTAAGCGTAAGTTGTGTGATCTGATGGAAACGTTTTCTGTCCGTATGCGGATATTCCGCACAGGCCTTTGGTCTAACATCGTAGATCATACATTTGTTATCTTCAAAGAGAAACGGACAAGGTGATTCAGGCAATACATAATCGCCTTCATCGTCCAAGGTGAGATAGGTATCAATAAATTTTCGAGAAGATAATTTCAGGCGTTTAGCAATCCGGTTGATATCTTTATCTGTAAATATCGGACTGGTGGTTTTACAGCAATTCGCGCAGTCTAAGCAATCTGTTTCTGAAAAAACTTCATCATGAAGATACTGCATTTTTTGATCAAGATCTTTGGGTGGTTTTTTCTTTAGTCTCTTGAAAAAATCCCGGTTTTCTTTCTTTTTAGCAGCTGCTTTCTGGGCGATATTTGATGAATTTACCGACATTTTTTCTTACAACAGTTTTTGAAGTGCTTCAATCTTACGATTTTAGTAGTTTACATAGAATAGCTCGATATTGCTTAATCATTCAATTACTTTGGTTATCCATTTGATAAATACCCACTTCTAACTCATCCTGATCATTAGCATAAGCTCGAAACATTCCGGATGTGTTGAATTCAAAACTTACATCTCCATAATGATCTAAAGCTACAACGCCGCCGTTTCCACCTAATTCTTTTAGTTTTTGTTGAATCACTTTTTCGGTAGCATCTGCTAAATCGAGAGATTGATATTCCATCAAAGCAGATATATCATAAGCAACCACACCACGAATAAAATATTCGCCGTGACCGGTGGAAGATACCGCGCAAGTTTTATCATTGGCATAACTGCCTGCACCAATAATAGGAGAATCGCCAATTCGACCATATTCTTTATTGGTCATACCTCCGGTTGATGTTCCGGCTGCTAAATGACCTTTTTGATCTAAGGCAACACAACCAACCGTTCCAAATTTATAATCTTCTGATAATAAGGATGCCTGATCTTTTTCAGCAGATTTTGCGTTTTGTAAGGATTGAAATCTTTTTTCCGTATAGAAATAGTCTGCTTTTTTCATTTCTATATTTTGCTGTCTCGCAAATTTTTCAGCACCATTCCCGGAAAGCATTACGTGCTTTGAGTTGAGCATCACTTGCTCGGCTAAGCTAATTGGGTTTTTTACGTGCTTTACTCCGGCAACGGCACCGGCATTTAATGTGTTTCCATCCATAATGGATGCATCGAGCTCATTAGTTTCGTCATGAGTAAAAACCGCTCCTTTCCCGGCATTGAACAATGGAGAATCTTCTAATGTCATCAAGGTTTCCTTGACGGCCGTTACCGCTGTTTCTCCATCAGCTAAGCGTTGATTGCCGTGCGTAACCGCTTCTTTTAGCTTATCTTGATAGGCTTTTTCTAAAGAATCAGAGAACATTCCGGGTTTCATATATCCGGCGCCACCGTGAATTGCTATCGCATATTCGTGTTGTTCCGGTTGAGTTGAAGAAGTTGGCTGAGTTTCTTTTTGATCGGATTGGCAGGAGATGAACATAAAAATGACCATTCCTATCCATAATGAAAAGCGCATATCCTAATTTTAGGATAAAAGTAAGTAAAAATTTATCATTTACAGGTTAATTACGCCACAGATAAATTACTCCATTTTGAGTCTGCGAAATAGAAAATGCAATTCACTTCCGATCTGCATACAGCCATCATTATACTTTTCTGACTCCATTTCTGTATCATCAAATTGCTTAGGATCAGGGAAAGTGAGATTGACCCTTTGCAGTGCATTTGGAATAAAGGGACAATTCTCAGCGGCATTGTCGCAAAGCATAATAGCCGAAAAGTTTTGCTGCGGATTTACTTCATCATCAAATAACTTTGAAAAAGTGATAAGCTGTTGATGGGCTCCGTATTTGATCTGCACTTTTGGGTTCAGCCGATTATTTTGTTTTACAATTCTAAACCCGATATTACCAAGACAATCAAGCGTATTTTGATGAACAGCTGTTACTTCTGTTCCGCCCGAGTAGGCTTTTACCGGAAGTTGATAATAATCTGCTAAAACATTTGCCCAAACTTCTGCAAATATACTCCGCCGCGAATTATGCGTGCAGATAAAGATCAATGGGAATGGCTCTTTTTTGTTCTTATCTTCTAAAGTATCGGCTAAATGAGAAAGTGCATTTTTTCTCGTTTTACTTATGTTTTCTTCTTTAGCAGCAATTTGTCGTATAAGTTGCTCTATCGGTTTAAACATTATTTGAAGAATATTTCCATTTATTAGCAATTGCCACTAAGGATAACATAACAGGAACTTCTATCAAGATGCCGACAACGGTGGCAAGCGACGCACCGGAATTAAGACCAAAAAGCGAAATAGCAACCGCAACAGCCAATTCAAAAAAGTTGCTGGCACCTATCATAGCAGCCGGCGCGCAAACATTGTGAGCGAGTTTTAAGTATCGACCAAAAAACCAGGTAACCAAGAATATAAAATATGTTTGAATAGCAAGCGGAACGGCGATTAACAAAATATCAAAAGGTTTGTTGATGATTTTATCTCCCTGAAAAGCAAATAATAAGACCAATGTCGTAATCAACGCGATCATTGAAACCGGCTTGAGCTTTTCCAGAAATACAGATTTGAACCAATCTATGCCTTTGTTTTTAATGAGATATTTGTTAGATAAATAACCGGCTAAAAGCGGAATTACTACAAAAATAACTACCGAATAGATCAGCGTATCATACGGGATTTCAATATTGGTCACATCAAGCAGTAACTTGACGATAGGAACAAAAAGAAATAACAACACGATGTCATTAATAGATACCTGAACTAAGGTATAATTAGGATCGCCTTTTGTAAGATAAGACCAGACAAAAACCATAGCCGTGCAAGGCGCAGCACCTAAAATGATGGCTCCGGCAATGTATTGCTCAGCATCTTCCGGCGATAAATAAGCTTGAAAAATCTGATCAAGAAATAACCAGGCAAAAAACGCCATTGTAAAGGGTTTGATCAACCAATTGATAACTAAGGTCAGTCCTAAGCCTTTGACATTCTTCGTGACCTTCTTCAGCGATGAAAAATCGATCTGCACCATCATCGGGTAGATCATCATCCAGACCAAAACAGCGACTGGTATATTGACCTTGGCCACTTCTAATTCGCTGAGGAATTCTATAGACGAACCGAATAACCGTCCGATAATAACACCACCAATAATGGCTAAGGCTACCCAAACGCTAAGGTATTTTTCAAATTTTCCCAATAGAAAAGTTTTTGTGGGCTGTTAGCAACAACCAGAATTCGGATTGCAACCTGCGGTTTCTTTTTTCGGCATTTGCTCTTCCGGGATACCGCATTGGTCTTTGGCTAAGCAATCGGTTAAAGTGGTGACCAATTGGAATTTTTCATTTTGGAAATCCAAATGATATTTCCCGATCGTGGAACCTTGATATTCCACTTCTACTTCTAATGTGTCGCTAAGCTGGAGTTTTTTCTCCGATAATTGGATGATGTTCTTCAGCTTTTTAGGCTGTAAGCGATGGTCTACATCATTAGCGGTCCATAGCTGGAAGTTGACCTTCTTTTCATGCCGCATGGTTCCGCCACAATCGATAAAATGCTTGCTAACTTCACCCACTTCCGTAACATGGAAATGCTGGGGAACGATATCGCCATTTGGCAATTGAAACTGAAGGCTATCTAAATTCTCTAGTTGGTGTTTTACTTCTTGTAGTGTCATGATTAAAATGCTTTATTGCAATATCACGATAAATATTTGTAAATTTTTTTAAACTTCAATTAAAGTACTAAAAACATTTTTGACTTTGCTAATATGGTGTTTATCTGTTTTTCCTATTAGCTTTTCAACCATATTTGCTTCTAAAGCTGCAATTTTATGAACCCTAATATATGAAGCTAAAATTAAACCACATTCTTGGTAATTATATATAGGGATATCAAATTTTGAGTTGTATTGCTTACTAGTTATTCTACAAACCAACAAATCACCATCATTAAAATCTTTTATAACCAAAGCAGGTCTCTTTTTAACCTTATCGGCATTTGTAAATGGAAAATTTAAAAGGACTATATCGCCTAATTCGAACTTATCCATTATTAATAATCATCATAAATAGAATCAGCTTCATCATAACCTTTTAAAAACGCTGTTTTCGTAATTGTTTTAAAATCATCTTCATCAGATTGTGAATCCTTGAGCAAAACGATGACTCTTACATCTTCACCATTCAATTTAGATTGAACATTAGAAGGAATATCTATTTGGTTGTTTTTAATTTTAGATTGAAATTCAAGTGCTTTCATATTACTAACTTTTTCAATACGAATATAATTAATTCAACAACAATCATCTTCATTCACCGGATAGCGATCAAAGAAATCCATAAATAAATTTTTTATTTCTTGCCATTTTTCTGAGTTGATACAATAACAAACGGCATTTCCTTCTATATTGCCCTGAATGATGCCCATCTTCTTTAATTCCCGCAAATGTTGACTGATCGTAGCTTGTGCTAAGCCTAATTCATCAACCAGATCGCCACAGATGCAGGTGTTTGCCCTTAGCAGATGATCTATGATCGCTAATCTTGCCGGATGGCCCAAGACCTTGGCTAATTGGGCAAACTCATTTTGCTGGTCGGTGAATAAATTGGTTTTACTAATTCCCATTTTAATTGAAGTATTTATCATCGCAATATAACGATGAGTTGAAGAAATCACAAACCCTTTTTCAACCTTTTATCACAAGTGAAGTCCTACAAATGCTGATATTTGCAACATGAACCTTAAAAGTCATTTGGCGCTACTTTTTTTTGCTTTTATACTGATATTCAAAGGGAATGCGCAGGATAAAAAGCAGTATCAAATCCTTAAGACCGATAGTTCTATAAAGGTTGATGGCTTTTTGAATGAAGCTTTCTGGGAAAAAGCGCAAACGGCTTCAAACTTTACGCAATTCGATCCTAATATTGGCCACGTACTTTCAAACGAAGAAAGAACAGAAGTAAAAATGGCCTATACGGATGATGCGGTTTATGTGGCGGCCAAATTATTTGATGATCCGCAAAAAATGCTCAATCAGATCCGGGAAAGAGACGATTTTGGGCAAACCGATTATTTTAGATTGATCCTCAATCCGAATAACGATGCACAAAATGACACCCATTTTATCGTTTTTAGTTCCGGAACACAAGCGGATGCTATTGCGTCGCCCACCTTAGGAACTGATTTTGGATGGGATTCCGTCTGGTATAGTGCTGTACAACGAACTGATGAAGGTTGGCAGTTAGAAATGAAGATTCCCTTACGCGCTTTGCGTTTTCCTGATCAAAAAGTGCAAACCTGGGGTGTTCAGTTCAGGCGATTTTTTAGGCGGCAACGTTCCCGTTATTCCTGGAACCCCATCGATCCATCAAAAGGTTATGAAGGCTTATATCACGGCAAACTCATAGGGATTAAAGACCTGGAACCGCCTTTGCGGTTAAATCTTTATCCGTTTACTACGGGCATTGCGGAGAGTTTTGATAATAAAACCGATAATGAGCTTAGGTTCGGGCTTGATGTCAAGTACGGTATAACGGATAATATCACTTTAGACGCCACCTTAGTACCAGATTTTAGCCAGGCCAGATTTGATAACAATTTTCTGAATCTGGGGCCATTTGAGCAAACTTTTACCGAACGTCGCCAATTCTTTAAGGAAGGCGTGGAACTTTTTACGAAAGGTGATCTGTTCTTTTCACGTCGGGTAGGGAATGAGCCGGCAGGAGAAGCATCAACAGAAACAAACGAGGTAGTGGAGAACATCCCGGAATCGGTGGATCTGATCAATGCCATCAAAGTATCGGGAAGGCAGAAAAGTGGTTTGGGCATAGGTGTTTTCAATGCGGTGACGGAGCGTACTTTTGCATCGGTAAAAGATACCATCAGCGGTGAAAGTCGGCAAGTATTAGTAGAGCCGTTAGCGAACTATAATATCCTCGTGGCCGATCAGCAGTTCAATAAAAATTCTTCGGTTACTTTGATCAATACCAACGTAACGCGATCCGGTGATGCCCGTGATGCGAATGTCACTGGATTGCTTTTTGATCTGGTTGATAAGTCAAACACCTATAGCATAAATGGCGAGGTAAAGACCAGTAGCATCCGTGATGTGGATAATGAGCTTACCGGCTGGTCTACTTTTTTACGCGCTGGGAAAACAGGCGGGAACTTTCGGTATAGTTTTGATCATTCCTATGCTGATGATAAATATGATATCAATGATATGGGGCTGATCTTCAGGAACAATTTCAACAATTTTGGGTTAGATGCATCATATCGCATTTTTGAATCAACGGATCAACTTCAAACCTATCGTATCAATACCTTTTTTAATTACAGAAGATTGACCACACCAAGCGAATTTACCGGCACCAACTTTGGCGCAAGCTATTTTGCCACGACCTTAAAACTTGATACTTTTGGTTTTGATCTCAATTTTTTCCCGGGAAAGCAATTTGATTATTTTGAGGCCAGAACGCCGGGAAGGTTTTTCATCTTTGAGAATCAGTTGAGCGTAGGTGGTTTTATTTCTACCAATTATAACAGGACATTTGCTTTAGACGCTTCTCTTGATCTGGAAACCCTTTTTGAAAGCGGCAGAGACACCTTTAGGACCGATATTGAGATCAGTCCGCGCGTACGAGTCAATGATCATTTCTCTTTGATCTATGAAACATCATACACCAACAGAAACAATGATCGCGGATTTTCAGATTTTTTAAACGGTGAACCGATCTTTGGCGAACGCGACCGGCAGATCCTGATCAATAGTCTGGAAGCAGCCTATAATTTCAATTCGCTTCATGCGCTGAATTTGACTTTTCGGCATTATTGGGATACCGTTACCTATAAGGAAAACATGCTCACTTTGCAAGAAAACGGCAGATTGACGGCTGAGACAAATGTTTTTCAGGAAGACCTGGATGAAGATCCGGATATCAATTTTTCCCAGTGGAACATTGACCTGAGCTATTCCTGGCAATTTACCCGCGGCAGTTTCCTTACCTTATTATATAGAAATCAATTGTTTAGAAATGGTGATGACTCGATGACCAATTATACAGATAGCTTAAATAACTTGTTTGACGCGCCGGCTTTGCACTTAGTATCGCTAAGGCTCCAATACTTTTTAGATGTGAATCAAGCACTCAAAGTCCTTAGATAGTTCAATAGACATTTGCATATCAGGTTAGCAAGCTAGACAAAAATATTTAATAACTAACTGTAAGGTTCAAATAACTATTCAAGACACTTCACAAAGAGAGGTTGAACGACCTTTACATTAAGTTCTTTACGTCGTCACAAACACCCCAATCGACAGGTGGCTGGCATCCTTTTCATCATCCGGATGGTATTTAGGAAGGAATGAAATTCAAGTCCAATTTCCGTAGAGGTTTCTAAGGTATGGAGATGTTAAGAAAACCCTAGCTAAGATCTAACTCTTCAATTGCGTACTATTTAACAAACAACGCATAAAGCTTTTGGGTGAAAGCAACGCCTAGCTTCAATCTCTCACTTTTTATGAACGAATGTACCAGAAAGCTCTTTTCAGAATATGAGCTCCTCCAATTCATCCCAATAGAACATCAGTTCATCCG